>Ga0315289_10009892_pt1 | contig 13694 bp, 10 predicted proteins | sample YL17G11_40_MG_FD_203452 | JGI IMG/M metagenome (GOLD analysis project Ga0315289, IMG submission 203452) | Sediment microbial communities from Yellowstone Lake, YNP, Wyoming, USA - YL17G11_40 | ecosystem: Environmental > Aquatic > Freshwater > Lake > Sediment | place: USA: Wyoming | collected...
CGAGCGGGGTCGCGCCGGCGCTGTCCTCGGCCATCAGGTCGGCGCCTTTGGCGATCAGCAGTTCCGCGATGCCCACGTGGCCGCCTTCTGCGGCGGCGTGGAGTGGTGTCTTGCCGACGCGGTCTTTCGCGTGAATATCAGCACCCCTCGCAATCAGCAGTTCGGCTACGTCGGGGTGGCCATACTTCAGGGCGAGGCGCAGTGGTGTTGTATTGTCCCACCACGCCGCGGTGATCGCGTCCACATTCGCACCCTTGGTGAGGAGCAGCTCTACCACCTGCTTGTGCCCGCCCGCCGCCGCGCCATGCAGAGGGGTCCATGCAGACTGGTCCGCCGCGTTCACGTCCGCGCCTTTGGCGATCAGCACCTCCGCCGTCTCCGTGTGGCCCGCCTGCGCCGCCAGATGCAGCGGCGTCTTAGTGTTCCTGTCCTTCGCGTTCACGTCCGCGCCCCCGGCAATCAGCACCTCCGCTGTCGCCGTGTCGCCCGACGCCGCCGCCGAATGCAGCGGCCTCTGCCCGGCCGTGTACTCCGAGTTCACGAGACTGGGGACAGCCTCCAGTAAACGTCCCACCTCCTCCGTCCGCCCCGCCATTGCCGCCTTCTCCATCGCGCTGGGCGACAGGCTCAGGAGCGTCTCGAGGCCGTCTTGCCTGGGGTGCGCGCCCTTGGCTGCGAGCAGCGTGACCACCTCGACCTTCCCAGCCGCGGAGGCCAGGTCGAGCGGGCTCGCGCCGGCCGCGTCCTTTGTCATCAGGCTCGCTCCCTGCGCGAGCAGGAGTTCCACCACGTCGCGCCTGCCCCGCATGGCCGCCTGATGGAGCGCGGTCCTCCCCTCCACGCTCTTGGCTTCGAGGTCGGCGCCACTGGCGGCGAGCAGGTTCACGACGTTCGTTCTGCCATACCCCGCCGCCAAGTGCAGCGCGGTCCACCCCTGGTTGTCCTTCGCGTACACGTCCGCGCCCCTGGCGAGCAGCAGCCTGACGACTGCCTCATGGCCGTTCCCTACCGCCGCCTGCAAAGGAGTCCATTGGTAGAACTTCGTCTCTGCCTCGATCTCCGCCCCGGCGTCCAGCAACAACCCCGCCACCTCTGCGTGCCCATTCGCCGTCGCCTGGTGGAGAGGAGTTTCGCCCTGCTGATCGGTGGCGTTGACGGCGGCCCCGTTGGCCAGCAGCACCTCCACCACCTCCTTGCGGCCGGCGTTCGCGGCCGCGTGCAGGGGGGCGCGCGCGAACGAGTCCTGCGCGTTGACGTCCGCGCCCTTGGCCATGAGCAGCTCCACGACGCGCGCGCGGGCCAACCCCTCCGCTACGTCGACCGGAGCGGAGGCGCCATCCGCCCGCGCGCTGGTGGGCGCTGGGGGCAGGATTATCGGCTTCGGCGTCGTCCTCTTTCCAGTTCCCGCGGCCAAGTGGAGCGGGCTGAGCCCCAACGAGTCCTTCGCGCGAGCATCCGCGTTGTTCGCGAGGAGCAACTCCACCACTTGCGCGCGGCCCAACGCCGCCCCCACCATGAGAGGAGTGACCTCGTGCTTGCCCCTCGCGTTGACGTCCGCACCCTTGGCGAGGAGCACCTCCACCACTTGCGTGTGGCCCAACCCCGCCGCCCAGTGGAGCGGGGCAAACCCCCACGCGTCGGCGGGGTCGCGCTGGTTCACGAGGCCGGGATCGGCCTCCAGCAGGCGGCGGACCTCGTCCACCTGGCCCGCCCTTGCCGCCTCGTGTATCGGTGCGGCTGACGCCACTCCGGCCGACAGCAATAATGCGCCGACGCAAGCCAGCATCACAACTGCCGCCCTGCACCTAGCCACCATGGACTCCTCCGCACCACGCACTGGCTTCTGTTGCTTCCCGTGCCTCAGCGCCGAAGCCGTTCCCCCCTCACCTCTCCCCTCTCCACTCTCACCTCTCTCGCCGAACGCGCCCTACGCGCTCGCCCCCACCGTATCGCCCGTCTCCACCAACTGCCGGTACTCCACCCGGTCCTTCGCCTTCGCCTCCCCCTCCTCGAACGTGATCACACCCGCCCGTGCAAGCTGCGACAGCGATTGGTCAAGCGATATCATCCCGTGCTGGTGGCCGGTCTGGATCACCGAGGCAATCTGGTGTGTCTTTCGCTCCCGGATCGAGTTGCGCACCGACGAGACCGCCACCAGCGTCTCGAACGCCGCCACCCGCCCCCGCCCGTCTGCCCGCCGCACCAGTATCTGCGAGATCACGCCAAGCAGGTTCACCGAAAGCTGCATCCTGATCTGCTGCTGCTGGTGAGTCGGAAAGATGTCAATCGCCCGGTCCACCGTCTGCACCGCGTCAGTCGTGTGCAGCGTCCCCAGAACCAGGTGCCCAGTCTCCGCCGCCCGGATGGCGAGCTGAACCGTTTCCAGGTCGCGCATCTCGCCCACCAGGATCACGTCAGGGTCCTGCCGCAGCACGTACTTCAGCGCGTTCTGGAAGCTGCGCGTGTCCCGCCCCAGCTCGCGCTGGTTGATCAGCGCCAGCCTCGACTCATGCACGAACTCGATCGGGTCCTCCACCGTCACGATGTGCACCGAGAAGTTCTTGTTCACGTGGTCTATGATCGCCGCTTGTGTCGTGGACTTTCCGCAGCCTGCCGGCCCCGTGACCAGCACCAACCCGCGCGGCCGTTCCGCAAAATAGCGGCAGATCTCCGGCAGCGCCAGCTCCTCGATGGTCTGGATGTGCAGCGGGATGATCCGGAAAACCGACCCCACCATGCCCCGCTGCACGAACAGGTTGACGCGGAACCGCGCCAGCGCCTCCATGTCATAGCCCAGGTCGAGCTCCCACTGCTGCTCGAACATCTCCCGCTCTTGCTGGCTCAGAATCATGTAGGACAGCCGCTTCGCCTCATCCACCGACAGCGGCGGCAGGTCCATCGGGATAAGCTCGCCGTAAATCCGCAGCAGCGGCGGCGACTCAGCCTTGATGTGGATGTCCGACGCGTCCCTCGCGACCGCCGTCCTCAGCAGGTCATCAATCTGGAGCTGACCATCCGGCATGGCCCTTCTCCTTTGCTCACACCTCTCCCGGTGCCGACGCGATCAGCTCCTCCGGTTTGCGCCCGGCCCCGGCCCGCGCCGTGAACTCGCTCGGGTTCGATGACTTCGACAGCGCCATCTCGAAGGTGACGATCCCGCTCCGGTACAGCTCCAGCAGATGGTTGTCCAGCGTCTGCATCCCCATCTCCGCTCCCGTCTGGAGCGCCCCATAGAGCTGGTGCGTCTTCTGCTCCCTGATCATGTTCCTGATCGCCGGCGTGGCAATCATGATCTCGAACGCCGCCACCCGCCCCGGCCGGTCCACCCTCGGCAGCAGCGTCATCGAGATCACTGCCTGTAGCGTCACCGCCAGCTGCATCCGGATCTGCTCCTGCCGCTCCGGCTCGAACACGTCCACGATTCGGTCTATCGTCTGCGCCGCATCCGTCGTGTGCACCGTCGAGAACACCAGGTGGCCCGTCTCCGCCGCCGTGATCGCCAACTGCATCGTCTCGTTGTCCCGCATCTCACCCACCAGGATGACATCCGGGTTCTGCCGCATCACGTGCCTCAGCCCCTCCGCGAAGCTGTGCGTGTCCATCTCCACCTCGCGCTGGTTCAGCGCGGCCACCTTGTCCCCGTGCATGAACTCGATCGGGTCCTCGATCGTGATGATGTGCACCGGCTTGCTTTCATTGATGTGGTTGACCATCGCCGCCAGTGTCGTTGACTTCCCTGAGCCCGTCGGCCCCGTCACCAGCACCAGGCCGCGCGGCAGCATCGCGACCTCCTTTAGCACCTGCGGCAGTCCCAGCTCGTCCAACGTCTGCACCCGGATGGGAATCAACCGCATCACGAAACCGGGGCTGTCCTGCTGCTTGAACACGTTCACCCGGAACCGCGCCAGGCCCTTGATCTGGTACGCCAGATCGCACTCCAGGTCTCGCTCGTACCGCGCGATCCGGTCCGGCCCCATGATCGGGTAGACGATGTCCCTGATGCTCTCCGGCGTCAGCGGCGGGAAGTTCGTCCGGCGCAGCTCGCCGTGAATCCGGAAGATGGGCGCCTCATGCGCCCGCATGTGCAGATCCGACCCCTCGTTCCTCACCAACAGCCTCAGCAGGTCATCGAGTGGAATGGCATACTTCTCGGACATTCGCTGTTCTCCGTTGTCATTGGCACACGAGGGTCGCCTCGGCCCGCGGCCGCCAACGTTTTCGCTATTCTACCCTAATCCAGCCGCTGCCTTCCAGCAATCTCCGCCAATCGCGGTGCTTCGGCGAGGCCAGTCCACCTGACCCCCGCCCTCATCCCCCCTTCCCGATCCCCCCGATCCCCGCCCGCCGCGCGAACTCGTCTGGGTTGCCCGCCTTCGCCAGCCCCTCCTCCGCCGTGATCGCCCCCTCCAGGTACAACTGCACCAGATGCTGGTCGAGCGTCTGCATCCCAACGTCCCCACCCCCCTGGATCAGCGTGTAGATCTGGTGCGTCTTCCGCTCCCGGATCAGGTTGCGGATACCAGGCGTCGCGATCATCACCTCGAACGCCGGGATCAGCCCCGACCCATCGGCCCGATGCAGCAGATCCTGGCTGATCACCGCTTGCAGCGTGATCGCAAGCTGCGCCCTCACCTGCTCCTGCCGGTGCGGCTCGAACACATCCACCATCCGGTCAATCGTCTGCGCCGCATCGAGCGTGTGCAGCGTCCCGAAGACCAGGTGTCCCGTCTCCCCGGCCGTGATCGCAAGCTGAATCGTCTCCAGATCGCGCATCTCTCCCACCAGAATCACGTCCGGGTTCTGCCGCATCACATGCCGCAGCGCCTCCGCGAACGAATGCGTGTCCAGCCCGATCTCCCGCTGCGTGATCGAGGCCATCTTCGGCTTGTGGATGAACTCCACCGGATCCTCGATGGTGACGACGTGCACCGGCCGGTGCTCGTTGATATGGTCAATCATCGCCGCCAGCGTGGTGGACTTCCCGCACCCGGTCGGCCCCGTCACCAGTACCAGGCCCCGCGGCAGCAGCGCGATCTGCTTCAACACCTGCGGCAGGCCAAGCTCGTCTATCGTCTGGATCTCAGAGGGAATGCGGTGGAAGCAGGCGGCCGGGTGGTTGCGCTCCCAGTACAGATTCACCCGGAACCGGCACATCCCGGGAACCACCAGCGCCATGTCGAGCTCCTGCTCCCGCTCCAGCCGGGCCCACCGCTCTTCTCCCGCCATGGCGCGGAGCATCCGCTCGACCGCCTCCGCCGGCATCTCGGGGAACTTCGTGCGGCGCACCACCCGTTGCACCCGCATGATCGGCGGCTCCCCCCCACAGAGGTGAAGGTCAGACCCCTTCACCTGCACCAGCAGCGCCAGCAGCGTCTCCAGCTCCACGGCCGCCTCCTATCCCCGCTCCGGGCGTTGCCCGGCTGGCAGTCAGCCCGTACAAGCCGGCCCGTGGTTCAGTGTCGTAGTGCGGTCAACTGCCCCCCAGCCTTGCGCAGCCCCGGCCGGGCAGGACCACCTCTCTCCGTTTCCCCCTCAGCTCTCTCGCCTCACGTCGCCCCCCGGCGCAGCATCTGCTTCAGCTCGGTCTGGTTGCCGGCAAACGTCAGCGCATCCTCCTCCGAGATCACCCCCGCCCGCCAGTACTTCACCAGCGACTGGTTCATGGTCTGCATGCCCCAGTAGCCACCTTCGTTCATCGCCGAGTAGATCTGCGAGGCTCGCCCCTCCTCGATCAGCTTCGCCACCGTCGGCGTGTTAATCATAACCTCCACCGCCGGCACCCGTCCAGTCCCGTCTGCCCTTGGCACCAGCTTCTGCGAGATGATCCCCAGCAAGCTCGTCGAGAGCCGCAGGCAGATCTGGCTCTTCTCGTGCGGCGGGAAGATGCTCACGATCCGCTCCACCGTGTCCGACGCGCTCGTCGTGTGCACCGTCGAGAACACCAGGTGACCGGTCTCCGATGCGGTCAGCGCGACCCGCATCGTCTCCGCGTCCCGCATCTCCCCGATCAGAATGACATCAGGGCTTTCCCGCACCACGTACTTCATCGCGTCGTAGAACGACTCCGTGTCTATCCCCACCTCCCGCTGGCTCACCACCGCCTGCCCGTCGTCGTGCACGAACTCGATCGGGTCCTCGATCGTCACGATGTTGCAGTAGCGCGTCCGGTTGATCAGATCAATCATTGCCGCCAGGGTGGTGGACTTGCCGCAGCCCGTCGGCCCGGTCACCAGCACCAGGCCCTGCTTCGGCTTCACCATGTCCTCCAGCACCTTCGGCAGCCCGAGCTCGTCAATCTGCTTGATCTCCAGCGGGACGATACGCAGCACCATCGCATAGCTGCCGCGCTGGACATAGATATTACACCGGAAGCGCGCGACATCGGCCAGCGTGAATGCCAGGTCCAGCTCGTGATACCCCTCGAACGCCTCGATCTGCTGCTCCGACATGATCGACTGAGCGAGCCGCTTTGTATCATCGGCCGTCAGCGGCGGCAGGTCGGTCGGCACGATCCGGCCATGCACCCGCAGCGCCGGCGGCGATTCCGCTTTGACGAACAGGTCCGATGCCTGGCTGTCAACGGCAAACCGGCATAGCTGCTCGAGTTCCATTGGCTTCACCTCCAAACGCCTGGCGCTGGCCAGCGCGCGCCCGGCTCCCGTCTATCAACCGCCCGATCGAGGCCTGGTTCGCTGGCGCTCCCCCGTTGCCAACCAGCCAATCGCGAACCCGGCCAGCAGGCCCATCAGCAGAGCAGGCAGCACCGCCCTCGACTCCGCCCTCCTCTGCGGGGCAACCTCCTGCGGCGCGAGCCTACTGCTCTTTCTTTCCACATCATACTCATAGGGTTGCATAGAACTCAGCAGACGCACCGAAAACCCGTCGGCGGTCGTTGTCCCAGGTCCGCTCCACGGGAATCTCTCCCCCACCATGAAGGCCAACCTCATGTGCTGCCACTCCGGCAGCGACCTGATGATCGGCCCCACTGGCAGCGCTCCCCGCTTCTCATCGAGTAAACCCGTCGCGGTGAACTCCGCCGCCGTGCCCACCTCGGCCATTCCCCGCGCTTGCCGCCCATCGCTGATGCGCACACCACTCATCCTCGCCCCCGTTCGCCCCGCCAGCTCACCCAGCCCCTTCACGATCGCGGCGTGATCTACCACCTTCGGATAGCCAATCGCCACCTGTGCTGGACCGACATCCGGCGCGTAGACAAGCACGGTCAGGTCGTAAGACACCGTCTTCGCCGCTTCCTCGGCGGCGCCCAGGCCGGCCACCGGCGCTCCCGCAAGCAGCGTCGCCGCCAACAGACAGATCCCAGCCAACTCAGCTTTGTCCCATGGATGGCCCGACATAGCACCCGCGCGCGATAAGGTCAGTCCGCTGCGCCGATCGCGCGCATTCCCTCCTTCCCTCCGCTCCTCCCTCCCGCCTGCTGCCTTTTGCGCCGCCGCGTCCGCCTTGACACCCGAGGGACGGGACAGCTAGAATCAGTCCGTCAGTGCACTGGGGCTGTAGCGCAATGGGAGCGCACTTGCATGGCATGCAAGGGGTTGCGGGTTCGACTCCCGCCAGCTCCACCAGCCTTCGGCCGTGTCGCTGACGCGCCACGGAGCTTCGGGTGGCAAGCCACCTGCTGGCGAGTTCACCGCTATCGAGGTCGCTCGGCGAAGGGTGCCCCACATAGCTCCCCGGCGCGCCGGCGACGGGGGCAAAGTGGGGCCGACGCTCACGGAGATCATCCCGATGAGGTATGTTCTCCGTCGCTTCGGTGGCTTTAGCCCCCAAGCAAGTCCCCTCTGCGCGTTCTGCGCGTTCTCCGCGTCTTTGCGGTGCAGTGCCGCTTCCGCTATAATGCCCCGGTTCGGGAAGAGCAAACTACATGACCCTTGAATCACTTCGCAGATTGCTCATAGGCGAGCGCCTCCCCAGCGCCCGCGCCATCCACGAGCGGCTGCCCAAATACCTGGCCCTGCCCGTCTTCTCCTCCGATGCTATCTCCTCATCGGCCTACGCGACCGAAGAGATCCTCATCGTGCTCGCCCTCGCCGGCGCCGCCGGACTCGTCCATGCTTGGCAGGTGGGAGCCGCCATCTCCCTCCTCTTCGCCATCGTCACCATCTCCTACCGCCAGACCGTCCTCGCCTATCCCTCCGGCGGCGGCGCCTACATCGTTGCTCGCGAAAACATCGGCGACCACGCCGGCCTGGTGGCCGCCGCCGCCCTCCTCACCGACTACGTGCTCACCGTGGCCGTCAGCGTCACCGCCGGCGTCGCCGCCATCATCTCCGCCTTCCCCCAGTTGGCAAACCTTCGCGTCGAGCTATGCGTTGCCGCCATCGCCCTCATCACCGCCGCCAACCTCCGCGGGGCTCGCGAGTCCGGCAAGCTCTTCGCTCCGCCCGTCTATCTGTTCATCGGAACGGTCTTCTCTTTGGTTATCGTCGGGGCGGCCACCACTTTCTTCCGAGGCCCCCAGCCCGTTGTCCCCGCGGCCGTGCTCCCACCCGCAGCTCAGGAAGTGGGCCTCCTCCTGCTCCTGCGCGCCTTCGCCTCCGGCTGCGCCGCCCTCACCGGCATCGAGGCCATCAGCAACGGCGTCCAGGCCTTCCGGCCTCCCGAGTCCCGCAACGCCGCCATCACCCTCATGTGGATGGCCGGCATCTGCATCTTCGGCTTCGTCGGCATCACCGCCCTCAGCCAAGCCTACCATATCATCCCCGGCGCCAGTGGCCATGAGACGGTTGTGTCAATGCTCGGCCGCGCCGTCTTCGGCCGCGGCTTCCTCTACTTTATCCTCCAGGCCTCCACCGGAGCCATCCTCATCCTCGCTGCCAACACCGCCTTCGCTGGCTTCCCGCGCCTCGCCTCAATCCTTGCCACCGACGGCTTCGCTCCTCGTCAACTGGCGAACCTCGGCGACCGCGTCGTCTTCTCGAACGGCATCATCCTGCTCGGCGTCTTCTCTGCCTCCCTCGTCAGCGTCTTCGGCGGTCTTACCCACTCCCTCATCCCCCTCTATGCCATCGGCGTCTTCGCCTCGTTCACCCTCTCCCAGGCCGGCATGGTCATCCACTGGCGACGCCTTCGGACCCCGCATTGGCAGGTCAAGGCCGCCGTCAATGCAGTTGGCGCGCTCGCCACCGGCGTCGTCCTCATCGTCGTCGGCAGCGTCAAGTTTATCCATGGCGCCTGGATTGTCATGCTCGTCGTCCCAGCCCTCGTATACACATTCCTCCGGATCTCTCAGCATTACCGCGGCCTCGCCGCCGCGCTCAGCACCGAAGGCTACACCCCTCCCCGCGCCATCCGCCATGCCGTCATCGTCCTCGTGCCGGGCATCCACAAGGGCGTCCTCACTGCCCTCCGCTATGCCCAGAGCATTGCCCCCGAGCCCGACGAGGTCGAGGCCGTCTTCGTCGAGTTAGACCCAGAAGAGACCCCGAAGCTCCAGCAGGAATGGGCGGATCTCAGACTCGGCATCCCCCTCACCGTCCTCAAGTCCCCCTGGCGCTCGCTCGCCGAGCCCATCATCCATTACACCCGCACCGTCCGCGCCGAGAAAAAGATCGAGTTCGTCACCATCGTCTTGCCCGAGTTCATCACCACCCGCTGGTGGCACCGGGTGCTTCACAACCAGTCCGGCCTCATGCTCAAGCTCGCTCTCATGTGGGAGCCGGGCATCGTCGTCACCAATGTCCGCTACCGGCCGGAGCCGGCAGACGCTCTGCCCCCGCCGGGACCATCACAGGAGTAACCCCCGATGCCCTACAAGCACGTGCTCGCCGTCTACGACGGAACGGACTTGTCAAAGGAAGTGCTTGAGATGGTCTGCCGCTTCCTCCGGCCCGAGCGCGGGCGTATGACTATCTTGGTGCTGAGAGTGCTCCCGCTCAGCGCAGGGCTCCCGACCTACCAGCCCGGCGCCGATCCCGAGGCGGATGCTATGGTCCGCGAGGCCGAGCAGTTGGCTGATCGCTGTGGAATCAAGGCGGCGAGCTCCGTCCGTTACGCTCGCAGCATGGGCCTTGCCGTCGTCTCCGAGGCCCGGCTACATGGCGCCGACCTACTCGCTCTCGCCGTGCCGGATCTGGGCCGGTTCACCGATGAGCAAAGATGGCACGCCAATCTCCGCGCCATCCTGCGCGACACCACCTGCGCTCTTATGCTGCTCCGGCCCGGCAGAGCCTGACCGCTCTCCCTGCCATGCCCACCTACGACCTCTGCGTCATAACCAGGAACGTCGCCCATCTGAACCGCACCCACCTCGATGTCGCTCGTGCCGCCCTCGAAGGTGGTGCCACCATCATCCAGTTCCGCGATAAGGAACTCGACAGCCGCGCCCTCCTCGACCTCTCCCTCCGGCTCCGCCAGCTCACCCGCGCCCATGGCGCGACGTTCATCGTCAACGACCGCCTGGACATTGCGCTCGCCTGCGACGCCGACGGCGTCCATCTGGGACAGGCCGACCTGCCGGTCGCAGTGGCGCGCCGGCTGATGGGCGAGCAAGCCATCATCGGCTGCTCCGCGAGCACCGCGCAGGAGGCAAGCGACGCCGAGGCGGCAGGGGCCTCCTGCCTCGGCGTCGGCCCGGTCTACCCCACCGGGTCCAAGTCTGACGCGGGGGAGGCGATAGGGGTCTCCGCCATCGCGCAAATCCGGCGCGCGGTGCAGATACCGCTCCTTGCCATCGGTGGCGTCACCTGTCAGAATGTGGCAGAGGTGATTGCCGAAGGCGCCGATGGCATCGCTGTCATCGCGGCCGTCGCCGAAGCGCCTGACATGGTCGCGGCCGCCGCCGACCTCCGCCGCTGTGTGAAGGAGGCCCGTCGCGCCCGCAGCCCTGAGGAGCAGTAATGATGACGCAGCTTGAGATCGCCTTGAAGGGCGACCTCTCACCACAAGTGCTCGCCGCCGCCCAGCGCGAGGAGATCGAGCCAGAACTCCTCTGCCAGGGCATTGCCTCCGGCGCGATCGTCCTGCCGGTCAACGCCACTCGCGCCTGCGACCGACCCGCCGCCATCGGCGCCGGCCTGCGCATAAAGGTCAACGCAAACATCGGCGCCTCCACCGAGGACCCGGCCCGCGAAGGCGTCCTCGCTCGCCTCCACGTCGCCCTCGACGCCGGCGCCGACGCAGTAATGGACCTCAGCACCGCCGGCGACCTCGACGCCAATCGCCGCGCCGTCCTCGCCGAATCTCCCGTCTCAGTCGGCACCGTGCCCATCTACCAGGCCGCCATCGAGGCAGCCGCCAATGGCGGCCTCGCCTCCATGTCCGATGACGCGCTCTTCTCAGTCGTCGAGAAGCAGGCCGCAGACGGGGTGGACTTCATCACCGTGCACTGCGGCGTTACCAGGGAGACGGCGCGGCTCGCGCTCGAGGGCGGCAGGCTCACCGGGGTGGTCAGCCGCGGCGGCGCCTTCACCATCTGCTGGATGCAGGCAAACGAGCGCGAGAACCCACTCTATGCGCGGTTCGATGACCTGCTCGACATCTGCCGCCAGCACGACGTCACCCTTAGCCTCGGCGATGGACTCCGGCCCGGCTGCCTTGCCGACGGCACCGACGCCGCCCAGGTCGCCGAGACAACCCTCCTGGGCGACCTCGTGCTTCGCGCCCGCGCCGCGGGCGTCCAGGCGATGGTGGAAGGGCCTGGCCACCTGCCTCTCGACCAGGTGGCGGCCAACGTCGTCCTCCAAAAGCGCCTCTGCCATGGCGCGCCATTCTATGTTCTCGGGCCGCTCGTAACTGACATCGCCCCAGGCTATGATCACATCACCGGCGCCATCGGAGGCGCGCTTGCCGGCATGGCTGGCGCTGACTTCCTCTGCTACCTCACTCCCGCCGAGCACCTGGGGCTGCCTACCCCCGAGGAAGTGCGGGACGGCGTGATCGCCACCCGTATCGCTGCCCACGCCGCCGATGTCGTGCGCTTGGGCCCCCGCGCCCGCCAGTGGGACGATGATATGGCCCGCGCCCGAGGAACTCTGGACTGGCGCGCGCAGTACCAGTTGGCGATAGACCCCGAGCGCGCGCGCAGCCGCCACCGGCCCGCCGGCGACCACGGGTCCACCTGCTCCATGTGCGGCCCCTACTGCGTCTTCGCCCTCCTCGGCAAGCATCCGTAGGGCGCGCTGGCCTTTGCCAGCGCGCCGGCCGTTAGCGTTTGTAGGGCGGGCATGTCGCCGTTTGCATGCCCGCCGAAGGTCTTCTCCGTGTTCATCGGCGGCTGACAATATGACAGACCAACCAATCCGCGAACTCGGTGAGAACCACACCGTCGCTCGCTTCCGCGCCCTTGCCTCCGGATCGCTCAGCCCGAACGTCATCGTCGGCCCCGGCGATGACGCCGCCGTGCTGTCCGCTGATGGCGACCGCCTCCTCCTGCTCGCCTGCGATATGATGGTCGAAGGAGTCCACTTCCGCCTCGATTGGGCCCGCCCCAGGCAGATCGGCTGGAAGGCATTGGCCCAGAACATCAGCGACATCGCCGCCATGGGCGGCTCGCCCTTCGCCGCCGTCGCCTCCATCGCTGCCCCCGGCGCTCTGCCCGAGGAGGCTGCCGCCGGCATCGCGGAGGGATTGGTCGCTGCCGCCGCCCGCTATGGTGCATCGCTCGTCGGTGGCGACCTCGTCGGCTCCCCTGGCCCGGTCGTCGTTGACGTCGCCATCACAGGTTGGGTGGACAGGGACAAGTTGCTTCTTCGCCGTGGCGCCGCGCCAGGCGACGCGGTGCTCGTCACCGGCTCCCTCGGCGCCGCCGGCGCCGGCCTCGCCGCCCTCGAGCGAGATCTCAGCGATGCCGGCAGTTCACTGCTGGCCGAAGCGTTCCGCGCCCACCACGAACCAGAGCCGCGCCTCAAAGAAGCCCAGGCCATCGCCGCCACCGGGCTCGCCACCGCCATGATGGACCTCAGCGACGGCCTCGCCGATGACCTGCCTCGCCTCTGCCAACAGAGCGGGGTTGGCGCCTGCCTGCGCGCCGGCGCCATCCCCATCGCGCCAGCCTGCTCATTCGTGGCACAATCATTGGGCCTGAGCGACCTCCGCCTCGCTGTCTCCGGCGGTGAGGACTACGAGCTGCTTCTCACCTGCCCGCCCGGCGCCGTGGATGCCCTCAGCGCCGCGGTTCAGGCCTGCGGCAGCCAACTCACCGTCATCGGCGAAATCACCGACGAGGAGGAAGTCTTGCTCCTCGACGCCGAAGGAAGAGAGCATCCGCTCGGCCGCGGCTTCAACCACTTCGCGGTGTAGGTTCCGTGACTGTTGGACAGGAGCTTGCTCCTGACATTGCGCCCGTAGCCTAAGGAGACAAGTGTAATGCGCTGTTGCTCGCTGATAGGTAGCGCCCTGCTTCTCGTCGTCGTCGCTACCATGGCCGCCTCGGCAGACGGACCGCCCGCTGCCTCCCCCCAACCCCGGATCGAGTTCACCGAAACCACCTTCGACTTCGGCGCCATCTACCAGAACGAGGAAGTCACCCACGTCTTCGCCTTCCGCAATACCGGCGACGCCGCGCTTCAGATCCAGGAGGTGAAGTCCACTTGTGGCTGCACCATCGCCATGCCTGAAGCTCGCGAGCTCTCCCCAGGCAGCAAGTCGAGCTTGAGGGTCACCTTCCGCTCCGGCACCTTCCGCGATCGCGTCACCAAACACGTCCACGTAGACTCAAACGATCCCTCCCAGCCCCG
>Ga0315289_10009893_pt1 | contig 13693 bp, 14 predicted proteins | sample YL17G11_40_MG_FD_203452 | JGI IMG/M metagenome (GOLD analysis project Ga0315289, IMG submission 203452) | Sediment microbial communities from Yellowstone Lake, YNP, Wyoming, USA - YL17G11_40 | ecosystem: Environmental > Aquatic > Freshwater > Lake > Sediment | place: USA: Wyoming | collected...
TTGGTCAGGCCAGCGTTGGCATCAAGCACGGGCTTGCGCAGCGCACCGAGGTCGGGAGCCTCGCCTTTGGGTCTTGCCTTGGGCTTTGGTTCGAGCTTCGGCTGCTCTGGCCTTGCCGCCACCTTGGCCTTGCCGTTGCCCTTCTTCGCCTTCTTTGCCATGTTTCTCACCCCCTCTCTAACAGCTTTTTGTGCAAGCAGTTACAACTGCTGCCTAGCTCCATGAACGCTCTGGAGGCAAGAGATAGCAAGATAATTGTGATGCTCAGGCGAAGATTCTTTCAGCGGGAAAGCAGGGCAGAGAGCGGAGGAAAAGGCGCAGTTTGGGACATCAATTGGGGGACCCTAGTCAGATGCATACCCGATCTTTTTCCTGCCAGACCCGAAGTCCGTTATGATTTTTGAGATGGGCTTAATAGCTTCACAATGAAATCCAGTACGGCCAGCCCCTTGTGGTGCCGGGACCTTCTGTGCAAGCGTTGATCATGCCTTGCCTTCTGCTCTGCTTCCCAAGGCACTATGCCTGCACCTCCGGATTCGCCGAGATGCCTTAACTCGATAAAGTGAAAGGCTCTCCGCGCATCACCGAACACCGTACAAGGAATCCGCTCGATTGGTGAGTAGTTCGAGGGGCGAAGTCTAGAAAACCGTTTCTGCCAGTGCTCAGTTGGTGCAAGATCAGGGTTGTTCAGGAGTTTGACAGCGGTTAGCCTTCGATTTCCCTCAAGGACAGCGAACTGTCCGCTCTCCTTTTCGTCGGCCACCACCATCACTCTGTCCGCTGGATTCAGGCCAAAGGATGCGATATCCTTCGCGAGCACGACGAGCTTCTCGCCAATTCTTCCACCGCCAGATGTCATCCATTCGATAATCTCTCTCTGCGACTCGAATTCAGGATGCCTCGGATTAGTTGGGTCTAGCTTGAGCTTGCTGAGCAGTATTTGCTCATCTCGATACTCGGGCATAAGCATCCTTTGATTCTGATAATACGTTTCTCATGTAACATAATCTCCCATCACAGACCAGGTTAATCTATCTGGCAAAGACATCGCATGCAACCATAGGTCATGGGTAATCATCACAGGGCTAACGGCGGCGCTCAGGCAACACCGCGGATCGTCATTCCACATGGCTGCTGAGCGGTCTTCGATTCCTCGATCAGTCAACGAACTGTCAGCTTAGGTAATCACGATTGATACGCCAGCCTACGTAGACTCCAGCCACGCTGCCGATACCGCTAAGTACGAAACCAGTCATGAATCCAATTCTGTTCCCTATCCACCATCCAATCCAACCAAGAACTGTCATGCCAACAAAGATACAGAGCTTGTTCATATCTTATCCAAGTTGAATGATAGCGAACTACCGATTACAAGCCTAACGAGATGCGCACCGCCTGCGGGCATGGTTGGCCTCTCTGTCGTTCTGCAGTTCCGTGAACAGGCATCGGATTCCGTCAAGAATTGGGGTCTTCGCGCGCTCGAATCCTGATTCCTCTCACGGAGCGCTCTTCTGTTGCTTATCCTGCTTCTTTTTTGTCTCTTGATACCGTTTGCTTATCTTCTGTTTCTGACTCTTGTGCTTGTCCTTTTTCCCGCCCTTGTCTCCCATTGTGTGACTCCTTTCCGTTTGCCACTTGCCGTTTCGCCGTGAGGGGTGTAGCCACACGGCCGATTCTGGCACCGGCAATCTTCATGGTACTGAAGACCAACCATGTATTATACAGAACTGTGCAAAATCCTACACTGACAGAACCTCGCGCTATATCACAGTTTCATTTCCAAAACGCCTCGTCTTGACTGCCCCATCTGCTCGGGATTAGAGCAGTTTTCACTTGCTGTATATCTAGATATGCTGCGGCGCTCCGTCCAAGTAATCAGACAAACGTAGCGAACGCGAGACTTCGGCTTCCCTCCAGCGTCTCGGGTGTGAACTCCGTTCCCACTACTGGCCACCGCATTCACAGGTGCGAAGCGAGGGCCTAGCGGAGCGTTGCTATCTTCCGCGTGGCCAAGAAACTGCCTGCACGGCGCCGCCAAAGAAATCGACTTCCCGGACTGCATCGTACGGCGATGCTTCGAGGACTGTCCGACTAAATGCCTCCTCGATCGCCAGTCTTATATCCTCGTCCAGACCTTCTACGTAGTGAGGCGCAAGCGCCACATTCTCACAGTGTACAACGATCATCTTGCTGAGAACCATAGCACGTTCAGTCGCTGACATCTCATCCAATTGCGAAAATAACGAACTCAGTTGAGCTGAGAACCGACGGTGCCAAAGGAAGGCGACCCAAGTCCTTCCGTCGAGAGGGATGACATTCAGTGCTACGTAGTACGGGTCCACATAGGGGTGCAGGGGCAAGAGCTTAATTCCTTTGAAGTCGTACTCAGGCATGAAGGCTGATGATGTGGCGACGCTGCCGGTACCTTCCATGGCGTACACTCGGACTACTGACAGGTGGAATTTTCCTTTATGGGTTTGAGAAAGCAGTGACTCATACACACGACTGAGTCTGCGGACTCCTATTCGAATTCCTTCCAAGTACGGACGTGCGGAATCATCAACGCTGCTGGCGAATTGGCGAGCGTGCATCTCATCAAGATTGAGTATCTGCTGCAGCCTCTCCAGATCTCCAGAGGCCGCACATGAGACCAACAAATGGTGCAACTTCTCCATGTTCAGCTTCTTCCAGTATTCCATAGCGACCGCCCGTAGCGATAGAAGCACTGTTTGTTCCTTGCTTGTCGGGTCGAACGTACGCCCATCACCAAAGTCTATGGCCGCAAAGAGCTCCCTATCGTGATGCTCACAGAACCCTGTGAACGTAGTCGCCGTGCGGATGCCAACCCGCGACAGGCGAAAGCCAGTACTTGGTCGTGGTTTAAACAAGTATACCTGATTTTGTGAAGCGATTGACTGCAAGACGCGCTTGTGCTGAATCGAATGGGACCGACATAGCCGTCCGCGGCAATTCTCGTTCGCCATCAAGCACGCATGAAGTTCGTTATGCTTGAGCCACTCACCAATCGCGGCTCGGTAGCGTCGCACGGCCTCGTGTCGAGAAATGTGTTTTTTCACGGTTGCCTACACTTAATACCGGCGCTGCCAACAACGAGCAAACTGGTCGGAGTAAGAAAGCAACGAAGTTTCGGTTAACACACAAGGGCGTTCAAGCACCGTTCCCAGTCCGCATGTTGGCCCAAAGTGGAGTCCTGCACCTACGCGTTTCAAGCCGCCCGCCGCGTTCACAGCTGCGAAGCGAGCGCTCACGACCTGGCAAGGCCGAACTCTTTCTCTTCACGGCGGGAGATCTCACAGGGATTGGTCGGCTCGGACGGCCGATACACAAACAGGGCTTCACTACTCCTCATCGTCATTCTCTTCCGCGACGGGATACTCGTCCTCACAAGCGTACTCGACCTCAGGGTGCACGAAGATTCCTGTCTCTCTTGAAATCTTGTCGTAGATCTCCTGATGCTTGTCCATCCAGTCGGGGATATCAAGAAAGCAGAAGTCGTATGAACAAGTGGGACAGATCTGCATCTCCGTGGCGACACCCACGATCCTGCGCCGCTCAGGGAACTTGCCCCGGGCGACGAAACAGATCGTACCGAGAGCCTTCCTCCGTCGCTCCCGAGGGTCAATATCATCCATGAAAAGGAAGCAGTACGTTGCGTCTTTCCCTGGCATGACGCGACGAAGATGTAGCCCGTCCCGGCTCCCATGGCGCACACACTCCTCGTGTGCCCTCATGTGTGCGCCTGCAAATGCCTTGGCGAGAACGCGACGCTCGAACCGGTTGGGGCGAGCTAGCTCGCGGGCGACGCGCTCGTAGTGCTCCGAGCCTTCATGAGCTTGATCAATGATGCTGTCCCATACGTAACTGATACTGTCGGCCTCCTTCTTGCGGGAGTATTCGGGGCTAGTCTGGTACCGATGCCAATGTCCAGAGGTGAGAATAAGGCGATCCGTGTCCGCGTAGGGTCCAAAACCCCTGCCCTCGGCCAGATAGACTGCCAGGAGCTCTTGCTCGCCACCGAGGATCGTGATGGTTCTTTTGGTGGCCAAGAACTCTTGTTTCTTCTGAAGGTACTCAGCAAAGTCCGCCACAGTGTCAAGCTCCGTGAGAAGAATCTCGACAGCCTCGCGAGTAAGCACGTGCACGGGCCGTTTTCGAACTTCTTCAACAAAGCTCAGAACCTCGGGCTGGTCGCCCATGAGCACAGAAACTAGAAAAACTCGTCGAATAGCTTTTGGGTCGAAGATCTCGCATCCTCGCCGAGGGTTGCGCAACTCGATCGGCGTCTTCATTTCGAATAGTTGTCGACTGGCGCCACCAAGCTGTCTGAGACTCTTCTTCGCCTTCGATCTGTGAAATGGATGTAACTCCTTGATGGACCATACAATTGCAATGTCGTCGTATACTATAAGCAAATCGCAGAGCTCCTTTCCATTTGGTAGCTCTGGGTTGGAATAGCACCAATCCATCAGAAAGGAACGCTCGGCAAATTCTTGTATGACGCGCTCAGCGCGTTCGCCCTTTAGACGGAAGAAATGCTGATCTGGGGGAACGAGTGGATACCCTGACTTGTTCATTCCAATCACCATCTGCAGCCCCACAGTGTGGAAATTGCTGCTCACCGTCGACCAAGCTGGGTTTGAAGAACGTAGAAGCAACCGGCGCGCCAATACCTGCCTAAGACGCTCACCAAAGCATAGGAGCCTGCTGACGACAAGACGTGAAAGGTGCACTAACAAAGCGCGTCCGACTAGACCGATTTCTTCGGCAGATTGCCCCACAGAGGCCAATCTGCTATCTTCTTTAGGACAACGTTCTTGGTGACTTCCTGCTCAGCAACATGGTAGCCCTCAAAAACTCCTTCACCGGTCTTGTGGGCACGGATGATGGCTTGACCCCATCTGAGAACCAACGATGTTCCGGACATGTTTGAGTGCCATTTGCCGATGCAACCCCTACCACTCACCATCTCGCCTCGTATGCTTGTGAACACGCCCCTCAAGTGGAATCGTGCCGGTTTTAGGGTGATGTTCATCTCGGGACCCGTTACACCATCATTCCAGTGCTTATACTTCCCTGCGAGTCCTTTCATCATTCGGTTCCACTTAAGGACAGCCACCAAGGTGGCCGCAATGCCAACAACAGAGGCGAATGCACCCAATAGCAGTACGACCCACTCCACATCAGACATCTTCGTCGGATCAGTCATAGTCTCTCCGCCGCAGAACAAGTTGGATTGCCTTCCACTGTTTTCCCCGGATGCACCGTGCAGTATATCACCAAAGTATCATACGGAGTAAAGACAAAAGGCTCTGTCACATATTTACCACTTGAGAACCGGCGAGTGCCTATAGGCCCTGATTGTTGCGCACTTCGTCGCTCGGCTCTCGGCTTTGCCAGGGCTTCTGCCATTTCAAGCGGGGTGGGCGAGGGCTCCGGCAGGTAGGCAATGTATGCCTACCTCCACGGAGATAAGGCCACACAGCGCCTGTGTCGCGGTCACGTTGCGGAATGTAGGGCAACAGTGCCCTGGAACTGCCTAATTTCGCTGACACTTCGCATGATTCCGTTGACTGTCTTGGGGAACGGAGCGTTCATGGTCACAGCTTGAGAATCCACTCGAACGGAGGTGAAACCATGAAGCTCTCTGAAGCCACGAAACGCTTCGACACGCAGCTCAGAGCTGATGGCAAGAGCGAGCGCACGCGGCAAGCGTACCTGCGTGATCTGGGCAAGCTAAAGTGCTGGCTCAAGAGGGATGTTGATGCCTCGACTCTCATTCCCGACACGCTCGCACGTTTCCTCGCCGATGGGAACGGCCAGATCGCGTCCGCACTCACCGTCAATAGGACCAAAACGGCGCTCAGCGTCTTCTTCCGCTTCCTCAGGGACGCAGGCTACCTCACCGACAATCCTGCACGGTTGATCCGCTCGACGCCGACTGACCGGAGAGTGCCGAGCTATCTGTCTGTCGACGAAGCGAGGGGATTGCTCGATGCAATCACCAACTCTGACAGCGCCCTTGCCAAAAGAGACCACGCGATGTTCTCGCTCCTACTCGGCACCGGCATCAGGCTCGGCTCACTTGTTGCCTTGAACGTATGCGATGTGAACCTGGCCGAGGGAACCGTGACAATCAAGGCCAAAGGTGGACGAGAGGAGACTGCATTCCTCAATGCGCGGCTTTGCAAGTTGCTCGCTCGCTACATCAAGGCTGTGAGTGCCACAGATGGAACACCGCTCTTCCGTTCCCGCAACGGCGGCAGGCTCGGCCCCCGCCAGGTGCAACTGAGGCTTAAGCACTGGCTCAAAGCAGCGGGCATCACCAAGCCACTCTCAGTCCACTGCTTGCGTCACAGTTTTGCAACGAGGCTATACTCCCTGACAGGCGATCTGCATTTGGTACAGCGTGCCCTCGGACACAGGCACATCACAACCACCGAGATCTACGTCAAGGTCGAGGACAAGGCACTCAGAAAGGCGCTTGCAAACATGTGACATTCAGAGGGACTGTTTTCTTTGCCAGTTTCGATATCCCATAGTCGGCACTATACGAAGTTGAGCTAATCACGCGCCTGATCGACGGAGGTCTGTGTTCTGAGCGTACGGCACTGAGAAGGGTGTGGAAGAGGAGCGTGCGTTCTTAGATGTTGGAAGGTCTATGCCTGATTTCGAGCCCTCGTTTCTTCCACGATTTCACTTTAGCATTACGAGTTTTCTTGTCTGTTTGAAAGAGCCCACAGCCAAATGGCAAAAATAGACTCCGCTCGCGAGAAGCGTTGCGGAATCATCCTTTCCGTCCCACGAAAGTGTGTAAGTCCCGGGAGCCTTGTACGAGTCTAGGAGCGTTTTTACTACGCGTCCACCGGTGTCAGATACCCTGACGGAGACCCTGCCGTAACTCGCAACCCTAAAGACAATCTGGGTCAAGGGATTGAAAGGGTTAGGGTGATTGGGCCAGAGAAACGGTGTCGTGTTGCTCGCAGAAGCAAGCTTTTCTTCAACCCCCACAGGAGTGCACTCAATACCGTGAGCGTTGAAAATGTTGCGCCACACCTCGTCTGTTGGGTAGCCGCTCCATGCCCAGATGTATGTAAAGTCGCAGACTGTGTAAGGAAAGTGGCCGAGGTCCCCCGGCTGACCAATTGCCCACCATATCTCATTTATGCTTTGCCACCGAAGGCCTGCATTCCGGTCATTATTGTGATACCACGTATGTTCATCTTCATCCCAGAAGGTCGAGTCGTTTGGAGAGTCGAACACGTCCCAGAGGCTCGCACAGACGGCACCTTCGACTTCGGCGCCTTGCGGATCGAAGGTCGGACGCTCAACATCGATTACCATTGCCATCCCACTTGCTCCAGTGTCTAGAAAAAACTCGTTGTCCTGGCATGCGCAGCTATAGAAAGTAGCCCAACCTTCAGCATAGGCGCATTCAACGCTCGTAGTATCTTCCCACCTGTGACGAAGGCCACAGTTCGGCAGTTGTTCCGGCGGCAAGAGATAAGCGTAGTTATCCATAACAAAGTGTCCGTATTCGTGCAGAAATACGTCCTCGTCCCACTCATCTGGGTTATCCTCCTCGTCTGCTGACACCTGAATTTTATCGTACTTTACCCCCCCAATAGTCAGCCCTTCGTGCGTGTACTTGGACACAGTGTCAGCAAGGTCAGCAGGATACCAGTACATAATCACCTTCTCCGGGAAATGAGAACCAGGCAGGCCTGCAACGTAATCTACCCCCGTGTGCGTCTGGGACATGATGTTGAATGCACCTCTATAAGTGCCCACAAAAGTCTCGGAACCTACTGACAGGACAGGATCCCACCAGTCCATCATGTATTCAAACACAAACGACCAGTAACCTCCGTAATAACTGTTTCCACTTGAAGAATAGACAACATCGTGACTCGGGCACTTGGTATGGGCAAGCACAGCTATTGAATCCACATTGACATCAGTGAATTGATAGTAACCGTAGTCCTGGTCATCTTTCTCGGTGTAGGTACTATCTACACACCGAAAGTGGAAGTACTGGCTGTCGATCTGCAACACCAGATCGTTCGACTGCGCGTCTACAGTATAGAGCTTGACCAAAGAGCCCTTAACAGGAAGATCCTGAAACTCTTCCCTGTCCTCATAGAGAAAGTTCCCGTTGATCTGATAGTCGGCAATGACCATGATCGGCCAAGCATACGTTATACCTTCAAATTCATCGCCGCCTAGCGTCCCCACTCCAGCAGCAGGACCAGCGGTAAAGCGGGCCCTATGGTCTGGCAGCTCCACTACGGTACCTAGTGATGGGGGGTCTACATGCCAAGTCAGGTGAGCGATCTCCCCATTCACTACGACGGAAAATATCTTGTCGCATGTTGCTATGATATGAACCTCAGGCGCCCAAGCAGTGCCCCCGGCCGAGGGCAGAGTGGCAAAGGCGGTGACTACAGAATCAGCTGCGCCACCTTTGAAGCACTGTGTCCGAAGGGAGTCTTCGACAGAACTTCGTTGAGGTAGAATGGCTCGGCGTAAGGTGTCTGGACCCGGTCGTGTTCCTTCTGTTACCACGACCTCGATACCTTGTGGGAGCTTGTGAGCCTCGGTTCTGCTCGTATCCCCGCGCTGCGCTACCCGCGCACTGTCAGCACAAAGACGCCTCACTCCAACCACCTTATTAGAGGGGCCAACTTCCTCACCAAACAACTCAGCCTGTGCTTTGGGAGTCTGTATACCACCAGGAACGCGTATGATGAAACTCCGATAGTCCCACACCATACTTTTTCGATACCGCGGGTGAGGATGGGAATAACTGATAGAGAATCTGTACGTGCCTGGCTTCTGAAAGACAACATCGCCGGAAATGTTGATTGCCTTACCCTTCTTCCCCTCTCCACGCCACTCGCGGACCAACGGAAGACTAACCTCGGCCCCAGACGCTTTAGGCAGCCGCAGGTACACCACGAGACTCTCAACATCAACGCAGGGAATGAGCGTACCAGTGATCTTGACCGTGGAGCCCACACTCACGGATTCAGGCTCAAGCTTGTAAGCAAACGTGTGTGGCATACCTGTCCAAGGCGAAGTTGCGAGAACGGGTTGAGCCAGAGAGACCACATAGAAACACAGTGCTGGAAGACAAACAACTGCAATCCACTTTGTCATAGGTAAGACTCCTTTCCTAGATCGTGTCACAACATGTCACGGGTGATGAAGATTACCTTTTTGCCCGGGTCTGGAAACCAGAATCGGGCCCTCAGCTACTTCAAACTCTAGACAGCAAGGTGCATATCGTCAAGAGAGCCCTTGAAACCCATGCCACGATTCCCCTCTCGACAAGTGCGAGATCTTTGAACCTGGCGGGACTTCCCTATTGAGTCGTATGTGAACAATGATGCATCTGCCGTTACTTTCATGCTATAGAGATCGAGATTGGATGTCAATGGAATTAGTGAAGGTACTGCTGCCTACTATCCGGAGGCGCGAGTGGACCGCTCCCTTGCGCTGTTAATAGGCCACGATCGGCCCTTAGCCGAACTGCTCGCTCCCCTGGCCCGGCACCATTCTATTTATCCTCAATCCGTCAGCGGCGCCAACCCACGCGCAAGCCTGTGCTGGTTGACCATCTGACGGAAAGTGAGCCCAAGCTGGTTCTGCTCCGTACTCACGGTCTGCGTCACTGAAAAGCCCCTACGAGAAATGAAGCCATAAAGCTCGGCCAGCTTCTCCAATATGTCCGCGGCTCTCTGCAACAAGAGAGCTTGAGCGTATGGGTCGGGGATCTTCGTCCCTTCCTTCGTTTGCCTCTGAGCATCCTTGTACGCCATGATAGCAAGAGAGAAGAGCCCCTCAAACTTCGTTACAATCTCACTCCTGTGCTCAACAGCGTTCAAGGCCTTCGCGCTCTCCTTCATATAGAGCTGGTAGTCTCTCCATGCCCTCTCCCCTGTCATCGGTTCAAACCCGTAGGCACAGATCCGTTCCCCTATTTGGTCAAATGTGAGGTTACCAATGGTCCGAAGCTCTGCAACTCTCTTGCGCCGTTCCTCGTAGTAGACCCGGCCTCTTATAGGGCGTTGTCTTCTGACTGCCCTCACGCCCTCAGCTTCAGTCGTGGCCCGGTCAGGCAGCTGCTTCTCTGGCTCGCCCATAGCCCCCTCCTATCAGATTGCCGTCCCTGAGCAAGAGAGGCTTCTGTCCCGTAAACCGTTCCCACCTGACCACTGCCATGTCCACGTAGGTCGGGTCAAGCTCAACCGCATAGCAGACTCTCGTTGTTACCTCGGCAGCTATGATGGCCGTCCCGAAACCCACAAACGGGTCAAGACACGGCTCCAGAGAGAGCGCATTGTTTCTCATCGCTCTTGCGAAAAGCTCAACAGGTTTCTGCGTTGGATGCTTGTGGTCGGTCTCTCGCGTGACTTCCCACACTGTTGACTGATTCCTCATTCCCACGAACCTGTGCTTCTGTCCCCAACCGTAGAGGCATGGCTCGTGTCGCCAGTGATAGTCTGCTCGGCCAAACTGAAAGTTCTCCTTGACCCACACGATCTCCTGATGTACCTCGACGCCAACCGACTTCAAGGCTTCGATGAAGATATCCCTCGTGACGCTTGCGTGCCACACGTACCAGGACGCATCAGGGGTCGAGACAGAAGCGGAAGCCTGGAATGCTGCGGTCAAAAACTCCAGCAACTTCTGTCCCTCGAGGTCGTCGTTCAAGATTGGCCGGTACACGATGCCACCGCCGTGCTTTGTGGGACTCACCTTCCTACGATGCTGATTACCGTCGTAGGCAACGCCGTAGGGCGGGTCAGTGGCAATCAACACGGCCTTCGCTCCATCCATCACTGTCTTCAATGTCTCTGGCTTTGTGGAATCGCCGCAGAGAAGGCGATGTCGGTCAAGTTGCCAGAGGTCGCCTGGCTTGCTTACGGTCTTCTCGGGCTCCTCAGGGATTGCGTCGGGATCGACGAGCCCCGCGTATCCTTCCGGCGGGAAGAGCTTCTGAAAATCGGTCTCCAGGATATCGAGTCTCAGCGCAGCTGTGAGTTCAGGCAGCTCCACTTTGAGTTCTTGAAGAATCGCTCCCAGGCCTTGAGTCCAATCGCCCTGGATGTGACGGCTGTTCAAGGCAACGTTCAAGGCCTTCTCGCGCTCCGGGTCAAGGTCCACAACCACCACCTTTGTGCTCTTGGCTCCAGTCTGCTCCAGCACCTTGAGCCGTTGGTGGCCTCCGACCACGTGACCAGTGCGTTCATTCCAAACGATGGGTTCCACAAGCCCGAACTCACCTATGCTGTGCGAAAGCCCATCGAGCGCCTCGTCGGAGATCTCACGCGGGTTGTAAGGCGCAGGTTCAAGCTTCTCGATGTCCACTTCACGAATTTCCACGGTATTCTCACCTCTCTTTGTGTTGTGCCCTGAGTGCAACCCGTTCCAAAATTGCTCCTGCACTCTCGGCGAATCCTCTCTTGCGTGTTTCATGCTCCCGCTGCACCAAGGCAATGTGTTGCCTCCCGCTGATTTTGTGCAGCACCTCTTCAGCCCAGGGCCAGAAATCGCGAATCGAATCCCTCTGACTTATCGCCTGCTCAAGCACCTCGATCACGATGACAATCGGAGCCCGCTTCTTGTTCGTCCGGGCAAGCCAGCGATACGGATTCAGGTCCGCTTTCTCAAGCTCAGCACAGAGAGCGGCTATGCGGTACTTCTGCTCCTGAGTAGGTGTGGCGCGGCATGTATCACCGTCTGGCTTACCATCACATGTAACGGCCTCCTGGGACTCTAGTAACCCCTCTTCCTTTCCTTCCGTTTGTGCTGAAAAAGAGACCGCAGCGTCAGCGGCGCGGTTTGTCTGTAAAGATGTCTGTATTAGTGTCTGTTGTGTAGGGCTGTTTTGACCCTGGGTACCCAGGGCTGTTTTAGCCCTGGGGGGTAGGGCTATTTTGACCCTGGGTTGCCCCCACTCTCCGGACTCCTGCAAGCCGTCCGCAGTCAGGCTGGGCTTATTCCTTCCTGACCTTCGTAGCCTCCTAAGGGTTCTGAGGTCCCAAAGCTCCACTTGTTCCTGGATCCCCCATATCAAGACTGACCCTCCCCTGGGATCGCCTTCGCATGTCAACACACGCGCTTTGCGGAGATTTCTCATTACCTGCGCCACATTCCTCGCATGAAGCCCCGTCATCTTCGCAATCTGCGAGTAGGACACACGGTCCTTCTTCTTCCTCCAGCCGTAGGTCTTCCTTGCAATGGCCAGTAAAACTCTCCCCTCTCTCTTTGTGAATCCGAACGCCAGTGCAGCGTCTTGCACCTGGTTGGGCCAAGGCACGAAGCCACCTTTAAGCTGGCCTTTCTCTCTCTGCGAACTCAAGCGAAACACCTCTTCCCAACGAGAAACAGGGCCGTCCCGATTCGGCGAGGGCGGCAGGCATCGCGCCTGCGGTGACCCCACGGAATCTGGGCGCCCCTTGGCCAAACGGGTGTGCTACCCGCTCCCGAGAGAGAATGTTTTTTCTGGTAAACTCAACGCGTGAAGTAACTAAGGTGGGTTACCTGACCGATTGGGTCAGGTCTATCTCCTCCCACTCCAGCTCCTCTGAAATGAGAGAATCAGTATCAAAGCGGGCCCCCGCTACCATACAACAAAGAAGAGTTTCCGGTTCTCATCACTTCGGGGGCCGGAAATTCTCGTATGTAGAGGCTTTCCCTCGTCCTTCCTTGCCTTCCTCTTGGCCACTGTTTCTACTTCATTTCTAAGAGCTTTGTAGGTAGGCAGTTAGCGTGTTGCCTAAGTCTATGAACGCCCTGAGGGCAAGAGATCGCAAGTTATGCCTGCGGCTCAGGGCAAGATTCTTTCAGCGGGAAGGCAAACCAGAAAGCGGCGAGAAAAAGGCGCGGTTTGGGGCATGAAATCACGGGACCTTGCCCAGATGTATACCCTCGCCCCCCCGGTGCGGGTTCGTTAGCGTGAGACCACAAGGGTGGCAGTTGGTGGCAACAGAATCGATTCTAGAGGGGGCGCAAAGGTGTGGACAGCACTGACAGTGGCGTCGATCAAGTTCAGAGCCGCCGAGTGAGTGCTCAGCGGGGCAGGAGAAGTTTCACCGAAGAGGCCACCTGTTTTCACAAGCGGGTAGCACACGGGTGTCCAATTGCCCGATCAGCACCCTACTTCCCCGGCCTGATACCTATTCTTCAAAGCCGAGATTGCGCGGGTGTTCGGGGTATGCAGGAAGAGGCCCGCCAGTGGTCGGCACCTCAGGGCCCACTACCTCAAACTCAAAGTCGTCCACCCACACGTGGCCTTGGCCTGCCAGCAACACACCAAATGCGATAGCAGCGCTTTCCTTCGGCACATCAAGGACGATAGCATGCTTGTTCCAGTCACACTTCCCCTTGATCGGCCGGCTTTGCATATTATCAAAACTCAGTACATTGCCACGTGGGCCGTCCACGCGCATCCAAAAACCCGCCCACTTGCTAACCCGCTCGCTTCTCACGTAAGCTGACATGCGCAGTCGCTTGCCACGATACTGATCGGCCTTGTACGTCTGCATGAGTGTGCCAAAACCCCGTGGCCGGGTCGTGCGGGACTTGATATAGCCGCTAGCCTGTCCACTGTGGGCGACCGCCGGACTCACTCCCGCCTGATAGTCTGCAGGATGGCTGCCGCGAAGAA
>Ga0315289_10009895_pt1 | contig 13691 bp, 12 predicted proteins | sample YL17G11_40_MG_FD_203452 | JGI IMG/M metagenome (GOLD analysis project Ga0315289, IMG submission 203452) | Sediment microbial communities from Yellowstone Lake, YNP, Wyoming, USA - YL17G11_40 | ecosystem: Environmental > Aquatic > Freshwater > Lake > Sediment | place: USA: Wyoming | collected...
GCTAGTTGTCTTAGTGCTGCACAGATGCTGCAAATTGGTTCGCCGAAGTTTTCCCGGCGGTGTGCGGTAATCACAACCAGTTCTTTTTCACCTGAAAGAATGCCTTTTTCTTTTAACAGTTTTTCAATCTCGGGTGGTATGGGCAGGCGGGTAACCTGGTTAAGCGCGTCAATGATGGTATTGCCGGTGACTTTTACATTATCTTTGGTAATACCTTCACGCACTAAATTACTCCAGGCAGCGTCAGTGGGCGCGAAATGCAAGTCAGCGATGGTGCCAATAATGCGGCGGTTGACTTCTTCCGGAAAAGGCTGCCACTTATCACCGGTGCGTAATCCGGCTTCGATATGCGCAACCTTTATGTGGCGGTAGTAGGCTGTGAGCGCTGCAGTCATGGCTGTGGTCGTATCGCCCTGTACAATTACCCATTCTGGGTGGTATTTTTCAAGCAGGGGGTCAATATGGGTAATGATGGATGTTGTAAGCTGCGCCAAAGACTGGTCTTCGGTCATCAGGTTCAGATCCTCATTGGGATGAAGGTTGAACAGGGAAAGAACCTGGTCAAGCATTTCCCGATGCTGGGCGGTGACGACCATGAAGGACTCAAAGCGGTTGTCTTTTTCGAGCAGTTGAATTATTGGCGCCAGTTTGATGGCTTCTGGGCGCGTTCCGAAGATGTTCATTACACGAGTTTTTGCCATAGTTTAATTTTTCCCATCTCCTGATCTGTAGAATTCAAACCCTGCGTCTAACCAAGTTAATCGTTCCCAACCGTGGACTGTATCAATCACGATGCGGGCTTTGGTAATTTTAGCTATTTCATCAGGCACCAGCTCTTTAAATTGTTGATGGCCTACCAAAAGGACGAGAACATCGGCTTTGGCAATGGCTTCTTCAAGGTTGCGGGCGGAATGTATTCCTGCTAGCTCATAACCGGTTTTGTAAGGCTCATATACTATCACTTGGGCGCCGGTATTCTTTAGGTGTTGGGCGACCTCAATTGCAGGTGATTCGCGCAGGTCATCAACATTTGCCTTGTACGCCAATCCGAGAGCGGTGATGCGTTTTCCTGCCAAATTTCCCAATTTTCGCTGGATGAAGTCCGCCACAAACGCGGGCTGGCTGTCGTTTACTTCGCGAGCCGCTCGAATGAGACGTGAAGTGTCAGGAGCGGCTTCCACAAAAAACCAGGGATCCACACTGATACAATGCCCGCCAACACCTGGACCGGGATTTAGGATTTTAACACGCGGGTGGCGGTTGGCCAGTGAAATAGCTTCCCATATATCCACCTGAAACTTGTCTGCCAGGCGGGCGAATTCATTGGCTGCAGCGATGCTGATATCGCGATAGGTGTTTTCCATCAACTTGACCATTTCCGCTGTGGTCGCGTCGGTCAGAATGATTTCACCTTTCACAAAAGCGCTGTAAAGCTCGCGGCCGGCTTCTGAAGATGCCTGATCCACTCCGCCGATGACACGAGCGTTTTCGACAAGTTCCTGTAATATCTGCCCGGGGAGCACTCGTTCAGGAGAATAAGCAAGATAAAAATCCGCCCCGGCTTTAAGCCCGCCCATTTCAAGGATGGGGGCAACTACATCTAAAGATGTACGGGGAGGAGACGTGGATTCCAGAATAACCAGGTTGCCTTTTTGAAGATGCGGCACAATGGACTCGGTCGCAGAAATGACATAATCCAAGTTGGCTTTTTTCCCTTCCTTGAAAGGTGTCGGAACGGCAATGATAAATGCATCGGCAGGTTCAGGCCGGGCGCGTACTACCAAATTGCCTGTTTTCAGCGCGTCCTGAACAAGGTCACGCAAGCCAGGTTCGAAAAGATGTACTTCACCATTATTGAGCCCACTCACAATTTCCGGGTTGGTGTCCACGCCAATGACCTTTAAGCCGTGGGTGGCAAAGGTGCTGGCGGTTGGCAGGCCGATGTAGCCCAGACCGAGGACGCAAAGAGAACTAAAAGACATTAGAATCTCTCCTTTTTCAAATCCGTCTTATTATCCCATAATTCATTACTATAATATTCCAAAAGGCTTTCATTCTTGAAAGAGGGAATATGCTCCGACTATTACTCTTACTTCTTAGAATAAACTGGCTGAATTACAGGCCGGCTGACTGCCTCCCAAATGCCTGTTTCTGTGAAACGGTTGGCAATGGGTTGATCAGACAGCCTGTCAACGCTTACACGAATATCGGATATGTGATTGTCGGGATATTAATACTGGTTACATTGAAAAAATCAAGACATAAAAACCTGTCGAAATCAATCGCTTCCGGTCTAACACGGAACCTTTTGTTCCTTTTTGGCGTAGCCTATATTGCAGTCGGAATCGGGTCATTTTTATATCATGCCTCGTTCATTTTTCTGGGGGAAGAGATGGATGACGATTCCATGTATCTCATCGGTATGTTCATGGTCTTGTTTGAATGGGCGCGCATAAATAAATTATCCAATAAAAAGTTTCTGACACTGTACTTTTCTCTCAACTTTATTTTTGAACTAACCATCTACTTTTTCCCTGTTGTACGGGGAGCTTTATTTGCCATTTTGATTGCAATATCATTTATCATCGAGGCAGAAGCTCGCAAACAGACGGCTCTGGCTGAGGAGATTTATTTTAATGATTTGGCCAACATGATTTTCATGGCTGCCTACCTCATTTGGATTCTGGATAAAACGCATATACTGTGCTACCCTGATTCCTTGTTTCAAGGACATTCAATTTGGCATTTGCTGACCGCATTTGCCGGTTGGGTGATGTTCAAGGCAATGGATTGCGAATACCCATCTGCCGTCGATTCAATCCCCTTATCAGATTAGTTAAATAATTAACCTGATTTAGTTCTGATCGGTTTTTATTGTGATTGTTATTATTTTCTTATTTATCTTCGCTGTGATATTTCAATATAGAATTAAGGAAATCGAAGAAAATCGTCAGGAGGTTTCGATGCCCAAGCAATATCATATCCAGTTGGATGAAGGAGATTGCGCGCCGTATGTGTTACTGCCGGGGGATCCGGGACGCGTGGAACAGGTCGCAAAACTCTGGGATGAAGCGCATAAGGTTGCTGAAAACCGCGAATATATAACCTATACTGGTATATATAAGGGCATGCCCATCACCTGTACCAGTACCGGCATCGGCGCATCCTCAACCGCCATCGCGGTCGAAGAATTGGCACGTGTGGGTGCGACAACCTTCCTGCGCATTGGTACCTGCGGTACTTTTAAAGATGAGGTGAAAAACGGGGATATCATCATTTTTGATTCCGCTGCGCGTTATGATGGCGCTTCACGCGCTTATGCTCCGCTGGAATACCCGGCGGTTGCGCACTTTGATGTTGTCAAAGCCTGCATCCAGGCAGCTGAGAACTTGGGCATTCCACACCACGTTGGAATGACCCGAACACATGATGGATTATATGCGCGCCAACCTAAACCAGGAGGTTCTTTTAACAATTACTGGCAGTCGGATTGGGCGAACCATTATGAAGACCTCAAGCGCATGAATATTATTGCTTCCGAGATGGAGGCTGCAGTGATCCTGGTTCAGGCCAAACTTTGGGGGTTGCGGGCGGGTGGTATGGCTGTTTCTGTTATCAATGTGCTAAAACCGTCTGAAGATGAGAGCAGTTACGATCCGCAGAAGGATTTCGACCAATCCATAGAAAACTTTACCCACCTGGCGCAAATTGGCAACGAGACGCTCAGGCTGCTGTATGAAATGGATAAAGAATCCTCAAATTAATTTCTCAAGTTCTCCCGCATAGTACAATCATAGGGAGAGGTGCCCATGCCCAAGACCCTATATCTAATCGATGGCCACGCGCTGGCTTACCGCGCGTTTTTTGCCCTGGCGGCCACTGGTTCACGTTTTCAAACAAAAAACGGCGAACCGACCGCAGCAACGTTCGGATTCATTAATGTTTTGTTAAGCCTGATGGAGAAAGAACGCCCTGAATATCTGGCAGTTGCTTTTGATACCGGGCGTACGTTCAGAAATGACACTTATTCTGATTATAAAGCCACCCGTGCCAAAATGCCGGATATGCTGCGCTCACAGATTGAACGCATCCGCGAATTGGTTGACGCCTTCTGCTTCCCACGCCTTGAGGTGGAAGGTTACGAAGCGGATGATGTTTTGGGCACTATTGCACGACAAGCGGCTGAAAAGGGCATGGCAGTCAAGATTGTAACCGGCGACCGTGATCTTTTGCAGCTGGTTACCGATAGGGTGGTTGTCAATCTGGCTGGAGGAAAAAAATCTGAGTCCATTGATTTTTATCCGGAGCAGGTGATGGAAAAATTGGGCGTCAGGCCTGATCAGGTGGTAGATTTTAAAGCGTTGGTGGGAGATCCATCGGATAATATTCCTGGCGTAAAGGGTATTGGGCAAAAGACAGCCGAGACCTTGTTAAAAAAATACACAACGCTGGATGAAATTTACACCCATCTGGAGGAAATCAGCGGACGAGTGAAAAGGATGTTGGAGGAACACAAACAGGAAGCCTACCTCAGTTATGACCTGGCGCGTATCCGCACCGATGTGCCGGTGAGCCTGGACCTCGAACAGGCGCGCACCGATAATATCGACCTGCCAAAGGTCACCGCTTTATTTAACAAGCTCGAGTTTCGGGCTTTGGGTCAAAGATTAGCGACATTAATGAACAGGGGTGTTATTGGCAAACTCGGCGAACAAATGGCGCTCTTTGGACAGGAACCAGTAAAACTTGGACTGCCACCCAAAAATGATATCAAAGTTACAGTCGTTGATACAAAAGATACCCTGAATCAACTTGTTGAAAAGTTGAAATCAGCCAAACGTATCTCGCTTGACACCGAAACCACATCTACAGACCCCATGCAAGCAGCATTGGTGGGAATATCTTTAGCGGTTGAGGAGGGCAGCGCTTATTACATACCGGTAGGGCATACTGGCTCTGCGATACAGTTGGCATTAAGTGCAGTTTTCAATGTCATCACACCAGCATTAACCAACCCTGGTATTCCAAAGGTTGGTCATAACCTGAAATATGACTGCCTGGTGATGCGCAACCATGGGCTGGAAATTGCGCCACTTTCTTTTGATACCATGATCGCAGCCTGGGTACTTGAACCAGACTCAAGGCGCCTGGGGCTAAAGAAAATGGCTGAAGACGAGCTAAATGTTAACATGACCGAAATTAAAGAATTGATTGGCAGTGGAAGCAAGCAATTAACGATGGATCTGGTGGCGGTTAGTGATGTAGCGCCCTATGCCGGCGCGGATGCCGAGATCCCACTGCGGCTGGAAAAATTGTTGCGCGAAAGGCTGGTTAAAAATAACCTGCTGAAGGTCTTTGAAGAAATTGAAATGCCGCTTATCCCGGTGTTGATGGAAATGGAATTCGCAGGCATTGCGGTGGATAAGGAATTCTTCCAAAAATTCTCGAATGAACTAAGCGCGCGAATTCTTGAAATCCAGAAAGGGGTTTATAAACAGGTAGGATACGACTTTAACCTTAATTCTACCCAGCAGCTTTCCAAAGCGTTGTTTGAGACCTTACATCTTTCCCCACCAGACTCATCCAATAAAACCAAAGCGGGTGCCTATTCAACCGCTGCGGATGTGCTGGAGCTTATGAAAGACAAGCATGAAGTTGTGAATCTGCTTCTGGAGTTCCGCGAAATTTCCAAACTGGTTTCCACCTATCTTGATGCTTTACCCAGGCAGGTTAATCCAAAGACTGGGCGGGTGCACACTTCATTTAATCAGACCGGCTCAGTGACAGGTCGCTTGGCTTCATCTGATCCGAACCTGCAGAACATCCCTACCCGCACTGAACTTGGCCACAAGGTGCGAGAGGGATTTGTGGCTGACCCTGACAAGGTGCTGCTTTCAGTGGATTACTCACAGATTGAGCTGCGCATCGCGGCGCATATGTCCAATGACGAAAGCATGCTCGCGGCATTTCGCGCAGGTCAGGATATTCATGCCACCACCGCAGCTGCAATTTACAACGTGCCGCTCGACCAGGTGACCAAGGACCAACGCCGCCATGCCAAGGCGATTAATTTCGGGCTTATTTACGGGATGGGCGCGTATGGCTTAACCCAGAGTACTGGCTTAACCCGGGCAGAAGCGGAGAATTTTATTAAAACATATTTCCAGAATTTCCCGGGTGTCAAAAGCTACCTGGATAATATCCGTAAAATTGCAGCCGAGCAGGGTTTTGTGGAGACGATGCTGGGACGCAAGCGCTATTTCCCCGAACTTAAACTTGCTACCACACCACAGCTCAAGGCGCGCGCTGAACGAGAGGCCATCAATGCGCCAATCCAGGGTACCGCGGCGGATATTATGAAAGTGGCCATGATTCAACTGCCGAGAGCGTTGCATACGGCAGGTTTACAAGCGCAAATCCTGCTGCAGGTACATGATGAACTTCTTTTGGAATGCCCTGAGGAAGAGTTACAAAAAACCGTGCAGGTAACGCAAGAGGTGATGGAAGGCGCATATAAACTGTCAATTCCACTCGAAACTGACGCGGCCTGGGGAAAAAATTGGGGGAACCTGCAAGATATAAAAGGTTAATTGGCTATAAAATATTGAGGAGGCTGCCTTTTATGACAGCCTCTTTCAAAATTATTTTACGTGTGTTTTTCTTTTAAGGGAACGTGCCTGGTAGGGCGGGGCAATAATTTTATGTACCTGACATACGCGCTCATCCATAATACGGCTGCGTATGCGCGGATCAATTTCTTCAAGGCTCGCAGATGTAGTGATAACGGTCGGCAGGCGGGTTTCATAGCGGTAATTGAGGATCTGATAGAGTTTTTCACGCGCCCAAGGAGTGGCATTTTGTGTGCCCAGATCATCCAGAATAAGCAATTTGGTTGTTTTTACCTGATTAAAAATATTGTCATATGTAACAGTACTCGAGGGACTAAAGGTGGCGCGCAGGTGATCGAGCAGGTCAGGTACAACCGAAAAAATGGGATCACCGCCCAATCCTGCGAAGTAATGTCCGATCGCAGCAGCCAGATGCGTTTTTCCAGTTCCATAGGAACCCATTAAAACCAGCCATCCATCAGGTTTATCGGCAAATTGCTGCGATGCGTATAATGCCTGTTCAAGGCTTTGTTGTTCATCTGGATGTAACTTCTCTACCTTGCGAGTGTTGAATTTATCGAAAGTGCGGTGGTCGCTGATGTGAGCTAAAGATGAGATGGGTGAATTCTCTCCCTCAGCCAGGGGATTGCGATAATCAGTTGCGTCAATCTGGACAGTAATGACAAGCTCACGATCCTGCAGACGAGAACTTACCCGCTCGTCAATCTGGGAGAGCGCCAGGTTAGTGGTCAGAACGGTTGGTAAACGATGCGTATAGCGATGGTTAATAATCTGGAAGAGTTTTTCGCGCGACCAGGCGGTTGTATTCTGCGTGCCCAGGTCGTCTAATACCAGGAAATGAATATTGCGAATTTCTTCAAATCGCTCTTCATAGGTTGTTTCATCGGAACCGAAACTGTAACGCAGCCAATCCAGAAGATCCGGGACAGTCAGGAAGAGCGTCTCAAAACCCAAAGAAACCACTTCGTTAGCGATGGCGGCAGCCAAATGGGTTTTTCCTGTTCCATAACTGCCCATTAAAAGCAGCCAGCCGTTGAGGTGGTGGGCATAATTTTTGGCAGTGTTAAAAGCAACTTCAATCGTTTTATTGCTATCCTGTTTACCACCACGCCCGACTGTATTAAAAGTCTCAAAGGTCATTTGCTTAAAGGCATCCAGGTTGCTGAGGTGATAAAGCCGTTGAAGGCTGGATTTTTGGGCTTCAAGTTTCTGGCATTCGCACACTTCCAGCAAACCAAAATTGGGGTCGTCCAACGGCAGGTCGCGTCGCACATATCCCAGCCCGCCGCAGATCGGGCAGACTTCTTTAATTGACTTTTTTATATTGGTCAGGTTAGTGGCTCCCGAATTCTCCATACTCACCTTTGAGGTAGCGCCGGTAATCTTCCTGAGAGTTTCGCCGATCGGTTCCATCGCGTCCTTCCTCCTGCCAGCGGGTTAAAATGCGGTCAATATAATTCCACCGCCGCACGTTGTTGGCAACGGCAATTCGTATTGCTTCTTCAATCCATTCTTCCGGATAACTTTCCTGCGCATCGCGCAGCGAATCAGCGATAAGTGGTGTAAGCGGTCCGATGTTTTCTTCATAGAGCCTGAATATATTGGGTTTGATGATATCCAGAGTGGCTTTAGGCTGGCTTTGAATCTGGAATAAAGAACCCGAACGCATTAGGTCCGCGGCTGCCCGGCCGCGCGGGCTGTTAATGAAATAACAGGTTTCTACCGACGGTTCAATGCTGACTTTAACCAAAATATTGACCTGAGCCAGTTTTTCAAACAAACCAGCCACCAGAGATTTTGCATCTTGGTCTGAGATCTCCAACCCTTTGAGGAAATGCTCGTCCAGAAGAATATCCTGAAGCGTAAATGCTGCCCCGTAATCGCCCTGGGTATATGCTGACCATAAAAGATAAAAGACCAGTTTAAGTTCATTAATATCCTTGATACCCGGCATCAATTCACTAAAGAACTGCTCGGGGATTCCCGTGAAGCTTTTCTTGTTTTCCTGGAAACCTGAGAAATTTACATTCATCTTTTTTACTCGATAGTCTTGGCGTTATAAAACATTGCCAGTTCCTTCATAAAGATCATTTCAATATCTTTAGTGGGGCCGTTACGATGTTTGGCGACTTTAAGTTGTACTAATTCCGTTGGTGATTTTTCGTTCTTGTTTTCTTCTTTGCGGTGAATAAACATCACAATATCGGCGTCCTGTTCCAGGCTGCCGGATTCACGCAGATCAGAAAGCATGGGCGTTTTGTCGGAGCGCTGCTCCACCGCGCGTGAAAGCTGCGCGGCGGCCAGTACCGGCACATTCAATTCACGCGCCAGAGTCTTAAGGTTGCGAGAAATGTAAGAAACTTCCTGCACACGATTATCAGTACGTGTATCGCCTGACATGAGCTGAATATAATCCACCAGTACCAGATCAATTTGGTGTTCAAGATGCAGGCGGCGGCACTTGGTGCGCATCTGGATGGGGGTCATGGCGGGGGTATCATCGAGAAAAATTTTAGTGTTACTGAGCACCTCAACCGCGTGGGTAAAGAGTTCCCATTGATCGGCTTCAATTTTTCCCGCGCGTAACTTCTGGGAATTGATGCTGGTCTCCTGAGCAATCATGCGTTGGACAAGCTGCTCATTGGACATTTCCAGTGAAAACATGGCTATATGTTTTTTATGTTTGATGGCGGCGTTTTTTCCCACAGTCAAAAGAAACCCGGTTTTGCCTGAAGCAGGGCGGCCGGCAATGATCAATAAGTCGGATTTTTGCAACCCACCCAGAAGTTTATCCAGATCAACCAGTTCTGTAGGTACTCCTCGAATCTCTTCACTGCGGGCAGAAAGGGTTGAAACCCGGTCATAATACTGGCTGATCACAGCTTGGATTGGCTGCATATCGCGCCGGATGCGCCGCTCGCTGAGATTGAAAACCGATTTTTCCGCGCTGTCAATGACTGAATCCAGTTCCTTGTCTTCCTGATAAGCCAATTTGGCCATTTCATTGGCGGCAGTCAACATGCGCCTTCTGACAGAGGTTTCTTCCACAATTCTGGCGTATGCCTGGGCATTAAGCGAACTGGGCGTTTGATTGACAAGCATCATCAGATATGCCTGCCCGCCTATCTCCTCTAACTGGCCGCGACTTTCAAGTTCTTCGGTCAAGGTAAGGATATCAATCGGGATGCGGTTTTCGTGCAAATAAGTAAAGACTTCCCAAATCCACCGGTTGCGAATGATGTAGAAATTATCCGCCCCCAGGATTTGGCTAACATCGTAATATGATTCGGGGTTGATGAGAACAGAACCCAGAACCGCTTCTTCAGCCTGACGATTGTGAGGTTGTGTTTGAACGGAACTGCTGCTAATTTCTTCTGGCTGGAAATAGTCTTCCATTGATTAATATCCTGTGGGTTTAACCAGGAGGGGCACTTTTATCATCCTCATCATCGTCATCCTTAAAATCTTCATTTCCTTTGGTCGGACCAGTCTGATCAGTTTTATTCTTAAGATAATCCTCAAAAATTGAAAGCCTCTCCTCATTTGGCAATAACCTTCCACCTTCATCTGTTTGCTCAATGTTGGAACTTTCACTCTCATCAGATACTGCCGAGATCTCTTCGGGGATGATGCTGGCTTCCTCCATTACTTCTTTAGCGACCATTATTGGGACATGAGCCCTGACGGCGATCGCAATGGCATCCGAGGGTCGGCAATCAATCCGGACTTCCTTGCTTTCTTTGGTCAATATGAGTGTACCGTAGAAAATGTCATCTTTCAACGCGCTAATCTCGACATGCATCATTTTGGCCTCGAGATCAAGCAGGATGTTCTTTATCAGGTCATGTGTTTGAGGTCGTGATACTTCTATCTCTTGTAAAGCAATGGTGATTGCTTCAGCTTCATAGGGACCAATCCATACAGGCAGATAGCGGTCCTGGTCAACTTGCTTGAGCACCACAATGCGTTGCTGGTTGGTTAGGCTGACCCGCAAACTGTCAATCTTCACTTCCACAAATTTTCTCATTCGGTCCTCCGCTGAACTTATATTTTAGCATGCCCGCAATGCCAATCTTAAAAAACCTTGTTATTTAAGTTAAGATATAATAGCGTAAGGTTGCATTTTTTAAGGTTTCCCTGGGATTTCATCATGAATGGGGAAATGGGCAGGTATTAATGGATATAAGAAAAAATAAAAGAATTTCTATAATAAAATAATTGAACTGAAAAATTCAAGTTTTATTTTATTGGATTGAAGATACTTGAATAAAAAAAATATAATATCTGATATGAAACATCTGATTCTACTCGTAGAAGGTAAACCCGCCGACCGTCCTTCTTTTTTATCTGGATTAAGCAAGAAAGGTTATGAAGTAGAGTCAGTTCCTAACGGCGCATCAGCCTTAAAAGCAATTCAGCAATTAAATCCAAAAGCGGTAATTATTGATGCCGCCTCAATGCGTACTTCCGGCACCAGGATATGCACATCCCTTAGAGCAACACTTGACAAAACCCCAATTTTATTAATTGCGGCGGAAGACCAGGAAGGTGTTAACGACAATTGTGCTGACCAGGTGTTGTGGTTGCCTTTTACCTTGCAGAAGTTGCTCAATCGGTTGCGACCGTACATGTCGATGAATGAGAACAAGAAGCTTGAATGTGGACCAATTAAACTGGATGTCAAAGAACGCTGGCTGCATTGTGACGGCAAGAAAACTCGTCTGACTCCCAGATTATTTAACCTGATGGAGGCTTTTATAAGTCAGCCCGGTGAAGTACTTCTCAGGGAAGACCTGTTCCGGAAATTATGGGAGACTGATTACCTTGGAGATACTCGCTCATTAGATGTTCATATTAGTTGGCTGCGCCAGGCAATTGAAGAGGATCCCAGAAATCCTAAATACATCAAAACAGAACGCGGGATCGGCTACCGCCTGGAAGTTGAAAAACCCAAACGGCCTGGTAAAACAGCCAAAAAATAATCCGTTTTTAATAAAAAATTAATGCATCGATAGAACGAGCGTCAATAATAGACCACCTGCAATTACGCTTCCCAACTGACCGGCTGTATTGGAACCCATGGCATGCATGAGGATAAAGTTCTCAAAATCCTCATCCTGAGCCATTTTTGCTGAAAGTCTGCCTGCCATCGGAAATGCGCTGATGCCGCAGGCACCGATCAAGGGGTTGATCTTGCCTCCGGTAATAAATGACATAAATTTTCCAAATAAGACTCCTGCAGCAGTGTCAAGGATAAAAGCCAACAGCCCTAAACCGAGGATGAAGAGGGTATTCCAATTTAGGAAACTGGCCGCGGTCATGGTGCCGCCAATTGTTAATCCGAGAAACAGGGTGGATATATTGATGATTTCATTTTGAGCTGATTTATTTAACCGGTCCACCACTCCTGATTCTTTAAGAAGGTTGCCAAGCATTAATGCTGCAATTAATGGGGCGGCAGTTGGCGCAAGAAGGCTGATTACGATCGTGACTGCAATGGGGAAAATGATTAACGCTTTATTTGAAATCGGTTTGGGAGAATACTCCATGCGGATCAGGCGTTCTTTTCGGGTTGTCAGCAATTTCATTACTGGGGGCTGGATGATGGGCACCAAACTCATATAAGAGTAGGCCGCCACCGCAATAGGCGCCAGCATACCGGGCGCCAATTTGCCGGCTACATAAATGGCTGTGGGCCCGTCAATAGCGCCGATAACACCGATGGATGCGGCCTCATTCAGGTTAAAGCCGATCAAGGTGGCTAATATCAGGGTGCCGTATATACCAAATTGCCCGGCTGCTCCAAGCAGTGCGAGGTGAGGTTGTGCCAGAAGTGGACTGAAATCGATCATCCCGCCCACCCCGACAAAGATCATCAATGGGAATAATTCAGACTGGATTCCTGCACGATATAGCACAGACAGAAAACCTTCCCCATCTGCTGACGCGGCCATACCCAAATTGGCAAGAATGCAGCCAAACCCGATAGGGAGCAGTAGGACGGGCTCATATTCCTTGACTATCGCCAGGTAAATCAATACCAGACCGACAAAAATCATCAGCACATTACCCCAGGTAAATGTCAGGCTGCCAGCCTTGAAAATATCAAAAATTGATCCAGTATTCATTTAGTGTTATGCCTCTTTGCGGTATTCCATTAGAATCTGGTTCTGGCTAACCTGGTCGCCGGCAGAAATCAGGATTTTGTCTATGGTGCCTGCTTTACTGGCACGAATTGAATTTTTCATTTTCATCGCTTCCAGCACACAGAGTTCATTTCCGTAAGCCACAATTTCACCTGCGCTAACCTTAACCTCAATTATTACGCCCGGGATTGGTGCCTTAACCGAAATATCTTTTGAGGTGGACTTTTCTTCGACCTTGCCAATATCTGTGGATTGAATGGGGTGAGTGACATGGGGGAAAACCACGGGACGCTGTTCAGCCGAGGGAACCATCATTTCTTCCGGCCAGACCTCAAACACTTCCCCGTCCACATTCGCCTGGATAGGGCGAGCGAGAATATCGCCAATTTTGACCTCATAATTTTTGTCCTGGATCTTGACGTGGATTTTCATCATGCTAATCCTTTCTGCGGGGGGGATGGTTATTAATTGAAGTCTGGTGGGCACGGTTGGCTGCCTGCCAGGGGCTGATGCCTTCTTTTTCTTTGTGCGATGACACCGTGAAAGAGGTATCCATCAAAGCTACTGCGGTCGTAACGGCAACGGCAGCAGCTTTGCGTTTGCGTTCCAGGTCTACGTCTTTACCTGGTAAAGAAGAAATGGATTTTGACATAGCAGGAATTATTTTCTTAATATTGGTCAATTTCACTACGACTGCCATCATCCCCCATAATGCCAGCAAGCCAACGAAGACCAGACCCATGCCTACTGCCGAGATAAATAAAGCATCTTTCATTGTTTACCTGCCTTAAACTGGCGAGTTTCCATGTTTACGGGCTGGGCTGTGTTCCTGTTTTTCCCGGATGGCTGCCAGGGCGCTGATGATTTTGACGCGCGTTTCAGAAGGCTCGATAATCTCGTCAATAATGCCTGCTCT
>Ga0315289_10009897_pt1 | contig 13689 bp, 16 predicted proteins | sample YL17G11_40_MG_FD_203452 | JGI IMG/M metagenome (GOLD analysis project Ga0315289, IMG submission 203452) | Sediment microbial communities from Yellowstone Lake, YNP, Wyoming, USA - YL17G11_40 | ecosystem: Environmental > Aquatic > Freshwater > Lake > Sediment | place: USA: Wyoming | collected...
AAAGATATTAGCTAATATATTTTCTGAATCTTTTATTTTTATCTGTGAATCTCAATGAACTTCTTTATGCTTCTGTTGTATGTCTTTTCGATTTCTTTTGAGAAACAGCATGCAGGCAGCTCGTCTCTTGCCAGATGATATCTCAGACATTCGCAGCATATTCCCTTGCGGGGGCATGGCTCATAGGTGCAGTTGCATTTCTGCTTGTTTTGTTTTTGTCTGCATTCCATCTTTATTGTTAATGAATTTTCTTTTTTTCTGTTAATGAAGTATAGTTTTGGGTAATTTACGTCATGGATTCTTAATGACCTAGTCTGAGGTTTCTCTTTATTTCCCCTCAAGATTTCTCGCGGATATGAACATAATTATTGCAATCAATGCAGCAAAAGCGCCGAAGAAAAATGCGGCGTTATGGCCGACATATTGCCATAAAAGCCCTGCGATTAAGCTGGCCGGCAGTGTTGCAGCTGCAATTGCAGTATGGAAAGTGCCCAGGGCTGTTCCAATCTCTTTCTTGGGCGCGAGGTCAGCTGCAAATGCCCTTTCATTCCCGACAATGAAGGCATATGAAAGGCCGTACAATGCAAATGAAAATATGAATGCACCAAGAGAATTCGCGATTGCAAATGCAAGGCATGAGAGGATAAAAATGATAGATACATAAATCAAAACCCTTCTCCTCCCGATTTTATCAGATAGTAGCCCTAATGGAAATGCGAAAATAGCGTATATAACATTAAAGACAATATACAATGCAACCGGCGTTGCATAAGATACAAAATAATCCTTTGCCTTGAGGATGAAAAACATATAACTGAAATCAGCGATTGCAAATACAGTTGCTATCAAAAGGTAAGTCCTGAAATTTTTTGGCAATTCTTTTAGTCCCATCATCAAGCTGATTTTCAATTTTCTCTTTTTTCTCTCTTTAATGAAAATCAGGGAGATGACTGAAAGAGAAGACACAATTCCTGCAATCAAAAAAATCTTGCTGAATCCAAGATGCCATAAATACAAGAACAAGAAGGCAAATATTGAGCCGATGACCGCGCCGATAGTATCCATTACCCTGAGTGTTCCGAATACCTTGCCATGAATCTTTTTTTCTGTTGTCTCGGCTGCAAGGGCATCTCTCGGCGGCTCTCTTACACCCTTTCCTATTCTTTCCATTGGCCTTAAAATCAAAACATGTATCCAGTTCGAGGCAAATGACAATGCAAATTTTGCAATCGCAGAAAATGAATATCCTGAGATTATCAATCCCTTTCTTTTCCCAAGCCTGTCGCTCCAGTACCCTGAAAATACCTTAGATAACGAGATGGCTGAATCGCTCAGCCCGCCTATCAGGCCGATTATTATTCCTGTGCCGCCAAGACTTGCTATGAATAAAGGCAGGATAGGGATTATAAGCTCAGAGCTGAGGTCTGTGAAAAATGATGCCAATCCAAGAAGAATAATGGTCGAGTTTATCCCGTAGAAAAGACCTCTTTTCATTATCCCTCTAATTAATTTTTCTTTTAATAGTTTTTGTTTTGAAAGACCCTTAAAGAAAGTTTTAAATAAAACTTTATATTATCAACAAAAGGACGCAAATGAAAATTTATTATTGGATTTTAACATTGATTGTAGCATTGATTGGAATATGGCTTATTACAAATTTTATTTACATTGCATTTCTTGTGCCGCATGGGATTCCTGAGCAGCTTCCTGATGATTTTGAAGCTGCAATAACAGAACTGAATAGAAGTACAGATAACCTAGAATTTATTCAGAAAGCATATGATTTTGTTAATAGCCGTTATACTTCGCTTTCATATAAATATCTTACACAGCCAGAAAAGCTTTTCACAACAAATGCTGAGGAAATTTGGTATCAAACAGGTTATCAGCCTTGCGACAAGCAGACTTACATTCTACAGCTTATCTTGATAAAAAGCGGCCGCTTTCAGCCTAATGAAATTAAGATAAGGAGTATTCTAAGTTTACGTCCTCATCAATATCTTGAAATAAATCTTAATCAAAGCAAAATCGCACTTGATATGTGGGGAGCAGATCACGGCGTAGCTTTCGGAAACTATTATAAATTCCCATCACTTTTCAAAATTTGAACTTATCACTTCTCTTTTCTCTCTAGTTTTGCATAAGGTTTAAAACTTTAATTTTCTTGATACAAATATAAAAAAAGAGGCTGAGATGCGACAAAATTTTGAAAAAATTTTGAGCATGCAAGGAAATCTGAAAGATTTCCAGCACGCCGAAAATCCAGAAAGATTTTCGAGCATGCCAAAAATCAGGAGGATTTTTTAGCATGAAAAGAGTGCTTATGAAAAGAGGCAGGCTTGGGAGATTTGTAAAAGGTCTCATTCCTGTCAATAAGGGCAGGCGGATGAGTTCTGAATTCAGGAGGAAATGCTCGCTTGGAAAAAGGAGATTTCTGAAGGAACATCCTGAGTATAGAAAAAAGATGAGGAAAATAAGGCTTGAATATTTCAAAAAGAATCCTCTTGCCCGGAAAAGAATCTCAATCATCTCCAAGAGAATCATGTCGAATCCTGCTGTGAGAAAAAAGCTCGACAGAAAATTGACTGGATTCTGGAGAAATCATCCTGCATTAAAAAAGAAAAAGCGGATTGAAACCAAGAAATATTTTTTAAGTCATCCTGCCGCGCTTCAGAATCTTCTTGCTTACAGCAAAAAGCCTTTAAGGCCGCATCTCAAGACTGAACAGGGCTTTATTGTGCGCTCAAATGGCGAAAAGGAAATTGCCGACTGGCTTTTTTCACATCATATCAAAGCAGGATATGAAACTAAGGTATTGAAATTCCCTGAAATGATTTGTGTGCCTGACTTTTGGCTTCCTGAATTCAAGGTTTTCATTGAATTTTACGGCGGCCATCCTGCTTCATGGAAAAGGAAAGTGGAGAAGAATAAAATTTATAGGAAGTATAAGGTTCCATGCATCTTCATCACCCCGGCTGAGCTGCGGGATTTGGAGAAATATCTGTTTTCTGAGATGAATAAATTTAAAGAATAAAGAATAATGGAAAAATGTAGATTCAAAGGGGAAATAACCTCAGCTTAGAGAAATCCTCTTCGATATAAATAAAAATTAAAAATTTGATGACTAAAATTTTTTCTCTGAGAACCTTCCCATTTTAATATTTTTTCTGTCACTTTTTACAATAATTATTGATGGCACGAGCTGCGCTTTCAAAGTTCTCTACATCAAAAGATCCATATCTTCTCTTAATTTCTCTTGATAATTTCCACGTATACACCTTACCCCTCTCCAATAATCTTTCAATAATTTCAGTCTTATATGCAGTATCATCTATGCTGTTAATCATTTCTGGAGACCGGTAAAAGTTTTCTTTTTTGTTTAATTCTTTCTTCAGTTTAATTAATTTAGTGTTTAATTTATTTTCTAATCCTACTCTCAGCATAATATCCTTCGGTAAGGCAATTTTTGGTCCTTTTTTAAACAAATCTAAAAATTTCATCTTAATATCTTTTAAAAGATATACATACTATTTAAAACCTTTCTTTTGTAACTACTTTCAAATTATAAAATATGCTTATAAAGAATAGAGGGTCATAATGAGAACAATCTTAATTTCGCGAAATCATCCTCGAGCTTCTCTCTTATCTTTGTAAATCTCGCGGCGCTCGGATGATAAGTCGGAAAGAAAGTGATTTTTTCTTTCTTGATGAATTTTCCCCTAAGCTCTGGGAATTTGAAATCCGGAAAAAATGCATTGCAGGCTGTTTTCCCAAGAAGAATTATCAATTTTGGCTTTATCTTCCCGATTTCCTTTTTGAGCTGGGGCATGGATTTTTTTATTTCTTTCTCTGTCGGCCTTCTGTTTTGAGGGGGCCTGAATTTGACGACATTTGTAATGTAAATCTTTTTCCTGTCAAGATTGTTTTTTTCCAGAATTTTGTTCAGCCTTTTGCCTGCCAATCCTACAAAAGGCATTCCTTGCTTTTCCTCCTGCCTTCCGGGAGCCTCCCCTATAATCATTATTTTCGCATTTCTTGGGCCTTCTCCAGGAATTGCATTAATCCGAGATTTCCATAATTTACATTTTTTACAAACCCCAATTTTTTTAGCTGGGTTTAATGATGTGCTCTTCTTATCCATTCATGCGACCCTCCCCTCTTATTATCTTTATGAAAGGTTTTATTATTCCACCGAGTTTTCTGTCGTATTTCACATAAATCATGCCTAAAATTGCAGCAACTATTCCTGCAATTGTGTCAAAAACAAGGTCCCACATTGTATCTATAAGCGGAGGCTGAAATGCATCGCTTTGAGCTGTTGTTCCTAATAGATTATCAGAAAAAAATTCTCCTATTTCCCAGGTTGCGCCTACAGCTATCGCAAGAATAATGGTAAAAAAGCCGATCATCCCTATGCTCAATTTTATTTTTTTGGTAAAATCTAAGGTGTAGACAATTGTAAATGCAAGTATTGCAATAAAAACTGTAACAGTAAAATGCGCTGCCCAGCTCCAAAAATAAATGTCATAAAGTCCGAACTCTGTACTAATGACATGCAAGAGCAAAAATAATACTATAAAAAATTCGAAAATCCAGGGAATCGCAACTTTGTAGTTTCTTTTTATTATTGAAGGAATAAAAGAAATAATTGTTGCAACAAAAGCCCCTAATGCAACAACATAATCAGCAAGATAAACAGAATAAATTGTAGATGCTATCAATAGAATTCTCAATACCTGTGTTATAATATGGTTTATGTTAAATCTTTTTGCACTTTTTTCTTTCATGTTTGCAAAGTTCTAAAAATTATTTATAAAATTAAATTCTCTTTTTGACTCTGATTGCGGTAGGCGCCTCGCCTCCGTGCCATGTCAGCCTTCCTCTTACTCTCATTGGATAAAGCCTTTCTGAATTGTCATCAAGGATTATCGCGCTTCCCTTCAGTCTTGGCAGATTATTGAGCTGCGTAGTTATATTTTCAAGAAGGTAAGATTGCATTATAGTGTTCAGCGCTTCAATGTCGGGCTTTGCAGTCACCCTGTGCGAGATTACAATATCTGCCTGTGTCCATACATCTGTATTAACCTTCCCGGGCTGCTGTGTTGCAGCTGCAAGACTTAAGCCGGGCTGTCTTCCTTCCCTTAAAAGCTGTATAAGGGCATCAGTTGCAGCTGTCCTGCCTTTCTCCGGCAGAAATTCATGAAGCTCATCTATAAACAGCCATACCAATGGCATCTCTCTTTTTTCCTTGTACTGAAGATACTCCATCCCATGCCTCACTGATTCAATCTCCTCAGTTTTTCTGGCGAGCATCCTTTCATTGAATAATTTTTTCGTAATCAGTCCTATCACCAGAGCCCTTACATTGAATGTCCCGATGCTGCTATAAACACTCAGGTCTATTATTGAGGTTTTTCCGCCCTCAATCAATTCGCGTATTGTTGTCCCTTCCTTTCCCTTTTCTGAAAAAAGCCCCCATGTCTTCGCTGCCTCTAAAAGATTTATTGCAGCACTTTTAATATCAGAGGTTGTTTCATGGTCCTGATGGATTCTTTCAATAATTGTGTCAATGTCAAAATCCTCCTTCTGTTCTTCCAGTTCTTCCCGAAGCTGTGAAATAATCCTTTGCATAAGAATTGAAACTGGATTCAGCATTTCCAATCCGAAAGTGATTATCCAGTCATCAGCCGATAGCTCAGAAACCTTTAATGCAAAACTCTTGCTCACTGGAATTCCCATCTCTTTGTATGCATCCGCATAACCGAAAGGCACAAATATTTTTACAGGCAGAGCCTTGCTTTCAAGCTGCCATGTTTTCAACAGCTCCTCTTCCTTTTCATTCTTGTAAGACATTGTCCAGAAGATGCCCATTGTATCAAAAATCAGGACAGCAATATTCTGGGCAGTTTCTTGCGGAAGAGCAGCTATTTCCTCTGCCAATACGCCCAATGTGTATGATTTTCCGCTTCCCCTCTTGCCTGCAATCAAAACTACATGGCTTCTTGCGACATCCATCAGAATTCTGTTAGACAATGAGGTGGTTTGCCCCATCTTGACATAACCCTTTCCAATATAAATCAAACCCTCGGCCCCGAAACGAATCTTGTCAGCCTCGTCCCTGCCGATTATAATTTCATAAGGCATTTTTCACACTCTTTTTTCTATATACTATAGGTAGGATTATGGATTATTAAATTTATTGATTGAAGAATGGAAGTATAATGCATAAAGTTTATAAGCATGCAAATCTTTCGAAAAAAATAAGTTGCTGAGGGAAATGGTAAGAATTATTGAGGAAAAAAAGGCTGAGGAAGCAAAAAAAATTGAATTTCATCCTGTTAATGTCAGTGCAGAGAAAAAAAAGCTGCCATGGACGCTTATTATCATTGCAGCAGTGATAATTGCAGCTGCATTGATATTTTTCCTTTTTCTGTATAAACCAAATTCAGGCATAACAGCTCAAACCCTCAAAATACAATATCTAATGCAGTTAGATGATGGCACAGTGATAGGAAATCAAACAATTGAGATTCCGAAAGATTCCTTGGCTTCCACCTTGGGAATATCTTCAGATTCGATTGATTCTCTGGCAGACAGCATGACAGTTGGAGATGAAAAGGAAATCAGTCTAAATGCTTCAGATGCTTTTGGCGCATATGATCCTTCAAAGGTTGAGATAATAAACAGGACTAGTGAAATTAAAAGAAAAGATGAGATAAACAAGACAATCTCTGTATCTGCAGTTTTGTTCAAAAATGTTTTCAAGGAAGATGCGGTTTTGAACAAGACATATTCGGCGACAGGCTCGCCTTGGGATTACAAGGTTATAGAGCTAAATAATAATACGGACATTGTTAAGCTGGACCAGCTGGCAATTGCAAATTCAACCATCCCGCTTTCTGAAATACTTGACATGAAAATTGTCGAGGTAACTTCAGAGAAAATCAAAACAGAGATTGAAGCGCAGGAACAAACATTGGAGATTCCAACTGGAAATTTAACCATAAAAGTAAGCACAGACTATATTTACTTCACATTGACCCCTCCCCTAGGGCAAAGGATTGAAATTGGTGGCGAATCTGCCAAGGTTCTGAGTTACAATGATACATCCATTGTCCTTGACTACAATGGGGAATACGCCGGACAAAACATCACCCTTAAATTAAAGTTGTTGGATAAAAAGACAATCTCATCAAGCGGTTATTCAGCAAAGGATATCGCAGGAGCTCCTGTTCTTGATGTCTTTGTCATGTCTTATTGTCCTTATGGCACTCAGATTGAAAAGGCATTGATTCCTGCATGGAATCTCTTGAAAGATAAGGCGAACATAAAAGTGAGATTTGTCAGCTATGTAATGCATGGCGATAAGGAAGAGCAGGAAAACAAACGACAATTATGTTTAAGAGAAGAGACAGATAAATTTTGGAGTTATCTGGAATGTTTCTTGGAAGCAGGAGATTCTGCCGGCTGCCTGAACAAATTGAATGTTGATTCAGCCAAGCTGAGCAGCTGCATGAGCACAAAGGCAGATTCTTACTGGCAGATTGATAAGGACTTGAACACAAAATACGGGGTTCAAGGCTCTCCAACTGTAGTTCTTGACGGCAAAGTTGTACAAGTTGCAAGAAGCCCTGAAGCGATTAAAGAATCAGTTTGCAATGCATTTGCAAGCAAACCTTCAGAATGCTCCCAGGCATTATCAAGTACTGCTGCAACTGCAGGATTCGGATACAGCACTTCAAGCTCTAGCTCGACTTCAAGCAGTGGTGGATGCGTCAGTGCATAAAATTGCTTAAGAAAATATTTCTGTAATTTTATATTCTGTTATATCCTGTTATATCCTGTCCTTCAATGCAGCCACGATTAGAGGCATGGCGATGGTTGCATCGCATATGACATCTACAAACTCCCCTTTCTCTGCCATCTTGCCCCATGAGATGCCTTCTCTTAATTCAGCCCCTGAACTACCGCCGGGCTCTGGCCTGTCCATTGTTATTTGTATCCCGTAACTTGCTGCTTTGGGAGAAAATTGCATTGCCTGCTGTATGAAATTTTTCGGAACTCCCCCGCCGACATACCATACTCCTGATTTCTCACTTGTCCATGCGATATCGAGCATCTCTTTCAAATCATCAAAAGCATCAACCTCTATTTTTTTACCTTCAGCCAATCTTCCCCATATCATCAACCCTATGCCAGAATCAGCTATTGCCGGACAAAAGACGGGAATCTTTTCTTCATAGCATACCCTCAATATGGAATCCTGGCTCTTGACCATCTTTCCGATTTCCCATAACAATTCCTTGATGTTAGTCTTTTTGGGCAATTTCTCAAATATTTCCTCAAAAAATTTCTCAAGGCTTACATAAACCTCATTCGGCATGAAGGAATCATAAATCCTGTCGAGCTTTTTCTTTCTCAATTCAGAGTCCTCTATATGCGATGTTCCCTGGAAATGATGATGACCGAGCGCTTCAACCAAGTCATGAGTCAGGTTCGCGCCAGTTATAACTAAAACATCAATCCAGTGATTTCTCAGCATCTCTATAATTATATTTTTCATCCCGCCAGGCACCATTGCCCCGGCTATCCCGAAAAAAACCTTGCATTTCTTGTCATTAATCATCTTTTCAGCTATCTCAGTTGCTTTTGCAATCCTTCCCGCACCCATGACTCCTGAAAGTTCCATCTGCCTAACAAGTTCATCTACCGACATTCCGGATTTCAGGTCGATTTGTTTCACAGGTTTCATTTTTTAAAATCTCTTTTCAATATCTTCACCTTCATTGATTTTATCTTGAATGTTTCCTTGATATTTTTAATTATTCTTCGTGGATTAAAATCTTTGCATGAAAATATGTCAAAGGAGATATAATCCCTGTTCGGAAAAGTATGGATGCTTATATGGCTTTCTGCAAGTATCACAAATCCAGTTATCCCTCTATCTATCTTTTTCTCAGCCTTATGATTTATGAGCTTAGGCTCTGAAATCTTTTTCATTCCTATCTCTTCAGGCAGATTTGAAATAAATCTGCGAATAAAATCAAGATTAGACAAATTCTTGCATCCATAGCCATCAATTATCAAATGAATTCCCATTCCAAATTCTCTGTTTTTCGCCTAATAAATTTTGCGATGCCGCAAATGCAAGTGAAACAAGCTAATAAACACTAAAAAAATAAAAAGAAAAATAAAAAGAAAAAATCAGTATATCTCTTCCTCTGCTTTCTCTTCTTCTTCCTCAACTTCGTCATCAGGTTCAAAATCCGTATCAAAATTCATTTTCTCTTTTTCCTCCGTTTTTTCTTCGGTTTTTTTGCTTTCGGTTTTGTCGGCTGTTCCGCTTTTTCCTTCCAGGACTTCAAGCTTTCCAAACTTGCCCGTCGTAAGCTGTTTTTCGCCTTGAAATTCAGAGACATAACCATTAGTTATCTTCACAATATCTCCTACTTTGACTTTGTCAATGTCTGCATTCCACAGACTCAGCTTGATTTCTCCGCTGTCATCCTTGATTTTCGCGGTGGCAACCTTCAATGTCCTTCCATACTTCTCAAATTCCCTTGCCTCAGACACTTCAGTTACTTCCGCTTCAATATTTGCGCTTCCTTGCCCGGTTCTCAATTCAGATATTTTCATTTTTTCTTTCTCTAATCATAAAATTGGGGTTTTTAAGTCTTTGCATGCTGTACGCTGTTGTTTAAATATTCTATTTCATCTTCCTCAAACTTCAAGCTTTGATTAATCTGCTCTTTATCGCAGCTGTTGTATATGATTTTGAAAAGAGGCATCTCCTGCAGCGCTTTTCTTTTGGATGTGTGGGTGAATTTCGCGACTTTTTCTGCAATAACTTTTTTGATGCCATATTTTTGTTTCGCTATCCACATCTTCAGAATTCTTGAAGCCCTTTTGTATGAGATAAAATCATTATTCGTGTTTTGTTTTGCAGCTGCAACTCCGGCTGTAGCCATGGCTTCTGCATACACCAACAATCTCCAGTTTTGTTTTTTCATAATCCTTCCCCTGAAAACATCAGCCTTGCTCAGGGCATCATATGCTTTCGCCAAATCCTCGCCTTTATACTCCTGAGGGATATTCTCTTCAATCCATAAGATGCATTCATCCAAATCAGCATCGACATTTTGCAGTGCGTTTAAAGCTTCGATTGCAGAGCCTTTGAAAATTTTTCTTATCGCATTGAATATTGTCTCCTCTTTTTCCCTTTTCCCGATTGCCTTTACATCATGCTCTGTTATGAATTTCTGCCCGATGCCTGCTGTAAACAAGTCATTTACCGCAGCCCTTATGTCCCCTTTCGCGTCAAGGGCAATCTGCCTCAACACCAAGGGCTCGATTTTCAAGCCTTCCTTCTCGCATATCCTCTGCAGGACTTTGGCGACAGAAAGATAATCCTGCTTTTTGAATTCAATCATCTCTGATTTTCTCCTGATGGCTGAAAGTTTCTGGTCAAAAGGCTTGTTTGAAATCAGAATTATCGGATAAAAAGAATCAGTTGTCAGCCTTTCAATCTCCTTGATTCCGCCCCTGTCCCCATAGCCTGAAATCCCCTCAAGCTCGTCAATCACCACTAGCTTCTTCTTTGCGAAAAGGCTTTTCTGGCCTATCGCCTCTCCGATTATCCTGCTTATCTGCATCTTGTCCCTGAAATCACTCGCATTCAATTCCAGGATTTCATAATCCATCTCAGAAGCAAGAGCATAAATGGCCGAATTTTTCCCGCAGCCAACAGGCCCGTGCAATAACAATGCCTTTTTTCCCTTTCCCCTGTTATAATCAACAATGAAATTAACAATCTTTCTCAGAGACTCCTCTTGCCCGACAATCTCTTTCAGTCTTTTCGGCCTGTATTTTTCAGTCCACAATTGCATTTTAAATCAAAGGATTATATCCCTGTTTTAATAAATTTTTTATTGGAAGCATCAAATTTTCCGGAAGGTCATTCCAGTCATACCATCTCCATCCTTCACATTTGTCAGGCTCCATTCTTTTCGGTTCTTGCCCGACATATCTCGCCCTCATGAACAGGGTTATATAGTGTTTCCCGTCTTTTTCAAAAAAATCATTTGTAACTGCTACAGGCAGTTTGTCTATCAAGTGTATATCCTTCATCCCTGTCTCTTCTCCAGCTTCCCGTAAAGCGCAATCTTCAAATGTTTCAGAATATTTTAGATGGCCGCCGGGAAAATTCCACGTTCCGGTATCATGAGAATTTTTTCTTTTGCCTAACAGGACCTTTCTTTCTTTCAGGATAATGACTGCCAAACCGACTTTTGGCCTTTTTTGCTCACTCATTTTCCCTGTCCAACAGCCACAAAACTTGCAAGCAATGCCTCAAGCTGGATAAACTCATCAGAGCCCTCGCTGATCCTGAATTCAATCTCGCCGATTTTTTCAGTCAGCGCGACTTTTTTATTGTCTGCCAGGTTTAGATTCCAGATTTCTTTTTGCATGACCTTTATCACGTCAGCGCCTGCAAGTCCTTGCTTGAGCATCGCATCAAGCATCCTGTCTCTCGCGCCTATGAAATTTCCGCTCAGGGCGGTTTCCAGAATTCCCCTTATTTCCTGCGGCTTTGCCTCTGACACAATTTCATATAAAAGTTCTTCAGTAACATTCTTGTTCACAGATGATGTTGCCTGCAAAAGATTGACCATCCTTCTGCAATCTCCCCCGCTTATGTCATACAAGGCATCGATTGCCTTCCTGTCCATCTTCAAATTTTCTTTTTCAGTTATGTTCTCAATGATTGATAAAATATCCTCTTCTTTCAGAAGCTTGAACCTGAAAACAGCGCATCTTGACTGTATCGGGTCAATGACTCTTGATGAAAAATTGCATGAAAGAATAAACCTGCATGATTTTGCATAATTCTCCATCGTCCTTCTTAATGCATTCTGCGCATCCTTTGTGAGCGCATCCGCCTCATCCAGAAAAATTATTTTGAACATGCCGCTCAATGATCTTGTCCTTGCAAAATCCTTTACTTTCTGCCTTACGACATCAATCCCCCTCTCATCAGATGCATTGAGCTCAAGATAATTCTCGCGCCATTCATTCCCGAATAATTTTTTTACAATGACAAGGCTTAGCGAGCTTTTGCCTGTTCCTGGGGGACCTGCGAAAAGAAGATGGGGCATATTCTTGTTGTCCACAAAGGCCTTGACTCTCTCAACTATCTCTTTCTGGCCCTTAATCTCGGAAAAATCCTTTGGCCTGTATTTCTCAGTCCATATATCAGATTCCATTCTCTCTTTTTCCTTAACCTCTACTAATAACTAAAATCTGTTTTTATAAATATTATTATATGCTATTGCACTATAAAATCCTCAAGATTCCTAGAAAAAGTTATATCTTCAGATTGCGGCCGCTCTTCTTTCTCTTCTTTTGCGCTTTTCCCTTTTAATTCTCTTGCGTTGCCATTTCCAGCGCATCTGCCATCTTTTCTTCCATCTTCTCGATGAACGTTTCATTTTTATTGTTTTATTGAGTTTTAGGTTTTCAGAGGTTTACAGCTTGTAGACAATGTCATGCTCGCGGACTCTGTCCTTGACTTTCATGCCGATTGTCTCGCCTGCCTTAGCTTCCTTCACAACCTTGTTCCCTATCTGCATGCTTTCAACTTTCTGCTGAATCTTTGTTGTTGCGCCCTCGATTGAGATAGTGTCGCCGACCTTCAGCGGCTTACTAAGCTCAATGACTGCAACACTCAGATTTGTGAAGAAATGCGTCACTTTGCCGATTTCAGTCTTCTTTGGCTCTGCCTTGGCTTTAACCTCTGCTTTCACTTCTGCTTTTGCAGCAGTTCCAGCCTTGCTGGGCCTTCCTCTTCTTTTAGGGGTTTCCATGCCTTAGGTAGAAAAAAAGGGAATAAAAACCTTACTATTCTAGGCTCAACAAAATTTAAAAACTTCTATCTTTAATGATTAAGGGAAATGGCTAACGGAACATCAGGAAGGGTATCTAAAGAAGAATATCTAAAAATTTTTGACATGATAGGAAAAAGAATTGAATTTCCAAAAGAAGTGCATCCGGAAATCGAAGGGCTCGTTACAAAAGAATTTGAAAGGCTAAAAAATGACTATCCATTTTCTGAGAGAATTGAGAAGGCCTATGAAAAAGTGGCTGGAAACATAATGAACTTTTCAAGATACTGCATATCAAAAAAGAATAAAAGAAATGCAAGATGGGTAGTCAATGTTTTTCTCTATACAACTGAAAGAATACTTAGAAATACTAACAATAATCACAAACCACATTTCAGAGAAACTGCAAGATATCTTTCGCGATGGGGAAATCTCATCAACAAGAGAGGAAAGTACAGAGAGCGTAATAATAAAAGAGGGGATTATCTGCCATTCAACAAGCAAGATGCGGAATGGGTTTCTAGGGATTTTATATCTCATGAATTTGGCGGCGGCTATTATTGCTCTAATCGCTCTAGCCAAAATAATCATTCATTCAGTTAATTATAAATATTCTTTTTGTCTTTCTCAGGCATGCAGATAAAAGGGCATAAAAAGGCAGAAAAACAAAGATGGGCAGCGCCATGGCCGAGAAAGCAGATTCCCAAGCATACTGAAGGCAAATGCCCTTACTGCAAAAAACATTCTAAAAATCTAGAGGCTCATATAAATGCCAAACATGCAGCTGAAAAAGAAAGGCTAATCAAGG
>Ga0315289_10009898_pt1 | contig 13686 bp, 9 predicted proteins | sample YL17G11_40_MG_FD_203452 | JGI IMG/M metagenome (GOLD analysis project Ga0315289, IMG submission 203452) | Sediment microbial communities from Yellowstone Lake, YNP, Wyoming, USA - YL17G11_40 | ecosystem: Environmental > Aquatic > Freshwater > Lake > Sediment | place: USA: Wyoming | collected...
GTGGTCGTGTCCCAGGCCGTGGAGCCAGTGGCCGACGTGGAGCGCGCCATCGGCGAGGCGTTGGCTTATCCCATCGGCTCGCCACCGCTGCGGGAAATGGCGCACCCGGGCGAGCGGGTGTGCATCGTTTTCACCGACGTCACGCGGGCCAGCCCCGACCACCTGCTCGTCCCGGCACTCCTGCGGGAGTTGGAGGCGGCGGGAGTTCGCGACGAGGACATCACCCTCTTGTGCGGGATCGGCATGCACCGGCCGTCCACGCCCGCCGAAAGGATAGCCAAGTTGGGGGCGGAGGTGACGGCCCGCTACCGGGTGATGGACAACGAACCCCAGAACCCGCAGGCATTGGTGGACCTGGGGGTCACAGCGGGCGGGGTGCCGGTCTCGGCCCACCGGGCGGCGGTGGAGGCCGACCTGCTGATCGCCACCGGGCTGGTGGAGCCCCACCAGTACGCCGGTTATTCGGGAGGGCGCAAGACGCTGGCGGTGGGAGCGGCGGGAGAACGGCTCATCGCCCACACCCACGGCCCGGCGTTCGTGGACCACCCCGGCACCCGGCTGGGGCGGGTCGAGGGCAACCCCTTCCACGAGGCGATCAGCGAGGCGGCGCGGCGCGCCAACCTGCGCTTCATTCTGAACGTGGTCCTGGACGACGAAAAGCGGATCCTGAAAGTGGCGGCCGGGGAGCCGGAAGCGGCCTTCCACGAACTGGTCGCCTTCGCCCGCTCCGTCTACGAGGTGCCGGTTCCCCACCAGTACGACGTGGCGATCGGCGGGGTGGGTTTCCCCAAGGACGCCAACCTGTACCAGGCCAGCCGGGCGGCTTCTTACCTGTTCTTCGCGCCGACGCCGGTCGTCCGGCCGGGCGGGTTCTTCATCATCCCGGCCCGCTGTGAGGAGGGAGCCGGGGAAGGGGTCGGGGAGCAGCGCTTCTTGGCCGCCATGCGAGATGCGCCCGACGTACAGTCCATCCTGGACGACGCGCGCCAATATGGCTATCCACCGGGCCAGCAACGGGCATTCGTGATGGCCAAGGTGCTGGAAGAGGCGCGGGTAGTGATCGTGGGGAGCGAGTGCCCGGACGTGGTGGCGGCCTGCAAGATGACGCCCGCGGCGACGATGGAGGAAGCGCTGGCGCTGGCAGCGCGGGAGTTGGGGCCGGACCTGGACGTGCTCATCGTACCTCATGCACTGCTCACGCTGCCGGTGGTAACTGGAGGTTAGAGGTTGGAGGTTGGAAGTTGGAAGTTGGACGACGAGGCGCGCCACTGCATGCGCTGCGGGCAGTGCCTGGCGGTCTGCCCGATCTACCGGCTGAGCCTGAACGAGACCGACTCGCCCCGCGCCCGCGTCGCGCTCCTGCGCGCCGTGCACGAGGGGCTGGTCGAGCGCCCCACAGAGAACACCGCCGCCCGTTTCTTCGGCTGCCTGCTGTGCGGGTCGTGCTCCTTCACCTGCCCCAGCGGCGTGACGGTGGACCGCATCCTGGAACTGACGCGCGGGGAAATGGCCGAGCAGGGATTGATGCCCCAGCCCCTGGTCGCGCTGGGGGAACGCATCACGGAGGTCCACAACATCTCCGGCGAGCCCAACGCGAACCGGCTGGTGTGGGCCGCCAATCTTCCCCAGCCGCCGGCGGGCGTAGGCAAGACTCAGGTAGAGGTGGTCTACTTTGTGGGCTGCGTCAGCGCGCTCTTCCCCCGCAGTTACTCCGTCGCCCAATCCCTCGTCCAGGTCCTGGAGCGGGCCGGGGTGGACTATGGACTGCTGGGGGGCGAGGAATGGTGCTGCGGCTACCCGCTGGCGATCAGCGGCGAACTGGAGCGGGCCCGCGAGACGATGCGCCACAACCTGGAGGCGGTGCGGGCGCTGGGGGCCAAAACGCTGGTCACCACCTGCCCCTCCTGCTTCCATTTCTGGAAGCACACGTACCCCACAGCACTGGGCGAGGAGTTGGGCTTTGAGGTACAGCACGCCACGGAGTACCTGGCCGACCTGGTCGAAGCCGGTACGCTGCCGCTGAAGGAGGGGTTGCCCGAGCAGGCCTGCCCTGAGCACAGCCGAAGGGTCGTCACCTACCACGACCCGTGCGACCTGGGGCGCAAGGGCGGGGTCTACGAGGCCCCCCGGCGCATCCTGGCCCGCATTCCGGGCGTGCGGCTGGTGGAGATGCCCGAGAACCGGGAAGGCTCCCATTGTTGCGGCGGGGGTGGCAACCTGGAGAGTTTCGACCCTGCATTGAGCCAGGCGGTCGCTGCCCGGCGCATCCAGCAGGCCGCCGAGACCGGCGCCCAGGTCATCCTATCCGCCTGCCAGCAGTGCGAGCGCACGCTCGCCAACGCCGCCCGCGCGGAGCGGGTGCGCATGCGGGTCAAAGACATCACGGAGCTCGTACTGGAATCCCTGAAAGATGAAACGTGAAACGTGATCCGTGTTCCGTGTTCCGTATTCCGTATTGCTGATTTGCCGATGGGATGTTGCCTATGATCGAGAAACTCCAGGACATACTGGGCCCGGCGAAGGTGCTGACCTCGCTCGAAGACCGCATCGCCTACTCCTACGATGGCACTTTTGCCCAGAGTTTGCCCGACGTGGCGGTCCTGCCGGAATCTACCGAGGAGGTGGCGGCGGTCGTGCGCATCGCTGCCGAGCACCGTATACCGGTCGTACCGCGGGGGATGGCCTCCGGGCTGGCGGCGGCATCGGTGCCCTTCGGTGGCGGCATCGCCCTGTCGCTCACGCGGCTGAACCGCATCCTGGAGATGGACGAGGAGAACCGCACCGTGCGGGTCGAGGCGGGCGTGGTTACGGCCGACCTGCAGGCGGTCGTGGAGCAGCGCGGCCTCTTTTACCCGCCCGACCCCTCCAGCAACCGCCACTCTACCATCGGCGGAAACATCGCCTGCAACGCCGGCGGTCCCCGCTGCCTCAAGTATGGAGTGACCGGCGATTACGTAATGGGGCTCACTATCGTCCTGCCAGATGGGCGAGTGCTCGAGACGGGTGGCAAGGCAATCAAGAACGTCGTCGGCTACGACCTGACCTCGCTCTTCGTCGGCTCGGAGGGGACGCTGGGGGTGATCACGGAAGCACTCTTGCGGCTGACGACCAGGCCCCAGTTCGTGCGCACCGCGCTGGCCGAGTTTCCCGCGCTCGACGACGCCTCGCGCACCGTCAACGCCATCCTGGCTGCCGGCATCGTTCCGGCGACGCTGGAACTGATGGACGAGACGGCCATCGCTTGCATCGAGGAGGCCATGCACCTGGGGCTGCCACTGGACGTGGAGGCGATGCTGATCATCGAGGCCGACGGCTCGGACGAGGAAGCGGTGGTGCGGGAGATCGAGGCAATGGCCCATATCTGCCGGGAGAACGGGGCGCGCCAGGTGAACGTGGCGCAGGATGAGGCGGAGAGAACCAGCCTGTGGCGCGCACGCCGGTCCGTCTCCCCGTCGCTGGCCCGCAAAGCGCCCAACAAACTGGGAGAAGACATCACCGTCCCGCGCAGCGCTATCCCGGAGGCGATCCGCCGCATCAAAGGGCTCAGCCAGGAGTACGGCCTGCCCATCGTCGTCTTTGGCCACGCCGGGGATGGTAACCTTCATCCCAATATACTCTTCGACAAGCGCGACGCCGAGCAGTGGGCGAAGGTCGAGACGATGGTGGAAAGGATCTTTGACGTGGCGCTGGAATTAGGGGGCACGCTCTCCGGTGAGCACGGCGTGGGCACGCTCAAGCAGCCGTACATGGAGCGCGCGCTGGGGCCGGTTTCGCTGGAGATCCAATGGCGGATCAAGCGGGCGCTGGACCCGCTGAACATCATGAACCCGGGCAAGGTGCTCCCGAAAAGTAAAACGTAGCATTATTTCGCGAGGAGGCGATCAGTGACACAGACTGCTCACAAGCAGAACCTGGCCCAGGTCCTGGCACGGCACCCGTACGTGGTGGTCAACCCAGAGCGCAGGACCATGATCCAGGCTGCCGTAGACAACCGGGAGGCCATCGTCGCGGCCAACGGCGCGCTGGCAACGTGGACGCCACCCGAGTCCACCGGCCGCAGTCCCCGGGACACTTACGTCGTCCGCCGCCCGGAGAGCGAGGGGGACATTGACTGGGATTCCCCCAACAACGTCCCGCTGGAGCCCGAGACCTTCGACATGCTGTTCGAGGATGCGCTCAAGACGCTCTTCCGGAAGCCCAGGCTGTACGTCACGGACCGGGTGGTGGGGGCAGATGGCTCCTACGCCCTGCCCGCGCGAGTCGTTTCGTACCACGCGCTGGCGGCACTGTTCACGGACAACATGTTCCGCCCCGTGCCGGATGACCTCGAATGCAGCATGTTTGCCAGGCGGGGCTTTACACTCCTGGTGGCGCCCTACGACAAACTGAACCGATCAGTCTACGAAGGGCGACTTCGCAAACTGCCCGACGGCGCGGGTGATCCGATGTCCGATGTACCTCCATCGGCACCATCGGCGTACACCCGTACGTCCAACATGGCGATCGCCATGGACTTTGACCGCATGCTGGGGGTCGTCTATGGCTCGGCCTACTGCGGCAGCGTCAAGAAACTGATCTTTAGCGTGATGAACTATATCCTGCCCGCCGAGGGCATCCTGCCCCTCCACTGCTCGGCCAACGAGGGGCCGGCCGGCGACTGTGCGCTCCTGCTGGGGCTCTCGGGCACGGGGAAGACGACGCTCTCGGCCGACCCGCGCCGGGCGCTCCTGGGCGACGACGAGCATGGCTGGAGCGACAACGGCACTGCCAACTTTGAGAACGGCTGCTACGCCAAACTGATCAACCTGCGCGCCGACAAGGAGCCGGAGATCTGGAGCGCCGTCCTCCACGAGGCCCACTATCTGGACCACGGCGCCATCGTCGAGAACGCCATGATGTACCCCGACGGGACCTTCGACCTGGACGACGACCGGCTGACCCCCAACTCGCGAGCCTCATACCCGCTGTCCTTCCTGACCAACATCAAACTGTCTTCGACGAGCGGCCACCCCAGGACAATCCTGTTCCTGGCCGCCGACGCCAACGGGGTGCTACCTCCCGTGGCCCGGCTCCGGCCCGAGCAGGCGATGTTGTGGTTCCTGATGGGATACACGAGCAAACTGGCCGGCACGGAGACCGGCATCATTGATCCGGTGTCCACCTTCTCCCGCTTCTTCGGCGAGCCTTTCATGCCCCGCAACCCCGACGTGTACGCCCGCATGCTCGGCGAACGGCTGCACAAGCACGGCGCGCAGGTGTACCTGGTCAACACCGGCTGGAGCGGTGGGCCTTACGGCGTGGGAGCGCGCATGGACATCAACCTGACGCGCGAGATCGTGAACGCCGCCCTGAGCGAGAAACTGGAGGGCGTGGAGTACGTCGAAGACCCGTTGTTCCACATTCTCGTTCCTACCCAGTGTCCTGGCGTCCCCTCCGAGGTCCTGGTCCCCAAGAACACGTGGCCAGACAAGGAGGCCTACGACGCGCGGGCCCGGAAACTGGCACACGACTTTAGCGCGCATTTCGACAAGGCATACGGCGATAAGAACATTGACCGCTCTGTCGCCGGACAATGCCCGGGAAAGTAGCGCGCAAAGTCCATAGAGAGGAGATTTGTATGCTTACTAAGGACGAACTATTGGCAAGAGCCAAGAAACCATCGGCGGATGCGATGCGTCTCCATCCATATTATCACGGCAAGATCCAGACCATACCCAAATGTCCCGTCCGTGGGCTGGACGATTTCTCGATCTGGTACACGCCGGGCGTGGCGGCGCCTTGCCGCGCCATCCAGGCGAACGAAGAGCTGGCCTACGAATACACCAACAAGGGCAATACCGTCGCCATCGTCTCTGACGGCACGCGCGTGTTGGGCCTGGGCGACATCGGCCCCGCCGCCGGAATGCCGGTGATGGAGGGAAAGGCGCTGATCTTCAAGTACCTGGGCGGCGTAGATGCCGTGCCGATCTGCCTGGACACGAAAGACCCGTACAGCATCATCCTCGCCGTCAAGCTGATCCAACCCTCTTTCGGGGGGATCAACCTGGAGGACATCTCGCAGCCCAAATGCTTCCGCGTGCTCGACATGCTGCGCAGCGATCCCGAGGTCAAGATCCCGGTCTGGCACGACGACCAGCAGGGGACGGCCACCGTCATCCTGGCCGGCGTGGTCAGCGCGCTGAAGGTGGTCGGCAAGCGCATGGAGGACATCAAGGTGTCGCTGATCGGCAGCGGCGCCGCCAACGTCGCGACGCTGCGCCTGCTGCTGGCCTGTGGGGTCAAGTTTGGCAACGTCATCGCCTGCGATAGCACCGGCATCCTGCATCCAGAGCGCACCGACATTGCACAGCGCAGGATCGAATTCGTGGACAAGTGGCGCATCTGCCAGTACTCGAACGCCGAAGGGCGGCGCGGTGGCACCGCCGAGGCGATGCGCGGCACCGACGTGTGCATTGCGCTCAGCCAGCCCGGGCCCGGGACGTTGCTGCCGGAGTGGGTGGCTGGGATGGCCGAAGACGCGATCATCTTCCCCTGCGCCAACCCTATTCCCGAGATCTGGCCCTGGGAAGCGAAGGAGGCCGGGGCGCGCATCGTCGGCACGGGCCGCAGCGACTTCCCCAACCAGGTCAACAACTCGCTGGGCTTTCCTGGCATTTTCCGTGGCGTGCTCGACGTGCGAGCGACGACGATCACCGACGAGATGGCCATCGCCGCCGCCCGGGAACTGGCACTGTGTGCGGAGGAGCGCGGGCTGGATGATGACCACATCCTGCCGACGATGGACGATTGGGAGGTCTTTCCGCGCGAGGCCACCGCAGTGGGCATGAAGGCACAGGAACAGGGCGTGGCCCGCCTGACCATGTCCCGCGGCGACCTGCTCAGCAAGGCCAAGGCCACCATCCGCCAGGCACAGGATATGGTCCATTTCCTGATGGACAAAGAATTGATCCCGCCGGTACCGGCGGAGTGATCCTTGAAAGGAGGAAGCGCAATGGTTGAATTGATCATCATTGGCGGTGGGCCGGCCGGCATGACGGCGGCGGCGACGGCGATCAGCCAGCGGATGGAAATGCTCATCATCGCCGAGCGCTGGGGCGGCCAGACCCCCTACGCGATGCAGATAGAGGACATGGAAGGGCGGGAGACGATCACCGGCGAGATCCTGATAGATGCCTTCCGCCGCCAGCTCGATTACCTGGGTTTCGTGCATCACTCCGGCAACGTGACCCGGGTGATGCCCGGTGCCCAGTGCTTCGTCGTGGAGACCGACGACGGCGACCGGTTTGAAGGGCGGACGCTGATCATCGCGACGGGGGCTGAGCCGCAGCGGCTCGACGTGCCGGGGGAGACACGGCTGACCGGCTACGGCCTAAGTTATTCGGCAACGACGCATGCCAGCCTATTCCTGGGCAAAGACGCGGCGGTCGTCGGGAACGGCCGGCGCGCGCAATGGGCGGCGGCGGACCTGGCGCGCAAGGCGCACCGGGTCTACCTGCTGGCCCCCGAACCACTGATAGACACTCCCCTGGCCCACGGGCTCCACGGGATGCCGAACGTCGAGATCGCCGAAGGGATCACGGTGAAGGAGGTGTGCGGCGAACGTTTCGTCGAAGGCATCGTGGTGGCAACGGCCGGCGGCGAGGAACGCGAGATACCGGTCAAGGGCGTGTTCGTCAAGTTGCGCCGGACTCCCAACTCAGGGTTGGTACGGGAGTGGGTGGACTGCGACCGGGAAGGACACATCATCGTGAACGTGTACTGCGCCAGCAGTTGGCCGGGGGTGTTCGCCGCCGGCGACGTCACCTTCGTTTCAGAGCAGGCGTTGGTACACATCGGCGAGGGGGCCAAGGCGGCCATCTCTGCCTACCACTACCTGCTGATGCACACGTAGATTCTTTGCTGTGCTCAGAATGACATTATGATGCTTCAACGCGCACACGAGATCGAGGAAAAACTGGTTGCCTGGCGGCGGGAATTCCACATGTACCCTGAAGTGGGCTTCCACGAGACGCGCACCGCCGCCCGCGTCGCGGAGGTCCTGACGTCGCTGGGCTACCGGGTGCGCAGCGGCGTGGGCCGCACGGGGGTGGTGGGAGACCTGGGGGAGGGCCACCCAACGGTCGCCATCCGCGCGGACATAGATGCGCTGCCCATCCAGGAGACCAACGAGGTCCCCTACGCCTCGCGGACGCCAGGCGTGATGCACGCCTGCGGGCACGACGCCCACACCGCCGTCGCACTGGGCGTGGCGACGCTGCTGGCAGAAGAGCAGTTCCCGGGGACGGTACGCTTCCTCTTCCAGCCGGCTGAGGAGGTGAACGACGAGGAGGGGGTTAGCGGCGCGCCCCGCATGGTAGAGGACGGCGCGATGGAGGGGGTGGAGGCGGTGCTGGCGCTCCACGTAGGTCCGGCAATCCCGGCCGGCGCCGTCACAATCAGCGCAGGCCCCATGTCGGCCGGGGTAGACAGCTTCCACGCGGCCGTCATCGGCCGGGGAGGGCACGGCGCGATGCCCCACAAGGTGGTAGACCCGATCTACATCTCCGGGCACGTCATCCTGGCCCTGCACGGCATCGTCTCGCGGCGCGTGCACCCCACCAGCGCGGCAGTGGTCAGCATCGGCTCCATCCACGGCGGGCACGCAGACAACGTGATCCCGGAACGGGTGGAAATGTCCGGCACCATCCGCTTTATGGAACTGGAGGTACAGAAGGAGGTTCACGCGGCGATCGAGCGGGCCCTGGAAATCGCGCGGGTGCTGGGCGGGGACTATACCCTCCGCATTGATCCCGGCGGCATGCCGGTCGTCAACGACGCAAGGACGGCCAAAATGATCCGGGAGGTAGCGACCGAACTGATCGGGGAGGAGCACATCCTCCCCCCCAAGCAAGAGATGGGGGCCGAGGACTTTGGGGCGTTCACGGACCTGGCAGCGGGGGCGATGTTCGTGCTGGGAAGCCGGATCGAGGGGGACGAACGCAGACTGCACCATCCGCGCTTCGACATTGACGAGCGCTGCCTGCCGGTGGGCACGGCCATCCTGGCCGAAGCGGCACTGCGGCTGTTGCGGCGAGATAGTTGAGTGACATACATGAACGTTGTACAGCGAGTTCCCGATCTAGACGAGAACCTGACCGTTTTGCGGGCAGATTCGCTCAAGACATTCGCGCTGCTTGTCGGCTTGCTTGGCTACTTCTGGCTCATAAGGACCGTCTGGCCTGAAACTGGCGGGGAGATTCCTTCCATCGAGGCGCTGATCGGCAGTGGGCTGATGGTCTTAAGCGCAAGCTTGAGTTATGCACTGAGAGAACGATCTCTGCACATCGCATCACCCCTGTTCGTTGTAGGCGCCCTAGTTGCCAGTGCCTGCTGTATGTTGACGTTTCAGTCGTTCGACCTGGCGTACCTGTTCATTCTCCCCGTCATCTTCGCCAGCGTACTCCTGGGACAAGTGGCTTTCCTCATAGTAGCGTGTATGGCCATTGCCCTCACATTGACCATAGGTCTTATCCGCATAGGAGTGTCAATACCATCGGCAGCGCTCCCTGCTGTGATCATCGCGCTGACCGCCCTCGCTTCCTGGCTCTCTGCGCGCAATTTGCACACCGCACTGGCGTGGGTCTGGAGCGGGTATGAGCGCGCCCGTCATAACGAGGAGGTGACCCGTGAGCGAGCGGGTGAGCTGCGCCGGGCTCTGAAAGCATTGGACGAGGCCACCCACAGGCTGGAGCGCACCAACTATATGCTCGCACTGGCTCGGGACCAGGCCGAGGAGGCCCGCCGCCTGAAGCAGCAGTTCGCTCAGACCATCAGCCACGAGCTACGTACGCCCCTCAACCTGATCGTGGGTTTCACCGAGCTGATGACCGAGTCGCCGGAGCACTATGGAGGCACACTTGCTCCCGCCTATCTGCGCGACCTGAACATCGTACACCGCAACGCCTGCCATCTTCAGGGTCTGGTCAATGACGTGCTGGACCTGGCGCGCATTGAGGCCGCACAGATGAGCATATTACTGGAGAAAACCGATCCAACGGTCCTGGTACAGGAGGTGGTGAGCACCGCGCGCAGCCTGGTGGAGGCGCGCGGTCTGGCGCTGCACACCGAGGTCGAGCCTGGCCTTCCCCCCTTGTGGCTAGACCCCACTCGCATCCGGCAGGTGCTGTTCAACCTGCTGAGCAACGCCGCGCGTTTCACCGACGAGGGGAGCATCACGGTGGGCGTTCGCCAACAAGAAGATCAAGTGATCTTCGCCGTGGTAGACACGGGTACGGGGATTGCGCCCGGGGACATCTCCTGCATCTTTGAGGAATTTGAGCAGGCCGACGGAAGCACGCGGCGGCGCCACGGAGGGGCGGGACTCGGCCTGGCGATCAGTAAACGGTTTGTGGAGCTGCACGACGGTCGAATCTGGGTGGAAAGCCAGGTAGGCCGTGGAAGCAAGTTCTACTTCAGCCTGCCCACCGGTCAGGTTGATCCAGCCGTCACGACCAGTCGCCTGAGAGGTGTGGTCAGCAGGGAGACGCCCAAGGGCAGCGAGGAGCCTGTGCTCCTGGCGGTTGGGCGCAGTCCGGCAGCGTCGGCGCTCTTGACTCGCTATGTGCGTGGGTGCCGCACGGTGGCCATCCCCGATCTCGAACAAGCTCGGCACACGGCACAGCAGCTTATGCCCCAGGTAGTGGTCATTGATCAAGCCAGCGTGGAGCTGGATTCAGGCAGACTGGAGAGGCTGATACAGAACTGGGGGATGCCGCGCGTACCCTTCATCGTATGCCCACTGCCCGGAGAGGAATTGCTGCGACAGCGATTGGCGGTGGACGGTTACCTGATCAAACCGGTGACGCGCCGCACCCTATGGGACATGTTGCGCCAGTTCGGAGAGGACGTTGACCGGGTGTTGGTCGTTGACGATGATCAGGACTTTGTGTTACTGATGGGCCGCATGCTGGAGGATAGCCCGGTCCGGCATTACCACGTCATTAGCGCGTACAGCGGCCACGAGGCCCTTGGCCTGATGCGCCAGCATCGGCCCGACCTGGTGTTGCTTGATCTGGGATTGCCAGATATGCCAGGGTTCCAGATGGTCAAGCGTATCCGGTCGGCGCCGGACTGGAAGTGTATCCCCATCATCATCGTCACGGCACGGGATGAGCTGGACCACCACGAGATCCTGACGGGGCCTATCATGATCGCCAAGGCCGGCGGTTTGACACCAGGCGAAGTAGTGCGGTGGATACAAAGTGTGGTGGACACGACCGTCACACCTTTTCCAACGCCTCCAGCGTCGAAAGAAGCGCCTGTTCTGTGACCGGCTTCTCTACAAAGGCAGTCGCGCCCAACGAGAGGGCCAGATCCTTCTGCTTGAGCACAGAGCACACGATGACCGGGATGTGACAAGTGTCGGGCTGGTTGAGCAAAGCCTGCAGCACCTCCCAGCCATCCTGAGCAGGCATCATCAGGTCGAGGGTGATCGCATACGGCTGAAATTGAGACGCCTTATCGAGCGCTTCCTCAGCCGTCTGTGCGCTGACAACGCGATACCCGTGAGGGCTCAGATAGTCTCGGATGAGCTCTAGCATATCCTCGTTGTCGTCCACGGCCAACACGGTGCGTTCGGCGGTGGGCAATTGCACGTCGAACCCAACGATGGACTGTCCAGCATACGTCGGCAAGATGTGAGCTCCGGTCAGTGTGGCCATCTCCCCAAGCACCGAGAGCCTCTCTTCAACTTCATCAGGCGCTGCAGCCTGGACGGCTTTCGACGGTTCTACCTGCAAAGACAGAAGCACCTCCACCCCCTCACCCTGCACCGTCAGCAGTATTGCGGCCCCTTCCGCGTGCTTGATCAAGTACCCCAGCATTCCCAGAAGCATCTGTCTCAGTAGATTCTGGTCTATGGAGACGTCCGGTAGCGACTGAGGGAGCGTTGCCTGGAAATCGAGTCTGCGCTGGTACAGTATCTCCCGCAGGAGTGAGAACACGCCATCAATCACGTCACCGATGCGGGTGTAGCGATCGGCCTGGGTCAATCGAGCTGCCTCCAACCGGAGCAGTTCCAGTCGGTTGAGGGAGGACCTTTCTCCGGCACCTTGGTCCGCTTCCTCTTCCTCAGGCACAGGCTGCTGGACGACGAAACGCTCCCACAAGATACCAGCCACGTCCTCGATGGCAGCCTTGTGCACACGATAATAATGCCGAAGACTGATCGCAATTTGGTCTGCCACTGCCTGTGGGTTGAGACCTTTCACGTAGCGCAGCACCATGAGCCGATGGCGGCGCCACTCGCTGCAGAAAGCAGGCGCCTGCGGCCCCGGGTCTAGCTCCCCAATGGCGTCCAGGAGGATGTGGTGTAACTTTCTGGCTCGTTTCTTGAGGGGCAAGGAATGCTGATTCTGAAATGGAGAAGGCACCAATATGTCTACCAAGGGATGCGTACGCAGGTAGAACAGGTCGTAGAGATGTTCGTAGGCATCGGCTACCTGCGAAACGAACGCTATCTCAGGCACCCCACACGCCTCCAAAATGTCAAAGAGTGGCACGGATATGTCATAGACAGCAATACTACTCTGTGGTATGCTTGAATTGCGCCGTAGAAGGCAGGATTGGATTTGGTCTTGCTCTCAGCCGTTCTATCTCGATTATACCACAAAAGCTTCGCTGAAGAAATCTGGAGTCGCGATGCAACTCGTGCACCTCACCCCCGGCGGAGCTTTTCGGAGAGGGTTGCCATGGTACAATCGAGAACGGGAGGGGGTGAAGCGAGGATAAAAGTGTGACGTGGATCATGCGCGGAACTGACAGGCATTAGCAGCCGACAAAGCCAGCGAGTCGAAAGCTTTTCTCGCAGATCAGTAACAGAATTTAGGAGGAAACAGAAAATGAAAGAGAAGAAACTGAGCCGACGCGATTTCCTGCTCCTGTCCGGTGGCGCGGCGGCAGGAACACTGCTGGCTGCCTGCCAGCCACAGGTAATCAGAGAAACGGTGGAAGTAACGCGTCAGGTCGAAGTCGAGAAGCCGGTCGAGGTGACAGTCGAGGTACCGGCGGAAGTGGAGCCGGTCACGATTTCCTTCCTGGCTATCCACCCGGGATTTGATGATGTTCTTCCCTATTTCTACGACGACAATCCTGGCATAGTGGTGGAGCCGGACTATCTGAGTTGGGATGCCTTCTTCGAGCAGATCCAGGTGCGGCTCGCTGCCGGGACAGGGGATCCGGACGTGCTCGAGGTGGACGTCCCAATGACCGCGGCCTACGGATATCGCGATTGGCTGTTGCCCCTGGATGATACGTATACCCAGGCCGAGAAGGATGACTGGCTCGACGCAGCGCGGAGAGCCGGCACGTATGAAGGCAAGTTAATATCTGCGCCGATGAACACCTCGGCCCAGTTGCTGATGTATAACAAGAGCCTCCTCGACAGGGCAGGTATCGAGCCGCCGGGAGAGAACGAGCGCTGGACGTGGGAGCAGGTGGCTGAGGCCGCCAAGCAGCTCACGTTCGATGACGATGGCGATGGCACGCCTGAGACGTGGGGCTTCATCTGGGAGCAGGTCATCCGCATCTACCAGTTGCAGCCCATGCCCATGTCGCTTGGCGGCAAGGCGATTGGAGACGATGGGCTGACCGTGCGGGGCGTGATTGACTCGGACCCCTGGATCGAGGCCTTCACCTACTACTGGAAGG
>Ga0315289_10009899_pt1 | contig 13686 bp, 16 predicted proteins | sample YL17G11_40_MG_FD_203452 | JGI IMG/M metagenome (GOLD analysis project Ga0315289, IMG submission 203452) | Sediment microbial communities from Yellowstone Lake, YNP, Wyoming, USA - YL17G11_40 | ecosystem: Environmental > Aquatic > Freshwater > Lake > Sediment | place: USA: Wyoming | collected...
TGGCCCACGTGGAGACCTTCCGCGGCGTGGCCAAGGGCGACCGCCTGTGGCAGCTCGGCCTCGGCGGCGGCTTCAAGTGCACGTCGGGCGTGTGGCGCGCGGTGCGCGCGGTCTCCGAGGCGCACGCCGCGTGGGGGCCCGGAGTCGGCGCCGCGGCCGAGGGGGAGGCCGCGGCCGCGCCGGCCGCGGGCGCGTGCATGCTGGACGAGGTGCGAGGGGGGAGGGAGGGGTTAGGGAGAGGGGGAGCGGGGTGCCGGGCGCGCGCGGTGCGCCCACCCCTCCCGCCTTCCTCCCTCAGGCCTCCGCCCTGCCGGCTTCGACCGAGGCGTGACCCGCCACACACACACCACACACCCGCGCGGCGCGCGCGGGGGGCGACGCGCGCCAGCCGCGTCGGGGGGGAGGCGCGCGGCCGCGCCGCAGCGTGCATGCAACTTTTTCTTGGCGGCGGGCCCACCCGGGCCCGCCGCCCGCACTTGACACGCTCGCAACAACACGGGCATAACGACACACACGGCGCGTCGGCCGCGCGCGGGCGGGGCGGGCCCTGCGCGTGGCCGACGCATAAGGGGGGGGGGCGTTGGGGGCCAAGGCGTGCGCTCGGGCGGCACACGCGGTTGACCGGGGACACTGGCTGAGAGGGCTCCACGCCGCGCGCGCGGCGCGGGGGCGCAGCGCCGGCGCGAGGGGGGCGTGCGGCGTGCAACGGGAGAGAAGAGAAACAAAGGGGTGGCGGTTTGGCCCTTGCTCGCCGCCGCTGCGGGTGCCGCGTCGTCTTCTCTTCGGTCCCGTCGTTTGCAGCCGCCCGCCGCCTCTCTCGCGCCGTCTCTCTCGCCCCTCGTTTTTATTTTTTCTGGCTCACGCCGCGGCGGCGCCGCCGCCCTCTTCTTCCCCGCCGTCTTCGTCAAGCCTAAACGCCGCCAGGAACATGTCGCCAAAGACGACGGCGTCGCCGACGGCCAGGCGCGCGGGGACGCCCGGCTCGAGCGCGCGCGGCGCTCCGAGCGCGCCGCTGGCGCCGTCCGCCAGCGCGACGTAGCTCCCGTTTGTGCTGCCAGCATCTGCCACAATGACGCCGGCGTCGGACACGGTGAGGGTGGCGTGGCGGGCGGAGACGGTGGGGAGGGGGATGGTGAGATCCGCCGCCTCGCGCCCCACGGTCCAGGGGCCGCCCACGGGGAGCGGGATGGGGGGTGGCATCGAAGCAGGCGTGCCGCCGAGGTGTTCGGTCGAGCCGTCGCCTGGAGCCGGGTCGGGCGGGATCGGACGCGCGCCTTCGCGCCCCGCCCGCGCCCCCAAACACCCTCGGCCAATCCCTCACCGATCGGAGTGAGGACGAGGCCGGCTCTGGCGGCGACCCGCGGGCGGCGGGCGCGCGCGGCGAGGGACGGGGGGCGGAGCGCCGCCATCGAGGAGTGACGCTCCCACACCCCGCCCCGCCCCTCCGCCGCCCACCCCGCGCGCCCCAACGATGGCGCCCGCGCCACCCACCCACCCCGCCGGTGCCTGGCTGAAAGGCACCGTGTTCTCCGTCGACAGCGGCGACACACTGACGCTCGTGGGCCCGCCGCGCGCGGGCGGCCCTCCTTTGAAGAAGACCGTGACGCTGGCCAATCTGTCCGCGCCTCGTCTGGTGCGTGCGGGGAGGTTGGGCGGCCGGGCGACCGTTTTGGGCGGCGCGCGATCGCGCGACCCCATCCCCCTCGACCCCCTCCTCTCACCTCCTCCTCCCCTCCATAGGGCCGCCGCGACGGCTCCACCCCCGACGAGCCGCACGCCTTTGCCGCCCGCGAGTTCTTGCGGAGGCTGGCCGCAGGCAAGGCGGTGACGTTTCGGGTCGAGGGCGCGGCCGACGGCGGCCGCGCGCGCGGCGCGGTCGTCCTCGAGCCCGGCGCCGTCGACGCCGCGCTGGAGGTGGTCCGTGCGGGCTACGCCAAGGTGCGGGCGCCGCGCGACGGCGCGTCAGGGGCCGAGGCGCTCACCGACGCGTCGGCCGACGCGGAGGCCGCCGGCCGCGGCCTCTTCTCCCGCACGCCGCCGCCGCCGCCGCCCCCGCTCGCCGACCGCGACGGCGGCGCTGCCCTGCTGGCCGCCGCGGGCGGCGTGGGCGCGACGGTGCAAGGGGTGGTGGAATTTGTTTCCTCCGGCTCCTCCCTCCGCGTCACCCTCCCCGCCGCGCGCGGCGCCCCCGTCCTGCTCGCCGGCGTCGTCGCGCCGGCCGCGGTCGGCCCCCGGGCGCCGGACGGGGCGGGCGCCGGGGCGCCGCCCCGTCCGCCGACCGACGCGTATGGCCCCGTCGCCAAGCATTTCGTCGAGGCGCGGTCCCTCTCCCGCGACGTCACGCTCACCCTGCGCGGCGTGGACAAGCACGGCAACCTGCTGGCTTCCGTGGCCGCCCCCGCGCCGACGGGCGACCTCGCGCGCGCGCTCGCCGCCGCGGGGCTCGCCAAAGCCGCCGAGTGGGGGCTCGCCGTGCTCCCCGCCGCGGAAGCTGCCGCCCTGCGCGACGCCGACAAGGCGGCGCGGGCGGGGCGGGTCGGGGTGTGGAAAAGTTACACCCCCCCCGCGGGCGCCGCGGCCAAGGCGACCGGCGCCTTTGCCGCCGTCGTCTCGGAAGTCGTGTCCGGCGACTGCGTCGTCGTCACCCCCGACGGCGGCCTCCCCCCCCGCCGCCTGTGCCTGGCCTCGGTGCGCGCGCCGCGCGGCGGCCGCCGCGGCGAGCCCGGCGAGCCGTGGTCCGCGGACGCCAAGGAGTGCCTGAGGAAAGCGCTCGTCGGCAAGGCGGTGACGGTGACGGCCGCCTACGACCGCGCCGTGCCCGCCGGGGGCGCGGCGGCGGCGGGCGCCGGGGCAGGCGCCGCCCCGACCGTCACCCTCCACTTCGCGTCCCTCTCCCTCGCCAAGCCCGGCCCCGCCCCCGCCGACCCCGCCCTGCGCCTGCTGGTCGCCGGCCTGGCGACCGTCGCCCGCCACCGGGCGGACGACGAGCGGGCGGCCGGGTACGAGGGCTACGTGGAGGCGGAAGCCGCGGCCAAAGCCGCGAAGAAGGGCCTGCACTCGGGCAAGGACGCGCCCGCGGACCGCGTCAACGACGTGTCGGCGCCCGGGTGAGGGAGGGGGGAGGAGGTGGGGGCGGGTGGGGCGGGGCCCGCGCGCGGCGGCCTCCGACCCCTCGCCCATCTCTCCCCTTTAGCTCCGCCGCGCGCGCCCGCCAGCACCTGCCCTTCCTCTCCCGCGCCCCCGTCGCCGGCGTCGTGGAGCACGTGGCCTCCGGGCACCGTCTCAAGGTGCGCGTGCCGTCGCAGGGCGTCGTCGTCGCCCTCTCGCCGGCCGGCGTGCGCGCGCCGACGAAAGCGAGGGCGGCAGCGGGGGGTGCTGGCGGGGCCACGGCTCCTCCTCCGGCCCCCACCGACGCGCTCGCCGACGCCGCCACCGACTTCGTCCGCCGCCACGCCCTCCAACGCGACGTCGAGATCACCGTCACCGGCATCGACCGCGGGGGCACGTTCCTGGGGAAACTGCGCGTGCCGGCGACCAATTTCGACCTCGGCCCGGCGCTCCTCAAAGCGGGCCTCGCCAAGCTGTCCGGGCGCGGCGGCGAGGAGGACCCGGCCCTGGAGGCGGCCCAAGCCGAGGCCAAAGCGGCGCGCAAGGGCATGTGGGCGGGCTGGTCGCCCGAGGCGGAGGCCGCGGAAGCGGCCGCCGCCGCCGGCCCCGACGACTCGTCCGCCTCCCCCGCCGCCTCTATCCGGGACGTCGTCGTCACCGACGCCGCGGGCGACGGCGACCTCTCCGTGCAGGCGGGCGGCGACGCGCGCGTGCCGTGGCTGACCGACGCGCTGGCCGCCGCCGGGTTTGACCGCCTGCCCCCGTCGACGGCGGCGCCGCCCGCGGGCGCGCTGGTCGCGGCCAAGTATGCCGGGGACGGCTCGTTCTATCGCGCGCGCGTGGCGGGCAAGGGCGCGGCGGGCCGCCTCGACGTGCACTTCGTCGACTGGGGCAACGCCGCCACCGTCCCCGCCGACGACATTCGCTCGCTGCCCCCCGCCCTCGCCGATCTCGCCGCCGTTCCGCCCCAATCGTCTCGCGCTCGCCTCGCGGGCGTGCGCGGCGCGGGCGACGCCGACGCGCGCGCGGCGGCCGCGGCCGCGGTGGCGGCCGCGCTCGGGGGAGGGGAGACGCTGCGCGCGCAGGTGGTGGGGACGGCCGCGGCCGCCGGCGGCGGCGCGCCCGCGGGCGGCGGCGCGTGGGGCGGCCGCGGCAGCCGCGGCGCGGCCACCGCCCGCGTCCCCGCCCTCCTCCTCGCCTCGCCCGCCGCCCCCGCGCCGCCCGCCGGCGCCCCCCCGGACCCCGCGACCAGCGTGCAGGCCGACCTGCTGCGCGCGGGCGTCGTGCGGCTGGACGCGCGGTCGCTCGCGCGCGCGCCAGACGGCGTGGCGGACGCGCTCGCCGCCGCGGAAGCCGAGGCGCGGTCCGCGCGCGCGGGCGTCTGGGAGTACGGCGACCCGGGCTCGGACGGGGACGAGTGAAGAGGGGAGAGGAGGCGGTGGAGAGAGGGGGAGAGGGTGGAGAGTGGGGGAGGGGGTCGGCTGTGCGACGCTCCGGCTCTCACTCCCACGGCTGCCCGCCCGCCTGCCCGCCCACATGGCGGTCGACCTGCTCAAGGACGCGATGGACGGGCCCGCGCCGGCGGCGCGGTGAGGCATGGGCTGAAAGGGCGGCGTCGGCCTCGGCGATGCCCCCCCAATCCAACCCCCACCCCTCGCGTCAGCCGCCAGCGCACCCCTTCCTGGGAAGTCTACATGCCCCTCATATACGCGCCCGCCCTGCCGCTGTTCCGCATCGCGCTGCGCGGCCGCGTCGCGCCGCGCACGCGCGACGCTGTTTTTTTCTCGGGCGTCCTGGTCGCGCTGGGGCACGCTGGCGCGATCATGGCCCGGGATTCCACCATGGGCACGAGCGGCGCGGTGTGAAAGGGAGAGGGGAGAAGGGAGAGAGGGTGCTCTTTTTCTTTCGCTCTTGCCAAAAACGACACACACACGCCACGGCCGCCTCCCCCAACCTCCTCCATCCTACGTGCCCTTCTTGGCCTTCTTGGCCGCCTTGCGCGCCGCCTTCTCCTCCGGCGTCTCCCCCTCGCGCTTGGCTTTTTTGGAGTCCTTCCCGTCAGCCTTGGCCGGCGGCGCGTCGGCGGCGGCCGGCGCGGGCGCCGCCCCCCCGTTCGCCGCCGCCGCCACGTCCGGCAGCGCGCGCAAGTACTCGGCCGGCGTCTCCGCCGTCGGCCGCCCGTGCTTGTCCAGCTTCCCTTCGGCGATGAGTTGCTTCTTTTTCGCGGCCATCGGCCCCAGCCCCCACCGCCGCGGGTACGTGTCCCGCTCCATGATGACGCGCTTGACCCGTGCCGCGCACCCGTGGTCGCACGTCGCCATCGTGGACGTCGTCATCTGGGCAATCGCGACCGCGACGGCCTCCCCTTTCGTCGTCATGGCCACCACCTCGTCCCCGCACTCGATCCCGTTTTCGTAGCGCAGCAGCCCGGGCAGCATGAGCTTGGCGCCGTAGCAGAGGGCGTTGACGGCCGAATCTTTGACGACGAGGCGCTTGTGTTTGGTGAGCACCGTCTCCAGGGGCATGACGACGCGGCGCAGGTAGGCCTCGTCCTTGTGGTTGTCCATGACCTGGGGAGCAGGGGGGGGGGGGGGGGGGTGAGGGCGGGAAGAGGGAAGAAAAAAAGAAGAAAGCGCGCCCCAAAAACCCGCCGCTTTCTCGACCGCCCCCCTCTCCTCTCCCCTTCTCACCCACTGCGCGTCGAGCACGTCGTGCATCGTCACCATGTTGTCCGTCTCCCCCAGCGCCCCCGACCGCACGCGGCGCAGCTCCTGCATGTGCCCCCCCGCGCCGAGGAGCAGGCCGAGGTGGACGCACAGGGTGCGGATGTAGGTGCCGGCCTCGCACGAGACCCAGAAGACGGCGAGGCCGCGGGGTTCATCGAATTCGAGGAGTTTCGACTCGTAAATGGTGCGCACGCGCAGCTGGCGCTTGACCGCGGAGATCAGAGGGGGGCGCTGGAACAGGGCACCCGTCAGGGACGCGAGCGCGCGCGCGACGGCGGCTTTGCCGCCTTCCACGGGGCCGTGGAGCCGCGCGACGCACACATACTCTTTCCCCGCCCCCTGCTGGCTCTTGACGAGGCGGGTGGCGCGGTCGACGCACACGATCAGGTTCCCGGTGACCTTGGGGTCGAGCGTGCCCGAGTGGCCTGTCTTGTCGACGCGCAGGATGCGGCGGATCCAGGCGACGACCTCGTGCGAGGAAGGGTTGGAGGGTTTGTCCAGGTTGATGACGCCGTACCGGACATAGTCTGGAGGGTGGAGGGAGGGAGGGTGGGCGGATGCGGACGGAAAACGAAAGAAAGAAGAAGGAAACAAAACGCTCTCCTCTGACCTGTGATCGGGCGCGCCAGCGGGGTCGACCCCGACGGAATCGGCGTGTAGTGCCCCGTGCGCACGTTGAGGGTCGAGTAATTCTTGAGCAGCAGGGGCCAGCGCGACGTGTCGAGGGGGGGGGTCGCCTTCAGGGGGGCGATGACCGCGTCCGCGCCGGGGGCCGCGGTGGTGGCTTTGTCCTTGCCCATGGAGGGGGAGGAGGCTGAGGGAGAGAGGGGCGGGCGGGCGTCGGCGCGGGCGCGAATGCGGCGGCCGGCGGCCGCGCGGCGCGCAGCCGCCGGCGCGCAATGGCGGCACCCGCGCCACCACCAGACGACATGTGATGCCATCACACCCGCCCTGGGCCGGCCTCCACCCCCACTCACGCTTCGCGGCGGCGGCTAGCTGCGCGGCGGCACGGCGCTTGGCGCGGGCGCGCGGCCGCGGCGGGCGGCGCGGCGGGCCGACGCGGGGAGGGCCGGCGCGCGCTGCTGCACGCGGCGGGGAGAGGGCGGGAGGTGGGCGCGGGGTGTGGGGGGGGGTGGCATGCGGGCCGAGCGTCGGCGGCGCCACACGCCGCCGGCGCCTCCGGGCGCCCGCCGCCCCCCCCGGGCGCACCCTCAGGCGACGATGGCTGCATCGAGCGCGCCGCCCATGCCCCCGCCCGCACCGCCCGCCACGCGCGCGCCCGCGCCGCCGCGCGGGAGCCGGGACGTGGCGGAAGCGGTGGCGCACTACACCACGGTGCGAGAGAGAGAGAGAGGGCGGTGTGGGGTGGAGCGGCGGGAGCGCGGCCGCGCCGCCCACGCCCAACCCCCCTTCTTTTCTCCCCTCCCTCCCTAGGACGCGCACGAGGAGGCCGCCTGGGCCCGCCGACACGCGGCCCTGACCCTGGTCGCGCTCGACGCCGCCGCCGACGCAGCGGGCACGGCGGCCGACGGGCGCTGCGCGCTGCTCGCCGAAATTTTCGACGGCGCCCCTTTTCCCCCTCCTCCCCCCGCCGCCGGCTCGCCCGACCCCCCCACACTAGCCTTGGAGGCCATGTTGCCCGGTTTGGCCGCCGCGGCGGCGGCCGCCGAGGCCGGCGCGGCCGCGGGCGCGTCTGCGGCCGCCGCCGACGCGCGCGCGGCCGAGTTCCGGGCCGTGCTCGCCGCCCTGGCCGCCGCCGAGACGGCCGCCGACATAGAAGCGGTGGACGCGCGCTACGCCAGGTTGCGAGGGAGGGAGGGCGGCGGCGGGCGCGCCCGGCACGCCCGCCTCGCGCCCGGCCTCGCCGCCGTCGCGGGCGGCGACCACCCACCGCCGCCGCCGGGCGACGCGCTGGAGCTGTGAGTGAGACGATGTGGGTGCAGAAGGGAGAGGGAGGGCGCGCTGTGACCACTGAGAGCGTCTGCCGGTCGCGACCCCGGCGGCACACACGCCCTCCCCCGCCCCCCCCCCGCCCCCCCCTCAATACCGGGACACCAGCTTGAACTCGTCATCCTCCATGGCCCGCACCTTGTCCGGGTCGATGCCGTCCAGGAACGGGGCGGCGGCCTTGATGAGCGCGGCGCCCCGCTCGCGCTGCGCTTTCGACAGCGGCACGTACGGCAGGCGGAACACGGGCGCGACGAGGCCGCACATGGCGAGCGCGGTGTTGACCGCGATCGGGTTGGGCTCGCAAAAGAGCCAGTCGATGAGGGGCGCGAGCGCGGCGGCGGCCGCGGGGTCGGGCGCGGCCATGAGGCGCGCAAACGCGGCGGGGCACAGGTTGGACGCCACCGACACCGCGCCCGCGGCCCCGGCCCCGTGCCGCGCGTCGTGCGCTTCGTCGTCGTTGCCCGTCCAGCAGCGGACGCCGGCGGCGGCGTAGGCCGCGATGCGCGCGTTGCCGGTGCACTCTTTGACGCCCAAAAAGTTTGGGTGCGCCGCCACCGCGAGCACCACCTCGTCCGGGATGTCCTGCCCCGTGCGCCCGGGCACGTTGTAGAGCATGGACGGGCCTTCCGCGAGGACGGCGGCGAAATGGGTCGCGAGGCCGGCGGCCGAGGTGCGGCCTGGGGGGGGGGGGCGGTTTGCGGGGGGTCGAGTCAAACGGCGCCGTGTGCGTCGCTCCCGGGGCCTGGCCGACCCTTGCACAACCGCTCCAGCCCCCCTCTGGCCCCTCACCGTAGTAGGGGTTGATGTGGAGCGCGGCGTGCATGCCCACGGCAAACCCTTGCTCCGACGCGTGCAGAGCTTCCCGGGTCGCGTTCGACCCAGTGTTGCCGACGACCAGGAGTTTGTCTGCGGGAGGGACGGGAGGAGGGGGTCGCGGGGTGACTCGTGCGCGCGGCGACCACCGCGGCCTCCGACCCCACCCCTCCTCCCCCACTCCCGCCCTCACCCCCGAAGCCGTTGACCGTGTGCGCGATGAGCATGACGTGCTCGTCCCACGACATGAGCTGCCCCTCGCCGGTGGTGCCGCCGACGACGAGGCCGTCGACGCCCGCGGCGACTTGGACCGCGACCAGGGCGTCGTACGCGGCCAGGTCGATCTTGCCGTTTGTGCGGTAGGGCGTCTTGATGGCGGTGATGAGTCTGGGAGGAGGGGAGGGGGTGGAAAGGGGGTCTGCTGGGTCGCGCGCGCGGGCGGCCGGCGCGCGAATTGCGGGCCTCGGCCGCGCCCTCTCCCACACCCGGGGCCGCGGATCGTGTGAGCGGTAGCGTCCGCTGGCCTCCGGCGCGGCCCAAGGGAGCGATGCGTGCGGCGGCCCGCGCGCGCGTGGCCCCCGCAGGCCGCCCACGCCCAATCGTCCCTCCCTTCTTCTCTCACTTGGCCTTGCGCATCGCGTCCGCGCCAGAGTCGCGCGCGGCGGCCGCCGTGGGGGACGCGGTGAGCATGGCCGAAGGGGCGCGGCGGGCCGGGCGCGCCACGCGCGGCCGGGCGTGCGCGGCAATGCCGCGCATGGCGGCAAGCGGCGGCGGGGAGGGCCGGCCGGGCGGCAAGCGGGGCGTGGGAGTGTGTGAAGGGCAGGGCGCGCGCAAACAAAAACGCGCATACACGCCCGCACCCCCCTCCTCGCCTCTCCCTCAGTCCGCCAGCGGCACGTCGACCGCCATGGCCAGGTCGCGTCCGGCCAGCGCGTTTCGGAAGTCGTCAAGGGTGAGGGCGCCGGCCGGCGCGCGCGCGAGCGCGGCGTCGAGCGCGGCGGCGACCTCGTCCTCCGACAGGGACGACCCCGCCAGCTGCCTGAGGACGAGGTCGAGGTCATCCCTCCCCACGCGGCCGTCGCCGTCGGCGTCGAAGACCGCGAAAATGAGTTTGACGCGGTCCTCTTTTGTCGCCCGCGCCGAGAAGGCCGCAAGAAAGCCGACAAACTCCCGGAAATTGACGCACTCGAACAGGCGCTCCAGGCGGCGGGCCAGGGGGTTGATGGACAGTTCCGGGATGGCCAAAAACTCGTCCGCCGAGATGTAGCCCTTGCGCCCTTTGTCCAGGGCGCGGAAGCGCCTGTAGAGGCCCTCGATTTCGGGTTGGGAGACTGGGAATGGAAGAGGGAGGGTGGGGTGAGCGCGGCGCGGTCGGCGCGGCGACCCTCTCTTTCCCCTCCTCCCCTCTCCTCCTCTCATACATTTGCCGTCGCAAAAGGCGATCAACTCCTCCACATCGTACTGGGTGAGGCCGAAAGACATCGCCTGGAGGGGGGGAGGGGGTCCGGTGAGCGCGCGCTGCCGCGCGCCGTCGCGCGGCGCCGGCTCGCCGATCTGACGCCTGTCATCGCACCTGGCCCATGGCGGCGGACTCTGGTGGGGCGGCGCGGGGCGCGGGGCGCGGGGCGCCGCACAGGGAGTGGTGCGATGCGGCGCGGGCACGACGCCGCACTCTGCCGCCCGCCTTTGGACCCGCCATGTCGACGGTGGGTCTTGCGCGACCGCCTTCACCCGCCCGCGCATCGGGCCGGCGCGGTGCCCACCAATCGCCCAGACGCGCGCTCCCCCCTTTTCCACAGCCCTCGACCGCCGACAGCGACGGCCAGACCGCCACGATCGTCATTGCCCTTATCCTGGGCACGCTGGGCGTGCTGATGGTGGGCAACGTCATTCTTTTTTGGCTCGCGCGCCGTTCAGGCGCCGTGGGCGGCGGCAAGAAGAAGCGCCCTCTCGGCGCCAAGAAGCGGCAGCGGCAGGTCATGGCGCGCGGGCTGGCGGCGCCCGAGTAGGGGCGGGGAAAAGAGAGAGCACGAGAATGAAAAACTCACACCCCTCCTTGTCCCCCTCGCCTCGATGGACGGCTCCGCCTCCTCCCCTCATTGGGACCCCGCCCCCATGCTGCGCGTGGCGGCCGTGCTGGCGCTGGTGGCGGCCGCGGCCGGCGCCGCGGCGGTCGCGGCGGTGCGCGGCGCGCGGCGCGCGCGGCGCGCGCTGGCGCGCCGCCTGGCCGCCAGGCGGTACGTGCGGTCGGCGCGCGAGAGCGCGGCGCGGGCGAGGAGGCGGCAGGGGTGAAGAGCGGGAGGGGCGGCCGTTGTGTGGGGTCGAGGCCGGCCAGTCCCACTCTTTCCGCGCGAGCCGCGCCGGCCTCGAGCGCACGCGCAAACATGCAAACTCGAGGAGCGCTCGCTCCCGAGCGCGTTTTCTTTCTCGTCCGGTTTTTTTGTTCATGCCTCTCTCGTTTCGTCTCTCACCGCGCCGAATAGAGCGTCTCCCCCCCAACCGCCCCCGAGGACGCGCGCGCGTGGGTCACCAGCAAGGCTTCCACCGTGGTGCCGGGCGGGGTGGCGAGGCGGTGGAGGTAGGGCGCGAGCTCGGCGCGCGTCCAGCGCGGGCGCGCGGCAAAGAGGGCGCCAAAGCGGGCGCCGGGCGCGCGCGGCAGGTCGGCCGCGCGCAGCTTGGTGACGGTGCGGGCGCCGGGGGGGGGGGCGGGCGCGCCGGGCGCGGGGCGGGGCGCGGGCGCGGCGTCGGCGACGGCCTCGCCCGCGAGCGCGGCCGGGTCTGGCGCGACGCCCGGCGGCAGCGCGTCCGCCCACGCGTCCGCCAGCTCCCCTTCGTCCCATGCATCGCGCGCGTTCAGCAGTTTGCGCAGGGCGTGCACGCGCAGGCGGCGGGGGTCGAACGCGAAAAGGGACGGGGGAGGGGGAGGGGGCGCGGGGAGCGCGCACGCGTCCAGTTCCTCCCCGGCCGCCGCCGCGATGCCGGCCGCCGCCACGCCGGCATCGTAGCCGTCAGCGACGAGGGCGGACAGGAGCAAGGGGCCGGGGGCGGCGTCGAGGGGCCAGGCGGAGGCGACGGCGACCGCGACGGCCGCCTCGGCGAGCGCCGCGCCATACCCCCCCGCCAACACGCGCACGCCGCCGCAGGGCGCGGCCCACGCGCGCCGGGCCGCGAGCTCGGACCGCAGCTCGGCGTCGGAGGCTTGGACCGCCGCGAGGAGGGACGGGTAGGGGAGGGGCGGGGGGAGGCCTGCAGGGCTCGACCCGGTCGACCCGTCGCCCCCGTGGTGCGCGTCACCGTAGGCTGTAGCGTCTAATATCGCGTCCAGGGCGTCGAAGCGGGGCGCGGCGCGCACGAGTTCGACGTGCGCGCCGGCCGACGCCGCGGCGACCGCGGCCGACGCCGCGGGCGCGCCGTCCGGCAGGAGCAACAGCGCGTTGGTCGTGTCGACCGTCTTGAGGTCGTAGGTCGCGGCCGCGGTGACGAGGACGGCGTCGCCGGAGGGAGCGCCTTTGATGGAGACACTGCGAGAGGAATCGGGGGGTCGGGTTGGGGGCGCGCTCCCGCCAGGCGGTGTGAGACAGGATGATGGCATCGTGGCCGGGGCGGCGTCATCATCCGCGCCCCCACGCGCCCCCACGCGCGCCGCGCGCCGCCCATCGCGCGCACCCGTTCGCCACCACCTCGGCCAGCACGCCCTCCTCCACCTCCAGCAGCCGCAGGCACGGTCCGGCGCCGCCCGCGATGACCAGATCCCGGGCCGGGGCGGCGGGGGAGAGCAGGGCCATCAGAAGAGCGCGGGGGCGCGTTTCGGAGTGGGGCGGGCGGCAGGCGCAGGGGGAGAGGGCCGCCCACACCTCCACCGCCCGAACCGCGCCGGCACGACAGAGCAGACCCGACACCGGCCCCCCACACCCACCCCGCTACCCCCTCCCCCCGCCTCCACTCTCTTCCCGGAACTCTTCGCGGAACGCGCGCTTGCACGTCTCGTACGTCCCCCAGCACACCGCCGCCGCCGGCACGTGGAACATGACGCGCGGGGCGAGGCCGGCGAGGAGGGCGGCGGGGCCTTCGTCGCGCGCGATGCGGGCGAGGGTCGGCAGGACGGCGCCCGACCCGTAGCGCGCGGCCGACCCGACGCCCTCGAGTTGGAGCCGCGTCTTGACGACGTCCAGCGGCGTCGTCGCCGCCGCCGCCGCGCCGCCCGCGACCGCGCCGGCGGCGAGTTGCGCCGCGAGCGGCGGGTCGGCGCCGCGCGCCGCCGCGCCCGGCGCCAGAAACAGTTTCGCGCTCTCGTACCCCGCAAAGTGGATGGCCGTAAACGGCACGTTCATGACGAGCGTGGTGCGCAGGGAGCGGTAGAGCGCGGCGGGGCCCTCGTCCGCGAGCACGCGGCGCACGCAGTCGGCCGCGCCGCGGTAGGGCGACCCCGCCACCTGCAGCCGCTGCTTGACGACGTCCGCGGGCGTCATGAGCAGGTCGGACGCGACGGTGGCGGCGGCGCCCGCGGCGGCGGTGGCGGCGGGCTGGGTGGGCGGGCGCGGCGCGGGGCGGTCGGAGGGCGCGGCGCGGCGCGGTCGGCGGCCGCGCGCGCGCGCCTCGCGCCGCCCCGCCCTCCCCCCCCCCCCCACCCCACCTGGTGCCCTTGGCCGTTGCCGCCCAGCGCGTCTTTGCAGGCTTCATACGTGGCAAAGTAGAGGGCGTGCGCGGGGCTGAGGGACCGGGAGGGGGGCCGCGCGCGGTGGGCGCGGCGCGCGCGGCGCGCGCGGCGCCGGCCCGGGGCCCCCCCCCCCCCCCCCCCCCCCCCCCCCCCCCCCCGCCCCCCCCCCCCCCCCCCGCCGCCATAGAGCCCGCGCACGCCCTCCCGCCGGAGCACCGAGGCCAGCGCCCGCCGCACCCCCGCGCCGCGCAGCGCGTCGCCCGGGTGGCCGAGGGCCTGCATGCGCGTTTTGACGGTGTCGACCGGGTGCATGGCGACGTGCTCCGCGACGCCGGCGGCGGCGCCGGCGGCCATGTGCTGCGGGGGGGGGGGGGGGGGCCATGGGCGGCGCCGGCGGCGCGGGCGGGGGCCGCCCCGCGGCCTCCCGCGCCC
>Ga0315289_10009900_pt1 | contig 13686 bp, 6 predicted proteins | sample YL17G11_40_MG_FD_203452 | JGI IMG/M metagenome (GOLD analysis project Ga0315289, IMG submission 203452) | Sediment microbial communities from Yellowstone Lake, YNP, Wyoming, USA - YL17G11_40 | ecosystem: Environmental > Aquatic > Freshwater > Lake > Sediment | place: USA: Wyoming | collected...
GAAATTGAGATACGCGTACTCGCCAAAGAGTTCGTGCGCCTTGCGGTCATAGGCCTTGGCCGCCTCGATCTCATCCTTGAACCGTCCGACGAAAATGTTCCGCCCATTATACCGGACATAGACCACCCACCTCTTCTTGGCTTTGTCGCGACAAACGCCCTTATATTTGGAACTCTTGCCCTTGGGCCGGCTGTTGTACAGGTTCTGCTGCTGGGTGCAGACCCGCAGGTTGCTCTGTCGGTCGTTCAGGGTATTGTGGTCGATGTGGTCCACGACCAGTCCCTTCGGGCAATTCGTCAGGAAACGGTGCAAGAGGATCATCTTGCCGTGGCGGTCGCAACGGCAAGCGTACACCCGGTTGCCCCTCCCTGAGGCGCACCACCTGTACTGATTCACCCACTCGTAGTCTGCGGTATCGACGAGGGCGAACAGGCCCTGGGTCAGTGGGATATAGCGAATGGTGGGATCGGTACTCTCGGGCGGTGCCAACCGGAGGGGTTGGGTTCGCTTCTTGCGGTATTGCCGGCAACCGCCGGCCGGTTTCACGGGCCGCAGCAGGCCCGCCATCCCGGGGGCATTCGTGCAGACCCAATGCGTTTGTCTCCCCACGTGCAGGGGAATCGCGTAGACACAGTGGCGGCAACAGGGCTTCTTCATGTCTCCACTCCTTTCAAATCATAAATCGTAAATCATAAATCATCAATTCTCAGTGGTCGGTAGTCGGTTGGCAGGCGGTCCGCGCGTGGGGGCCGGATTCTCGCGTCGTGTGCCCATGTCTCTTCCTTCCGCTTTCAAATCATAAATCGTAAATCGTAAATCATAAATCCAAGGGCCTTGCCCTCGCTCTCCCTCTACCCTTGCTCCGTGTTGCACGAATCGTGCCGGAATTCTGTGCGCGCGCGACCCCCGAAAATCGCGTAACTCCTTGCGCCCAAAGGAATAAAAAAAACTGTGCGCGCGGGGTGTTTTACCTTTTGAACTGTTGCACAAACGTTGTCGTTTCCTACTGGCTTACCGGGGATTCCCGCGTCCTAAAGATGCGGTCCTACCGCCAAAATGCGAACTTCGCGAAAAGGGTAGAGATCATCCACAGATTTCGCAGATTTGCGCAGATTTTCAGAGAAAGGGCGGAAGGCAAGAGGAAGGAGGAAGAGACATTGGACAGCATAGGACCTCTTTCCTTCCTGCTTTCTCCTCTCCACGTCTCCCCTTCTTGAATCTGTGAAAATCTGCGCAATCTGCGGATATGAGTTCTCCGCTCTGTGCCTCCGGCATGGTTCTTCCTCCGCTGGCTACTGACTACAGACTACCGGCTACCGGTTTTTCCCTTTTGACTTGCCTCTGCCTTTCGCCTATGATCTTCCTGACAGCTTTGAGCGTGACGGCTTTGGAGGCCGAGAGATGGTCTGGACAGCGCATTTGAGGCAATCCTGACAGACAAGAACTGGCTTTTGCATCAGCCGGGAGCATTAAGGGAGAAGGCGCATGGCCGAAGGCAAGCGATCTGAGGGCAAATCTGACCGACGAAGCGAAGAAAGGACGACGCAGGTGCCATCAGGCGTGAAGCTTCTGCGAACGCTGGAAGGACACCAGAACTGGGTCAGGGGTATCGCCTTTGATCAATCAGGTCGTATGCTTGCCAGCAGCAGTGCTGACCACACAATTAACCTGTGGGATACGGCCAGTGGGAAGATATTGCACACACTGGACGGTCACGAGCATTGGGTCAATGGCGTGGCTTTTGATCCATCAGAGCGCACATTAGCCAGCGGCAGTAGTGACAAAACGGCTAGGCTGTGGCAAGTAGACAGCGGAAAGCTGCTGCACGTGCTGCAAGGGCACCGGGACGTGGTCATGAACGTTGCCTTTGATCGATCCGGGCAGACGCTGGCCACCGCCAGTGCGGACCACACGGTCAAGTTGTGGGAGCCAGACGGAGGGAAGCTGCTGCGTACACTTGAGGGGCATACAGACAAGGTCAATGGCGTGGCTTTTGCCCCCTCGGGGTTTGTTCTGGCGAGCAGTAGTTGGGATAACACGATCAAGCTGTGGGAACGTGATGGTGGAAGACTACTGGCGACGTTGGCGGGCCACAGTCATTGGGTCAATGGCGTGGCTTTCGATCCATCGGGCGGCATGTTGGCCAGCGGCAGCGATGACCACACGGTCAAGGTGTGGAAGCCAAGCATTGGAAAGCTGCTGCGCACGTTGGAGGGCCACACGGGACCGATCGGTAGGGTCGTCTTCAACGCGGATGGTTCACTCCTCGCCTCAACCAGCGCGGACGGCTCAATCCGGCTCTGGCGTTGTGATACATGGGAACACGTTGCCTCACTTCCCCGGCTGGGAAGCTCCGGTGTCTGTATCTTGGGCCTTGCATTTCATCCGCGCTTGCCGGTTCTGGCCGCGGCCAGCGCATGGCCCCATACTTCCGAGGATGCGAAATGCGGATTCATTCAAGTCTGGGAGCTGGACTGGGATTTCCTGCTGGGCAAATGCGTCGGAACCGGAACGTATCTGCCGCCACAGGCGGTCCACCACACTACCGGCAAGATCGTCCTTGTGGGCGGTCACAGCGTGGGCAAGTCCGCACTGGGTCATCGCATGATTCACGGCCAGTTCAAGGAGCAGGCTTCGACGCATGGTCAGCAGTTCTCGGTCTTTCCCGCTTTGGGCAAGCGGCGCACCGACGGCACCGATTGTGAAGCGATTCTCTGGGACTTCGCGGGCCAGCCCGATTACCGCCTCGTCCACGCGCTCTTTGTGGATGACGCCGACCTGGCGCTGGTGTTGTTCGATGCCTCGGATATCCGCGATCCGCTGCATGGGGTGGGCTTCTGGCTCAAACAACTCCAAGCCGGACGGAGCCGCTGCCCCATCATCCTCGTAGGCGCGCAGACAGATCGCGGAAGCTCCACGCTGACGCCGGAGGAGTTGACAGCGTTCTGCCAGCAGCAGGGCATCACGGGTCCGATGCACACCAGCGCACTCAGCGGTGCCGGCGTGCAGGAACTGGTCGAGCAGATGAAGGCCATGATCCCGTGGGATGACAAGCCCGCCACCGTCACAACCACGACGTTCAAGCGAGTCAAGGACTACGTACTCGGCCTGAAAGAGGCGAAGACGGACGGCCAAAGCATCGTCCCTCCAGAAGAATTGCGTCGATGCCTGGAGGCCACGGATACAGGCTGGAGCTTCACCGACGCCGAGATGCTGACCGCCGTGGGCCACCTGGAGAACTATGGCTACGTGAAACGCCTGCGGACCTCGAAAGGTGAGCAGCGAGTCCTGCTCCAACCGGAACTGCTCAACAATCTGGCGTCGTCGTTCGTGCTGGAGGCGCGGCGGAATCAAAAGGGTCTGGGTTCGCTGGAGGAGAAGCGGTTGCTGAGCGGCGGCTATGCGTTTCCGGAGCTGGCCAAGTTGACGGAGGCCGAACGCGCCATTCTCTTAGACGCGGCGGCATTGCTCTTTCTGGAGCACAACGTCTGTTTCCGCGAGACGGACCCGCTGCGGATGGAGCCGTATCTGGTCTTTCCGGAATTGATTAATCTGAAGAAGCCAATAGAGGAAGAGAAGGCGACCGAGGACGGCGTGGCCTATACGGTGACCGGCCCGACGGAGAACGTGTTTGCCTCGCTGGTGGTGCTGCTGGGCTATACACATACCTTCACACGAACGAACCAATGGCAGAACAACGCCCGCTACGAGGTGGGCGATGGATTGGTGTGCGGCTTCCGGCAAGAGGCCGAACGAGACGGCGAATTGGACTTCGTGCTTTGCTTCTGCCCCAGAGTTGGCCAGCCGGTGCGAACGCTGTTCCAAGGTCTGTTCGAGAGCTTCCTCGCTCGGCGGAACCTGACGGTGATGCGCTACGAACTGGTCTGCTGTACAAATCCGGATTGCGTCCATTTGCTGGACCGGTCCGTGGTGCGCCAGCGGATGAAGGAAGGTAAGATATTCGCCTGCTGCAATGAGTGCGGCGAGAAGCTGACATTACCGAAGATGGCGGAACCTATCCAGTTGACGCGCGAAGTCGAAGCGGAGGTTCAAGCACAACGCCGCACCGCCGAACAGCGAACGCGCTTTGAGCAGGCCGTTTACCGTGTACAGAACTACGTGACGCAGCAGAAGATCAGAGTGCCCGAGTGCTTCATCAGCTACGCCTGGGGTGTGGCGGAGCACGAGCGCTGGGTCGAAAAGCGTCTGGCAATGGACCTCCAGAAGGCGGGGATCGGCGTAGTGCTGGACCGGTGGCATAACGCGCAGGTCGGCGCGAGCGTGGCGCGGTTCATTGAACGCATTGAGAAAAGCGATCGGATCATCATGGTGGGTACGCCGCTCTACCGGCACAAGTACGAGAACAAGGACACAAGCACCGGCTATGTAGTGGCAGCGGAAGTGGATTTGATCGCCAATCGGCTTCTCGGCACCGAGGCACAGAAGGCAAGCGTCCTCCCACTGTTGCTGGACGGAGACAAGGCTGATTCCCTGCCGCCGCTGCTGCATGGCCGCGTCTATGCTGACTTTCGCGCAGAAAAAGAGTATTTCAAAACCGCCTTTGACTTGATCCGAAGTCTCTACGAGATTAGTTCGAATGATCCAGCGGTGGTGGACCTGCGGGAATCGCTCCGCGAGCCTCGGATGGGTGAGGGAGAATGACAAGGACAGCACACGACTCTCGGAAAGCGGTAGAATAGGGCGTGCCTGGACAGCCCGGGACCGAATGCAGATAACATGATTAAGTGGGGGCGCATGTTCGAGCACAAGAACCAAAAGTTGTTGCCGTGGCCGAAGTTTGTCGGCCGGATGACGCTGTCGTTTCTGCTGGCCTTCGGCATTGTCGCCGTGGCGCTGGGGATCGGGGTCATCGGCTATCATTACATCGCCCAGTTGGCGTGGATCGACGCCGTACTGAATGCCTCGATGATCTTGACCGGCATGGGGCCGGTGGACACCATGAAGGACCAGCCCTCAAAACTCTTCGCCTCGGCGTATGCTCTGTTCAGCGGGGTCGTCTTTCTGTCCGCCGTGGGCATTGTCCTGGCTCCCGTCTTCCACCGCGTGTTGCACCATTTTCACCTGGATGAAGACGATGAGCGGGCGGATTCGAAGTGACGGCTGATCGGGCGGCGCCGCCAAGACCCTGTCAGCTACATCCCAGTTCTGCCACCGCGCCACAGTTGACAAACCCGCCTTCTGCGGAGAGAATTGTCTTGTCCGATTGCAGGGCCACAAATGAAACCCAGACTGTACATTGAGACCAGCGTTATCAGCTACTACACGGCCCGGCCAAGCCGGGACCTAATTGCGGCGGGGCACCAACAGATTACCCAACAATGGTGGCAAGAGCAGTTGTCATGGTATGAGCCTTACATTTCGGAAGTTGTTCACGAAGAAATATCGCGGGGTGATGCACCCGCTGTCGAATTGCGGCTGAGAGCCGTACAGGGCTTTGCCCGCCTGGAGGTAACGCCCGACGTTACCAGACTGGCGCGGAAGTATTATGATGCTCTTGACCTGCCGGACAAAGCAAGGCTCGACGCGCTCCATCTGGCTCTGGCTGTTCAACACGGAATGGACTACCTGGTTAGCTGGAACTTCACCCATATCGTGGGCGCCCGGCCCAGAGGCATCGTCCAGAAGATCAACTATCGTCTGCATATGGAGACTCCAGTAATATGCACGCCGGAAGAACTCATCGAAGGAAGCTTGTGATATCCGATCCGATCATCGAGGAGGTGCGCCGCACCCGAAAAGAAATCGAGGCGGAGCATGGCAACGACTGGGAGGCTCTCGAACGGTACTTCACGGAGAAGCAGAAGAGCAGCCCGGAAAAGAAGGCCGCCTACAAACCCAAGAAACTGCCCGGTCGGAAGACGCTATGATGCTGTGACCGTCAGATTTCGTGCTTCGTGCTTCGAATTTTGGTGTAGAATGGAGGAGCCTGAGCGTGCCGGTGCAAGGGACCGGCCACGGGTAGTAGGGCGGGTGTTCGCCGATGAGGACGGAGAAGATGGGAGCGGTGCTATGGGAAGAAAGGCGTTCACACTCATCGAGTTGCTGGTGGTCATTGCCATTATCGCGATCCTGATGGCGGTGCTGATGCCGGCGCTGCAGCGGGCCCGCGAGCAGGGCAAACGGGCCGCGTGCATGAGCAATGTCAAGCAGTTCGGGATTTCCTGGGTCCTGTACGCGGATGAGAACGATCAGAAGATCGTCAATTCCTGCACGATCGAGAATTCCGAGGGGCACACCGACAGCCTGGAGCCGTGCTGGATGTACTTCCATTCGAACTGGGACACGCAGCAGCGGATCGACGGGATTCAGCGCGGGGCGATGTGGCCTTACGTCAACCAGCTCAACATCTACAAATGCCCCACCGGCATCCGGGGCGAGGTCAATACTTACGCGATCGTCGATTGCATGAACGGGGCGATGGTCAGCATTCCGAACATACCGAAGGGGGTGTACATTCGGCGGAAATCCGACATCAAGCGGGCGGGCGAGCGGGTCGTGTTCCTCGACGAGGGCAAGACCAGCGTGCAAAGCTGGACGATCTGGTACGACCGGCCCTCGTGGTGGGACCTGCCGCCGGTCCGTCACGGCGTGGGCACGAATCTCAGCTTCGCGGACGGCCACGCGGAATACTGGAAGTGGATGGACCTGCGGACGCTGAAGGTGTCCCGCCAGGAGGGCAACTGGCAGTCGCTGGTCAACCTGCCGGACAACCAGGATATCCCGCGCCTGCAGCGCGGCGCCTGGGGCCAACTCGGCTACACGCCGCAACAGTGATGAGCGCCTGGTAGTAGCATGGGCGCGAGCGCCCATGAGTATCACGGGCGTCTCGCCCGTGAAGACAGGGCCAAGCCCGCCCCCGCGCAGGCGGGGGATGGCCCTGCGACTCATGGGCAAGATGCCCATGCTACGATGCCCTTACGGGCACACTACGAACCAAAGCCTTCAGCTTTGCCACTGCCAGCCAGTGCCACCCCCGCAACGACAGATCCCGAACCCCTCCGCGAGTCCGGGATCTGTGACGTAGATGAATCCGTGGCCGCCAGCGTCAATTCGACCGATAACCACTCATGTAGACATTCTCGGTGGGGCGGAGTTCCATCTTCTCGGACTTTTCCTTTCGCGGGCGGCATTTGACTTTGGCGGGGACAGGTGCTACGGTGGCGTCGCCGTTGCGGCTGGGAGAGGCGGCGGCGGTTCATTTACGAGATGGAAAATGAAGATTCAGGCGAAGTATGTGCATACGAATCTGGTGGCGGAGGACTGGCGCGGGCTGGCCCGGTTTTATCAGGAGGTGTTTGGGTGCGCGGTGGTCGTGAGTACCATGGACTGGACTTCCCCATTGAGGCGTAGAAGATGGTGCGTGATACGCACCCTACGGGCTGGATCTGCCCGTTGAGTCGCAGGATGTTATGGGGCCTTGGGAGGCGGAAGGCTCGGCGGCGAAGCTTGACTGGAGGTGTTAAATCGGGTAAGATAACTGGTGGCGGATGCGGTCCGCGGACCGCCTGAAGGCGGTACTCCGAACAAAACGAGCGTCGTGCGGGGACGCACGGCCGGCACGAAAAGAGGAGAAACGTGTTCGTCGCGAGAAGACTCCCGTTGTTGAGTGTGGTCGTAGTCATGCTCTGGTCTTGCGGGATCACCCGGGGCCAGGCTGAGTCAGCGATCGTTATCAATGAGCTACACACGAATCCCGATGTCAAGACGGAATTGGTGGAGTTCATTGAGCTTTATAACGCCGGGACGACGGAGGTGGACCTCTCCGGCTGGCAGTTCACGGAGGGCGTCTTTTACACCTTCCCGGCGGGGACGAGGCTGTCGGCCGGCGAGTACATCATCGTGGCCCAGAGCCCCGGCGGCATCCGGGCCAAGTGGAACGTGGGGCGGGCGGGCATTCCCGACCGTGTGATTTTCGGGCCGTACGCGGGCGGACTGGAGAACGACGGCGAACGGGTCGTCCTGCGCGATGCGGCCGGGGCAGTCGCGGATGAGGTCGAGTATCAGCTTGGGTTCCCGTGGCCGACCGTGGGCGATCCGGCGTCCGTGACCCAGCCGGGCACGGGGCGCTCGATGCAGTTGGTGAATCCGGCGTTCGACAACGACCTGGGCGGCAGTTGGCGCTCCGCGCTGCCGACCCCGGCGGCGGCGAACAAGAGCGTCCTGGCGACCAATATCCCGCCGCAGATCCGGCAGGTGAAGCACTCGCCCAAGCAGCCCAAAAGCGCCGAGGTCGTGACGATCACCGCCAAGGTCACCGACCCGGAGGGCGTCGCGAGCGTCACGTTGCAGTACCAAACTGTGAATCCGGGCTCCTATGTCGCGCGCTTCGACGCGGAATACTCCGAGAACTGGACCACGGCAGCGATGCACGACGATGGGCTCAACGGCGATGCCAGGGCCGGCGACGACACTTTCACCGTGCAAATTCCGGCCGGCATCCAGACGCACCGCCGCCTGGTCCGCTACCGGATTACCGTGATGGATGGTCCCGGCTATTCGATCACCGTGCCGTACAACGACGACCCGCAGCCGAATTTCGCCTATTTCGTCTACGACGGCGTGCCCGCCTGGCGCGGGGCGGTGCAGCCCGGCATCACGCCCGTGGTCGAGTATCCCGCCGAAGTGATGCGCGGCCTGCCCGTCTACCACCTGATCAGCAAGAAGTCCGACGTTGAGGATTGCACGTGGCTGTCCAAGTACCGGGGCAGCGATTTTCAGTGGTGGGGGACCCTCGTCTACGACGGCGACGTCTACGACCACATCCGCTACCGCATAAGAGGTGGAGTTTGGCGATACTCCATGGGTAAAAATATGCCGAAGGTCGATTTTCAACGCGGGCACTACTTCCAGGCCCGCGATGATTATGGAAATCCGTACCGCACCACCTGGGACAAGCTGAATCTCTCGGCGTGCATCCAGCAGGGTAGCTTCGGGCAGCGGGGCGAGCAGGGGATGTTCGAGGCGCTCTCCTTCCGGATCTACAACCTGGCCGGGGCTCCCGCCTCCAAGACGAACTACGTGCAGTTTCGGATCATCGACGAGACCTACGAGGACGGCACGCGCAATGCCGCCCACCCACCCCTGACCGCCGGCGGCACCCAATATGACGGGGACTTCTGGGGTTTGTACATGACCATCGAGCAGATGGACGGCCGGTTCCTGGACGAGCACGACTTGCCCGACGGCAACCTCTACAAGATGGAGGGCGGCACCGGCACGCTGAACAACCAGGGTCCCACGGGGGCGACAGGCAACGCGGACCTGAGCGCGTTCATGTCCGGCTACAGGAGCAGTCCCACGGCCCAATGGTGGGGCCAACACGTGAATCTCGATGTTTATTACGGTTACGTCGCGGCCACGCAGGCGGTGCGCAACAGCGACCTCCAATACGACAAGAATTTCTTCTATTACCTCAATCCCGTGCCCACGACGAACGAGTGGGGCACGAACAATCTGTGGTGGCAGTTCCCCTGGGACCTGGACTTGACCTGGACCACGGGCTACAGCAGCCTCGATCCGCGCGATGAATGGCAGCAGGCGGGGCTCCTGAACAACTCGGCCTTCGACATCGCCTGCAAGAACCGCATGCGCGAAGTGACCGATCTGCTGTTCAACACGGACCAGATGAACCAGTTGATCGATGAATACGCCGCGATCATCAACGACCCCGCCGGCGGCCTGTCGATCGTCGATGCCGACCGGGCGATGTGGGACTTTCATTGGGTAATGGGGGCCGGGGCCTACCCGAAGTACCTTGACCAGGCGGCCAGTTTCAAAGCGGGCCAGGGCCGCTTCTACCAGTCGGCCGCGGATCATGGCTACCAGCGCACGTTCGAGGGCATGGTCCAGGTCATGAAGGACTACGTCGTGGAGCGCACGAGCTACCTGAACAGCAAGACCGCCGACTCGGCCATCCCGAACACGCCGACAGTCACCACGACCGCTCCCGCCGGTTTCCCGATCAACGCCCTGACCTTCAAGGCCGCCGCCTTCGGCGACCCGCAGGGGGCCGGCACGTTCGGGGCGATGGAATGGCGGATCGCGGAGGTCACGCCCGGCTCGAGGGCTGTTGCGCTGAACGGTTCCAGCGTGGTCCTGCTGCCCGAAAGCTCCACGTGGAAGTATCTGAAAGGCACGCGGGAGCCGTCCCCGGCACAGGGGGCATGGCGTCAACTCGGCTTCAACGATTCCGGCTGGCAGTCGGGCAGCACCCCGATCGGCTACGGCGAGACGTTCATCGCGACGAACCTGGCCGACATGCGCGGCAGCTACACGTCCATCTACCTGCGCAAGACCTTCACGGTGGCGGATCTCGCCGCACTCGACCGGCTGACCCTCGAACTCCAATATGACGACGGCATCAACCTGTGGATCAACGGCAAGCTGGCCTATCGCGACAATCTCGCGGGCGAGAACCTGCCGTACACCGCCGTGTCCGCGACCGCCATCGAGAACCTGAACTTCGTCCCCGTCGATCTCGGCGACCCGCGCACGCGGCTGGTCGAAGGCACGAACGTGATCGCGGTCCAGGTCCTCAACTCCTCCAAGACCGACAGCTCCGATTGCTTCATCGACCTGCGCCTCCTCGGCGAGAAGTCCGGGGGCAACGGCGCGCCGGGCGGATCGGCCGCACTGCCGGTCCCCGGCCGGGAGCCGGGCAAGTACGAGATCGACGCCACCTGGGAGAGCGACGAGATCAAGCCATTCACCAGCACCGTCAAAATTCCGGCGGCCGCCGTGAAGCCCGGGCGGACCTATCGCGTCCGCTGCCGGATGAAGGATACCACGGGCCGCTGGAGCCACTGGTCCAACCCGGTCCAGTTCGTCGCCGGGGAGCCGCTGGCGGCGGGCCTCCTGGAGGACCTGCGGATCACGGAGGTCATGTACAACCCGCCCGCCCCGTCAAGCGGGGGCATCGACAACAACGAGTTCGAGTTCATCGAGCTTAAGAATATTGGCGATGAAACGCTCGATCTGTCCGGCGTCTTCTTCGACAAGGGCGTCACCTTCAGCTTCGCCGCCGGCAGCGTCAAAACTCTCGGTCCCGGCAAGTTCGCCCTGGCCGTGAAGAACAAGCAGGCCTTCCTCTCGCGTTACGGCACGACTGTCTCCAGCCTGATCGCCGGCGCGTACGAGGGCAAGCTGGCCAACGACGGCGAAACGATCGCGCTGACCGATCTGTGGAACGGGACGATTGCCGAGTTCGAGTACGGCGACGGCCGGGGCTGGTCGCCGTCCGTCGACGGCGGCGGGCACTCGCTTGTCCCGTTGGCCTCGGCCCTGCTCACCGAGTCACAGGGTTCTCTGAACTACCCCGGCAACTGGCGCGCGAGCACCTACATCGGCGGTTCGCCGGGCAAAGACGATCCTACCCCGCCCGCCACGGTGCTCATCAACGAGCTCCTGGCGAACACCCAGATTGCCGGCGCGCCGCCGGGCCAGGGCAACGACTGGATCGAGCTCTATAATCCGACCAATGCAAGCGTGAATCTCGCCGGTTGGTACCTGAGCGACGATCCGGGCCAGCCCCGCAAGTGGGCGATTCCCGCCACGACTATCCCGGCCCGCGGCTACGTGACCTTCGACGAGACCACCGGCTTCGGCGCCGGTGGCGCTGGATTTGGATTGAGCCGCGACGGCGACGAACTGGTCCTCTCATACCTTCCGGGCACGGCCGCGGATCGCATCGTGGACAGCGTCCGGTTCAAGGCCCAGGAGCAGGGTCTCTCCCTCGGCCGCTATCCCGATGGCGGTGCCTACTGGTTCCGCTTGGCACCGTCGCGCGGCACGACGAACAAAACCCCGGCCCTGGATGTCGTTCTTAGCGAGATCATGTACCACCCGGTCGATCCCAACGAGGAGTACATCGAGCTCTACAACCCGACAACCAAGTCGGTAGCCTTGCGCAGTACAGCCACGGCCTGGCGTCTCGACGGCGCCGTGAGCTTCAGCTTTCCCGCCGGCCTGTCGCTCGCCGCGGGCAAGCGCCTGGTGGTCGTCGGTTTCGACCCTGCCGTAGAGACCGCACGCCGCGACGTTTTCCTCGCCGCCTATCACGCGACCTCTCTGACGCCCGGTACGACGATCGTCGGTCCTTGGACGGGCAACCTCGAAAACCACGGCGAGCGGATCGCCCTGGAGAAATCGCAGCCCGGCGAGAACCCCGCCGCTCCCATCGCTTGGGTGATTGTGGACGAGGTCATCTACAGCAACGCCGCCCCCTGGCCGGCAAATGCTGACGGCCAAGGCAGCGCCCTTCAGCGCGTCCACGCCGAAGCCGCCTATTCCGGCAACGACCCAGCCAATTGGCGTGCCGCCCCGCCCACTCCCGGCAAGTAGGTCTGTAGCAAAGCCGCCCCCGGCTGTGGTCACGGCTCCGGATACAGGGTGCCATGCCTACGCTCGCGTAGGGCCGCTGGCGTATCCAAACCATCCCTGACAGCCAGGCTTCGAGACGCTTCCCGCCTGCCAAAGGCGTTTCGGATCAGATGGGAATACGTGTCACCTTCAGCCCATCTGATGTGAACTCGACCAGGATGTCTGCAGGAGGTAATGCAGCAGGTGATTTGGACGGAGCAGGGTGCCCACCCGGAACGGCACCGGCTTTCGGTATACTGCCGGTGACTTTACCCCCACGCGTAAGGTGAACAATCATACCGCTTGTGGCCAGATCCTTCATTACAGTCGGATGTGGATGATCTGGGTCATCTGGCCGACTGGATATGACCGCGTTAGTCTCTTCAGGAATACACCAACTGGAATATAGGGGAGGATGGTGACTATGCACAGAGCCATGATGACTGACTTTCACCACATGAAACTTCTCCGTCTGCGGCGCTCCACCCGTGGGGACCCGGATAGAACAGACTTCCTGCCAGCGTTGGATAACCCTCTCCCAGCAAGCAGTGGGGGCGTCTCCTCCAAAGAGAACTACTTGCTTAGTGTCTCTGTGACACAGCGCGAGCACCCGAGAAGTCGCGTTATCAGACACGCTCCTCAAAAGAATCTCCGCCGGAGCACCCAGAGACAATTTCCGCAATTTGCCTGTCTCGAATCGGTCCATGATCTGCTGCTCGGGTGCTAAAAAGCAGATGTCAAACGGGCCGAACGGTGAACGCCTGCCGGCATGGCGGGGTGGATTAACGAGAAACTGGCCAACGGAACAGGTTGGAAGATAGACCCTCTTCGGTTCGGTGACCGAACTACTATCTTGCAGCATTTGCCGCGTTGTCAGAAGCAAATCCAGGGCTTGCTCCGAAAAACGCAACGCGATTTTCCTCTTGTGTATTCGTTCAAGAGCATGATGCAGAGCTGCACCAGCTCTATCAATATCTAACACTGGTAGCGGCTGGATGATCTGCTCCAGAAGCCATCGCCGCTTCTCAGCCCCGCCGCGCAGCTTCTTGGAGAAACGCTCTCGAAATAGGCGTGCCATTCCGTGCAGATGATCTGCGTCATAGTGCGTAATACAAACGAAGCGCAGGCGCTTCACGTGGTGCTCGTCAAGCACCTTCAGAAGGCGTTCTCTCACTCCCGTCGCGCCCGTAAGGTTACAATCGATTAACGCCCACGCGCCGTCCGCCCCCAGAAGAATCGTATCACCGGCGCCACAGTAGAAGAATCGGATTTGTGGATTCATAATTCCAGCGGAGGGACAGACGGGTC
>Ga0315289_10009902_pt1 | contig 13683 bp, 11 predicted proteins | sample YL17G11_40_MG_FD_203452 | JGI IMG/M metagenome (GOLD analysis project Ga0315289, IMG submission 203452) | Sediment microbial communities from Yellowstone Lake, YNP, Wyoming, USA - YL17G11_40 | ecosystem: Environmental > Aquatic > Freshwater > Lake > Sediment | place: USA: Wyoming | collected...
CGCGCTCCATGCCACATCCGTCCCATCGGACCGCAGGACCTTGCCAACCGTCCCCAGTGCCAGACGAGTCCATGCAGGGGAGGCGGTTTGCCCCGTCACTAGGTCGCCCCGCTGGACCGTGCCAACCGCGGTGTCGCCATGACTCGCCGACAGGAGGTTGTGCGCGCCCGGCGCGGCGGTACTGGCCCAGGAGACCGTCCCCGCCGCGTTCTGGAGTACCTTCGTGTCACTGGTGGAGGTGATCGCCGTCAGGGTGTTCAGCGTGTTGGCGGCCAGGATAGAGCCCGCCGCGACGGTGCTCAGGTTCGTTCCGCCGTCGGCCACCGCCACGTCGGTTCCACTAACTCGGTAGATGTAGGCCCCGCCGATGGTTACGGCAGTCGGGATGTCTGTCGCGAGGGACGGAACGCCGCTACCATTGGTGACGAGGACTGCACTATTGGCGGTCGCCAGGCCCGCGATAACATTGGCCGATGACGCGTAGAGCAGTTCGCTGACGTTGATCGTCGCGGGATAGGTCGCGGTCGAGTACAGGAGGTCGGTGCCATCCGACCTCAGAATCTTCCCGGCGCCGCCGATGGTCAGGATGCTCCATTTCGGCGTCGCCCCCTGGCCCGTGATGGTTGCGCCGCGAGCCACCGCCGCGGCCGTTGCGTCTGAGTGCGTCGCGGAGAGGATCGCGTGTGAGGTCGCGGGGTAGGTCCCTGGCGGGTCCGTGATGTCAGCCCAGGGAATGCCGACCTGCCCCGAGAAGACCCCCGCGGTGCCCTTGATGTAGCCGCTGAGCGAGTCCACCGTCAGGCCGGCGAAGGTGGGCGAACCGTGCGTGTGCAGCGCGGTCAGTTGCGCCGCCGCGTCGGTCAGGGCGCTGTAGTCAGCGAGAACCAGGTGGTAGTATTCCTTCGGTGAGGCCTTGCCGCCCTGGAGATCGCTAAGGTCGTTGTGCTTGCCCGTCGCCCCGCCAGCACTCTCCGCCCAGATCAGTCGCCACGCTGCCCCGTCAAACCAGTAGACCTTGCCATCGTGGGCCGGGTCCGCGCTCTGGAAACACCGATACCACGATCCGAAGAGCGCGTGAACCGGCATCTGCTCGTAGGGCCCCGCCATGTTGTGGGAGAGGTAGTCCGTGTGAATCCGCAGGAAAACGCGCCGAACCGCCGGGTCCTTCACGTCGTTGAAGGGTCCGGGGTCCTGGCCCCACACAGGCAACGCGCAGGCCAGGAGGGCGAAGAGGGCTGCGAAGCGCCGGAGGGTCAGCATCTCAGTTCCCCCTCGGCCAGGCGTAGACGGTCGCCGCGTAGAACCGCGGGTCGCTCTGTGCTCTCGTCCTCGATCGGCCCCCCGCGATCTCCAGCGCGAACCAGCGCGCCGCCGCGCGGAAACCGACGCGGACTTCTCCGTCCTCCAGCACTGCCCCGTACTGCGGCCGCCCCAGCCGATGCAGTTGGTGCGGGTTGTCGCCCCCCCAGAGTTGCACCAGAACACTGTCGCCCGGCGCGGCCTCGGTGAGCAGGGACACGATCCCGACCTCGGAGGCCTTGCCCTTGTAAGGCTCGAAGGTCGCGGTCCTCCGGGCTGGCGAAACCTTCAGTCCGTTGCCTGGCGCCTCCACGTCGTTCACCCCGAGGGTTAGGTAGTAGAGGCGCGTCCCCCGCGCCCCGAGGGTCACGGAGTCGGGGGTCGTGCCCAGCCGGTCGAAGACCCGGATCAGGTCGTCCAGAGCCCCAGCGGCTCCCAGCTGACTATCCCACTCCTCGTCTGCCATGCTCAGGTCCCAATCGCCGAGGCAGTCCCATCCCGCATTCCGCCGGAACCATCGCTGATGGGCGTAGTCGTAGACAACGGTGCGCGCGCACCTGCCAGCAGAACCCTTTACCGGGAAACTCCAGATGGCCCACCGCCAGCCCGGAATGACCGTGGCCTGCACCTGATCCGTGTAGTTCGGGTCGAGGCCGTCTTCCGACCATATCCAGTCCCGGATCGGATCGCCGATGGTCACTACCGAGGTGCCGTCGAAGGCGAAGATGTTCCGTTCTCCCCAGTAGGCCCACATCGTCACCGGAGCTTCCTGGGCGGTCTTCGCCTGGCCCCCCAACCGCACGAGACTGCTGGGGACTATCGGCCCATCGGTCGAACCCACCGCCTCCCAACCGATGGCGATGTCGGTTCCCATCCACGAGCCCCGGTAGATGCCGCGCTCGAAGAAGAGGAAGACGTACTCATGCCCGCCGCCCAACCCGGTGATATTGCCGGCCATGTTGTGAAAATCGTAGAAGTGCGCGAACCCCTCTCCCCACTCCTGGTAGTTGTCGGCGTCGGAGTGTTGCAGCCTCTGTCCGTCCGTGCTCATGGCGGCCATCACGAGTAGGTTCTGGTGGTGGAAGGTGGTGACGAAGTAGGCCCTCGGCGGGTCACTGCCCTCGATGGTGTAGGCGCCGCTCCCTCCGGTGAGGTTGTAGGGCGCGGTCAGATGCAGATGCGTCGCCGAAACCACCTCGGCAATCCTCTGGTCGGGCGGCTGCCCGTCCGCGTCCAGCTTGATGAGCCTGCCCTTCAGCGCGGAGGTCCAGAGGGTGTCCGTGCCGTCCACCTCGAAGGAATCATGCGTGAAGGTGGCCGTCCCCGTGGTGTACGGCGCGCCGGACATGAGCGTGAAGGTCGCGGCGGTGCCGTCCCACCAGAGCGGCAGGTCCGTTCCGTTCACCAGGATAAGTTTGTTGTCCCCGACCGCACCGCGAGTGCGCGGCGTGGCTCCGGGCGTGAAGGTCTGCCGGATCGTGTACGCGCCCTTCTCGACTGCGCCGGCCCCACTGTAGGCCTCGGCCAGTTCCAGCGACGTTGGCGAGGTGACCTTGGCGACGACGCCCTCCAGCCAGCCGTCCGCGTCGAACCTGATCGGCTTCCCCTCCATCTCCGAGGTCCAGCCTGTGTTGAGGCCCGTGACGTAGATCGAACCGTGCTCGAATGCCGCCGTGCCCTCGGTGTAGACCGGCGTGAGACGGACCCAGGTGTCGGGGGTGCCGGGAACGAACTTCCAGATGTCTCCCGCCGCGTCCACGGCGACCAGGTAGCGACCTCCGCTCGCGATCTTGAAGTCGCTGAGGAACCGGATGGCCTGCGGAGCAGCGACGCCCATCTCTGCCGTCGTGTACCGCGTGCACCCCGGAAAGGCGCGGTTCACGCCGTTGAGAACCACGATATCCATCATGTCCGGCGAGTCCTGTTGGCGGAAGTCGGGGTGCGAGGGCGGGAGGTCCAGGCGCAGGCCCCCGCTGTGGTCGTGAAGAGGAACGACCAAGTGCACCCCGCGGCGGTACGGCCGTATCGGCCTCACGCTTCCTCCACCGCCAACAGATTGGCAAACTCGCGTGTCATATACGCCGTTCCGCCCGTGACTTTCCACCGAATGGAAACCGTATGCTCGCCGGCCGCGATGGTCTCTGGCGTCCATACCACGATGGTGACGGTCCCGCTTCCGTAGGAGGTTCCCGACTGCGCGAAGATGAGCGCCACTGGGTACGTGGCAAGGTCGGTGCCGTCCACCTCGACCATGAAGTGGGTGTCCTTCGCGAGCGTCAGTTGGGAGACGGTCAGCATCGCCGTGATCTTGAGCGCGGCCGCACTGGCCAGGGTCGTGATCTTCGCGTGGAAACTGTTGTGGTCCCGGATGGCGTAAGCCGCGGGGGTGTCGCTGAGGGTTCCCGGATAGTCACCCGTCAGGGTCAGCGCACCGTTCTCGTCAACGCTGGCGATCTCGGTCCAGCACTCCTCGCCGTCGGCGTTCAACTTGAACTCGTCGCCGGGGTCCACGTTGGCGAGCCAGGCGGTCGCGGCCCCGGCCACCACTGTTGGGGTCAGTGCCGCCACGTTGGCCGTCCCCGTGGTGTAGTCCGTCTTCACGATGTCGGCCCAACTGGTAGAGGTGGTGGTCGGAACCTTATCCTCGGGGGCCCACTCGAACTGCTTTACGACACGGTTGGGCCGGGGTGAGAAGACTTTCCACGCCGCGCCGTCCCCGTAGAGCAGGTGGTTAGAGTCGGTGCAGAGGCCCAGTCTCCCCAGGAGGCGATGCGCCGCAACGATGGCCTCCAGCGCCGCCTGCGTCCCCACCTTGGCCCGGCCCAGCGGCATGAGGAGTTGCCAGGCGTTTGCCCCGTCTCCGTAGTGCATGGAGAAGGCGTCGGTGGCATAGGCCAACCGACCCAGACTGTCGGCCGTCGGGACGGCGGACTTGCCGGGAACCCCCAGCGCGCTGAGTGTCGCGATCTTGATGCGCGCGGAAGCCGCGAGGTGGTAGGCCTCCGTGTCCTCCTCCGTGAACTGGTGTTCCAGGCCAAGGGCGTCCAGGAGGGTTGCCTTGTCGGCCCGGATGGTGTCGTCCACCGTGCTCACCAGATCGCTGCCAGCCGGTTTGTCCAGATCCCATTCGGCCATGTGCTTACCTTCCTCTGATGACCGGGCTTCTCGGGCCGGTCCGCGTGACTCCCTCGAACGCCTCTGCCGACCATGCCTCTATCGCCAGCGCGTCTGCGCGCTGCATGAAGAGTTGGGCCCGCTCGTGCTCCTCCAGGTCGTCCAGGGCAATGCCGACCGCGTACCGCCATACCGCGTCGGTGAGTTGCTCGGTGAACCAGTTGCTCTCGTCGTCCCCCAGGTCCGGGAGGTAACAGAAGCAAGTCACCCGGAGGTCGTAGTTCCTGGCCGCGCAGTGATTGAAGACCAGGCGTTGCCGCCCGAAGATGGCGCAGTATTCGATGTCACCCACCTCGTCCCGGTCGGGGTACTGCTCCCGCAGCCAGGCCCAGGTGACTTCCTGATCTCCCACCCGGCTTGGAATGAGTCGGTAGGTTGTGCCGCCGATCAACTCGTAGACGGCCCCGGTGTCAATGCCGCGGGAGTGCATACGCTTGTAGGAAGCGGGCAGTTGCACCCAATCCATCCCGGCGGGGAGGACGAGGGCCAGTGCGAAAGCGTCCATGCACTGCCAGTCGTAGAGGCGCTGGAAGTGGCGAATGGAGGCGTTCACGGCCTCCCGCAGGAGGGTCGCGGACAGGGGCCGGACGATCTTCTCAGTTACGAGGTCTTGCAGTTCCTTGCAGGTCACCGCGCGCTCGCTCTCCGGCGCCGCATCACCTGGCGCCGTTCTCCCTTGCCGACCCGCGACCGCCGCGCCTCACTGAGGGCGATCGCCACCGCCTGCTTGTCGGCGGCGGCCCTGCCCTTGGGAGGCCCGGTGCCGATGTGGCCCTTGGCCTCCCAGGAGTGCATCAGCTCCCGGATGTTGGCATCTATCGTCGCCCGGCTACTGCCGTGGCGTATCGGCACGGTCGCTCCTTCTTCGGTGCTGAGTTACGGAGTCGGGTCTGCTGGCGGCGCTGACTCGCCCTTCGCCCGGCCCTTCTTGGCCTTGGCATCTGCGGCCCCGACCTCCTCAATCGTCGTTCCGAAGTCGGGGTGCGCCCTCACCGCCGCGTCCAGTTCCTCGAAGGGAACCACGAGCGCCGCCGCCCGTTCCAGGGTGTCCAGGTCGCCGTTCCCGTCGAAAGTCAGGTAGATGGTGCGGCCCGGCGTCGGCACCATCACCTCCGGCCTCACCGCGCCGGTGTGCTTGAACTTGGCCATCTCTCAGTCTCCTTTGCGAAGCCGTCTGCACTGCTCGCCCCGGAGGAAGCAGAGGGCGAGCAGGTCAGGCCGCTCCCCTGTCAGGAAGGCCTAAGCGGTGTAGACGCTCACGCCGTAGATGCGGGCGTGCGCCAACGCATTCCCGAAGCCCAAGCCCAGGATCGAGAGGAACTCCCGCTTGGTCTCCAGCACGTTGTTGTCCTGAGTCACCGGCACTTCGACGGTATCCACGCCGTCGAAGATCGCCAGTTCGAGCTGGGTCAGGTCGAGAATGATGATCTCGCCCGCCCACAGGTTGTCGAGTAGCGGGTGACGCATGAGCAGGATGTCCGGCCCCGCGCCCCGCAGCCGCTCCACCTTGATCCCCCAGGTCACGAGGTCGCTCGCGTCAACGGCCTGGATCACCATTGAGGACTTGGCGATAACCATGTCCTGAATCGCCCCGTAGGCATCGCTGCCACAGAACGCGACCTTCTCCCGGGCCGAACCATAGGCTCCGAGGGGCCGCGTCCAGGTGTTCCAGTGGGCGTAGGTGAAGCCGGTCGAGGACCCATCGTGGGCGTTGCCGGAGTCGAGCATGGTGGTTACGCCACCGCTGCTCGTCAACTCCCGGCCGCTCACCGTGGTCTTGCCGCGGACGCCGAAGAGCAGCATGGACTCGGTAAGCAGAGCGTGGTCGCGCAGCGCCTGTTCCCGCAGGAACTGCTCCTCGCTCGTGCCGTGCCGGGTGGCCATGCCCCGGCGAACCCGCGTGAGGCTCCAGGGGGTCTGGAGGATCTGGGTGTAGTTGTACATCTCGCTCGGTTCGTTGTACCGCCCGTCCGGCGATTCCTCACCGTCGGCGGAGGCCGAGCTTTGGATGGTCAGGTACCCGTTGTTCGTCAGTGTCGCCGCGGTAGTGCCGGCGAAGCCGCGAGACACGGTGATGTTGTCCGCATCGGTCGGGTTGGCCGTCACCCGGAGCAGTTCCCCGCTCGCCGGGTTCGTGCCGTACCGCACGATCATCCCCTTGCGGAAGATGCCGGCGAGGCCGTTGCCCGCGCCGTCGTCCACCGCAATCGAGGTGTCGTCAGAGTCGTAGTTGCTCGCGTTGTTCACGTAGGCCCGCATCGGGGGAAGACTCTGCTCGAAGGCAGAGAACTTCGTATCCTTCACGGCCCGACGCCGCTTCAGCGCCTTGGTCAACGCGGTCAGAGGAAACTCCTGGGCCCAGAGATCGCGAATCGCCTTCGCGTAATCACCGGGCCGCAGGACAACCGGCAGACGTTCAGCGTCCGCGGTGCCCTGCAAGTGAGTGGCCATGCTCGGCTCCTTTGTGGAGCCGTCCGCCAGTCGGCTTCCGTCCGCCGGTTAGGGCGGGGCCGGGTCAGGGGCGGCGGTCCCTGTTCGCCTCCGGTAGGCTAGACCCGGCCCGTTCCGTCAGTACCTCGCGGCGAGGTGCGCCTTGAACTCCTTCGGGGCCACGGTCGGCCCTGGCTTCTCTTGCGGTTCCGCGGCCGCCGGGACGGTCGCCGCGGGCCGCTCGGTGTACCGCACCTGCGGGCCCCGCGGTTGCGGCCTCGCCGGGCCGCTCCGCGTGGGTGCACCGGCCCTCGCGGTCGGCTTCAGGCCAGCGCGGATCAGCTCGGCCATCGTCGGGGCCAGTTCGCGGTGCAGGTCGCGCACCAGCGTAACGAACTCCTCCCGCCCCATGCGGGCAAGTCGCGCCGAGACTGCTGCCCGCTGGGATGGGTCATAGATGTTCAGGCCGCGCTCTGCGAGGACGCGTTGCACCACCGGCACCACGAACCGCTCCTCCTGCTCACTGCCCTCGTAGGCAGCCAGGCCCGGAATAGCCTTCTGGAGCTGCTGGTAGCCGCTGGCGATAACCTCGCTCGCGCGCTCGAAATCCCGGTCCGCCGCGGTGTTCTGCTCTGCCCTCTGGCGGTCAACGAACTGGAAGACGGCCAGGGCCGCGTCGAACATCGCATTCTGGAGGTCATTGGCGAAGGTCGCTCGGCGCTGCTTGTTCGCCGCTAACTCCTCGGGGGAGTCCTCCGGCAGATCGGGGTACATCTGCTGCGCCACGGCCTGCGTTGTCGGCAGGACCGCCGACGCGGTTGCCGTCTCCAGCGTCGTCGCTGCCGGGACGGCAGGCGTGACAGCCGGCTTCTCCGGTTCGGTCAGCCACTCGGGCGCGGCAAACTCCGGTTCCGGTGTCGGCTCGGGTTCCTGTTCGGCCTCTGGCTCCGGCTCCGCCTCCGCCCCCGTCGGAACTCCCAGTAGCTCCTCAAAGCCCCCGGCCTCGGGGGCCTCCGGCTCTGGCGTCTCCGGGGCCGGCCCTGTCCTTCCCGTAGCCGCCGCGGCCGCGGCCAGTGCCGCTGCTTCGCTTTGGGGCTCGGTCGTCTTTGCTGCTTCCGCCGTCGGTGTCGTCACTGTCTTCGTCTCCTATCGCCCGCTCGTTGGCGGGGCCTGGCCCAAAAAGAAAGAGCCCCTGGCCCCCTACGCGTAGGGTCAAGGGCTCTCTCCCCGAAGGGAATCGGCTGGCCGGCCGACTCTCTTTGGGCACTTATGCGGTTGTTACGGCCTTCGGGTTAGGCCTCTTCTCTGCTCAGAATCACTTCCGCCCGCCGCTGTACGTCCTCTGGGATCTCCAGCACCTGCCGAATCCCCTCCATCTTCCCCTTCGTGCGAAGTTCCGGCTCATCGCTGCCGTTGATCGTCTCCTGGCACGCAGCCAGGATGGCCTCCGCGTGTCGCTGCATAACGGCCCAGCCCGCCGACTTCACGAGGTCCCGCAGGGGTCCCAGGTCGCGCGCTACTTGGCGCCGTTGCTCCTCGATCCGCTTCTCCGCCTGCGCCCGGTCGAAGGGATGCAGGAGGTCGAGCGCGCTGCTCAGAAGTCCTGGCATCCTCACGGCGTGCCTCCTCCTGCCAGCATCGCTGCCAGATCGGCCGGCCCCGGTCCGCCCGCTCCGGTCGGCACGAGGTTGCCGGCCTCTGCTCCAGCCAGCGCCTGCTCGTCCGGCACGATCTGGGTCTGGATCGGGTTCGCCAGCACGTAGTCGTCAATGTTCGACGCCCCAGAGTGACGCATCCCCTCCTTGACGATCTCCACGAGGTCGAACCTACTTGCCAGTTCCGGTGCCTTCGCTACCTGCGCCGCGAACTGGAGCAGCAACGCGCCCTCCGCCGCCCGGTCAACCGGCTGCGCCACGTCTGTCACCGTCACGTCCACATCCCCCTGAATCTCGTTCGGCCCGACCTTCGCGCGGCCCGCCTGCACCTGCATTCCTGCCGCCTGCCACCGCCGGTCGGCCTCGCCGCTCAGGCGATAGTACCGCTCCTCGGACATGAACTGCTGCGCGTCGCTGATCTCCATGCGACCTAACGGCAGTACCATCTGCTGCCACATCCGGTTGGCCTGTCCACCGATCAGGGCCTGCGCCATCTGGAACATCGGCCGCGCCTCGGTCGCCGTCATGTTCCCCGGGGTGTTCACCCCCTGCATGGTGTCGCTGGCGCCCAATATCTGCTTGATCGTCTCCACCTGCATCTCGATATCCTGGCGATAGGTAGCGGTCACGTCCGACACCGGAATCTGCATGAACGCGCGGCGCAGGTCCGGCAGGCCGCCCGCCGCCTCCTTCAGGCGCATCCGAATCGCCGGCTGCGCGGCGAAAACATCATCCTCTTCGATGTAACGCGGGTCGAAGAGGAACGCCATCAGGAGACCCAGGCGGATGTTCGCCTGCCGGCTGTTGTAGAGGAAGTCGCAGTGATACTGGAGGCCCTTGACTACCTCGATGTCGGACTGCCCGTAGAGGGTGTGTACGTCCAGTTGCGCGTCGCACACCGCCACCGGGAACTTCCCATGCGCGTTCTCCAGGCTCTCCGCCCGGATGATGATGTCCCCGTTGGCGATGACGAAGCGCCAAACCTGCGGGGATCGGGAGGGACCGAGCGGAGCGCCTCCTTCGGGCTTCCAACGGCTCGGAATCAGCCGCACAAAGACGACTTCGAGTTCTACGAAGTCCAGATCGCCCGAAAGCGGGTCGCCGCTGACAATATCGAACTGCCCGGGCACTCTCGCGCGGCCCGTGGGCTCCGCGGTCCCCGAACTCGGCGGAATCGCCTCCACGTTGAAGTAAATCCCCTCTTCTTGCTTGCCCAGCAGCCAGGAACGCGCCCGACGGGTCTTGAAAGCCACAAACTCACCCTGTTGCGGGTCCCAACCGGGCACGCGAGGGTCGGGAAGCCAGTCACGAGGCGGTATGACCACGTTCACCTGACCCTCGCGCACCAACCGCCGCTGCGGAGCGAGTCCGAGGAGCGCCATCATCCCATCTTGCTCTGTTTCCTCGGTCTGCGTCTCCCAATCCGTGTGAACACGGCCCTGCCCGAAGCACAACGAGTCAATCCCTGCCCCCCAGAGCTTGAGGCCGGTGAAATCCTCCAGGTGGCCGGCGTCCAGCACTGCCTCCAGCGCCTCCGCCTGCCGATCGTGCGCGGGGTTCACCGCCCGCAGGGACATCCACGGCTGACGGCTCATCCAACTGGAGTGAATGTGGCTCGCCTTGACCTGAATCGCCGCCCAGGTGAACGGCACGACGATAGTCCGCTCGTGCGGGTACTGCTGGCGGCCATCGTCCGCCACCTTGTCGGGGTCGGCGTAGTTCAGGTACAGGGTTTCGAGTTCCTCCAGCCCTGCGTTGCGCTGGTCCGCGTGCTTCTTGGCGAAGTCCAACAGTTTGCGAAGCCGGCCATGACTGTACCCATGCAGCGCCCCCTTCGGGGCCATGCCGTACTGCCCCGCCGACAGCTCGCCGGTGGGCGCTGGACGCTGGACTCCAGTTGTCAGGAGAGACAGGCTCACTTACCAGGCCTTGGCGAGGTAGTAGATGATGTAGGCGTCGGCCGCGGTGATGCTCGTCTCGGGGTCAACCGTTGATGCCAGAACTGCATTCGTCGGAGAGTACGTTTCGTAGGAGGAGATGACCTGGGTGGCAATGACGGCGGCACCCGTTGGCAGCGCGCCAGCCGCGGTCCTGACCCACGCCGTTCCCGCGCTCGCCACGGTGTCAATCGCTACCACGTCGGCGGTCGCGGCGATGCGCCGATAGAGGCCTAGTGCCTCAGTGCAACCCACGGTATACGTCGCCCCGCCTGGCGTGGCAACACCCCAGACTCTGATGTTAGTGATGGTCTTGAAGGCAACGTGCCCAGCCTTCGTGGCAGCGCCAGTCCCGGTCAAAAGGTCGGTGACGGTGCTGCCGTCCCATGTCGTCCCTGTGATCTCAACCGTGGACAGGGCCGCGGAGGCAGACCCGGTGATACTCAAGCAACGGTAAACGTCGGGCTGCGTGATGTCGGCAGTAACGTCCGTGTAGGCCGTCGCGCCGGTCGGAATGGTGATCGCCGCGTGCACCGAGTCAGCCGCGGCCGCAGCCACCGTCGGGAACGTCTGCACCATCGGGAGTTTCCCGCTGGTACTTCCGAGGCCCAGGCCCGGATCAAGGGTGATGCTGTCGGGGCATTCCGGGCCCCGAGTGATCTTGGCGGGCCCGTTGAACTCCAGCGTTCCGACCGAGACCTTGTCGAAGGTTCTGCTGATGCCGGCCGCCCACGCCACCGCCGCCAAGACCAGAACGAATAGCACAGCCACTGCCAGAATCTGCTTCGTGCGCGTCTTCATCGTCGTCTCTCTCCTCATCTCAGTTTCACTCCACGCGGCAGCAGTCGGTTCGCCGCTCTCGGCGCCGCCGCTCCACGCTCAAAGCTCGTTGTGTACGACCTCAACGGCGGCAGGTGCTGTCCCTTGCTCGCCGGCGGAGCCGTCGTACTGCGGATGTGCTCGCCCACCGCCGTCGCCATGATCCGGTCATCGTGATAGCCCTGCTGCGCCTCCGGCCTCCGCTGCGTGCTGATAAAGACCCTCGCCTCCCCATACCAGCCCTTGTCCCTGATCTCCAGGTCGCGCTCGTTGACCCGCTGCGCCAGACGTGCCAGACACTCCACCCGCCGCTTGCCGTTCATGCGGAAGCCCGGCCGCGCCCTGTCGTCCGGGTCGCGGTAGGTCGAGTCCGGTGCCAGTTCAGCCAGCCGCTGCGCCACCGCGAAGCCCGTGCTGTTACTCTCGACCACCACCTGCCCAGGCCACCGCTTCTGGAGCCCGAAGACGACGTGAGCAAAGGCGATCTCTCCCACCCGGCCACGCCACGCCGCCACCTGCCGGCCGGTGCTCCACTCCCGAATGCTGCACACCGACCAGTCAGCGCCGCCCCGCTCCTCGTCCTGGCCTGGAGTCTTGCCCTCTTTGCCTTCGGCAACGTCACACTCCAGCAGGTAGGTCAGACCAGGAACGGCCTGCTCCCACACGCGCAGCCTGCCGTTATCCTCCAGCTCGGGTTTGCGAACGTGCTCGTGCTCCATCACCGCCAGCGCGTCCAGGTCGAAGTACGCCGCGCCTGAGACCCGGAAGGCCTCCTCTGGTGTCGCTGGGTACTCCTGCCGGATGATCTCGCGTACGCCCGACGGCCGCTCTGCCAGGTCGGGCCTGTCGCGCCAGCTCACGAACCGCGGCTTGTAGCCCTCCACCACGCCGCCCTCGCGGTAGGCGTCCTCCCAGATCTGGGCGAAGGCGTTGGCGTACCCGTCTGCCGTTGACAGCATGAGTATGTCGCAGTCGAGCCCGTAGAGCGCGGGCCGCGGGTCAGACCTGAGCTTGGCCGCTTCGTCGAGGATGACCAGCGAGGGATGGTAGGACCGGATCGAGTCGGGATCGCCGCAAAGTGAGTGTATCTCGGAACCGTTCGCCAGGAGCCGTGATGCAAGGTTGTCCGTGTCTTTCGCCTTCGGATAGTGCAGGCCCGCGGGCAGATGCTCGGCCACGAACCGATGGCGCCGCATGAGGTCCGCCGCCTTGTCCTCTGTCTCACTCACCAGCAGGACCTGCGCCGGCGGCCTACTCCACAGCAGCCAGCTCGCATACCAGATGGCCGCCCAGGAGGCGCCACACCCGCGCGTTTTCAGGATGATCTCACGGACCTTGCGCCCTGCGCTCAGGTCGCGAAGCCACACTCTCTGCCAGGGGTAGAGCTCGGCCTTGTACGTCGCGCCACTCTCGTAGTCGGTTCCCCAGCAGAACAGGTCTGCGAAGTCAGCCGCGTCCGCCCGCGCCGCGTCTACGGCCTCCGGCCGCTGGCCCATCACCTCGGCGAGCATGATGGCGGTCGCCGTCGGGTCACGGCCGAGCAGGTCGCCGATGTCCTGGAGAGTGGACGTCACTCACCCTCCCCTATCGCGATCAACTCCACCAGTCGCACCAACCGCGCCGCCGCCCGTCTGCGGCCCCAAACCCGGCTCCGGCTTGCCACCACTACAGAAATGCGGTCCTGCGGGTAGTCCCCGTTCGCGCCTACGCGGCGGGCCTCTGCTCCAGCCCACCATGTGCCCGCGGTGCTACCCTCGTATTGCCAGTGAAGCCCGGCCAACCGGCGCCTTGCCGCGCGGCCCGTCACTCTGCGCCCTCTGCGTCGCGCGCTGGCGCCGACAGCATCGCCACCGCGTGCCTGCTGCTCATGGCCCGCGCCGCCACGGACAGCAGTTCTCTCGCCTCCCCCTGCGTCACGCCTTCCAGCAACTTGACCAGCCGTTCCAACGCCGGGTCACGAAACTCGTGCTGCACTTTATCGCTGAACATCCCGAGATGTTTGCCGATAAGTTCCGTCGCTTTCACCGCCGCCATCGCCTGGTTTACCGACTGCGCGAACAGGTGATCTTGGGCGAGTTGCACAACCACAGCTTCCTGCGTTAGCTCCAATTTCTCAGCGCGTTCGCCCTTCTCACGCGCGACGACGCGAGATACCGTGGGAAGTTTCATCAGGTAGACCGCCTGCCGCGATGCCCAGCGCGGCGAGTAGCCCGCTCGGATCGCGGCCTGGGTCGCATTGAGGTCAACGAGATACTCCTGCACGAACATAGCCTGCCTAGGGTTGAGGCCGTCAGCATCGAGCAGGCGCGGGCCGTGGTTGGTTCGCCCCCTCTCTGCCCTCCCTCCCCCGTACCCCCTCCTACCCTCAC
>Ga0315289_10009904_pt1 | contig 13682 bp, 9 predicted proteins | sample YL17G11_40_MG_FD_203452 | JGI IMG/M metagenome (GOLD analysis project Ga0315289, IMG submission 203452) | Sediment microbial communities from Yellowstone Lake, YNP, Wyoming, USA - YL17G11_40 | ecosystem: Environmental > Aquatic > Freshwater > Lake > Sediment | place: USA: Wyoming | collected...
AGTCGTTCCCGGCACGGACCGCCAACAAGGGCTCGAGGGCTAAGGTTCGTTGGGTGCCCTGACGTTCACCGAACCGCCGGATGCGGACCCGCATGTCCGGTGGTGTGAGAGGGGGAGCGGGCGACCCATCCTCCCTACTCGATTGTCCTCAGGCGGCCGGGAAGTGGCGTTCGAGGAGCAGGGCGTCGGCCTCGAATCCGTGTCGCCGGTAGAAGCGCAGCGCCTCAGCATTGGAGGTCATCACGCTGAGCGAGACCTCGGCGCACCCGTGCTCGCGGGCGCGACGGATGGCGTCGTCGAGGAGGACGGCGCCGATACCCTGGTTGCGAGCGCTCGGCTCGATGACCAGCTCATCGATCATGCAGGAGTCCGCGGCATGGAACAGGCTGGGGCGAAACGAGAAGCTCAGCAGGCCGAGAACCACTTCGCCGCGAGCCGCCAGCAGAACCTGGCAGGACTGCTGAAGGAGGACCTTGGTGACAAACGGTGAGGTGATCGGGCTGCGCTCTCCCAGGTCGAGCGCCAGCGCGGCGATCAAACCGGCGATGGCATGAGAATCCTGTGGGCCGGCGAGGTGCAGCGTGACGGGCAAAGGGTCTGACATTGTGGGTCCTCGTTGATGACGATCCTGAACATCCTCGAGGCCAGGAGGGGGCGCCGCGGCGCCCCCTCTGGATGCATGCGTCGCGCAACCTGGCAGATCAGGACAGCGAGCGAACGAAGTACTTGGGGCTGAGCGCCTCACCCGTGGCGGTCTTGACGTGACCGCTCCAGTCCTCGCGCGCGCCCGGCTTGAAGACGCGCTCCATCAGCCAGCGTCCGGCCTTCTTCTGACCGACGATGCCGCCGGCGGTGCGCTGGATCCGGTCGCGGTACTGCTCGGCCACCAGAAACCCCAGTTCGTAGTTCTGATAGTAGACAGGGTGCATGGCGATGTGGTACTTGGCCCCCCAATCGGGCGCTTTTCGGCCCTCCGGCCTCCGCACCCATTGGTAGCGCTCGACCAGATCCCACCACAGCGTGTCCAGGTCGCGCTCCGGGTCGGCGTACATCGCCATCTCGAAGTAGGTCATCACCAGGCACCAGCGGGTGAAGATCAGCCCGCCTGCGCGGTCCACGTCGTGGGCGGCAGCCGACAAGCGCGACGCAGCCTGTTTGGGCAAGCCCAGGATTCCGGACAGCCAGGCCGGGTCGGTCGCCAGGGAACCCATCAAGATGGCGATCGCCTCCGTGGACAGTGTGTGGGGCGGGGTGCGAAGCATCCACGGCAGCTGCGGATCGATGTATTTGTCGAACACGCCGTGACCGAGCTCATGAAGGATCGTCGCGGCCCAGTAGTGGTTAGGCACCAAGTTGTTCAGCGTGCGGACGTCGCCCTCGCGATCGATGTGAATGCAGAAGGCATGCTGGTTCTTGCCTGGCCGGGCATGTAGGTCGGAGCGGGCCAGGATGTCACGCACCTCCATCCCGAGTCCGTCATAGGTGGCGGTGGCCAGCGCGACCAGGTCCTTGCCCTCGAACAACCCGTCCATGTCCACGTCGCCAAGCGGCGGGACCTCCTGGAAGAAGCGATCGCCGAAGTGCCAGGGACGCAGGTCGCTGCGGGCGATCCCAAAACGCGCCGCGCGCAGCCCATCGATGCGGTCTTTGAGGTCGACGAACGGCTTGCGCGTGGCCAGCTCGAGATCGGCGAACAGGCTGAGCAGTTCGTTCTCGTCGATCTCATCCAACGTCAGCGCGCGCTGGAAGTGGTCGCGGAAGCCCTGCGCTCGGGCGGCGGCGTTGCGCACGCGCGCCAGTTGGCGGACGGAGTCGGCCACCTGGACGCCGACCTGCTTGCTGGCTTCCCAGGCCTCCCGGACTTCGGCCGAGCTCTTGCTCTTGTGCAGAATGGCCTCGAGCTCGTTGTCGTTCAGCTCCTTTCCGCCCACGCGGCCGCGGAAGTTGACGTACTTGGCTCGGACATCGGCTTCCACACGCGTCAACTCGTCGATCGTGGCGTCCTCCTGCTGGTTTCGGGCAGCCGAGAGATAGACCAGTTTGAGCTGCCGGGCGAGGAGCGGGTCTTTGGCGGCCCGGGCGTTGTACAGGCGTTTGGCCTGGTTGTAGCGGTCGCGGTCGGCCCAGAAGCGCATCCAGACGGCCTGGGCCTCCTGGTGACGCTGATTCGCCTCGGGGGTGCCCCCGTTGACGGCCGACTCCCATTCCGCCAGCTGCCAGGCCTTCTCGAGCGGCTGGACGGCCTCGACGGTCTCCCGGACGAATGCCTCCACAGACTGAGTCAAGGGTCTCCTCCTGAACCGGTTGATCTGGAAAGGCCGGGGAGCGGAAGTATAGCACCGGGGGGAGCGCCGCCGGCGGCGAAGGGCTCGCCTGCGGGGGCGACAGGCATGCGATAATGTCCTTGCTCGCCGAACCGGCCGTGGCTGGTGGCGGGAGAGGACGATGACGGCCATGTCTGACAACCCCGACGTGATCCCGATCTTCAAGGACCGCCGCTTGCTGCTCGGTGTGTGCGGGTCGATTGCTGCCTACAAGGCAGCCGACCTGGCCTCCAAGCTGGCGCAGGCGGGGGCGCAAGTCGATGTCTTGCTGACCGAGGCGGCCACGCGCTTCGTCTCGCCGCTTACGTTCCAGTCGGTCACCGGGCGGCGCGCGTGGACGGATGCCGACCTGTGGGGAGTGGATGCGCACATCCTGCATGTCGGGCTCGGCCAGACGGCGGATCTGTTGGTCATCGCGCCGGTGACGGCGACAACGCTGGCGCGCCTGGCGCACGGAATGGCGGACAACCTGTTGGCGCTGACGGCGTTGGCCGTGCGCTGTCCGTTGCTGCTGGTGCCGGCGATGGACGTTGGGATGTTCGAACATGCGGCGACGCAGGACAACCTGCGCACGCTGGTGCAGCGCGGCGCCCTTGTTGCGGGCCCAGCCGAAGGCCGCATGGCCTCCGGGTTGACCGGCCGCGGCCGGATGCTCGAGCCGGCCGAATTGATGGGACACATTCGCCTCATCCTCGGAGCCCCCGGTCCGTTGAAGGGGCGATCGGTGGTCGTCACCGCCGGAGGCACGCAGGAGCCGCTGGATCCAGTGCGCGTGCTTGCCAACCGCTCGTCGGGCAAGCAGGGATTCGCCCTGGCGCAGGCAGCGCTCGATCGCGGCGCCGAGGTGACCTTGATCGCCGGGCCGACGGCCCTCGTCGCGCCGGTGGGGGCGCGGCGGATCGACGTGCAGACCGCGGCGGAGTTGCGCCAGGCTACGCTGGAGGTGGCAGCGAAGGCGGACGTGCTGCTCATGGCCGCTGCCGTGGCCGATTTCCGCCCGGCCTCCGCTTCGGCCGACAAGATCAAGCGCGGCGGTCCATCCCTCTCGCTGTCGCTCGAGCCGACGGAAGATATCCTGCGCGCCGTGGCGGAGGGCCGAAAGAGAAGCGGACACCCGGCGGTCGTTGTCGGCTTCGCCGCGGAGAGCCGTGACTTGATCGCCAACGCCACCGCCAAGCTGTCGGCGAAGGGCCTGTCGCTGATCGTCGCCAACGATATCACCACCCCCGACGCCGGCTTCGGCGTCGACACCAACCGGGTGACCCTGATCGGGGCCGACGGAGCGCCTGAACCGCTGCCGGTGATGACCAAGACGGCGGTGGCCGAAATCGTCCTGGACCGCGTCGTGCGACTGCTGCAGAAGACGGGCTGAGGTCGATGCCAGTGGCCTCCCGGCGCGGCAGCCTGTGGCTGGGGACGCAGGGTTTTGCCTTCGACGACTGGGTCGGCCCGTTCTACCCTCCGGGCACGCCGAAGACGGCGTACCTGGAAGCGTACGCCCAGGCCTTCCCCACGGTCGAGATCGACTCGACGTTCTACGCCACGCCGCGCGCTTCGGTCGTCGATGGATGGCGGACCCGAACGCCGGACGGCTTCCACTTCTCGGCCAAATTCCCCAAGGCGATCACGCATGACCGCAAGCTGGAAGGGGTCAAGGAACAGGCCGAGGCCTTCGTCTGCACCATGCAGATGCTCGGTGACAAGCTCGCCATCCTGACGCTTCAGTTCGCCTATGACTTCACGCCGGATCTGTTCCCCAGGCTGGACGCGTTCCTCGAAGCACTGCCGAAAGGCCCGCGCTATGCCGTCGAGGTCCGCAACCGCGGCTGGCTGAAACCCGATCTGGGCGAGATGCTCTCCGGCCACGGCGTGGCGCTGGTGCTGCAGGACCTGTACTACATGCCGAAGATGACGTGGATCACAACCGACTTCACCGTCATCCGCTGGCTTGGCCGGCGCAGCGACATCGAGCGCTTCGACCGGATCCAGATCGACCGAACGAAGGAGCTCACGACCTGGGGGCAGCGCGTTCGACAATCTCTGGACGATGGCGTCGACGTGTACGGCTACTTTAACAACCACTTCGCCGGCCACAGCCCGGCCAGCGTGCGCCAGTTCGCTCAGATACTGGACCAGATCTCTCCCTAGCCCCGGATTGGGTGGACCGAAAGTAAGGATTGGCCCGGCCCCTGCGGCGGCTTAGACTGTCACCAGGCCTTTCGCGGGCCGGAGGTGATGCATGGCTCATCCTGGGATGCGGCTCGGCTGGATCGCGGTTGCGCTGCTCGTCGTCCTTCAGGGGCTGCTGGCAGGCTGCAACCTGCGGGCGGTGTCTGCCGTCGAACCGCAGGTCGCTGCGCCGGAACCTTTGGCGGGGCTGCCGGCCGAGGCCGGCGAGACCATGCCGACGGCAACGCCGGTGAGCCAACCCGAAGCCACCGAGCCGCCTGCGGCGGAGGGGGCGCCCACTCCTGTTCCGACCCCAGTCGTCATCGGCCCCGGTTTCGTCCCGGGGATCAACCCGCTGACCGGTCTGCCCGTCGACGACCCCGCGGTCCTGACCTGCAAGCCGCTGATGGTAGCCATCTCGCTCTTCCCGGTCAGCGCCCGCGCCAAGCAGGCCGGATTGCCGCTGGCCGCGTTCGTGTTCGAGATTTACGACCACGACGGGATGACGCGCAACCTGGTGGGGTTCTACGGCGACTACGTGCAGGGACTGGCGGACATCCTGGACAACCAGCTAGCGGAGGCTCAGCCCGGTTTCTCCATCGGGCCCATCCGCTCCGGCCGGCTGGCATTCGAGGACGTCAAGACCCTCTTCCCGGGCGCTGTGCTGATCACCGCCGGGGCGTCGTCGGAGGTGGCCGAGCAGCTGACCAACCGCCAGAACGTGTTCGGTTCCGACTCAGGCGACATCAACAGCGCCGGCCTGGACCTCGCCAACCTGCAGGGGCTGGTGCCGTGCAACGCCGACCCGGCCGAGTATGCTGGCTTGATCTTCGACCCGGTGCCGCCTCCCGGCGGGCGCGAGGCGCCCTCGTTCCAGGTGATCTACAACGATCTCAACCGCGTGCGCTGGGATTACGACGCCGAGCGCGCCGCCTACCTGCAGTCGCGTGACAAGGCCGATGCCAGCGGGGAGTACTACCCGTCGATCGACCAGCTGACCGGCGAGCAGCTCGCCTTCCCCAATGTCCTGGTCCTGTTCGCCCAGCACCGCTTCGTCAACAGCACGGCGACGATTGTCGAAGTCGAGACGCTGTACGTCGAAGGCCGCAAGGGCCTGCTCTTCCGCGACGGGCGCCAGTACGATATCACCTGGTCGACGCGTAAAGGCGAGATGCAGCTGTTCGGCCCGGATGATGAACCCATTGCCCTGCACCCCGGACCGGCGTACTTCGAGGTGGTGAGTTACCAATCGTCGTGGGATCCGGAGACGATGACGGTCCGCTTCCACTCGCCTCCGCTTCCGTAGGGACGGCACTAGCAGCCCGAAGGACCACACGGCCCTCCTCAGGACAACCCCGGCCCTCGCAGATCCGCGGGGGCCGAAGATTTGCAGGCCCTGCGCTAGAATCATGCCGAAGCGGTCGAGCAGGAGGTGTTCCCATGCAGCTGGCGAGCGTGCGGATCGAGAAGCCAGAATCGGTCAACGTCATCCTGGGCCAGGCCCACTTCATCAAGACGGTCGAGGACCTGCACGAGGCGCTAGTGGGCGCAGTGCCGGGGATTCAGTTCGGGCTGGCCTTCTGCGAAGCCTCCGGCCCATCGCTCGTGCGCCATTCGGGAACGGCGCCGGAGTTGATCGATCTAGCCAAGAAGACCGCGCTGGCGCTCTCGGCCGGTCATGCCTTCATCATCTTCCTGGGCAACGCCTTTCCGATCAACGTCCTGAACGCCGTGAAGGCCGTTCCGGAGGTGTGCCACATCTACTGCGCCACGGCGAATCCGGTTGAGGTCATTCTTGCTGAGACCGATCAGGGCCGAGGTATTCTCGGGGTGATCGACGGCGAGAAGTCGAAGGGGATCGAGACCGAGAAGGACATTGCCGAGCGCCAGGCGCTGATCCGGCGCTTCGGGTACAAGGCCGGCTGAGGTGAAGGATCCAGCGGGGGTGGGCGTGAGAATGGCGTCATCCATTGCGCGCAGGACGCTGGCGTTTCTTGGGGCCAGTGCCCTCGTGGTCATCCTGGCAGGGTGTGGCGGCACGAAGCCGTCGGACGATACCGGAGTGGAAGGCGTCGTGGCCATCGGGCCGATATGCCCGGTAGTGCAGGTCGGGCAACCCTGCCCGGACCAGCCCTATGCGGCGAAGCTGACGGTGGCCAATCCCGCCGGCAAGATCATCGCTCGCGGCTCGGCGGACGCCGACGATCGGTACCGCATCCTGCTTGTGCCAGGAGACTATCTGCTGGAGGCGAAGGCGGCGGATGGAGGCCCGTTCCCGGCCGCGGCGAGCCATCCCTTCTCCGTGCGCCAGGGTGAGTGGACGACCCTGAATGTGGTCCTTGACAGCGGGATTCGCTAGGAGGCCGAGGATGCAGTTGATGAACGCCATCACCGACGTGCCCGGGATCAAGGTTGGCCAGGCCGAGAACGCCGAAGCGCTGACCGGCTGTACGGTCGTGCTGTGCGAGCAGGGCGCGGTGGGCGGTGTCGACCAGCGCGGCGGCGCGCCGGGAACGCGCGAGACGGACCTGCTGCGGCCGATGCACCTGGTCCAGAAGGTCCATGCCGTGTTACTTGCCGGAGGCTCGGCCTTCGGCCTGGATGCCGCCGCGGGCGTCATGCGCTTCCTCGAGGAACGCGGGATCGGCTTCGACGCCCAGGTGGCCCGCGTTCCTATCGTGCCGGCGGCGATCCTGTTCGACCTGGGACTGGGTGATGCCAAGGTTCGACCGGATGCGGCCATGGGCTACCGGGCCTGCGAGCACGCCTCGGCCGAACGGCCGGCGGAAGGCAATGCCGGCGCCGGTATGGGCGCCAGCATCGGCAAGATTCTGGGAGCGGGCGGCGCGATGAAGGCCGGCCTCGGGACAGCCAGCGTCGATCTGGGTGGCGGCTGCGTGGTCGGGGCACTTGTGGCGGTGAACGCGCTGGGCGACGTCGTCGACCCGGCCAGCGGGGGGATCCTGGCCGGCGCCCGCCCGGCGAAGGTCGGGCCGGTGAAGGTCGGGGGCGACGGGCCGTTTGCCGACACGCTGACCGTGATGCGCGGCTTCGTGGGCAAGACGGCCTTGCGCTTCGCCTCCCACAGCAACACGGTCATCGGGGTCGTGGCCACCAATGCCGCGCTGACGAAGGACGAGGCCAACAAGGTGGCCCAGATGGCACATGATGGGCTGGCGCGCGCCGTCCGTCCGGCGCACACGCTGTTCGATGGCGATACCCTGTTCGCGCTGTCGACCGGCGACAAGAAGGTCGACGTCAACATCATTGGCGCGTACGCCGCCGAGGTGATGGCACAGGCGATCGTGCGCGCTGTGCTCGAGGCGAAGGCCGCGGGAGGGTTGCCGGCTGCCTCCGACTTCCAAAGTCCATAGGACTTCGGAAGTCGGAGTTGACACCTCTCCAGCCGCCGGGTATGCTGGCGGGCGGAGGCCGGATGTTTCGTCGAGCGAACGAGAAGACCCAGCCCGTCACCGAACCGGTGGAGCGTGTCGATTCCGTCCTCGGCCCCGGCATCGCCTGGCAGGGGGCCATCAGCGGGAGCGGCGGCGTGCGTATCGACGGCGCCTTCGACGGCGACATCCACCTGCGCGGTTTGGTGGTCATCGGCGAACAGGGCCGCGTGACCTGCAAGCAGATCCGCGCCGCCACGGTCGTCGTCGCCGGGTCGGTCAAGGGCGACATCACGGCCCAGCGCGTGGAGATCACGCGCAGCGGGCGGGTGTGGGGCGACGTGGTGACCACGTCCTTCTCGACCGAGGAGGGCGCCTTCCTGCGCGGTCAGATCCGCATGGAAGAACGCCTCGACCTCGGCCTCAGTCAGCCGGAGGAGTCTTCCGAGGCGCCGACGGTCAAGCGCTAATCGCTCTGGGCGAATGACAAGGGCCCGGTTTATCAGCGAACCGGGCCCTTGCCGTTGGATCCCATGCGCCGCTGGCGCACCGCGGGAGCAGTGAGGCTACCCTTCCAACCCCCACCCCCCAGACATTCCCCCTCTCCGCCACAGGCACTCGTGCAACAGGCCGCTGTCCGCGGAGAGGGGGTCGGGGGGGTGGGGCGGAAGGTGTGTACTCCGGCACGCTCCTATGGTTGGATGGTGTAGACGCGTCCAGCAGCGTGGCCGTACACCTCGGGGAAGTAGAACGCCCAGGCGCGGGTCGGGAGCACGCGGTACTCGCCGGCCAGTGCGGCGTTGAGCAGATAGGTGTACTGATAGGTGCCGGCCGGAAGATGATCGGCGAACAGCACCAACCGGTCATCGCGCATCTCGGCCCGGGTGAAGACCCACCACCTCCATCCAACCCGATCGGTCTGCGCTTGTGGCAGCATCTCGGGCGGCATGCCCGTGGGGGCCGTGAGCAGCGACCCATCGATCGGCTCCATGCCAGCCGGGAACGGATCCTCGACGACGACGTAGTACTCGTCCGAGGGGACGGTGACCGTCAGGCGGGCCAGGAGCGCATCACCGGTGTGGGCCGAAGGCGCCGGCTCGCATGGTTTCTCCAGACTGCCGCATGCCCCGTCATAGTGGAAGTACTCGCGCGAGACGGTCATGCCGCGCGACGTGGCGGCGATGTCCTCGACCGGACGGTAGACAGTCAGGTGCGCGGTGTAGAACAACGCACCCTGCCCAGGGCCGCGCGTCACGAGCAGTTGATTGGGTCGGTCGGTGAACAGCTGGTCGACCGGGGTGAACGTGCTGCTCGGATCGGCCGGCGCAGTCCCGGCGGCCAGCGGCTGCGCGTTCAGCGTGGCGCCGAAGGCGAAGTTACCCTCAAGCGACCCGCTGGCGCCGGCCCAGTCGGTGATGGCCAGCAGGGCCCAGGCAGTGTCGTGCGTTGAGCTCCAGGCACCGTCGCGCTGGCGCGCCGCCAGCAGCCAGCGCACGGCATTGGCGTTGAAGGCGTTGTCCGGCTGCAGTTCGACGAGCGCCTGGAGAACCTGAGCGGTCGTGCGCACCGGCGCGCCCATGTTCCACCGATCGGACGTCTCGTCCTGCCAGTGGACGCCGGTCGCCGAGCGGACGGCGGCGCCCTGCAGGTCGGCGAGCAGCGTGGCCACGTCCGGGGAGCCCGGCTGCGCGCGGGCAACGGCCAGCGCCAGCGAGGCGCGGGCCCAATGCGACAGGTCGGCGCGCGCTTCCACCAGGGCCTGCAGCCTCTCAACATCCGGGGAACCAGCCCTGGCCAGAACGAACAGGATGAACGCCTGCCGGTTGCGCGTCGACGGGTCGGAGAGTGCGTCTATGGCGCCGATCTGGCCTTGCAGGTACCCGACGGCCGAGTCGATCATGTAGTCGTTGACCGACCAACCGCTGCGGCGGGCTTCGATCAGCGAGTAGAGCACATAGGCCGAGAGGTAGGGATTGGTCGGCCCGGTGGCCCACCACGCCCATCCGCCGTCGTACTGCTGGCGGGCACGCAGCGTCTGCACCCCGAGCGTTACCGTACGCTGCAGCCGGTCCTTCAATCCGGGCGTGTCGACGCCCAGGGCCTGAGCTGCACGATAGGCAGCCAGGTTGGGCAGGAAGCGGGAGACGACCTGCTCGGTGCACTCGTACGGGAATGCTTCGAGCACATCCAGCGCCGTCTCCATCGCTGCGCCGAGCGACGGCTCGAGCGAGACGGTCAATCCTCCCTGCGTGGCATCGAAGCGGCGCGGCAGGCTGACGGCTTCCCGCCGGTCGCCCGGGTTGTCGAGCCCGCCGGAGGTGGCATACGTGTCCGGCGCGCTGTAGCGCACGACCGGAATGCGCCCATCGACCGTCGATCCGATCGTCGGCGCGGAGGCGTCCTCCAGACCGCCGCCCTTGGCGGAGAATGTCAGCGCGACGCCCTCGGCGTCCAGGACCTGGATCGACCATTCGACCCGGGACTGCCCCATCGATGGGACTTCAACCTTCTGGCGCGCGTCCGACACAAGATCCGCGCCGTCGACCTCAAGACGCACGTCCACATCGATCGACGATGCTGTGTTGTTGTTGACGACCGCCGCGACCGTGGCGGCATCGCCGGCGGTGAAGAAGCGCGGTGTGACCGGCCGGATGAGCAGCGGCTTGGTGGTGATGAGATCGGAGGTGGCGCTGCCGACCTTGGTGTCCGGCGTGACGCCACGGGCGTCCATGCGCCACGTGGTCAGCGAATCGGGCAGGCGGAACGTCACCTCGGCCAGACCCTTGGCGTCGGTCACGACCGTCGCGTTCCAGTAGACTGTGTCGGGGAACTCGGTGCGGACGGTGGGCTCAAGGACGCCATCGCCGCCGCCGCCGCCCATGCCGTCGGCATAGGAAATCCCCTTGCCTCCTTCGCCGCTGACGGTCAGGGCAGCGCCGGTCCGCACGCCGAGCGGGACGGGTGAGTAGAAGGCCGTGAACGGATCGGTGCTGTTGGGCTCGGCGAGTGCCAGCGCGGCGACATCGGCCAGCGCCAGCGAGAACTCGGCCTGCACCGGCTTGCCCTGTGCGTTCGTGGCTTGCAGCCGATAGGTCACCTCGTCACCCGGCCCAGCCTGCGGCCGGTCGGGCGCGATCGAGACCTTCAAAGCACTGCCTTCGGCGCTGACCCTCAGCTCGATCAGGCCGGCCGCCAGAGCCGCCGGCCCGGAGCTGTCCGAAGGTCGGATCAGGACCGCGGAGACAAACACATTCGGCGCATGCGTCTCGTCCAAGGGTAGATCGATGGTCGTCTGTCCGGCCGGAACCTCGATCACACGGTGAGAAAGCACATGCCCACGCTCCAGCGTCACCAGCGCCTGCACCGGCTGATCGAAAGGCGACGGGATCAAGATGCGGGCTGTGTCGCCCGGTTTGTACTCGCCGCGATCGGCGACCAGGGCGATGCGGTTGGTGCCGGGGGACTGCCAGGTGAAGGCCTCGGATCCGTAGACCCACAGCGTCAGGCTGCTGACCGCAGTCCTCCCTGTACTGTCCTTACCCTCAACGCGCAGGCGATAGGTGCCCGACCGTTCGGGCCGGAACCCATAGATGGCCAACCCATCGGTGCCCATCGTCAGGTTGGCCTCATCCAGGCGCTCCGCCTGCTGCTCCCAGCCGATCGTGCCGTCGGCGTTGACGGTCTGCGTCCAGGTGATCCGGTCGGCGATCAGGCTGGCTTTCTGACCGGCAATGGGTGCGCCGTCCCAGTCAATGGCCGAGACGGTGACATCCGTGGCGCCGCCGCCCGGAACGGCGTACGACTCTGGATCCAGTCCGAGGTACACGCTGGCAGGATGGAGGTGGACCTTGGCGTCGCCCTGCACCGGCATGCCGGCGCTGTCGGTCAGAACAGCGGTGATCGAGATCTGAAGCGGGCCGGTGGACTCCGGTGTTGTCGGGGGGCTGATGCGAAGCCTGCCCTGAGCGTCGGTCTGTCCCTGTCCTTCGGCCAGCATCTGGCCGTAGTTGACTTGCACGCCCTCGGCGTAGGCGAACCAGTCGATCGGCTGCGGCAGATCCGGAGGGAAGTACGGATCCCCCCAGGCGGTCCACTGTACGAGCGCGTTGGCCACCGGTCCACCGAAGTAGTATTCCCCCTGGATGACCGCTTCGAGCGGATCGCCGAAGCCGACATCGGTGCGCGATGGTTCGACGGTCACCTCAAACTCGGGTTTGCGGTAGGCGGCGACCGTGATTGGGAGGCCGCTGTCGCCGGCGTTGATCGCGTACACCCCCAGCGCCGCGCCGCGTGGGAGTTCGAAGGCACCGCTGAACGCCCCATACTCGCCCACCGACGCCTCGACCTTGCCTGTCTCCTCACCGAACCCGTCGAGCAGTGTCACCTCGAGCGTGCGGGTGGGAGGCAGTGAGTAGCGCGCATCGTCGACGTCACGCAGGATGCCGCGGAAGTAGACCGTCTGCCCCGGCCGGTAGATCGGGCGATCGGTGTACAGGTAGAGCTGCGTCTTGGGCGGCGCCGGGTCGTAGTTCACCCCGAACGTGTACGGGTAGATCTCGTCCGACCATGCCGTGGAGGCGATGCCGAAGGAGCCCCCGCCCGGCTCACCGGTAACGGCCATCGTTTGGGCGTAAGCGTCCTGGGCGGGTGTGAAATCGATACTCGCAGCGCCATCGCCGCCGGTTGTGCCGGTGGCGATCGTATTGCCCGAGGCGTTGACGATCTGGATCGGCAGGCCGGAGGCGGGCTGGCCGGTGCGCAGGTTGACGGCCCAGGTCAGCGCGGAATCCTGAGCCGCTTTGATGACCAGCTCCGTGTCGCGGATCAGGATGATCCGGGCTTCGGTGTTGGAGCTTCCGTAGTTGGGGCCCGTCATCAGCAGCAGGTAGACGCCGGTCGGCAGGGGCTCGTCCAGCAGGCTGACGTCGAGCGTCTGCATGACATTGCGCTTGGCGGGCACCCCGAAGGGCCACTGCCGCAGCAGGTCGCCGAGGGGCGCGCTCGTCGCCGTGTAGACGCCGTCGCGCGTCAGACGGAAGAATTGAGGCAGCGAAAGGCGGAACAGGCTGAAGCTCAACACGTCCGCATTGCGCGCCTGGACCTGGATCACCGGCGTGTGGGCGGCGTCCAGGCTGAGGACATCGGTGTAGCGCATGAACCCAGACACGGCCGGCAGGTCGCGGGTGGAGAAGCGCAAGCGGAACGGTGAGCCCAGCGTCGAGCCGTACGGATCGGCGGCAGAGGCGGCGACCGTCAGCGTGTAGGTGCGGGAGGGATCGAAACCGCCGCTGACGTACAGGCCGTACGACTCGGAGTCCCAGTAGGTGCTGAGATTCTCGACGGCCGGAGAGATGGAGACCGCCTGGTGCAGGCTGGCCGGCAGCATCGGGCCGGCGAAGGTCAACTGAACGCCTTCCCACTCATCCTTCTGGCCGCCGTCCGAGGGCGTGGAGGCCAGGATGGCGGGCCGGCCGGCGGTTCGGAAGGGCAGGCTGAGCGCGGATCCGAGGCTCGATCCGCTGGGCGCCGAGGCGCTTGCCGCCAGGCGGACCTCGTAGTCCGCGTCGTACTCCAAGAGGGCGGATGGCTTGAAGGTGAACTCGGTCGATGCATCGTTCCACGTGAACGCGCCGCGCAGCACAGCGCCGCCAGCGTCGGTCAGGGCGAAGGCGCGCTCGACGCTGGTGCGGTCCATCGCCTGGTTGAAGGCAATTCGGGCTGTGATATCAAGCGGCATCGGGCGGGCCTCGTAGACCGGCTCGGCCGAGGTGACCCGTGGCAGGGCGGTCTCAAAGGA
>Ga0315289_10009905_pt1 | contig 13682 bp, 14 predicted proteins | sample YL17G11_40_MG_FD_203452 | JGI IMG/M metagenome (GOLD analysis project Ga0315289, IMG submission 203452) | Sediment microbial communities from Yellowstone Lake, YNP, Wyoming, USA - YL17G11_40 | ecosystem: Environmental > Aquatic > Freshwater > Lake > Sediment | place: USA: Wyoming | collected...
TTTGCGGAATGATCAGCAAGGTCGAGCGCGGCAAAAAGATAATGCTTGATTCCATCGGCGTGGTGATATTTTCCCGGATCCTGGTGGGGTTAAAGGGAGAGGTAGTCTTTCTTTTGAACGAAGAGAATGCCTTTAAATTGATCGGTATTGCCTCCTACAATAAAGACGCGATCACCCGGGGGGTTGTGCCGACCGAAATGGGCATGTCGGTGTTAAAAGAGGTCGGCAGTATCGTCATCGGCTCGTATTTGAACGCGCTCAGCCTGATGCTTAAACGTTTGATCATCCCGCCGCTGCCGACCTTGATTAACGGTCAGCTTGACGACATACTGGACCTTATTTTGGGACCTTACGCCGATGACGAATACAGCTACCTGGTGGAGACGGCGTTTGAATGTAAAGAGGAAAACATCAAGGGTTCTTTCTATCTTATCCTTACTCCCGATGCCAGTCAGGATATAAAAGAACACATGGAAGGGCTATTGAGAGACCTGGAAGAGCCGGGTACGAAATGACAAATGACCTCTGTTCAAATGACAAAATTAAATAAGTTAATTAAAATTATCGGGCAGTGGTCTCTGGTCTCTGGTCTATGGTCTTTGGTCTTCCTTAACGGTTGCGCCCTCCGGTATCAGCCGTACAAGCATGGCACAGGCTATTATGATTACAAAATACAGGACGATATTTACGCCGCCGGTTACCGGGGAGCGGCAAGCCAGGAGAAAAGCGAGGACTTCGCGCTCTTGCGCGCATCCGAGGTGGCTTTGGCCAACGGCTATGCTTATTTTGTGATCATTAAAGAGACCGCCCAGGAAGACCGCCACATCGTTACCCAGCCCGCCACAGTCACTACCTATGGCATAGTCGGCCGGGACGGTTTTTACCGGGGTACGGCTTTTGCTATGGGGCATGATGATTATCATTACGATTCGCCGTCCACCCGCGATATCATCCGCTGCTTTAAAGCAAAGCCCAAAGGCACGCCTAAAGACGCGGCAGCCGTGCTTTATGACGCCGCGCAAGTCAGGGATAATCTAAGAGCGCGCTACAAACTTGACGATGTTAAACCACGTTAAAACCCCGCTATGTTAAATATGGTATTCTACTGCATCATCCTATTTTTTAGCCGTTAAAAATGATATAATAAGCGGCAATAATAATTCGTCCCGCCTACGCCAGTAGGCTCGGCGGGACTCACCTTGATATTTAGCGGGTGGTTTGCCGGCGTAGCTCAGTTGGTAGAGCAGCTCATTCGTAATGAGCAGGTCGAAGGTTCGATCCCTTTCGCCGGCTGTTTTTTGCAGAGCAAAAGAAGGAGGTGGTTATGAAAGGGATAGTCTGTAAAGTCTGCGGTTTTATTTCCATCGACGGCAGCGCGCCGGATAAGTGTCCGGTCTGCGGAGCGCCCAAGACTTCATTTTTCGAGAAGCCCGACGCGATGCGCCAGGCGCAGGATGAATCGACCTTGAGCGAGAAGCACGCGCCCCTGATAACCGTAGTCAGGGCCTGCGGCCTTATCCCGGACGGCTGTCTTGACGTGCACGCTAAAGTGGGAGCCCTGACTCATCCCATGCTGCCGGAACATTTCATCACTTATCTGGATTTTTACTTAGACAAAAAATTCCTGGCCAGGGTACACCTGACGCCGGAAAGGTTGAATCCGGCGGCCGGCCTGCACCTTAAAGCTAAAGGCGGTCTGGTAACGGTAGTGGAGAATTGCAATCTTCACGGATCCTGGATAAGCGAACAAAGTCTGTAAGCCTATAATGAATATTTTTTCCGCTTTGCTTACAATCGGGGGCTTGTGCTTGTTTGAGGCGGTCTCAAGTATTGATAACGCCATCATCAATGCTGAGGTGCTTCATACCATGCGGCCGCGCGCCAGGCGCTGGTTTTTGTCCTGGGGCATGATCATCGCGGTTTTTTGCGTGCGGGGCTTCCTGCCCTGGCTGATCGTCTGGGCAGTTACGCCGGGGCTTGGTCCAGGCCGTGCGTTTATGGCCACCTTATCCAGCGACCCGAAAGTCGTTGAGGCCATAGAGAAATCTGCGCCGGTACTTTTGGTCGGCGGCGGAGTATTCCTTTTGTTCTTATTTTTGCACTGGCTGTTTTTGGAAGCCAAGGAGTATTGTCTGCCCGGCGAGGAATTTTTGGTAAAACACGGCCGTAGTTTTTTTCCGATCGCGGCAATCGTCATCGCCGTGATCGTCTGGCTGTCATTGCGGCATTCCTGGATGATGGCTGTCGCAGCGGTAAGCGGCCTTGTGGTTTTCTTCGTCACCTTTACTGTTAAGCATATCGCTGAAGTCAGGGAGAAAAGTCTGCTTAACAGTCACGTTTCTGATGTCGGTAAACTTTTATACCTGGAAGTCTTAGACGCTTCGTTTTCTATTGACGGGGTGTTGGGCGCGTTCGCTTTTACTCTGGCGGTGCCGCTTATCCTTATCGGTAATGGTCTGGGGGCGTTTGTGGTGCGCCAGCTTACCATCGGCAACATCGAACGTATCAAGCGTTACCGTTATCTTAAAAACGGGGCGATGTATTCCATATTTATTCTGGGGTTGATCATGGTCCTCGATGGTTTTGGTGTCCGCGCTCCGTCCTGGGTGTCGCCGATCGTCACCTTCGCGATAGTGGGATACTTTTTCTTTCGGTCGCGCCAAAGCCGCTAAAAAGATTTTATGTTTACAGCGTATTTACCACTGCTCAAAAAACGGGATTTTTTTCTTCTTTGGCTGGGGCAGATCATATCGCAATTTGGCGACCGCCTTACCCAGATGGCCATCGTGGGCCTGGTCTACCAGGCGCAGGGCGTTTCGTCTTTTACTCTGGCCAAGATGTTCAGCCTTTCCATCATCCCGGTGTTTCTGGTGTCGCCGGTGGCCGGAGTGTATATTGACCGCTGGGACAAGCGCAAGACCATGTATACCAGCGATTTTTTGCGGGCGGGATTTCTTTGCCTCATCCCTATTTTCTACCTTCAGTATAAAAACCTGGCGCCGCTTTATGTGCTGATCTTTCTTTCTTTTTGTGTGGGCAAGATGTTTGTCCCGGCCAAGATGGCCATGATCCCTTTTCTGGTCCGGGATAAGGACCTCTTGAAGGCCAATTCCTTGATATCTTTGACTTCCATGATCGCCGCCGTGCTGGGTCTGGGCCTGGGCGGGGTGCTGGTAGAGAAATGCGGCGCCCCGGCCGCTTTGTATATCAACGCGGCCACGTTTTTAGTCTCCGCTATGCTGGTGTTTTTCATGGGAGTCAAAGACGCGACCCATCATTTTAAGGTCAAAGACCTTATCGAGATGTCCCGGGAAGCGGTTTTGCGAGTAGAGCAGTCGGTGGTGTTCGAGGCCAAGCAGGGGATAAGATTTATTTTAAAATCTCCCGCCACCCGGTATGCCGTGGCCATGAAGATATTACTTTTCGCGGTACTCGGTTCGTTGTACACTATTTTTATCGTGTTCATCCAGCACACCTTTAATACCGTGACCAAAGACCTGGGGTGGTTGGCGATCAGCGCCGGTGCCGGTCTTTTTGCCGGGACGGTCCTGTACGGCCGCTGGGGACACCGTTTTGCGGTAAAGCCGGCGTTCAATATTTCGCTTTTGGCTTGCGGAGCCTGGCTTACGGCTATGGTCATGGTTTTAAATGTCTGGCCCGCGAAGTTGTTCGCGGTCGCGGCCTGTTTTTTGCTGGGTATATTATGTTCGCCCCTGGAAATAGGTATCAACACGCTTATTCACCAGGATTCCGGCAGTCAAAACGGGTTTTTAGGCCGGGTGTTCAGTTCGCTGGAAGTGCTTTTGCACCTGGCGTTTATCATCTTTATGTTTGCGGCGTCGTGCCTTGCGGAAAAGTATTCGGCCTTCGCGGTCATCGTGGGGGTGGGGCTGATCGTTTTTTCGTTTGCCGCGGTTCAGCTTATTCTCGGATCTTCCCGCAAGCGCGAAGAGGTTTTGCTATGAACATCGCTGTTTTCGCTTCCGGTAACGGCACAAACTTTGAAGCCATCGCCGCGGCGGCCCGGCGTGGATTTTTTCGGGCCCGGCTCAAGCTTTTGGTCTGCGATAATCCTGAAGCCGGCGTTCTGGCGCGGGCCAGAAGGTTTAAAATAAAATCCGCGTTGTTTGACCGGGCGGCTTTTAAGACCAGGGAAGGTTTTGAGGCCAAGATCCTTGCGCGGCTGGATAAAGAAAAAATAGGGTTGATCGTGCTGGCCGGGTTCATGAAGATATTAAGCCCTAATTTCGTGCGGCGCTGGCGCAACCGTACTTTGAATATCCATCCGGCGATATTACCGGCTTTCAAAGGCATGGATTCAATAAAACGCGCCAGCGATTACGGATGTAAACTCACCGGCGTGACCGTGCATTTTGTGGATGAAGAGATGGACCACGGCCCGATCATCTTCCAGCAGGCCATACCGGTGCCCGAAAACGTCGATCTGCGCGCCCTGGAAAAGCAGATCCACGCTCTGGAGCACAAGCTATATCCGATGGCGGTGAAGTTTTTTGTCGAAGGCCGCTTGAAAGTCGAGGGCCGTAAGGTCCAGGTCTTGCCGTACCCGCAAAAATTGCCGCCGCCGGCAAAACTATGATGGAAAAAAGCAAACCATGCGCCTGCACTTATCCGGGGTGCAGCCGACACGGAGTATGTAAAGAGTGCGTGGCCTATCATCGCGCCAGCGCCGAACTGCCTGCCTGCCGGCAGGCAGGCCCGCGTGTTATTTCGATCCCGCTACCGAAAAGACCTATGACCGTTCTATTAAAAACTACTTGAGAATCAAACACGCCGCATAATAATTGTCAAATTGATAAAACAATACGACCGATGGTCACACCCGGAGAGTCACGGTAGTGCCGCTCCGGGTGTGGGGCATTAGCAGGAAAGGGGATGGGTTCAATCCGCGCCTTCAAAAAGCGCCCTTTTGGAATAGATCCGCGATTTGTTGCCGGTCAGGTCCGTTATCTGTACTTCCGACACGTTTTCGTAAGAAGAGTATATTTGAAGATATTTTTTGACCGCGACTTTAGCTTCCAGGAACGGCTCCGGCAGGAAGCTCGAGCTTTTCTTTTTAGCGATGGCGAATTCCAGGGTCAGGCGGCCTTTGTAGAAGTTTGAATCAAGGGTGGTTACGTCAAAATCGTCCTTGACTGTTTTAGACGCAAAACGGTCTTCCATGTATTGGCGGCACAAAAGCGCGATAAACTCGCCGATGGTCATGTCGTGGCGTTTGACGTGTGAGCCGCGCATGTCGTTGACCGCTTCGGGATTAGGCAGGCTGAGGAGGACTTCTCGCTCTTGGTTTTCGCCTTGGGAGATCAGGCCGGCGTCAAATTTGACTAGGTCCGGCACAAAGCCGATAAAATAAACATCATAGCCGGGTTGTCCGGTGTCCGACACTACAAAGGCGTAAAACCGGGGTGGTTTGTCCATGCTTAAGATCACCCGCCGCAGGGACAGGAAGATATGGTTTAATTCCCGGGACACGCTTTCTTTCCACCTGTTTGTGTCGGTCAAGATGGCTTTTTGAGGGGTGTAGAGCCAGAGGGTGTCGCCTTCCAGCCACACCGAAACGTTGACGCTAAACTCGTCGCGGCAGATCTTCTTTATGACTTTTTCGATTGTGGCGCGGCGGTAGGTGGGCGTGATCTCACAGGCGGATAAGATCAACGCCAAGCCGCTACACAGGATTATTCTTCTTCGCCAAAGGCGCAAGAAGAACTCTGCGAAGCCACGAGCGAAGTGAGGACGAAGCAGAGTCATGATAGGTCTTTGGCTACGAAGAATTTCGTTTTAGATATCTTGTGGTTTGCTGTAGGGAGCTTCATTTTGAGGCCGCTCTTTACCGTATTTTTTAAAGATCTCCACGATCTCATCGTATTCCAGCTCTTCTTTTTTGAGGAGTTCCTGGGCGAAATGCTCAAACAGGTCTTTTTCCCGGGTCAATATTTCCTCGGCTTCTTTAAGGCAGCGGCCCAGTATTTTTTGCGTGTCGTAATCGAGTATTTCCCTGGTTTTTTCGGATAAAGATGACGGACTTGTGCCCCCGTAGGGGCTGGTATTTTCCATGCTGTGCTGGTCGCCCAGTAACCCGGAATCGCCCATGCCCCAGCGCCAGACCATATTGTGGGCGATGGAGTAAGCGTTATTAAAGTCGCCGGATACTCCCGAGCAGGTAGTGCCGAATTTAAGTCTTTCGGCGGCGTAGCTGGCCAGGGCAATTTTTATGTCAGCCAAGAAATATTCTTTGTTGCGGGTATAAACCTCTTCGGCCGGCCGGGAAAAGACCATGCCCAGATAGCCTTTTCGCGGGACTATTGACGCCTTGATCACGTCGTCGGTGGGGTGGATAAGGAAAGCTACTATCGCGTGCCCGGCTTCGTGATACGCCGTCCAGACTTTTTCCCGGTCGTTGAGGACAATGCCGCTTTTTAAACCGAAGGTCACCCGGTCATAGGCTTCGGAAAGGTCCTTGTAGGTTATTTTTTCATGCTTATTGCGTATGGCGATCAGCGAGGCTTCGCGGACCATGTCGGAGATGTCGGCCGGCGAAAACCATAATGCCCGGCGGGAAAGCACGTCCAAGCTGATGGAGGGGTCGTACTCGGTTTTTTTAAGGTAAAACTCGAATAGTTTTTTTCGGTCTTCCAGGCCGGGACGGTTGATGTATATTTTGCGGTCGAAACGGCCCGGCCGCATCAGCGCCGGGTCAATCCAGGCTTCGGGAGCGTTGGTGGCGCCGATTACGATGATGTTTAAGTCTTTTTTTTGGTCCAGGCCGTCCATCTCGGTCAACAGCTGGTTGACCGTGGCGTTGTGGCTCATCGTGCCGCCGAATCCCATGTCCACGCCCCGACTAGTGGCAAGGCTGTCGATCTCATCGATAAAAACGATACAACCGCCGTATATCTCAGCCTGGGTGCGGGCTTGTTTGAAAAGCGTACGCACATGCGAGGCGCCCTGGCCGACGAACATGACCACGAATTCTGATCCCGTAGCCGCTAAAAAGGGCAAGCCGGTTTCGGTGGCGATGGCTTTAGCCAGGTAGGTCTTACCGCAGCCGGGGGGGCCGAACATGATGATGCCTTTGATGATTTTTCCGCCGATGCGTTTAAGCTGGGCCCGGTCTTTGATCAAATTGATGGCTTCCCAGATCTCTTTTTTGATGCCTTCCATGCCGACCACGTCGGTCCAGTGGATATTTACTTCTTCGGTTTTGACTTTTTTCTGGCCTAAGCTGGAAAATCCGCCGCCATAGATGAACCATACAAAGATAAAGGTGCTGATGGCTGCCGATACCGAACCAACAAATAGATATAGAAATATAGAAAGCGGGATGCTGGCCAGCATTTGTTTCTTATAGAACGATTCCAGGCTCATAAAGGCGCCAAAACCGACGATCGACAAAATGATGATGCTCAAGAGGATCAGGACGGATACGCCGATGATCGCTATCAGTATCCAGTGCAGGCGCAGGTAGATCTTGAATTGTTTGGAAGTCATAGTTTTATCAGCCTATCATACATTTGTCAGAGGGGCAAGAAGATTTACTTGAAAAAAACCAAAATACAGATAAAATAAAAGCACGTTTTTGCGGGTTTACGATATTTACGATAAGGAGGGTGCCTTATGAAACGCGTTGTGGCTTTAGTCTTAGTCTTGCTTTGGGCCGTAGTGCCGCAGGTATTAGCCGATAGTTATTTTGGGGATTATGATAGTCGTCGCGACCTTGGGGATTCTGATAGTCATCAAGATCTCGGTACTTATAAGATCGGCCAAAAACAATGGGAGCTCATCCCGGAGTATTCCAGCTATAAATACGAAGAGCCCTCTCTTATGGAGACCTCCGGACACTTTACCGGATTTTCTTTGTCCTATGCCAGTGCTTTGCCTCAGGATTGGGCCATACGTTGCGAGGGTAAATACAGCAAGGGCAGTCTTGATTACAGTTCCAATGGGACCGGGTCACAGAAGGACATCACTGATATCATGGCGGAAATACGGGCGATAGTACAATTGCGCATGGATTCCCACAAGGGTTTTTTCCACTATGGCCCGTATCTGGGCCTGGGGTATCGTTATCTTAACGACGATTCCAGCGGCTGGCCTACGGATACGGGCTACTGGGGCTATGAACGCGAGTCAAACTATTATTATTTCCCCCTGGGCGGCGAAGTCGGCATAAAACCGGTTAAAACAATCGAGTGTTCGCTGGGCGCTGAGTATGATTATTTGCTCTGGGGCGTGCAGAAAACTCACTTGAGCGATGTGCCTTCTCCTTATTATGACACTGTGCTTACCGACATAACTAACCGCCAGAAAAAGGGCTACGGCTATAAGTTTTATTTACGTTTTTTAGTCAAGGCGGCCGACCTTGATTTTATTTGCGAACCGTTTTTCAAGTACTGGGCTATCAAGGAATCGGCTGAGGCGGACATTTATTTGCGTTCTTCCGACGGTTCCGAGTACCTGATCGGCAGCGGCGTGGAGCCCGAGAACAATACGCGGGAGATCGGCCTGCGCCTGGGAGTCAGATTTTAATGTCTTCGGAGAAGCGTTTTTTTCGCAGGATACGTTGTTGCGTAGCCGAGTATTATTTGCCCGGCAAACCCGAAACGGCTTCTGCCGCCCTGATCAAAGACATGTCCGCCGGCGGCATCTGCCTGATCACCACTCAAAAGCCGCCCGCCGGCCGCGAGCTGATGGTCAAGGTCTATCTTCCTTCCGCTTGCCAGACGCTGGAAATGCGCAGCCGTATGGTGCGCAGCGAGGTGTCGGCTTATTTCCGGACTTCTCGGCGGAAGCACTACGAGATGGCTTTAGAGTTTATCGGCCTTGAGCCCCGCGTTCGCAAGTGCCTGGAAGAATATTTAGGTTCGGTCTGGTTGTAATATCCAATATGCTAAACGCCATGCGCCAGATTTTTGGGTTTACCGACGAAGAGATCGGCGACGGTCCGCTGAGCGAAGGCCGGCTTCTGTCGCTGGAGCTGGAATTTTCCAGCCGCTGTAACCTGCGCTGCCGCTATTGTTATTCCGGCAAGGATATGTTCCGGGATAACGAGCTTGAGCTGGAGGAGATGTACGATGTGATCAGCCAGGCCAAAGCTCTGGGCGCGCGCAAGATAGTGTACCTGGGAGCCGGCGAGCCGCTTCTCGACAATAAGCTTCGCGATGTGGTCAACTACGTCTATAAGCTGGGCATGGGGCATATATTGTTTACCAACGCCACGCTGATCAACGCCGATACTGCCAGATTTTTATACCGGCACGCCGTTACCGTGGTGGTCAAACATACCAGCATGCGCAAAGAAGTCTACGAGCACCTTTGCGGAGTCGAGGGCGCTTACGACGACATGATCCACGGTATGAATTGCCTTTTTGAAGCCGGTTACCCGGGAAAAGAAAACCACCTGGGGATAGAGGCGGTCATCTCCAGCGACAACATCGACGAGGTGCCGGCCATTTGGCGTTGGGCGCGGACCCGCGGCATTTTGCCTTACTTTGAATGTTTGACCTACCAGGGTCTGGCTAAGAGCCACGGCGAACTTTATCCTTCGCGGGAGCGTATGCAAGCGGTGTTCGAGGAATTGGCTGCGATCGACCTGCAAGAGTTCGGTCTGCGCTGGTCGCCGCATCCGCCGATCGCGGCTTTTGCCTGCAAACGGCATCTTTACAGTTGCGTGGTCAATTCGCAAGGATATGTCCAGCCATGCGTAGGCGTAGGGATAAAGGTCGGCAGCATCAGGCTTGAAAAATTGGCCGATATTTTGAAAAACAGTCCGCAGATCCGCGAGTTATCCCGTATCCATCAGAACATCAAAGGACAGTGCAAGGCTTGTGCCTCTAACTTTGATTGTTATGGTTGCCGCGGTACGGCCTACAACCTTACCGGTGATTATCTGGCCAGCGACCCGACTTGCTGGAGAAATGCAGGCAAAGAGGTCGAGATCCCGACCTGCCTGCCGGCAGGCAGGCTTGCGCCGCCGGCGAACTCAAAATGAAAACATAGCGAGGTGCTATATGGAACGTGTCATACTTTGCGTGGACGATGAAGAACCGATTCTGCGCAGTCTTGAACGGACCCTGAAGCTGGAAGGTTACAGGGTGCTGACCGCTTGCGATGCCGTCAAGGCGCTTTCGATGTTGGAAAGTGAACAGGCGGACGTGGTGATATCCGACCAGCGTATGCCCGGCATGAGCGGGTCGGAGTTCTTAAAAGTAGTACGCCAGAAATATCCCGACACCGTTCGTATAATGATATCCGGTTACAGCGATTTCAACGAGTTGATGAAAGCCATCAACGAAGGCGAGATCTATCGTTTTATTTCCAAGCCCTGGGATGATAAAGAATTCAAGGCCATCATCAAACAGGCTTTGTCTCAAAAAGATGCCGCGGGATTAGTGAGCCGCCTGATGCAGGAGATCTGCCGGTCGGCCAACCTGGCCCAGAATCTGGCCGTTGATATCGGCGACGATCACACTATCATAAAACTGAAACTTGCCGATTGCGGCAAGGATTTGTCGGCTGAAGGCATATTCGAAGTGATCAACCATCTATTTGAGCGTATTGGCCTTAAAGATGAAAGCAAGATCCGTACCATATCCGGGGCCATTACCCGTCAGGCCGGTAAGATCATGCTTACCGTAGACATGAAAGACGGTGTTTCTCTGCAGATAGAGCTGCCTAACCTATAAGATGTTATTTTTATTAAATATACCTGCCAGGCTGGTCAGCCTTTTTGATTCTAACCTTAGGGATTGCGAGGTGGCGTGCGGTGTGGTGCTGGCATTTTTCCTGGGCCTTATACCGTTGAACGGCCCGATGGCCATACTGCTTTTTATTTTCTTTTTTGTTTTTAAGATCAACCGGTTATCCACCGCCTTAGCGCTTCCGGTATTAAAGCTTTTTTATATGGCGGGTCTTTGGCAGCTGACCGACAAAATAGGCGGTTGGTTGTTGATCGACATGCAGGGATTTGAGCCGTTTTGGGCCAAGGTCACCCATGCGCCGGTCCTGGCCTTGCTGGATCTCAATAATACCTTGGTCACCGGAGGATTGGCTTTAGCGATTGTGCTGGCCGTGCCGGTGTACTTCATGGCCCGGGCTTTAAGTAAAACGTTTAAATCTAAAGTCTATCCCCGGTTAAAGCAGTCGAAACTGGTCAAATCTTTAGGTAAGATCACTCTGGTGAGTAAATTGGCCAATTTTGTCAATAATGTCCGAAGCAAGGTGGAAGTGGAATAAAGATGGCAAAACAACGTCGGGCTGTGACTTTTAATATCAAAGGTGTGATAATAGTCCTGGTAAGCCTGTTGGCTTTGCACTTGGCCGTGGGGTTTTGGATCAGCCCCATGATCGCCCAGGCGGTCATCAAAAACATCGATGAGACTTCTGACCTGCGCCTAAGCGCGGGAAAGATCAGCGTTTGGCCTTTGACTTTTGGTGTACAGATAGATGGTCTTAAACTTTTTGATACTGCCGATACCAAACGCAGGATCATCCTGATAGAAAAGATCAAGGGCAACATCAGCCCGGTGCAGTTATTGGCCGGCCGTTTGGTGATGCCGTCGCTGGAAATAGACGGCGCGCGCATCTGCTTGGCCGGCGAGCCTGATCCGGGGTTCGATGTGCCTACCGCCGGTTCGCGTAAGACCAATCTTGATCTGGGCCTTGCTTTTAATAAATGGAAATCCGATTGGGGGCAGAACAAAGAGGAGATCGTAGCCAAGGTCCAGAAATTTTTGAAAGAAGATTGTTCCCAAGAGAACCTGGACAAATATAAATTGCGTTTTAAACAAGCTAAGTCTGTAGTCCGCAAGTCGGTTAAGAAGAGACCTAAGGGCCGGATCGTGGAATTTAAGATCCCGGCCGACTCCGCGCTTATCCAGGTGCGCAAAGTCTCTTTCAATAACGGTTTTCTGTCAGCAAGCGATGCCGGCGGCAATGCTTTGGAGCTGGCCGGCCTCAACGCGGGGTTGACCGGCGCCTCTTACGACCAAGCCTTAGGCGGCTTGAATTATGATTCCATCAGCGCGGCCGCGGATATCAAAGCCAATGGAACAGCTGCCGGGAAATTGGAGTTACGTTGCGGTAACCGGCTTGATACGGATAAGCGCCGGCAAGAGTACGATCTTTCTTTAAAAGGCGCCGACCTTGAAGCTTTGCGGTTTTTTTATAAAAGCGTTTTGCCGGTAGACCTGCAAAAAGGCAAGCTGGACCTGGAATCGCGCACGGTGTTTTTGGATGACGCGCTGGATTCCCGCAACAGCCTGACTTTGCGTGACCATTCTTTCGGCGGCCAGGAGTACGCTAAGGTGTTGGATAAGATAAACCCTCTTGCCATGAGCTTTAAAGTCGGCGGCACGGTATTGTCCCCGGATTTTAAAGACCTCGATTCGTCTTTCAACAAACTTATCCAGGAAAACGCCAAAGAGGTGATAAAAGAAACCGTCAAAGAAGAAGCATCCAAAGCGCTGGATAAATATCTTGATGAAAACAAAGACAAAGCTTCCAGCGACACTTCCGCTATCGTCGATTCGCTGGGAGGACTGTTTAAGCAATGAAGACGGAGGTTTTATGAAGATACGTTTAAGCCGGATCAAGACCTTCAAGATCAAGAACCGTGCCGGATACGCCGCTATTTTTGCCAACCACCTGACCGAAGGCGCATCAAGCGCCCAGGCCGTGGCGCGCATGGTCAAAGCCTTGCGCCGAAGCGGGATACAGGCAGGGTGAGCGCGATGAACATCGATAAGTTTAAAAAAGCCCTGGTGTTTTCGCGCCGGCTTAGAGCCGCAGAAGCGTTGATAAAACTGCAAAAAGGATCCGTAAAATGGGGTAAAGACAAGATGACCCTTGATGGTATCAATGCCGAAATAGTTGCGGCTCGTACATCTAGGTCATGAAGGCGGAGTTTTTGGATTTTTATCGCGGTGCCACATGAAAGAAAGAACTTTAAACTTAACCGTCTTTTTATTTTTTACGGCTATATTTTGTTGGGCATCACAGGGTATAAGCTACGAATGGTCTCACGACATATCCAAAGTTCATGCGCTTAACTTTTTAGGCGCGCACTACCGGGCGTCGCCGCTAGAAAGTTCTAAACCGCTCAGTTCGTTTATATTTTACTTTGTACCAGGGGGGGGGTACCGATATCTTAATGCCATTATCAGCGCCCTGTTTATGCTGGGGCTGGTTTTTATATCGCGCAAGATCACTGGATCGAGGATGGAAGGTTTGGCGGCCGGGATTATTTTTGCCGCATCAAGCCGTCTTGCCAGCACTATATTCTTTTCTACAATGTCGGCATATGTTGCCTTGGCGGTGTGGGCGATAAGCTTTTATTTAGGCAAACGGTATAAATTGACAGCGTTGATGTTGTTCTTGGCCGGACTTAGCCGTCCGGATATTTGGTTGTTGTCTGCGGTATTTATTGTTGTGACGCTGATCAGGAAAGAATTTAGGCCGGTATATTTAATATCCTTAGCGGCGCCGATGGTATGGGCGCTGGTGGATTTTAAAACAACGGGGAGCTTTGCTTCGGTTGGCCAAAGAGGTGATTTTATGGGCTTGGCCGGCATTGCTCCGATGATGGGTATGGCCGACATAGGCAAGGCGTTGTCAATAATGGTTAGGACAGATTTCGGATTGCCGATGTTGATCTCGGGTATGATTTC
>Ga0315289_10009910_pt1 | contig 13679 bp, 14 predicted proteins | sample YL17G11_40_MG_FD_203452 | JGI IMG/M metagenome (GOLD analysis project Ga0315289, IMG submission 203452) | Sediment microbial communities from Yellowstone Lake, YNP, Wyoming, USA - YL17G11_40 | ecosystem: Environmental > Aquatic > Freshwater > Lake > Sediment | place: USA: Wyoming | collected...
TTTTTTTTTTTTTTTTTTTTTTTTTTCTGCTTTGTTTGAGTGAGTGTTAGAGAGAGAGAGAGAGAGAGAGAGAGAGAGAGAGAGAGAGAGAGAGAGAGAGAGAGAGAGAGAACAAGTGAGAAGAAGAAAACAAAGAGGTAAAAAACTCACCCAGCAGCGAAGGAGCCCCTCCGAGCCCGATGCAGATCGCGCAGACCAGCGACGACTTCCCGGCCCCGTTGGGGCCGATGACGAGGTTGAGGGCCGGCCCCGGGGTAAAGTCGATGGTGTTGCCGTAGGTCTGCGTTCGTTTTGATGAGAAAAGAACAGAGGGAGGGAGGAGGTTGAGTTTCGCGGTTTTCTTCGGAGGGAGTGTCGAGAACGACTGACGATGCATCCGTCTTTCGTCTTCTCTCTCGCCTTCTCTTTTCTCTCGCCTCGTTGTCTCCTTTTCGTACCATGAAATTCTCAGCACGGATGCGCTTGATGGCCCCGCGGGCGTACCTGTGAAAAAAAGTAGGAAAGAGGAGGTTTAAGTGGAAAGTGAGTGGAGGTCTTTCCGAGCGTTCGAAGTTTTCCAATGCTTTGCCTGCTGCCCCCTTCTTCTTCTATCTAATCCTCTCTCGCCTCCTCTCTCATCACGTACTCGGTCCTGGCTCGCGGCGCGGCGCGAGCGACGGCGCCATCGCCCTCTTCATCAGGCGCCCTGCGCGGCGGCATGGGCGCTGACGGAAGGGGCCACGAGCAGCGCGAAAAGAAAAGAGAGAAAGAGAGAGAGATCGACTTTGCTCTTCTCGTCGGGTGTGAAGCAGCGACTCCGAAGACGCACAAGTCGATGGGCGCGGGAGCATTCGATTTTCTCTCTCTTCTTTGATGCCCTGCCTGGTCCCCCGCTGCAGCTCCTCCGCCGCCACGATGGCGACCTCAAAAAAAGGCAATCGCATCTATGTATACACCGGGAAAGGCGCCGGCATCAGGAGCGTAAACTCGGCGGCCCGATCAATTTCGGCGTCGCTTCCCCTCGCCGACGTGCGGACGCTCTCGGCCGCTGCGTTGCTCGAAGGGTCGTGGTCTTCGTCGGCGCTGGCTCTCGTGATGCCGGGAGGGGCCGACCTGCCCTACTGCGCAGACCTCAATGGGCGCGGTAACGAGCTCATCAGGTCGTTTGTCGAAGAGCAGGGCGGGTCTTTTCTGGGGTTTTGCGCTGGCGCATACTACGCCTCCTCGAGAGTCGAGTTCGAGGTCGGTTCGCGAAAGCTTCGCGTGGAGGGCGACAGGGAGCTGGCTCTCTTCCCCGGGGTGGCGCTCGGCGCCGTTGTCCCCGGCTTTCGGTACGAGACCGAGGCCGGCGCCGCGGCGACGAAGCTGCGGTGGAGGACGGCGAGAGAGGTCGAGTGGCGCGAGTGCCTCGACTACTGCAACGGCGGCCCCGTGTTCGTGCTCCGGGGCGGAAGCGGAAGCGGAAGCAGCGGAGGGGAGGAAGCAGCGGGTCGCGTCCCGGACAAGTGCGAGGTCGCGGGTGTCGCCGTCGAGGTCCTCGCTCGCTACCACCGAGAAGAAGATGCCGCCTCCTCTTCCCCTTCTTCTTCTCCTGCCGTCGCGGCCGCGGCCGAGGGGGGCGCCGCGGCCTTGCGGTGCCGGGTGGGAAAGGGGGTCGCCGTGCTCTGCGGGACGCACCCGGAGCTGCGGCCGGCGAGGGCGTGGCTGCTGCTCGCCCCCGCAGCCGAGGACGGAGAAGCAGCGGAGGAGGAAGACCACGGCGGGGGAGGCGGCGGCGGCAAGGAGGGGAAGGAGGAGGAGAACGCAGCCGGAGGAGCAGCAACGGAAGCATTGGCGGCCGAGGGCAAGACAGTGTCCGAGCTGGTCTCTGGCCTCGACGACCCTGCCGCCTCGGCGGAGAGGGAGCGGTACTGGGAGAGCCTGCTGGACGCGGCGGGGCTGGGCGGGTTGAAAGTGTGAACAATGAAAACCGAAGAGACTTGCCAGAAATTTCACGTTTTTTTTTTTTGAAGAAGAAGAAGACAACAGGGACTCGTTCGTACCTCTTTCTGTCTCTCTCTCTCTCTTTCCGCGCACGCACATCACCACACTCTCTACGCATCTCGATGGCCGACCGCTCCGCCACGGGCGGCGGCGTCCGCATTGCCCCGCAGGCCAACCCGGCGGGCAGCGACCTCACCCGCGTCGAGCGCATCGGCGCCCACTCGCACATCCGCGGCCTCGGCCTCGACGAGCACCTCGAGGCCAAGCCCTCGGCGCAGGGCATGGTCGGACAGGAGACGGCGCGCAAGGTGAATCTTTCGGCGACCGAAGGAAGAGCTCTGCTCGCTTTCGCTGGGGGAGCAAGCAGGCGCCGGGGCTTCGATTCTGATTGCGCCCGCCGTGGCCGTCCGTCTTCTCCTTTCTCCAGGGAGAGAGCGGCGATCAATGATCACCGCGGCCCAAGGCCTTTGAGTCTTCTTCTTTCCGATTCGTGTGCTGCGGTGCCTCAAGGACGTCGTCTCCGACCTCTCTTGCACATAAGTTCAAAGAAGCACGCGCGCGGGAGAGCTGCTGAACCGCCGACCGCAAGAAACCAATGACCATTGGCCAGCTTTGACGTTTTTCTTCGTCGTAGTCTTTTCTTCTTTTTCTCAACCTCTTCCTCCCTCCCCCCCCTCCCCCCCCCCCAAAAAAAAACTCAGGCCGCCGGCGTCGTCCTCCAGATGATCAAAGAGGGGAAAGTCGCCGGCCGGGGCGTCCTCCTCGCCGGCCAGCCCGGCACGGGGAAGACGGCGATCGCGATGGCCATGGCCCGCGCCCTCGGCGACGACGTGCCGTTTGCGCAGCTGACGGCCTCCGAGGTCTACTCGCTCGAGATGTCCAAGACGGAGGCCCTCACGCAGGCGCTGCGCAGGGCCGTGGGCGTGCGCATCCGAGAGGAGGCCGAGGTGCTCGAGGGCGAGGTCGTCGAGCTGGAGATCGACCGCGCCCCGCCGGCGAGCTCGCTGGGGCCCGGCGTGGCCCCCGCCGCCGCCGGCGTCGCGGCGGCGGCGGCGACGCCGTCCGGGCGGCTCACGATGAAGACCACCGACATGGAGACGGTCTTCGACCTCGGGGCCAAGATGGTTGACGCGCTCCTGGCGGCCCGCGTCACCGCGGGGGACGTCGTGGCGATCGACAAGGCCTCCGGGAAGGTCACGACGCTCGGCCGCTCGCTCGCGCGCTCGCGCGACTTTGACGCGCTGGGCTCCTCGACGCGCTTCGTCGCCTGCCCCTCGGGCGAGATCGCCAAGCGCCGCGAGGTCGCGCACAGCGTGTCGCTGCACGACGTCGACGTCGTCAACTCGCGGTCGGCGGGTTTCATGGCGCTGTTCGCGGGCGACACGGGGGAGATCCGGCCCGAGGTCCGCGAGGCGATCGACGCCAAGGTGGGGCAGTGGCGCGAGGAGGGGAAGGCCGAGGTGTCCCCTGGGGTCCTGTTCATCGACGAGGCGCACGCGCTCGACGCCGAGTGCTTCGCGTTCCTGGGGCGCGCGATGGAGGCCGAGGCCGCGCCGCTGCTGGTGCTCGCGACCAACCGCGGCATCGTCCGCATCCGCGGCACCGGCCACTCGGGCCCGCACGGCCTGCCCCCGGACCTCCTGGACCGCCTGCTGGTGGTGCACACGCGGCCGTACACAGGGAAAGAGGTCGAGCGCATCCTGGCGATCCGCTGCGAGGAGGAGGACGTCGAGGCCGAGCCCGACGCGAGGGCGCTGCTCACGAAGATCGGCTGCGAGACGTCGCTGCGGTACGCGATGCAGCTGATCTCTGCGGCGTCGCACGTGGCATCGCGCGCGGGCTCGGCCAGGGTGCGGATGCAGGACGTATCGAGGGCGTACTCGCTGTTCCTGGACGCGAGGCGGAGCGCGGCGTATCTGGTGCGTTTGGAGTCTCGTTTCTTCGTCTTGTTCTTCTTGTTGTTCTTCTTGTTCTTCTTGTTCTTCTTTTTCGCTTTGCGTTATTATTTTCGCCGGGGGAAAAACTTACAAAACGCACTCTCTTTCATCTCTCGCCTCTCACCAAAATTCTCGCACAAAATCAACAACCAACAGGTCGAGTTCGCGGACGAGTACATGATGAACGAGGCCGCGGTGGAGAAGGGCGAGGACGAGATGGCGGCGTAAAAGAGAGAAAGAAAGAGAGGTTTTTAGTTTCCCTTTTTTCTTTGCGAACTAGTCTCGTCTCGACTCATTTCTCGTCTCTCTTTCGTCTCTCTCTCTCTTCGGCTTTTTTATCTTTGCGAGCTTTTGCGGTTGAAAATCGAAGTGACAATAGAAAGCTGATGACGAAGTGGTGGTTTCTGAAAACAGATAATAGTAGAAAGCTGCTAACGAAGTGGTGGTTTTGAAAACAGAGAAAGCACGAAAAAAAGCAAGAGACGATTTTAATTCGACGACTTCACCGCCACCTGCGGTGACGACTTTTCACCCCACCGTGAATGACTGTCATCGCACAGAAAGAGAAACGCCTCCCTCGAGAAAGCTAAAATCGTGTTGGTTTTCTTTTGGTTCTTTTACAAAATCTACTCGCTCCCGCTGCCCCGCCTCCCGCTCCCTCCCCCACCCCCGCCCCTCCTCCTCCCGGCCACCGCGTGCACCAGCGCCCCCGCGAACGACGCCAGCGCCCTCACCCCTCCACCCACGGCCGCGAGCCTCACGACCGCGTGCCAGAGCGGCGTCTTGGGCCGAGAGAGCGAGAGCGTCAGCGGGCTCATGTCGTACGAAATCGAAACAGTCGGCACCGCGGGGCTCTTGGGGTCCAGCGCCGCGAACTTCTCCGAGACGGAGTACTGGTAGGTGTGGACCGCGTGGATCGGGAAAGCGGCGGTGGCGGCCTCGTCCCTCGACGAAGGGGAAGGAAAGGGGAAGCTTCCTCCCTCCGCGGCCCTGATCTTGGCGTCGGCCTCTCGGGAGGCGCGCCCGCCGACGACCGAGGCGTCGAGGGTCGTGGGGACGACCTTGGCGTAGCTGCCGAAGGATTTTGAGAGAGAGAGAGAGAGAGAATGAAGAGAGAAAGAGAGGGGTAAAAGAGAGAGAGAGTGAGCGAGTGGAAGCAATGAAAAAAAGGTGCCGCGCGCGCGCTCAAAAAGGAATAGGAAAAAGTTTAAAAAACGCCAACTCACTACTTCCACGTCCCCGTGCGCCTCGGGCTGCCCCTGAGCACCCCCGAGAGCGGGTCCCGCGGCAGGGCCTCCTGGACGTCTTTGCCCAGGGCGCCGGACCTCGCTGCCGCGACGGCCCGCGAGCGCGCGCTTTTCCGGGGACGCCGGCGGCCGTGGCTGTGACGGTGCCCGCCCCCAAAGCCGCCGCCGCTCCCGCCCTCCCTCCCGCTCTCGAAGCTCAGCTCGTGGACCGCGTGCATCACGTTGAGCCTTGAGAAGTCGGGGTCGATTCTGAAGACGTGAGGTAAGAAAGCCGCGCCGCGACCCTCGGCGGCGGCCTTTTTTGGGACGAGTTTTTTTGTTTTGGTTTTTTGATTTTGAGAGTGAGGGAGAGAGGAGGAGGGAGAAGAAGAAGAAGAAGAAGAAGAAGAAGAAGAAGAAGAAGAAGAAGAAGAAGAAGAAGAAGAAGAAGAAGAAGAAGAAGAAGAAGAAGAAGAAGAAGAAGAAGAAGAAGAAGAAGAAGAAGAAGAAAGAAGAAAAAAAGAAAAACGAAGAAGAAAAAACTCACTTTCTTCAGCTGATCGGCCATCTGCCCCGCGAGCTGCGACCTCGCCGCCCGCGTCGCCAGGTAGTCCTCGAGGTGCGGCCTGAATAGCAACGTTCCCGCGACGCGCTGCGCCGCGAGCCACCCTTCGAGGCGGCACCCCTCGCCCGCGTCGAACGCGGCGTCCAGGGCGGCAGCGTCGACGGCGGCGGGCTGATCGAAGGAGAACCCTCCCAGCTCAACGTGGAGCGGGCTCGGCGGGACGAACTCGGGGTGTCCCGGGAGGTCGGCGCCGTGGGAGTCGAGCCTGAACTTGTGGAGCTCGCCGGCGGCGGCGGAGGCGGCGCCGCCGCCCAGGCTCGGCACGGCGGTCCTGCGCGCGCCGTCGCGGAGCGAGTGCTGCGCGCGGAGCAGGTCCCTTGGCGAGGGGCCGCCCGCCCCTCCTCCGCCCCCGCCGTCGCTGCCCACGTGCGCGGCGGAGTCGCTCGACCCCTCGCCGGACTGGTCCGCGGTGTCGACGTGCAGGGCGGCGCAGGGCATGTAGGGGAACGAGACGTTGAAGTTGAGGCGGAGGAGGTCGTGGCGGGTCTGGTCGACGTCGACCTTTTTCGTTTTCGTTTTTTTGTTTTCGGTTTTCGGGAGGGAGAGAGAGAGGGCGTGAGAACGAAGACAGGGAAGGAGAGCCCCCTCTTCGTTTCTGAAGCCTCGTCTCGCTGCGAGGAGCGAGGGACGCGCGGCCGGCGGCGGCGGGAGAGGGGAGGTCGAGGTCAAGGGTCGGAGGAGAGAAAAGGGGGGTCGTCGAAGAGGGGTTTTGTTTGAAAAAGAAACGCCAAGATTCGTTTCCTCTCCCTTTCTCTCTTTCTCTCTCTATTTCTCTCTCTTTCTCTTACCACTTGCTGGAGCTCCGGGAGCATGAATCCCTTGATTTCGTGTGTGAGAAGCCACGCCGCGACGAGCGAGGAGATGACGGTGACTGGAGAGGGAGAAGGGAAGAGGAAGAGGAACGAATCTGAGCAATCGATCGATCCCGGTCGAAAAAAGTTGAGAAGCAACAACAAAAGAACGACAGAAAAACGCACCGACTGCTCCCAACTTGGACTTTTGCACAAACTGGGATCCGGCCGCGGCCGTCTGGGCCGTCGCGAGGGAGGCGAGGCGGCGCATCCCGGCGAGAGAAGAGAAGAGGAGAGTTGAGCGAGCTTTTTTTAATGCTCGACGCCGCCGAGAGAGAGTGAAAGGTGCCGAGTTTTTTTCTTCCTCTTCGCTCCCCCTTTTTCCTTCCGCTCGCACTTTTCTTCTCCACCGGCTCGTCTCAAACTCGCTCACTCGCCCAGCACCCTCGTTTTTTCTTCTTCTGCATCGCGCTCGAGCTCCGAGCGCCATGCCTGCCAACGTAAGTGAACAGACTAGACCTCGCTCTCACATCTCCTCCCGTGCCTTTGTTCGGGTTTTGGGGGGAGAGAAAGGAAGCGCGCGATTTGGAAAAAAAGGGAAGACTCGTCGCCGGCCGCTTTTCCCACGGCCATCGCGAAACGCCTCTCGAGGGCGGCTGCTTTTGACTCTTTGATCGCTTCCCCCTTGCCCTCGTCGCTCCGCCGCCTCTTGCTGCACCTACCGTCTGTCTCGGCGTGTATTCAATCCCTCTTTCTCTGTGCCCGCGGCGTTTATTGTTGGAAGAGAGCGCGGGAACGGCGTCGTTTTTTAGAAGAGAAAAAAGGCGAGGGTGCTTTTAATGTCAAGCTCGCTGTCGTCAGCATCGTCGTCGCTTTGCTTTCGCTTCGCTCTCACTTTGGTTCAAAAAAAAATAAACTGAAACCCACCGAAAAAAAACAGCCGGAGCAGATCTACACCCTCGTGTCCGCGGACGGGGAGAACTACGCGGTCCCGGAGAAGATCGCGAAAATGTCGAAGACGGTCGAGAACACGATCAACGGTAAGAAGAGAAGAAAGAGAAGAAGAAAGAAGAAGAAAGAGAAGAACGGAAAAACTCAACCCCCTTCTTCTCTCTCCCTCTCTCTCTCTCTCCGCTTCCAAATTCTTCAACAGACATGTCCGACATGAACGACCCCATCCCCATCCCCAACGTCTCCTCCAAGATCATGTCGAAGATCGTCGCCTACTGCAAGCGCCACTCGGAGCACGACGAGGCCAAGAAGGCCGCCGAGGGAGGAGGCGCCGGCGCCTCGGGAGCCGGCGGCGCCACCGCGTCGTCTGCCGCCGCCGCGCCCGCCGCGGTCTCCGACGACGACCTCAAGGACTTTGACGCCGAGTTCGTCAAGGTCGACCAGTCGACGCTCTTCGAGATGATCCTGGCGGCCAACTACTTAGATGTCAAGGTGAGAGAGATAAAGGAAGGTTTTTTTGTTTTTTTTGTCTCGGACTTTTTTCTCCTTTTTTCTTCTTCTTCTCTCTATCGCCTTCTCACTTCCGGCGGGGAAAAAACGAAACAAAAATCTCCCAAAGCCCCTGCTCAACCTGACCTGCCTCACGGTCGCGAATATGATCAAGGGCAAAACGCCCGAGGAGATCCGCAAAACGTTCAACATCCCGAACGACTTCACTCCGGAGGAGGAGGAGGAGGTTCGCCGCGAAAACCAGTGGGCCTTTGGTGCGTTTTTCTCTTGTGTTCTGTCGTGTTCTTTTTTTTGCACCTCTTTTCCCTTTTTCTCTCAACCTCTTGTCGCTCCTTTTCCCTCTCGAAACTCACCCTTTTCTCCGCCGTTCTCTCCGCAAATCCCTCTCATCCACAGAATGAGTCCCATCGGCGCCGCCGGAGGGAAGGGCAAGGACAAAGGGGAGAGCCGGAAAAGCGGGTTTGGTCTAAGAGAGTTGAAGAAACTTTTCCGTGCTCGCCCCGTTTGTTGTAGCCTTTTTTTTGTTTTTTTCTTTGTTGTCTTTGTGTGTTCTTTTGCGCTTTTTCTTTTAACCCTTATTCTTTGTTTCTTTGTGTAGATTCAAACGTCATCCGCCGCTTGTTTGAAAGACTACTTTTCAAACGGCGATGCAAAAAAAAAAGAGGGACAGGGTCTTTCGACGCTCAAAACGTTTCGTCTTTTGTTTTACAAAACCGCTTGTTCTAGTTTGTATGAAATCGCGGGGGAGGGGGATCCGAGGAAAGCCCATCGTCTCTCAAAGGAATGTCGTTTGAATAAAACCAAAACGACGACGAAGTGGAACAGTTACTCTCTCTAGCGGGAAATAGGGAAAAAGAAAAAAGAAGGGAGGGGGCAATCAACGGAGCTCTCAGAGGTCTCTGCGGTCTTTTTTTTTTCCGATCTTTTTCCCTCCTCGTCACGCCGCGGCCATCTACTTTGACGTTGTGTTGTTGTTCTTGTTGTTATCGTTGTGAATGCTCTTAAGTAGACTGCTCAGGCAGGAGGGGATAAAAAAATGAGGTTTGTTTGAAAAAACGGGGGGGGGGGGGAAAACTCTCTAGCCGACGAAGACCCGCCGCGTGCCAGTGACGGGCGCGTCGCAGAAGGGGCACCTCCCCTTCCGCGCCCGCTGCTCCTCGGCGCACCCGGAGCACAGCAGGTGTCCGCAGTCGAGCGAGACCTCGACCTCTCTCTCGAGGCAGATGCCGCACTCGGCGGTCGACGAGGAAGAACGAGCGAGCGCGGCGGAGGCGCCCGCGGCGGCGGACGGGGGGCAGCGGGCGAGGCTGCGCAGCCTCGCCTCGCGGTCCGCGAGCGCGGCCCTCAGCGCCGCGGCCGAGGCCGCGTCGGCCTCCCTCGCTGCCTCAGCCGCGGCCCTCGCAGATTTCACGAGCTCGTCCTCGAGGGAGCGGAGCTCCTCGGGGGACAGGGAGGCCAGGGTCGCCGGCTCGCCTCTGTACCTCGACAGCTGCAGCTCGAGGGCAGTGACGGCGGCGGCCGAGGGGGGAGGAGGGGAGGCAGCGCCCGCCGCTCCTCCCGCTCCAGCTCCTACGCCTGCTCCTGCTCCTCCCGACGACGCTCCCGCCGCCAGCGCGGCCTCCCCCGCCCCCTCGAGGGCGGCCTCCAGGGCTCTGGCGTGCGCCTGAAGCCTGGAGACCTCGCGCACCAGCAGCTCCAGCGAGGCCGAGCCCTGCCTCGCCGTCGCCTCGGCGACGGCCTCGGCCCTCGCGCGCGCTGCCCCCTGCCTCGCCGCGTCGGCCGCGGCCCTCGCGGCGACGGCCTCGCGGGCGGCGGAGGCCCTCCCGGCCTCGGCGGCGCGCAGCCTGGCTCGCAGCGAGGCCGCCAAAGAGGCCTCCCTGTCTTCGCCGGCAGAGACCGAACGCTGCTCCCTCTCCTCGGCCTCGGCGGCTCTCGCCTCGGCCTCCTCGGCCCGCCGCTCGGCCTCCTCGGCGCGGAGCTCGGCCTCCCTCTTGGCGCCCGCGGCGGCCGCGGCGGCGCGCCGGGCGCTCTCGGCCTCCCTGCGAGCAGAAGCAGAAACGACCAGGGCTGCCCTGCGCGCTTCTCCCTCCAAGCTTGCCCGCTCCTCGCCCAGCAGCAGCCTCGCCGCGGCGAGATCGGCCGCGAGCGCGTCGGCGCGCTCGCGCTCGGCGCGGAAGAGCCCCTCGGCCACGGCAGCCTTGCGCGCGGCCGCGGCGGCGGTGGCCTGTGCGCTGCGCCTCCCGAGGGCGTCCGCGAGCCGCGAGCGCATGCTGCCTCCGGTCGCAATAGGGGGAGGAGGGGACAAGGAGGAGGAAGAAGGCAGGGGAGGAGGAGCGGGAGCGGCGACGGGGGTGGCGAACGACGGCGACAGCGGCGCCGACGACAGGGAGGGCGACGAGGGAGCATCATCATCTGCTCCTGTCTCCGCCCCCGCGGGGACAGCAGTCGCCGAGAGGCGACGCTGCGCGGTAGCAGCAGCAGCAGCAGCAGGAGAGGACGCCGAATGATGAGAAGACACCAGCATATCCCCGGCAACGGCGTTGAGATCGGAGCCGAAGTCAGTCACGACGGAGACGACGCCGCCGAACGGCTGCCTCGCGTCGGAGCCTCCGTAGAGCAGCAGCCTCCCCCCGACAGCCGTGGCAGAGGCCCCGTACCTCGGCGGCGGCGGCGGCGGGCCCGCCGGGGCCTCGGCCGGGCTCCAGCTCCAGTCCCGGAGGTCGAGAACGTGTGCATCGTTGAGGAAGACGCCCTCCGGGGTGCAGCCACCAAAGACGAGCGCCGCGCTCTCGCGGCCGCCGGGGCCGCTCCGTCCCGTCCCCGCTTCCGCTTCCGCTTCCGCCGCCGTCGTCATCAGCGCCGCGCAGTGCGAGAACCTCGCCCTCGGGGGAGAGCAGCTCCCAGCCGGGTGCCTCGGCCTCCTCCAGCTCCGGGTCCCGAGGTCCAGGAGCCAGGTGTCGTTGAGCGCGCCGCCGTCGCTCGCGGCGCCGCCGAAAAAGGCGACGCTGTCGGTGCCGCCGCAGGGCCCCGGGAACGCGGCGTGGCCGTGCCTCGGGCGCGGGGAGCCCTCCGTGGGGTCCGGGGAGATGTCGAGCTTGATCCAGGTGTCGCTGGAGTACGGAGGGTAGAGGGGCGAGAGGGCGGCAGAGGCGGAGGGAGAAGAAGAGCAAGATGCGCCGTCGCCTCCTCGCCGTCCTCCTCCTGCTCCCCCTTGCCCGCTGCCGCTGCCGCCTGCGCTCCCTTCGCCCGCCGTCGAGTGCACGGACCTCGGCCTGAGCAGCCACACCTCGCCCGAGACCTTCTTGCCGGCGCCGCCGAAGAGCAGTAGGCCATGCTCGCCGACGGCAGTCAGGGTCGCGCCCGCGACCGCCGGGGGCCCGCTGCCGACGGACCTTCCGCCGCCGCCGCCGCCCTTCCTGCGGCCGCCGCCGTCGCCGCCCCTCGAGGGGGAAGAAGCCGCGTTTGCAGCAGCTGCTGCAGCGAGCAGCGACCCCCCCTCCGCCGCCATCCCCCACGGGTCCGCGACGGCGTCGGCCCTCAGGGTCCTCCACGCGCCCCTGCCGACGTCGAGCTCATGCGCGCTCCGCAGGAAGCCGCGCCCCTGCCTGCCGCCGAACACAAAGACGCGGCCGCTGCCGGCCGGCCACTCCGCCGCGGCGGCGCCGAAGTGGGGGCCCGGCCCGGCGTCTCGACGGGCGAACAGCACCGCAGACGCCGCGGAGGAGGCCGTGAGCGGGGCCGCCCGGACCGCAAAGTTCAGGGAGGACGAAGAAGACGAGGGCGACAGGTTGGACGAACTGGCGGGGCTGTCGCAACTGCCGCTCCTGTTGCTCCCATTGCTTGGGATTCGCTGAAGACCTCGTTGCTGCTGCTGCTGCTGACTCTGCTGTTGCTGCCTCTGCTGCTGCATCGGCGGCCCCGTCGTCCGAACCTCGTGCCAGCTGCCCGCTATCGCGTCGAAGACGTGGACGTCCTCGAAGACCGCCGCGCCGACGCCGCCGACGACGACGAGCGCGTCGGTTCCCAAAGCGGCGGCGGCGTGGCCCCAGCGGGGGGCCGGCGAGGAGCCGGTGGCGCGCAGGAAGTCGTAGAAGACTGGGCGCGGGGCTCCCAGCGCGGCGCGAGAGGGCGGTGGAGGAAGAGGAAGAGGAAGAGGAAGAGGGAGCGGGGAGGCGGCAGCGGGGCCGGGACTCGCGGCGGCGGCGAGCTCGGATTCGTCCTCGCGCCGACTCACCCAGAGGCGCTCGAGCTGCCGGAGGAAGAGGGCGTCCCCGTCTCTCGCTTCCTCTTGCTCCTTTTCTTCTTCTTCGTCGGCCTGGCCGAGGCTGAGCGTGCTCCCCGGAGGGAAGCACGGATTGTCATCGGTGGCCTCCGGGGTCTGCGCGGCAGAATCGCCCTCGACGACGTCGCCCGGGAGGACCTGCGGCTGCCGCGGGCCGCGGCGCACGGAGCCCTCCCTCGAGCCGGAGCCGGGGCTGTGCCTCGATCCTTCGCGGGAGAGGGGCTGCCTCTCTACGGAGGCGTGGAGGCTGCTCCTGTCGACGAGGCCGTGGATGCCTGTTTGAGATTTGGTGGGAAAGAGAGGAGGCGGAAGCGGGGCGAGAGAGGGGAAAGAGAGAGGGGGGTTGAGTCGCCGTCGAAAAAAGGAACGGAGCCTCGAACGAGCACGTGGCCCCCCCTCCCCCCCCCACCTGGAGCCGGAGCGGAGGCAATTCGACCTTCGATCTCGCCCGCCCGCGTTGAGGCCCTTCCCTCTTTTCGACCTTCGTCGCCGCCGACTGGATCGCTTCGTACCTTGCTCTATGCTCTGGAACAGATTGCCTCCCCGAAGGCTCCCTTCTTTGGCCGGACTGGGGAGGTGTGACATCGGCGGCGCAACGTTGACGGCAGCCGGAGTCGTTTTCGTCGCCGCCGTCGCAGGAATCGCCCTTCCATCGAATAGGCTCCGTGCTGCTGCCGCCTTCGCCACATTTGGGGACTCCGCCGCCAGCATGCTCGCGGTGCCGAGCGCCGGCGCGGATCCCACCGAGTGGCGCTCTTCACCCTCCATCGTTGAAGAAGCGCGAAAAAAAAAAAGAAAAAAAAAAAGCCGCTTCTGGCTTGGTTGGTGTTGTTTCTAGGGAGAGAGCTGGATCCTTTCTTTTTTCGTTTTAAAAACAAATGGAAAACAACCCCGAAAATCTCGACCCTTTCTTCCCTCTCTCTCCCTCTCTCAAACACCGCGCGCGGTCTATCGCCGAAGAAAGATGGCGAGGAGGCAATCGCCACCTATCGCCGTTGCATCCTCTCAGCGGCGGCGGCCACCACCACCTCCGCCGCGCTGCTGCTGCTGCTGCTGCTGCTGCTGCTGCAGTTGCTGTTGCGAGGGAACGCCTCCTCCTCGGCCCCCTCCCCCGCCTCCGCCTCCGCCTCCGCTCTGCTGCTGCTGCTCAAACTGCTGCCTGTAGCGCTCCTGCTGCTGTGCGTGGAGCATCGCCCGGTGCTGCTCAAACTGCTGTTCCGCGCTCATCTGCTGAGGGGGAGGAGGTTGGGAGTAAAAGTGCTGCTGCTGCGGCGGCGGCGGCCCGCCGAAAAACCCACCGCCGCCGCCCCCGCCCTGCTGCATCTGCATCTGCTGCTGCTGCTGCTGGATGTGCATCGCGGCCATTCTTGCCCTCATCTCCATCGCGGCCGCGAG
>Ga0315289_10009911_pt1 | contig 13679 bp, 11 predicted proteins | sample YL17G11_40_MG_FD_203452 | JGI IMG/M metagenome (GOLD analysis project Ga0315289, IMG submission 203452) | Sediment microbial communities from Yellowstone Lake, YNP, Wyoming, USA - YL17G11_40 | ecosystem: Environmental > Aquatic > Freshwater > Lake > Sediment | place: USA: Wyoming | collected...
ACACGTGGGCAAAGTCCTGCCGGACTGGAAGGACTTTAACCCGGAGGGTTTTGCTCGAAGGTAGCCCAGGAATTCATTCCTGGGGATTCTAGGTCATACAAGTTGTATGGGCACTAGCTGGTAAGAGCAATGTAATTTTCAGGCTTCTGTTCGTGCGAGTTGGGGCGGGCAAAAAAGAAGAGCCTCGCTGCTGGCGAGGCTCTAATTGTCGCTGGGCTCCGGTGCTCGGGACCTAACTAAGTACCATCAGCCCAGCATGGGCAAGGAGGTATTGGAAAGGAGCAAATCTGCATCACGAATGTGTGCATTGCTACTTAGTTATACGATGCCGCTTCATTTAAGGTTCCCACTTTTTGGAGAAATGGTCGCAATTTGTTCAAGCTTCAATACCGCCCATTGCCAGGTGGATGTGTGGATGCGGTTTGCCGGGTGACGGCTCTCAGCCGACTGAATCGCCCTGCTGCGTGCTGAATCGCCGATGATTCTCCTGGCCGAAACCTTCAGGCCTCTTCGGCTGCCCTGGCTCTATTGCTTGGTACCGCGTGCCGCCGCCATCAGGATTATCGCTATAGCAAGTCCGGCAGTCACCAGGTATACGGCGTACATTACGAGTGTCAGGGAGTTCCGCAGTCGCATGTCTGCAATCACTCCAGCCGGATGGAACGCTGCGACGATCGAGTCGAATCCGAGCTTGAAAGCGACAGAAACCACAAGCGCAATGATGGCGGTTACAAGCAGCCAAACCGGGATTGGTTTTGAATTCTGCATCGCTCTGTTTCTCCTTCCTTTCGCCCACTTTATCACCGAGTTGCCTGGGCACTCACCAATACTTACCAGCAGTTTATACGAAATTCCTGTTATCTGGTAGGGACACGCAAAATTCTGTGGCAAAAAGTGGAAAAACCTTGGAACTCTGAGCCGGGGTTGGTCGTCTTTATAAATAGAGAAGTGAATACGGCAAAACGACTTGGCAGTTTGCAAAGTTGGCGGCTCGTACCAGCATTATACACTGCCCTAGCAATCCGACCTCCTTCCATCTACCCCAGCCGCGAAAGGGGAAGCGGCTGGGGTTCTTTTTGCTGGGGATTATCTGCGATTGTTGCTTGGCGCCCCGAAGGCTCATTCGCTGTACTCGAGCGTCGTTTGGGGTTGGGAGGCAGTTCAAGGTTTTCGGGATTCCACTACTAGAAGCAACTAGGAATCGGAGCAGCCGCAGCCCTTGAATCTGTGGCTGCTGGATTTGCTATAACTGTGGGGATACCGGGTCAGGCTGCCTTGGCCGGGCGAACATAGTACTTGCCCTTATACGCGCGGCAGAAGGCTTCCAGCACCGCTTTATCCACAGGCGTTTCGGCGTCATGCCGCAGGATTTCTATGGCAGTGCTGTCGGGGAGTGAGGATCTATGCCGTTGATTCGAGACCAGGCGGTCGAATGTATCCGCCAGTGCGATAATGCTTGCGGCTTCCGCCGGCCTGCCACCGGACATCTGATACCTGGCGGTAGGGTCTACCACGCGCTGATTGAATTCCTTGAGGAACTCCGCTACGCCGCGCGCCAGAGCCGATTCCGGGATTCTCGACCTGTCCGTATGGTGAAGCAGCGCCGCGAGCCTCAGAGCCTCCATCTCGCCGGCCTCCCAGCCCATGGCCTTCGCCGTCATCGCACAAAGCATCTCCACACGCCGACAGTGCTGCCGTTCCTCGTGGTTCTGATCGCTGGCCGCCATCAAGAGACACTCTACGGCTACATCAACGGTATTACCTTGCTCCATTAGGCTACCTGCTCTCCTAACTACTGGTGAATCAACCTAAATTATCGGTCAGCGGTTCTCTATTCAGCAGTCTCCTGGTGGGAATCCTGAGGGAACTTAAGCCCTCGCCCGAACCGTCAAATTAGCAGGAGCAGCTATGGGGTGGAATCAGCCGAGTCGCCGGCCCCGGCGCACGGCCTGTGCAGGTTTCGCGCTCGAAACCTTGACTCCGGGCGACCCTTTCTGTATACTTATCGAGGGCCATTCACCTTTCTCAAAAACCCGTCGCTGAGGTATACAAATTGAAGCTGAAGATCGGACTTCCAAAGGGCAGCCTACAAGATGCCACATTTGCAATGTTGAAGAAAGCAGGCTGGGATTTCCATGTTAACAGCCGGTCATACATGCCTTCGTGTGATGATGATGAGATTGACGCCCTGCTGGTCAGGCCTCAGGAAATCCCGCGCTATGTGGCCGACGGCATCCTGGACGCCGGGCTCACCGGGAAGGATTGGATAGTTGATTCCGGCGCGGATGTCCTTGAGGTCGCCGACCTATCATACAACAAGGCAACCCTGAGGCCGCTCCGGGTGGTCGTGGCCGTCAAGGAAGATTCGGATATACGCGAGGCAAAAGACCTTGAGGGCAAGCGCATCTCCACGGAGTACGTCAACCTTACGAAAAGGTGGCTCGAAAGCAAAGGGGTATCCGCGCAAGTGGAATTCTCCTGGGGCGCGTGCGAGGTGAAGGTTCCTCAACTGGCGGATGCAATAGTGGTAAACACCGAGACCGGCAGCTCGCTGCGCATGCACGATCTGCGGGTAGTCGAGACTATCCTCGAATCCACCGCCAGGCTGATTACCAATAAGCAGTCCTGGCAGGACAAGTGGAAGCGCAACAAGATTGAGAATCTGGCTATGCTCATGCAGGGCGCCCTCAACGCCGAGCAGCTTGTCGGCCTGAAGATGAACGTGCCTCGTGAAAAGTTGAAGGATGTGGTAGCCATTCTGCCCGCCCTGAAAAAGCCGACTTTGTCGCCCTTGAGCGATAAATGCTGGGTGGCGGTTGAAATAGTCGTCGAGGAAAAGGTTTCCAGGGACTTGATCCCCAGGCTGCGGCGCGCAGGGGCCGAAGGATTGGTCGAATATCCTCTGAATAAGGTAGTCTACTAGGGTTCGCGGGTGTACCGCGCACTCGATGAGGATCACCGGGATGCAGTGCAAGAACTGTGGTATGGTAAATGACGCAGACAGTAAGTTCTGCAAAGAATGTGGGCAGAAGCTCGAGGCGACTGCGCCGCCCCAGGCGCTGACTCCTAACGGACATATCAAAATCGGCGAGCTGATTTACACCGCGTATAAGCATAAGGAAGCGGGGGAAATCGAGAGCGCCATCCTTGCCTGCCAGGGAGCATTGGCGCTGAATGAGGCGAGCGCTTCAGCCCACGCGCTCCTTGGCTCGCTGTATGAGCTGAAAGGCGACATTGCAGCCGCGATCCGCGAGTACGGGCGTGCTGTCGAGCTTAATCCACGGAGCGATGCCGATCGCCAAAAGCTCGAAGATTTGAGGAGCGGGCATACCGCGCCTGCTCCTTCGGGCCCCGCGAAGATGTTCGAAAATCTGCTGCCGTACTGGCCGTATGTGGCGGCGGTGGTGGCCCTTTTCATCGTGCTGGCATTTGGCTTGGCGATGATATGGACACCGCCCGAGATACCGGAGGAAAGCACAAAGCCCTCGGCGGGCGCGTCACCTCGCGGCAGCGTACCCCAAGCAGTGCCTGTTCAGCCTTATGGACCGCGATATCCGCAGGGACGGGCGTTCCCCGGCTACCAGCAGCCTTATCCGGGCGGGGCGGGACCCGAGCAGCGGGGCACAACTCCTCAAGCCAGCGCCCCGGCTGCGTCAAGGCGCGGAGGAGCTGCGGCGCCCGAGCCCGATACCCGGCGGCCCACTATAAGCCCGCCAGCGAGTGGGCAGCGCGAGTCGAGCCGACAGCCGCCTTCAAGGGAGCCTCCTGTGATCGTGCCTGTAATCGAGACGAATCGTAAGCCATCCCAAGGTTCGTCTCGTCCGGCTGGCACGGTTGCCGTCTCGCCGCCCAAGACGACCGCAGTGGCTCGTACTCCTGTCGAGCCTGCGGGCGATCCGGAGGAAAGGGCCTTTAAATTGCAGCGGGAGGGCAAGTATCAGGAGGCCATCGCCGCATACCGGGAGTCGCTGAATCGGACGAGCGACCCCGGCCGGCTGTATCAGCAGATCGGCCTGTGCCATCAGCGGCTTGGGCAGCATGATTTGGCGATTGATAACTATAACCGCGCCATTAGCTCGTATCGCGATCAGTTAGCAGCCGGGCGGAATCCGGCAGAGGTGCAGAGGAATATCAGATCGTGCGAGGCCGGCATTCAGGTCAGCCGCGGGCAGGCGCGTTGAAGGACTAATACATGAAAAGGTTTTTGCCTCTCGTGCCGGCGGCGGCCATTGTTTTAGCATCGGTTGCCGCCATGTCAGCTACTAAACCTCCAGCTGCGGGACTACCGCTTGCGCTTGTGTTTGCAAGTCCGGTCGGCGACAGCCAAACCCCCAGCGATCCGGAGGCAGTGGCGGCGGTGATCGAGCGGCTGAAGGCCGCGGGCCAACTGAATATACTTCCCTTTAGCCGTGATTTACCGGTTGTCACCCGTGCCGTGATCGAGCGGCGACTGGACCAGCAAACGCTGAACCAGGCCTCGGATCCGAAGAAAGCGATTCGGATAGCGGCTGCAGTGGGCGCCGGGTACGCGCTGTGCGTCCAGGGGTCGGTAGCTGGCTCGAAGGTAACTATCTCTCTGCAACTTCTGAAAGTGTCCGGCGGAGAGCGCTGGGTATCCGCCTCGGAGGGCGAGACCGCCCAAGGCGGGGCCAAAGCGGATGTGAATCGCAGTAACGCGATCCTGACCGCCGCCAGCTCCGCAGTATCGCAGCTCGTAATCAGCGCTTTCGGCCAGGGAGCTGCGTTGAACATAGCTCCTCCGGCCGCTGGAACGCCGACCTCGCAGCCGACGGATGCGGCTCCTGCTCCGAGGAAGGCCGAGGAAACCAGGGATACAGCCGCCGAGTACGCGAAGCTCATCAAGCAGGCGGAAGTATATGTGGCTGAGCGCGATCTGCCCAACGCCATTATGGACTTGAGGCGGGCGATCAATCTCAAGCCGGACGAGCCTGCCCCGAGAGTACAGTTAGCCCGGATTTACTCCGAGCTGGGAATGACGGTGGAGGCCGCGGATGAGTGCAAGCGCGCCCTGCTCTTCAGCAAGGATAGCGTGGCCCTGCACGACATGCTGGCCAGGCTGTATACGGCAAGCGGCGCATTGGCGGAGGCGGTCGAGCAAAGCCGGGAGATAGCCCGGCTGGAGCCAAGCAACGTGGATGCTCGCCTGGCCCTGGGGGACCTTTATTGGAATCAGAGCAAAGTCGAGGATGCGGCGGGCGCATACGAAGAGGCGGCGGAGCTGGCTCCTCAGAATCCTGTCCCGCACGAGCGCTTGCAAAGGCTTTACGCCGCACGCAAGATGTATGCACAGGCGCTGGAACACTTGCTGCAGGCAAGGATGCTCGCGGCGGATGCTCAGTCAGCCGATTCGGGACGGTACAGGGCTATTGCACAGGTGATCCAGGATGAGTTCAACACCGTCCTGGGTAAGTTGGAAACGGCCAGCCAGGATTACGCCGAGGACAGGATCGGCAGGGAAGATTATTACAAGGAATGCAGGGATGCCACCAGCCGGATAGACGCTCTGGCGGGTTTCCTGTCCGCCCAAACTGCGCCGAAGGATTATAGGGAAGCCCATTCTCATGGTGTGCTGGCGGTGAGCCTGCTTGCGCAGGCGGCCGGATACATGGTCTCGTATCTGGAAACGGAGAAGCGGAATTACGCGGAGCAAGCGAGGCTGCTCCGGTCGGAGGCGAAGACCGAGCTGAACCTGTTCGCCGCCGCAATTCGCAAGACTTAGGGCAAACCGATGAGCGATTTGCAAGGGCAGAGGTCGGAGGTCCGAAAGGCTTATACAACAGGTTCGGCGCCCGAAGAACGAAACATGAATGAAGTTGTGTCGTTGGGGAAGATTATAATCTTCATTGGTGTGGCGGTAGTTATATTCGGCGCGATCGTCCTGCTGCTGGCGCGGGTAACTGGAGGGAAAGGCGCGCCGCTGCCCGGCGACATAGTGATCCGGCGGGACAATATCGCGATATATTTCCCTATCGTCACAATGCTCGTCGCCAGCATTATCCTAACGCTTTTGGCTTTGATCGTCGCCGCATTCCGAAGATGAGGTCCCCGGTATATGCGCCTTAGTGAGTTCGACTACAGCCTGCCGCCCGAGTTCATCGCGCAAGAGCCTCTGGCGGAACGGGACAAGTCGAAGCTGCTGGTCCTGCATCGCGACTCAGGAAAGATCGAGCACAGACGCTTTTACAATATTTCCGAATATTTGCGTCCCAGCGACCTGCTCGTGCTGAATGACACGCAGGTTACCGCGCTGCGATTAGCAGGAGTGAAGCCCACCGGCGGCAAGGTGGAAGTCCTGCTGCTCCGCGAACTTGGAGGAAACCAGTGGGACGCCCTGGTCAGGCCCGGCAGGCGGGTGAATGTCGGCGCGACAATACTATTTGGGGAGAACGAGCTATCCGCGCGGGTGATGGAGCGCACGGAGGGCGGCGGAAGGATTCTCGACTTCGGAGGCGCACCTGGAGCCGCGGAGACAATCAGGCGGCTCGGCGAGGTGCCTTTGCCGCCGTACATACACGCCGTCCTCAGGGACGTGAGCCGCTATCAAACGGTTTACGCGTCGCAACCCGGGTCGGCAGCCGCGCCGACGGCGGGATTCCATTTTACGCCGGAATCGCTCGCAGAGCTGCGGGCGATGGGCGTCGAGACGACGTTCATCTCACTGCACATAGGGCTTGCGACTTTCAGGCCCGTGCGGGCGGAGATCATCGCCGAACACGTGATGCACAAGGAGGTCATTTCCATCTCGCAGGAGGCGGCTGAGGCTGTCAACTCGGCTGAGGGGCGCGTAATCGCCATCGGCACAACCACCGCCCGGGCGCTCGAAAGCGCGGCCGTCGGGAAGCGCAGGATCGCGGCAATTGATGGAGAGACGAGCCTGTTCATCACGCCCGGCTATGAGTTTAAGATTCTTGATGGGATAGTGACCAATTTCCATATGCCGAGGTCAACCCTGCTGATCCTCGTCGCGGCGTTTGCAGGACGCGACCTGGTCATGCGGGCATACGAAGAGGCCAAGAAGGAGAATTACAGGTTTCTCAGCTTCGGAGACGCGATGCTGATCGTGTGACTTCCCAGGGGTACGGGAAGAGTGATGAGTGACGAGTGATACCCCTGCGGTCTGAGCCACCGGTCGGCTGAGATAGTACAGGAGGTTCGAGTTCCATGCGCAGCCTGGAAGAGTGGACTAAGTATTTGGAGCAGCAAGAGCAGACGTTGCGGCGGACGTCGAGCGGCGAGGCGACGCCCGATAAGGCACAGCAGGGCCGGGAGGAGCCGGCAAAGGCCGCATCTCCGCCAGCTCCGAAGCCGGCCGTGCCGGGTCCCGTCACGCCACCCAAAGCCGGTAATGTCCAGCGTGCTTCCATGCACGAAGCGCAGCCGTCAGCCCGCGGATCGGCGGATACTATCGCGGCTGGCGAACTTCAGGCGGCCGTTCGACTGCGAAGGAAGCTGATGGCTGGCATCGGGCAGCGCGAAACAGCCCGGAAATCTTATAAGGAGTTCAAGGAAACCCGGGAGGAACTGCTGCAGAGGCTTCTCGATCCCGCGCTGACCCTGGAGGATGCGGCCCGACTCCTGAAAGTCTGCCCGACCACCGTGCGCCGATATACCAACCGCGGGCTGCTCAAGCATTTCCGCACGGCGGGCAACCAGCGGAGATTCCGGCTGTCCGACGTGCTGGCCTTTTTGGAATCTCAGGCGTCCGGAAAAAGCGCCTCGGATTAAAGCCGCCGCCTTGATCCGCCGCGGCGGACAGGCGGACGAAGTGGACGGCTTCCTGATTGAGGTAAAGGCGAATGAGAATCGGCATATTCAGCGAGAGTTACGAGCCGGTGCTGAATGGTGTCACGGTTTCGATCCTCACGTTGACAAAAGAGCTGAAGCGCCTCGGCCACGAGGTTTGGGTCTTTGCGCCCGGTTATTCCGGCCACAAGGATATCGAGAATAAGGTATTCAGGTTTCCGTCGTTGCGCACGTATAAGGCCCGCGATTATCCCCTTGCGATACCATATCTCCCCCGCCTTCAGGAGCGGGTGAAAAGTCTCAACCTGGACATTATCCACACTCATACGCCCTTCATGCTGGGCTGGCTCGGGCTCCGACTGGCGAAGCGGCTGAACATTCCCATCATCTCAACGAATCACACCTGGTATACCGAGTACGCGCACTACTTCCCCCTCACGCCGGTTTGGGTTACGCAGTCGTTCCTTGTGCGAATGCTGCGGCGCTATTACAACCGGTGCGATGGGGTCGTGGCGCCTTCGCGGTACATTGTGGATTTGCTGCGCGGGTACGGCGTGCGCACGCCCATGTATGTTATACCGACGGCGAACTCGCTCGACACGAGCCGGGACCAGGAGGCGCGTTCCAGGATTCGCGGCGAATACGGCATCCCGGCCGACGCCAGGGTACTGCTCTATGTGGGCCGGCTTGCGCGGGAAAAGAACCTCGATTTGCTATTTAAGGCGTTCGAACGGCTTGCCCGCAAGCACGGGGACATCCATCTCCTTTTGATAGGAGGCGGCCCGCACGAGGCCGGATGCAGGAGCATGGCCGCCCGGCTTGAATGCGCGGGGCGCATCGCGTTCACCGGATACATACCCAGGGAAAAGGTGGCGAAGTACTACTCGGCCGGAGATTTGTTCGCCTTCCCCTCTACGACCGAGACTCAGGGATTGGTGCTCGCCGAGGCGCTGGGGGCCGGCGTTCCGTGTGTCGCAGTCAGGGCCGGCGGTAGCCCTGAGATGATTGTGGACGGCGAAGACAGCCTCCTCGCCGAAGATAGCGTTGACGACTTCGCCGGAAAGATCGACAGGCTGCTCGCCGACCGCGAGCTTATGGAGCGTTTCTCCGCACGGGCAATCGAGAACGCCTCACGTTTTTCCCCGCACGAAATGGCTCTCTGCATGCTCGAAGCCTATGAGTCGGTTCTGGCTCGCAAGGGCGGAGCAGCGGCTGGGTAGCTATCCCCACCGCCCCCGAAAGTCTCCCGCAACCCTGATGTATAGTATTATGTACTAGAAAGACCTAATCGGCATCCGAAGCCCATCCCTTACGCATCACTCGTCACTCCTCAGCCCCTGCAGTCTTTATGTGACTTCCTGCCAGGTTCGGGTCCGTGCGGATTTCTCGGCTGCGGCGAGGATTTTTTGCAGGTAAAGGCCGCGGTGCAGGGAAGGCTCGACCGGCCGACCGGCTGCCACAGCCTGGAGGAAGTTGTACAGGCAGTGCATGTGCGCGCGCAGCCATCCGATGCTGAACTTCGGGCCGGGGAAGCCTGCGGGTTTCTCGTATCGCTGCACCGTGGCGACCCTCTGCCAGCCGCGCGCGCCGCCGAGGGGAGATTCAGAATCCCGCAGGTCGTATGCCTCCAGGTAGTTGGGCTGCATCAGGTTGATGCGGAGCGCGCCCTTGTCCCCGTGAATCTCGAACTGGAGTTCGTCCTCAGCGCCGGTGGCGATCTTCGATGCCTCGATGACGCCGCAGGCGCCGTTGGACATCCTGACGAGCATCAGGGTCTGGTCATCCGCCTCCGCGGGAACGATCTCGCCGCATCGGTTCGGCCGCTTGGGATATAGGATGCGCTGTTCGGCAAAGATGCCGGCGATAGGGCCGATGAAATAATCCATCAGGTCCACGATGTGCGAGCCGAGGTCCTGCAACACACCGCCGCCCTCGGACTTCAATTGTTTCCAGCCCATCGGCCTGTCGGGGTCCACACTGCCGGAGTGGAGGTAGGCCGCGCGGAAGCTGATCGCGTTTCCGATAAATCCCTCGTCAATAAGCTGCTTGGCGCGCAGAGTTGCCGGGAAGAAGCGGTAATTCAGCGTCATCTGCCCGATCCCTCGATAATCCCGAAGGGCCGCCTCTACCCGTGCGGCATCCTCGTCACCGGCTACCAGCGGCTTGTCGCAGTATATGTGCTTGCCCGCCGAAATCGCCGCGACCAGTTGTTCCGCGTGCCGGCTGTTAGGGGAGCAGATGTTGATGATTTGAATGTCATCCCGCGCGATAAGCTCCCGCCAGTCAGCGGCGCCGAATTCGAAGCCTCCTTGCCCGGCGGCTTTCCGGGCTGTCTCCTCACGCGAGGTAGCGACTCCCACCAGTTTCGTCCGCACCGGCACGGGATCGTAGAAAAGCGGCATGTTCAGATAGCCGTAAGCGTGGACCTTGCCGATAAACCCAAAACCGATGATGCCAACCCCGAGCGCGTCCATTATTCCTCCTATTCGAAAGGGGTCCGGGAACCTCTCTTACTCTTACTCGTGGATCAGCGCGTGTGGGTAAATCCATACGCTAATCTCGCAAACCCCCGCCGCCGAAACCCATCTCGCCATTCCCTCCGAGCTAAGATAGCACCCGCTAGTGGCGCTGTCAAGCAGCCCCGGTGTCCGGTGAAAATCTTTCCTCTCCAGTACGCCGACCGCGAAAGCCCAAACTCGCATCACGGTGAGGGACGGGCAAACTGAGGATAGCTCCCGGGAATGATCCGCGAGAAATCGTCACGTGAATCGGGCCGGATGGTGATTTATACGCAGGGTAACCGGCGCCGCTGGGGGAACTAATAGAGTGATCGAGGCAATGCCGCTCTTCGGGGTTGCCGGTCGAGATATCGAAGAAGGATGGTGTAGAATGACATCGAAATCGCGCCGAATCAGCATTTCCCTTTTCCTCCTGCTGGCTGGTCTGCTGAGCGCCCAGGTTTACGCTCAGCCCCAGGCCAGGGACACGGTGTTGTTTGCCAGCGTGAAAGGGCAGCTATGCCAGATGGTCCATGTCACTGGGATCACCGGTCCCGTGGACCGATGGGCTATTGCAGTTGGGAGCGCCGCGACCCCTGTTGACCCCAAAAACGTCCAGGCATACAAGGGCGGCTGGCTGGTGCCCATACCCGCGGTGGAGAGTCCCACCGAATTGAGCATTACGGCAGGCGAGGCCGGCTCCATCACGCACACGGTCAAGCCCCAGAAGCGATGGACCGCCTACCTGACTCCGCATACACACTTCGATCTGGGCTTCACGGATGTGCAAACGAGAGTCTGGAACCTGCAGATGCGCTACCTCGAAGAGGCGATGAATGTTTGTGAGGAGACCAGGGACTGGCCCGAGGAGTCGCGCTACCGCTGGACGATCGAGTGCTCCTCGCTGCTCGAGAAGTTCGCCGAGCGCCACGCTGACAAGATACCGAGGCTGCTGAAACTGATCCAGGAGGGTCAGGTGGATGTCACGGGCGAGTATATCGGCCTATTGACGGAGTTGTGTGGGGGCGAGGAGCTGTGCCGCTCGTTCTATCCACTCGCCAAGTTCCGGGACAAATATGGCATCACGGCAACCACAGCCATGCACAATGATATCCCCGGCATCACCTGGCAGATGCCGCAGCTATTCCAGGCGGCTGGCATTCGTTATCTCTCGTTACGCGCCAATCCGGTGCGGGCAAAGCTGGTATGGGACCGGCCGGACGCGCCGACACGCCCGTTTCTGTGGGAAGGCCCGGACGGGTCCTCAATCATCGTCTGGTACACGGATGCTTACCGTGAGGCGAACTTCTTCCGCGGCGACTGCTCGCCCAAGGCGCTGGAGGGGTTCTTTGCCGGGCAAGACGGCCATCCGTATGACCAGTTCCTGGGGATCATCGCCCGCCAGGAAGCAAAGGGAACGCCGGTTGACGCTATCCAGATGCGAATGGGCGGAGACAACATGGGCCCGACGATCAACCCATGCCTGTGGGCGCGAGCCTGGAACGAGCGATGGGCCTACCCCCGGATCGTTGTCGGCACGAACCGCATGTTCTTCGAGCGCATCGAGCGCTTCCGTCCGCAGTTGGAGAAGCATCGCGGCGACATCACAGACTGGTGGGCCGACGGCGCAGGTTCATCAGCGCGCGAGACCGGCATGAACCGCATCAGCCACGAGCGGACCGCCGTCGCCGAAACTTTAGGCGCCCTGGTGGACAAGGGTGTCCTGGGAGATACGTGGGATGTCTACCGCGAGATGCTCCTCTACGACGAGCACACTTTCGGTTCGAGCGGCAGCATAAGGACCAGGGACCCCGCCAACGCCGCCGAGCAGTGGAAGATAAAATCTGGATTTACCTACAACGCAGGTCGGATGAGCCGCAAACTAATGGAAAAAGCCAGGGATTCGCTGGCTGAAGCGGTGCGGTCCGATAAGGTGACGCGCCTCGTTGTGTGGAACCCGTCGTCCTGGCCTCGCTCGGGAATAGTCGAGGTGAAGCTGCCTGAATACCGCGCGGTCTACGATCCCGACTCGCGGCATCCGCTTCAAGCTCAGCGGGTGGGAGATCGCTGGGCGCTGCGCGTTGAGGACATACCGCCGCTGGGATGGAAAGCATTCGAGATATGGCCGGGCGAGTTTCCGACTGAAACCGCGCTCCGCAAGGAAACCACACAGGCGATCCCTATCGCCACGTATGACCCGCCTCCACTCCTTTATATCTACGACATAGGCGGCAAGCGCGAGAAGATTCAACCCTACTATGGCTTTCCGACTTACGAGAAGAATCGGTCGAAAACGGAAATCGAGTACTCGAAGTCCCTTTCCGTGCGAGACGGCCTGCTCACGCAGTCTTCCGGGAGGCTGGAGAATCCGCCGGGCTCGAAATCGGTGCAGCTGACTACCAAATTATACGCTGGTTCGGACCGCGTGGATATCGCTGTGGATATAGACAAGGTGGCCACGGAGGATATGGAGGGCGTCTACCTGGAGTTCCCGTTCGACCTGGATAAACCGACCGCCCGCGTCGGCATCCCGTTCGCCTGGATGGATGCGGCTAAGGACAGGCTGCCTTGCACCTGCGCTGATTTCTTCTCTATAGACAGGGCCGTGGACATCAACGACGGCCGGCGCGGAGTCATGTTTGCGGCGGTAGAGGCCCCACTGGTCGAATTCGGCAAGATCACCACCGATGCCTGGTCGGAGAACCTGGCCGTGGAGAAGGGCAGCATTTACTCCTATGTGATGAACAACTACTGGTTCACGAACTACAAGTTCTCGCAGGGCGGGCCGCACACATTCCACTATGCGATAAAGCCGTACAAAGGAGCGTTCGATGCGATTGCCGCATCCCGGTTCGGCGAGGAAGCAGCGCGGCCGCTTGAAGCCCGCATAGTATGGCCGGGCAGCACAGGCCGATGGGCGAAGGTGAAATCCTGGTCGGCGATGCGGATTCAGCCGGACAACGTCATCGTGGCCGCCGTGAAGCCGGCTGAAGACGGCCGGGGCATTATAATCCGCCTGGCTGAGTCGGCCGGGCGCGATGCCGAAGTATGCCTCTCCGCCAAGGGATTGCCTGCCGGGACGCTGTGGCGGTGCACGCTGCTGGAGGATGATGTCGAGCGGATCGGCCCCTCGGACGGCTCGGCCAGGTTCCATCTCAGCCGGTGGCAGATCGCGACGATACGCCTGGTCCCGGAGGGCGCGTGATCTCTCTGCGGATGGGTTAAATACGGTATTGCGTGTAAGATCGAGGTTGGGCAGTTCGATTTCCTCGGGGAGCTTGACATCAACTGTGCTAGTGCCCATGCAACTTGATACGCCGCACTCCGGCCCAGGGTTGTCCCGAGTACGGGATCCCGCTCCGGCGGGAAAAACACCTGGGCTACACGCGGGCAAAGTCCTGCCGGACTGGAAGGACT
>Ga0315289_10009912_pt1 | contig 13679 bp, 11 predicted proteins | sample YL17G11_40_MG_FD_203452 | JGI IMG/M metagenome (GOLD analysis project Ga0315289, IMG submission 203452) | Sediment microbial communities from Yellowstone Lake, YNP, Wyoming, USA - YL17G11_40 | ecosystem: Environmental > Aquatic > Freshwater > Lake > Sediment | place: USA: Wyoming | collected...
CTTTGCGCTTCAGCCGTCAGCCTGCCGCTCATTGTTTTGACACATTCCGGATTCCAAAATGCAGCCCAGGCGCTGAAACTGGGCGCCCATGATGTTGTCAGCAAATCAACGATGGATGGTGAACTGTTTGCCCAGAAGGTTATTACATCTATTGACCGTAAAGGCATTGAAAACGAATTAAGGCTGAAGGACGAAATCTTGCAGGCGGTCAATTACGCCGCCGAAGTTTTTCTGGCGCAATCCAACTGGGAATTCTGGATAGAGGAAGTTCTGGCGCGGCTTGGCAAGGCATCACAATCAGACCGGGTTTATGTTTTCCGGAACAGCAAGAAAACAGAAAATGAACTTTCAGCAAATTTACATGCCGAATGGGCTGCTGAAGGGATTCAGCGCTCAACTGAATTCAGTGCTTTATTTAATTCAGATTATAGAGACACAGTAATCTTGCATTGGGCGGATTTTTTATCAAAAGGCCAAATTATTCATGGAAATGTGGGAGACTTGCCGCAAGTCGAACAACCATTACTAATGAAAATGGGAGTAAAGTCCCTTGTTGCTGTTCCAATATTCATTGACCATTCATGGTGGGGATTTATCGGGTTTGACCAATGCCGGCGGCAAAAAACCTGGTCAGTCGTTGAAATCGATGCATTAAAAACAGCAGCGAATATTTTCGGAGCCGCAATTTCACGCCAGGCGGCAGAGGAAAAATTAACTCACCTGGCCACGCATGATTATCTAACCGGTTTGCCCAACCGTATGCTTTTCGAGGACAGGTTCAACCAGGCTTTAGCGCGGGCAGAACGCAGCGGTGAAAAAATCGCAATTGTTTCAATTGATCTGGATAAATTCAAGACAGTCAATGATACCTTTGGCCATCCTGTGGGGGATAAGGTACTTGTTGAAGCTGCCCTTCGCCTTGGTTCTGCCCTGCGCGGCAGTGATACCTGCGCTCGTATTGGAGGGGATGAATTTGGAGTCATCACAGAAAGTATTCACAATAAAGGTGATGCAATGCGGGTTATGGAAAAATTAACTAACTCATTGAAAACTCCGGTTATTGTAGATAAAAAAGAGATAAGAATTTCCGCAAGCATGGGCGCAGCATTGTATCCAGATAACGGCAAGGAACTTGAAGGGCTGATGAACGCAGCCGATAAAGCGCTTTATCAGGTTAAAGAAAAACAATCCGCGTTTCAAGTGTTCAATGATGGGCAGTACTCATGGCTGAAAGATTGAATCTGCTTCTGGCAGCTAAAGAGCCAAAAATAATCCGACAGATTCATGAAGAGATGGCCCTTTCTTCTTTAAAACCGAACAAAATTATTAATGCAGACAGTTTGGAGAAAGTGGTTAATTATCCGGACAAACCTGATATTGATGTCCTTTTAATTGACGTGGAATATGCGCTCCCAGATTTGAACAAGACTTTCCAAACCATACAAGACCAATTTCCGAACCTGCCAATTGTTGTTCTGGTTGACATAAAGGATTTTGAAATTGCCCGCCAGGCTGTAACCCGGGGGGCGCATGGATTTGTTATAAAAACAGAATTGATCAGCAGTGTTCTGGAATGTGTCATTCTTCAGGCTGTTAACCTCATGAAGACCCGCACCCAACTTGGGGAGAGCACTCGGCAGATAAAAAACCTGATGGATAATCTGCCGGGCATTGCTTATCGCTGTAAAAATGATGAGAACTGGACGATGGAATTTATCAGCGCGGGCTGCCGGCAGCTGACAGGCTATGATGCTGAAGATCTTCAATTCAATAAAAATATCTCGTTTAATAACCTGATCGATCCGGATGACAGGCAAAGGGTTTGGGGCGAAATACAAAAAGCGATAAAGGAAAACCGACAATATCGCCTTGAATATCGCATTCACACTGCAGATAATCAGGAAAAATGGGTTTGGGAACAAGGCAACCTGGCTGATAGCGACCATGGGATTCAAATGCTGGAAGGATTCATAACCGATATTTCTGACAGACACCAGCGTGAACTTAATATGCGCAGCCTGATTGAGATAAGCGATTTGATCCGGGAATCTTTTTTCGATACTGGTCTGGGTGACAAAATTCTTGAAAAAATCGCATTTCTATATGAGAATGCCAGTTCAGCTATTGCAATAATTTCAAATCATAGTGATTTTATTAAGATGAATTATGCCCAGGGCGAATGGGTGGTTTTAAAAAATAAGGAACTATCTATAAAAGGGACTAAATGCCAGGAAGCAATACAAAAAGTTGAACCAATCTTTGTAGATTCTCAATTTAATTCCGGGTTTGTATGTGAACCACTAAAAAATAAAAATTGCCGATACATTGCATTTTTCCCGCTGGTCATTGAAGAAAAAGTTATCGGGTTATTGATGGCAGGACGGAATGTTCAATACTCCAGGAATGATATTCAGGTATTTACTGCCATAAGCGATCTGGTTTCGTCTGCACTGGAACGGCAACAACTGATTCAACGGCTGGAAAGGCAGCTTGAAAGGGTGGAATCGCTTCACACAATTGACCAGGCGATCACCGGGATTTTTGATATTTCTGTGATCAATCGCGTCATCCTTGAGGAAGTGCGCAAACGGTTAGGGGCCGACGCAGCAAATATTTTACATCTGAACTCTTTGAACAACACACTGGATTTGTATGGTGCTATTGGATTACGAAGTTCTTTTATAAAAACGGTTAAGGTGCCGATCAGCACCAGCATCGCCGGTAAAGTGTTGATGGATCGCAGCGTATTTGAAGTTCCCGATTTATCCAACAACCCCGTTGAATTTCTGGTCAGAGAATGGCAAGACGAAGGGTTTAAAGCTTATTTTGCACATCCATTAATTGTGAAAGGGAAACCGGTAGGAGTAATGGAGGTATTCTTTAAACGCACCTTCTATCCGGACCAGGAATGGCTTAGGTTCTTTGAATCACTGGCTACCCAGGCGGCGGTGGCATACGACTCGTACCATACATTTAGTGACCTTCAAAAAATAAAACAGAACCTGGCCAATACTTATAATGCCGCTCTGGAAACCTGGTCAAAATCATTAGAATTGAACAATATTGAATCTCATGGACATATTAAGCGGGTTACCAGCCAGACGCTGCAACTGGCCAAAGAACTGGGGGTGGATGAAAACGAATTGCCCAATATAGAAAGAGGAGCACTGCTGCATGATATTGGTAAATTGGGCATTTTGGACGAGATTCTTCTTAAGAAAGGAAAGTTGACCGATACTGAATGGCATGAAATTGAAAAGCATCCGACAATTGCCAGGGATTTGCTTTCAGGGGTCAATTTGCTGAAAGATGCAATTGAGATCCCCTTCAGCCACCATGAAAATTGGGATGGAAGCGGGTACCCCCAAGGCTTAAAAGGTGAAGCCATTCCAAAGGCAGCTCGCATTTTTACGGTTGTTGAAACCTATGATGCGCTAATGTCCGACAAACCTTACCGTAAATCATGGACAAAGGAAAAAACAATTGACTTTTTAATTGAAGAAAAAGGGAAGAAATTCGACCCTGAAATTGTTGACACCTTCCTGAAAAATATGAAATAAATGATTTATCTGTTTATCTCAGGTTCTCATAAGTAAATATCAGACAGAAGCCCTCGCTTCATCATCTATAATTGCAAACCGATAGATATATACATAATTCGAGGAGCTTATTATGGTTTGCAAACAACCGGCCAACCTGAAGAGATGTAATTGCAGTTTTGAACCCTGCCACCGCAAAGGGCTATGCTGTGACTGTATCGCCTATCATTTACAAAGCCGAGAACTGCCTGCGTGCTGCTTTCCGGCAGAGGCTGAAGCCTCCTATGACCGCTCATTTGAGCTTTTCGCTCAATTGGTGACTGCGGGCAAGATTTAATAAGCACTGATTATGAACTGGTATCAAACTTATAATCCAATTGGAAATTCAGCATTTTCAACCCTGATTGCCATCTTGCCGATTGCTGTCCTGCTGGCGTTGCTGCTCTTTAGCCGCTTGAAGGCTTTTTTGTCAGCATTCCTTGCTTTGGCCAGCGCGTTGGTCATTGCGGTATGCATTTATCAGATGCCAGCGAATAAGGCAACTGCCAGTTTGGGATATGGCGTTCTTTATGGACTGCTGCCTATCGGCTGGATTGTATTAAATGTCTTTTTCCTTTTTCGTGTGCTCACCAAAGCCGGTGTTATTGACGGTCTGCGTATTGCTCTGATTGCCATTACGGATGATAAACGCCTGCAACTGTTAATTGTGGCGTTTTGCTTTGGCGCTATGTTGGAGGGGGCAGCCGGATTTGGAACCCCGGTCGCGATAACGGCCGCCATTTTGATCGGTCTCGGTTTTTCACCGCTTCAGACATCCATCCTTTCACTACTGGCAAACACTGCGCCAGTTGCCTACGGTGGACTGGGCACCCCTGTCATCGCATTGCAAGGAGTGACAGGACTGGATTTGCGTCAGTTGAGCGGTATGGTTGGGCTGCTATTAACGCCCTTCGGTGTGCTTGTGCCAATCTGGCTGGAATGGGCTTTTGTAGGCTGGAAAAAGACCAGAGAGCTGCTGCCTATCTTGCTCGCTGCGGGCTTATCCTTTGCCATTACTCAATTGGTGGTATCCACATACCATGGCCCCTGGCTTGTGGGCATTCTGGCAGGGCTGGTTTCTCTGGGGGTTACCCTGATTGCCATACGGACTTGTGGATATAAAACAAAATTTGTAAACCATAAGAATTTCAAGCCTGTCCCCAAATTAGAAATTGCGAATTACAAGGTCTGGCTGCCTTGGGTGGTGCTGGTTACTATAGTGTTGGCATGGGGGATTCCGCAATTCAAATCTCTTTTGGATACGGCGACTATCCAAATCCCTATTCCTTCGTTAGACCAGCAAGTTTTTCGTGTCACGCCTGTGGCCATGGAACTTAAAGCGGAGGCAGCGGTATTCAAGTTGACCTGGTTATCTGCCACAGGCTCCGCTATCCTTTTAGCCGCGGTAGTCAACGGGCTGCTCCTGGGATTCAAATCCGGTGACATTGCCAGGATGTTTGTGAAAGCTGTCTATGAAGTGAGATTTTCATTGCTGACCATCTCGGGCATGATGGCATTGGGCTTCGTTACGCGCTTCAGTGGCATGGATGGAACACTTGGGTTGGCATTCGCTCATGCGGGACCGCTTTATCCCTTCTTTGGCACCCTGTTAGGTTGGCTGGGGGTAGCCATTACCGGCTCAGACACATCTTCCAATGTTTTATTTGGCAGCCTGCAGCGCATTACTGCTGAACAATTGGGCATTAACCCGGTTGTCATGTCCGCAGCCAACAGCGCAGGTGGCGTGATGGGCAAGAGATTGACGCGCAGTCCATCGTCATCGCCAGTACTTCTACTAAATGGTTCGGCCATGAACGCGAGATTCTGCGCGGCATCCTGCTTCACAGCCTCGTATTGGCCATCCTGGTAGCGGTTGTGGTTTCCATCAAAATTTATTTGTTTTAAGAACTTTTAATGTTTTGAACCAAAATCAACTATACTTGTGCGCGTATGTCTGGTAACAAAATCATTTCAAAACAAAAAATCGCTCCGGATATTTTCCAGTTAGAGGTCTATGCCCCGCGGGTTGCTGCCAAATTTCAGGCTGGACAATTCATTGTATTAAGGCCATTCCCGAATAGTGAACGTGTTCCGCTGACCATCATGCGCGCGGACAGATATGCGGGAAGCATTACCTTAATCGTCAAAGCGATTGGACTTTCGACCAAACAGCTTTGTGAGATGAATCCAGGCGATGAGATTTCTGATCTTCTCGGTCCGCTTGGGCATCCATCCGAGATCAGAATGTATGGAACCGTCGTGATAGTAGGCGGCGGAGTGGGTACTGCGGTGGCCTTCACTGTCGCAGAAGCGCTCAAGAATGCCGGTAACCGCATCATTGCACTCAGCGGCGCAAGAAACAAAGATTTTGTTATTCTTGAAGAGGATTTCAGGTCAATCGCTGACCAAGTGATCATCACCACCGATGATGGTTCCTATGGAAAAAAAGGCTTCATCACCCATGAGCTGGAAGCGCTTTATGCCCAGGGGATCCAAATTGATCGCGCCATCGCAGCAGGTCCTTTGCCGATGATGAAACTTGTTTCAGTTATCACGCAAAAATTCAACACCCCGACTGTTGTCAGCCTGAATCCCATTATGGTGGACGGCATCGGTATGTGCGGCGGCTGCCGGGCAATTGTCAAGGGAAAAATTGTCTTTGTGTGCGTGGATGGCCCAGAATTTGACGCCCATCAAGTGGATTTTGACAGCCTGATCCGGCGGAACACTGCCTACAAAACGATTGAACAGCAGAAGGAACATGACTGCAAGCTGGATGAACAGCTAACCGGAGATGTGAAGGGTGCCTGATATTCCTTTGAAAGATCGAATGAAGATCCAACGGAATGTCATGCCGGCTCAAGATCCCACACAGCGTGTCCATAATTTCAATGAGGTCAACCTTGGGTATACCCCCGAGATTGCCCGCAAAGAAGCACAGCGCTGTCTGCAATGTAAGGATGCGCCGTGTATGCAAGGCTGCCCGGTACATGTTAACATCCCGGATTTCATCGCTCGAATTGCAGAAGGAGATTATCTTAGTGCGGCAGACACCATTCTCCAGGATAATCGCCTGCCAGCCATCTGCGGCAGGGTTTGCCCGCAGGAGGAGATGTGCGAATTGCGCTGCATAGTCGGAAAGAAAGGTTTGCCAGTGGCGATTGGCAACCTTGAGAGATTTAGCGCAGATATAACCTTGACAAAACGCGCCAAACGGCCGGTGGGAAAGCTGCCCATTCCAACCGGAAAATGTGTTGCCATCATTGGGTCAGGACCATCTGCGTTAGCTTGCGCAGGTGACCTTGTGAGGTTTGGGCATGGTGTTACGGTTTATGAAGCGTTGCACGCTTTTGGCGGGGTGTTGGTTTATGGCATTCCCGAATTTCGTCTTCCTAAAGAGGTCGTTAGATACGAAGTGGAAGCGCTTGAGAGGGTGGGGGTCCTTTTTGAGAAAAATGTGGTCATCGGTATGACCCTAACCTTAAATGAATTGATGACCGAAATGGGTTATGATGCGGTTTATATCGCCGCGGGAGCCGGGCTGCCATATTTTCTTGGGATTCCCGGTGAAGAACTGATCGGCATATATTCATCCAATGAATTGCTTACGCGCGTGAATCTGATGAAAGCCTACCAGCCGGACGCGGTAACGCCAGTGCTCAACTACAAAGATAAAACTGTTGCGGTTTTTGGCGCAGGCAATACTGCGCTGGATTCAGCCCGCACTGCTCTAAGGCTTGGCGCGCAAAAAGTAATGATCATTTACCGACGCACCGAAACGGAAATGCCCGCGAGGCGTGAAGAGGTGCAGCATGCAAAAGAAGAGGGTATTGAGTTTATTTTCCTGGCCGCGCCGCTGGAGTTTCTGGACAATGGTGAAGGCTGGCTGAAAGGTGTGCGTTTGCAGCGGATGACACTGGGCGAACCGGACGCGAGCGGCCGGCGTAGACCACTGCCTGTGCAAGGTTCTGATTTTAATATGGATATTGATCTGGCGGTGATTGCTGTTGGCAATGGCACCAATTCGCTGCTACGAAACACGCCGGGCCTGGAATTTACCAAAAATGACACCTTGGTGATTGACCCACAAACCCTGCAAACAACCCGGCGCGGAGTTTTTGCCGGCGGCGATATCGTCACCGGCGGAGCAACTGTGATCTCCGCCATGGGCGCTGGCCGTCAGGCAGCCCAATCTATCAATACTTACTTAAAAACCTAACCCTCTTAATAATTGGTGAGAAGATATCCTATTCTTTCTTTTCATCGAGCATCTTACCGTGATAAATTGCCTGGCGCGCACGAATATATTCATTGGTCAGTTTAATAAAAATTTCCTCGCTGGCGCGTTCGCTGAAAAAGGCTGTGCGCAGATAGGCGTAAGTGACGATTTCCCAAGCCACTGCGGCAAGCATGGCATTATCATCCAATCCATTTGGTAGGTCTGACATAAATCCTCCTGAAATGACTTAGTATATTTTTTTTACATTTTTTCGGTAAGTTGACACAGATCGAGATGCTCTATAATTAGAAAGGTAATATCTCAAGGAGAATACTTATGACCATCAATGTGGGCGTCCTGACTGCCGGCGGAGACAACCCCGGATTAAATGCCGCGTTACGCGGGTTGGGCAAATCGGCTTCATATGTCTATGATTTGCAGTTGATCGGTTTTTACGATGGTTTTCTCGGCCTGCTGCATGACCGCCATATCATGTTGGATGACTCTGCATTGTCCGGTATTCTTACCATTGGCGGCACAATTCTCGGCACGAGTCGTGACAAACCTTCCAAGATGCTGGTGGGTGGCAAGATTCAGGATATGCGCGACGCAATGGTGGAAACTTATAAAAAGCATCATTTGGATGTACTGGTTTGCATAGGCGGCGGTGGCACACAAAAAAACGCTTACAGCCTGATGGAAAAAGGGCTGAACATCCTTACATTGCCCAAGACCATTGATAATGACATCGCGAATACTGATGTCACTTTGGGATTTGATACTGCCTTGGGCATCGCGACTGAAGCCATTGACCGGCTTCACAGCACCGCCCACAGCCACCACCGAATTATTATGGTAGAGGTTATGGGGCATAACGCCGGTTGGCTGACGCTCGGTTCAGGTATTTCTGGTGGGGCAGATGTGATCCTGATCCCCGAAATTGCCTACAATCCCGAGTCGATCGCACAGGCGATCCTTGAGCGCAGCCGCAGTGGAAAGCATTTTAGTATTATCGCTGTTTCTGAAGGTGCGATGTCAAAGGAAGACCGTAAACGGGAAAAGCAGTTGCTGGTAGATAAAGACGCAGCAAAAGATAAGAAAGATAAGGAAAAAGCCAAAGCTGCGCTCGAAGGATTTTATGCCGGGCAGGCTGGCAGGACCATTAAACTTTCCCAGGACCTGGAGCGGCTGACCGGTCTTGAATCGCGTTTGACCATACTTGGGTATGTGCAGCGCGGCGGAACACCTTCCGCGCGGGACCGTCTTCTGGGTTCGGAACTGGGTACTGCCGCTGCAGCGTTGATCTCCGAGGGAGTTCATGGGATGATGTTGGCCATCAAAGGCCAGGAAATCAAGCCTGTACCATTAAAGAGTGTGGTAGGAAAACAGCGTCTGGTTCCGCCCGATCACATCTGGGTGGATACAGCCCGCCGTGTGGGCACCTGCCTGGGTGATTAAATTTCTCATTTTGAATTTCGTATATATTCAATCCATTGCCATTTTTGTTAGCTTGGTGGTCACTGGTGAAGCACTGGCATTATTGGCGGGTGTATTGATATTTAAGAAACCTTCGGTTGAGTGGGCGAATGCATTGAATATTTTACTGGTCTTATTCGACCTGCTTTTGGGTGGATATTTGCTTCAATATTATTTCGGTTTTACCAATAATCACGATGGGTTAGGGATTTTAATGGCAGCGATGGTTTTAATTGCCACCCACTCTTTTCGCGCAAGCCAGACTCTGCGGAAAGCGAAGAATCCTTATTGCTTCAACCGGGCGTTAGGAATTGTCAACTGGATTAAGTTAGCTGGCCTGATGTTTCTTTTCCTGTTTACTGCCCAGGTGTAATGAATTCCCGGTTCTATTTCATTTCAAAGGGATAGCTTATCCCAATCTGCTGGCGGATTTCATCCAGAACGCGCAGATTAGCAATTGTGTCGACAAGCGGCATCAACGAGCTTTCCAGTTTGCCTGTATGGATGCAGCGTTGTGCTTCCTCGATCTGGTATTCAAACCCATTAATACGGTGGGGAAGATGAACTGTTTTTTCACGGCCATTAGCCGTAAAAGTGGCTCGTTCAGCCGAGTTATATACCGGGTGTATGATGATGTTCCCTTTGCTGCCGAAAATCTCCACCTGCCCGGACGGATTGACAAGGAAAGTACAGGCAAATTGTGAAAAACAGCCACTGCCATAATCCAGACCTACACTGATCGCTTCATCCACACCGGTTTCCCCCACAAAGCCCTGGGCTTTGATGGAATTGGGATATTTACGAAACACAAATTGTGAAATCGCCATGGCATACACACCCAGGTCTAAAACTGTGCCGCCTGCCAGTGCGGGATTGAGCAGCCGGTCGTCAAGGTCGCGCCGAGCGAGGAAACCCAATGAAGAAGTTACCAGTTGAATTTCGCCTATTTTTCCGCTGTCCAGCCAGCGTTGTACCTGCCGGTAAACAGGCAGGAAACGCGTCCACATGGCTTCCATGAGGAAGACCCCTTTTTCTTTGGCTGCGGCAGCCAGGTTTTCAGCTTCAAGGGCGTTGACCGTGAATGCTTTTTCAACGAGCGCCGGTTTGCCGTAGGAAAGGCAAAGCATGGCGTTTTCATAATGGAAGCGATGGGGGGTGGCGATATAAACCGCGTCCACATTTGGGTCAATCACAAGCTCCTCGTAACTTCTGTAAGCAGTTTCCGCGCACATGCTCTTGGCCAGGCGGTGGATGTCGCCAACGCTACGGCTGGCTATGGCGTAAATTGTAGAATTGGATAAGGCTCGCACGCAATCTGCGAATTTCTGCGCGATGCGCCCTGGCCCGAGGATACCCCATCTGAATGGTTTCATAACCGTTCCTTTGAAATATGAATGCCTAATTATCGCATGGTATCATTTTATTGTCGATTTTTTTTGTAAGAGATTTGTAAAACCCATTGGGCATGGAAAGATTTTTCAGATTTTCATGTAATAATACCGCTAATAAACTTGATAAAGTTTATAAAAATAAGAATATCAAGAACAGGATTTTTAAAAGATGTCAAAGCTAAATATCGGATTATTACTGGCAACGATGGTGCTTTCTGCCTGTTCGCCGGCTTTATCCGTTTCTAACTCGGAAATTGACACAGGTGAAATTAAGGCGCCTGTGGCAGTAGTCCAACCGCCCCCTGTGGTGTTAACTGAATCTGAAAATACATTCTCACAGGAAGCCCTCGCAAGCCGCGAATACGGGCAGGGAGAACTCACAATTGAATATCCCTGGCACAACGAAAAAGAGTTCACCCGCTATTACATCACTTATGACAGCGACGAGCTGACCATCCACGGCTTTATTAATATTCCCAAGGGTAAGGGCCCCTTTCCGGTAGTCATTGCGTTGCACGGGTACATCCCGGCCAGCGAATACCAAACGCTGGATTACTCCACCCGTTACGCGGATGCCATCGCGCAGAACGGTTATATTGTGTTGCACCCCAATATGCGCAATTTCCCGCCGTCTGATTCACCCGGCCGGGGGCGTGATTTCCAGGCCGGGTATGTTATTGATGTTATGAACTTGTTGGCTTATGTGCGCAAGGAAGCCGGACAGAAAGGCAGCCTGTTTGAAAACGCCGACCTTTCGCGCATGGGCATTTGGGGCCACAGCCTGGGTGGAGGTGTGGCATTAAGAGTAATCAACCTTGTCCCTGAAATTAAAGCAGCTGTTCTCTATGGCGCGGTCAGCCAGCGGTATACCAACGCTTCTGCGGGATTCAATGTTTACGATCTTACCGCTACCGATGCGGCTTTCAGCGTCCATCACGGCACCGCGGATCCAACAGTCAGCGTAAGCTGGTCAGAGGAATTGTGCAAGCAGCTGGAAGAAGCGGGCAGGGAGCATGAGTGTTTTTACTACCCAGAAGCGCCGCATACCTTCCTGCGGCAAGGGAATGATGACCCGCTCTTAATCCACCGCACGGTGGATTTCCTGAACAAGTGGGTGAAAGATATTGAATAACAAGCCAGCCGGAGTCCCCCCGGCTGGTTCGTATTACTCTTAATAATGTCAGCGTTTCGCTACTAAATTTGTTTAATAAATAATTGACGCTTTTTCTCCTCAACCGCGCTTTGCTCTGTTGAACTGCTTCTTTTTTAATCCTCGAATGACAGAAAATCGTATTTGAACAAATCCCTGACCGGCTGGAATTTAACTACACCCAATTGCACTGCTTGTACATCCAGTGGAAGGGGCAGTGATTGGCAGCGGCTGATTATTTCCGGCAGATTTTCCAAATTGAAATCAAGTGCCAATGTACAATGCGGAACCCATTTTCCAGGTTGGTACAATTCCCAGGATTCTTTTGCTTCATTGACAAAGCTGGCGTGCAAGTTTTCATGGAAATCTAAAAACTCTCTGGTAGCTAATGGTGCTGCAAAGACGACTGGTTCGGGAATGGTAAAGATTCCCAAATGGGTTAGTTGAATTGTCATCGAAGCAGTTTTGGCGGTTATCTTCGCCAGCTCATTCTCACAAGGCCGGCAGTCAAGTTCATTATAGATCGCAAGAGTGATGTGGGGTCGAATACCTTCGTCCAGAATACCCACAGCCAAATGGTCCTCAGCCAGCGCTTGCCAAACCCTGGCGATCGTTTTCTCGGATTGAGGGTCGAAATAGAGCATTACAGCATAAGGCATGATGGCTCTTTTCTCAGCTTCAATGGTAGCTCAAAGAGCTGCCGCCGATAAACTCGCGAATAACCGAATCTCCCGGAACAAAGGATTCATCTACAAGCGGTTCGAACTCGGCCAGCATGCTGTGAATGCGTTTAGCCCTTTCATAAGCGTCTTCACGCAGCGCGTCACCCCTGAATTTTTCCTCCCATTTCTTGAACAGATCGAAAAGGCGAGTCTTGTAAATGGATATCTCGTAGGGCATGGCAGTGTTGATTATCAGGTCGGCGTTTATTGCGTTGGGAATGATATGGCGCATTTCACCGGTGCGGACATAATGCCAGTGGGTGAGCGTTTTTTCAGGATCGTAAGCGCGATATGCCGCGTCGCGCAGCATCCTGCGCATCAGTCGGATATCAGTCCAGCGGATGTATTGGCCATTCGCGCACTTCATTTGCATCAAGGGTTCCAGGTAGAGTTTAAATTTCTTTTCCGGGCTGATATCCCGGGTCATTTGCGGGTATAACCCATGCAGGCTGTCGATGAGAATAATATCGCCTTTCCCAATCTTCATGGGAGACTGATCATCATGCCGGCGGCCATTCTTGAAATCATAAAACGGGATGCGCACTTCCTGCCCGGTAATCAACTGAGTCAAATGCTTATTGATCAATTCCAGGTCGAGCGCCTGAGGGGTTTCAAAATCATAGTCACCAAACTCATCCCTGGGATGCTTGTCGAGATCAAAGAAATAATTATCTACATTAAGGGACACAAGGCTGATGCCCATTTGTTTTAAAATCTGGCCAATCTTGATGGTGGTGGTTGTCTTTCCTGAAGAAGAAGGACCGGATATAAGCACGATTTTCAGGTCATCACGCCGCTCGCCTATTTGACGGGCAGCATTCTTGATATCCTCCTCATAAAACATTTCCGATTCGGATGTAATCTGCGGAAGTTCACCCCTTCTGATCCGCTGGTTATAGCTTTCTACAGTATGCAGGTTATGGGATACAGCCCAATCCAGTACCTGCCAAATTTTCTCCCAGGGGATATTCCCGGATCCACGAAAAGTGAGGTTTTCACGTTGATTGCGCAATCGCGCGCGCTCTTCGCGATAAAGGATATAAGTTTTGGCTACCTTCGCGTGGCCATTTTCGATAAGAACTTTTTCTACCGCATCCTGGATTTCCTCTACTTGCGGCATATGCCCACCGGGAAGGGTTTCTT
>Ga0315289_10009913_pt1 | contig 13678 bp, 11 predicted proteins | sample YL17G11_40_MG_FD_203452 | JGI IMG/M metagenome (GOLD analysis project Ga0315289, IMG submission 203452) | Sediment microbial communities from Yellowstone Lake, YNP, Wyoming, USA - YL17G11_40 | ecosystem: Environmental > Aquatic > Freshwater > Lake > Sediment | place: USA: Wyoming | collected...
ATGAATCGGCTCCCACAGATCCGTCGCTAACATCCTGAGCACTTTGGTCTTGGCAGCCTCATCTCTGCACTGCGGCAGAACCAGGATTGCTCCCTTTTCAGTGCGGTATGCGCATCCGAGCAGATCGCCCGCCATGTTCTGGTAGAGCGGCATGAGGCAGTCATCATCCCGGAAGTGGGTCCTGTCAAGTTTTGCTCTTATTGTAGGCCCGAAAAGCGGTAACAATTGGGTTGCCCAACGCGGAGCGCCAGCCGGGACGGCGAACCGAGAATTGGGCGGGTCCTGGACTTCGTACCGCAGTCCATACGCGGCCATGTAACACGGGCCCCCAAGGCTGTCTTCGGCAATACGAATATCTACCGGCACGAGTCCCCACAAGGTCTCGGCAGCATATTCGAGGATCGGCGGCAGGCCACCGAATAGTCTTGTCGCATCCTCCGCCGTGAAAGCCGCCCCACCTGACGCACCCTCTCGCAGGCAATACTTTCTGTACCGAATGTCCACCTTAGCAGGCTCAACGAAAACCACTGCGATCAACGCCCCGGCTCGTAACCCCTTGAGAAGGTTCTCATATTGTGGCGGGGTTTCCTGCACCAACGGTGGATGACTCGCAGCCACCAAGGCGCTATTCAAGATTTGCTGGTCCTCTGCAAAGTACTCAGGCCGCCACCGGCCCGTACATTCTGAATCCACTGGCCAATGAATGGCATCAGGCAGTCCCAGGACGACATCCGGGGAGTGAACATATACGGCAGGTGCATATTCATAGACGGGGCGGTCAAGCGTGGAGACGGTGTTGAGTCCTGCTTGCCGAAGGACTCTTGCCAGCCGCTCGTTAAGGCAAATGACAGTACACGGTTGCCTTTGGGTAGCATCGTCATCTGCCGCTTTCTGAGGCAGCGGCTTCCGCGGGCCGGCTAGGAGACCGTACTCCCATTGCCTTGCATCCTCAAAGAGGTGGGCGTCCTCGCCAGTGTACTCGCCTCTCCGATACTTCTCTATGGAGTTATTAGCACGAACGATTTCGTCGATGTCGAGTGCTTCGCTGGAAGTGTATCCGAACCGAATATCAATCCCGAAATCTTTTCCGAACGCCTCACGAAGACGGGCAGCTACGTCTTCCGTGTCGACTCTGTAGAAGTAAGTCCTCTCCTTCAAGTTGGCGGTCGGCTCTTGTGGACAAACTGCCCACCAAGTCCACCATAGGTAAAAGCCTTTCGCTTTGCCGTGGGCCACATCCAATTCGTCACGGACATCCGGCTCCCATTTCCGGGCCCGCTCGTTGTATAGCACGAGAACCATAGTTTGCTCGTCGTCCGGAAGCCCCGCATTGGCCCATACGCCTGTGTCATCGTCACCAATTGCCACTATCCGTTCTAGTAGAGCAAGGTCCTCCCGCAAGAGAACACGGTCGGCCATGTCCATGCCAGCAGCATTCACCACCTCAACAACCGGCCGCGATTCAGCGAGGGGTTGGCGGCCAGGGCCGCGGGGCGGTTCGGTACGCCGGAATAATTCTACTAATGCCGCGGCCACAGATTCCGAATCCGTCTCATAGAAGACATGGCCCTGCTTTTCGTAGGCCTCCGAAGCGGAGTCTGGCATGTCCGCAGAGGACACTTCGTCTTCAGGCCCCAAGGCGCTCAGCGCAAAGCGTACAGTCAGAAAATACGACGGCATGGCTCACCTGTGTACGTTTGGGTCGTTCCCGACGCATCCGCCGGACGATGCCCAGATGACTTCAACATGCAACAAGATAGTGTCCTGTGGGGTCAGCGTCAAGCCTGCCCAATGGCGTGGAGCGAACGCGTTGGCGCTCCGGGCGGACCCGCGTTTTCTCCCGGCGCTTTCATCGCTGCTCCGGTAAGTAACTAGTAAGGGCTGCGCCGTGTCTTGGCGGATGATATGGACGAATTTCCGGAATCCCCTTGTATCCCTTGCGGGAAGAGGCAGGATCACCCCGCGCACGAAGCCGGGCGGCCTGTCCTGCTGAACGTGCGCCGGGGTCCTGAAGAGCGGCGGGCCATGCGGCAATGGCTTGTCAAGGTCTTGGCACGAAGGGCGGTTGAAATCCTGCAAGGAAGGGAGGATGGAAGATGACGAAGAAAACAGCCATCTACGCGAGGTACTCGTCCCACGCCCAGGACGGCGGCACCTCCATCGAGGTCCAACTGGAGGCGTGCGGCCGTGGGTTGGAGCCCGCCGGCGTGCTGGAGTACGTCGACCGGGCGAAGACGGGCAGGGCCGTGGCGGGCCGGGAAGCCCTGCTGAAACTCCTTGCCGATGCCGAGGAGGGCAAGGTCGAGCGTGTGCTCGTCTACAAGTACGACCGCATTGGCCGCAACCTCGCCGAAACGAGCGCCATCATTGCCCAGCTTGAGGACTGCGGTGTCGAGGTTCTCAGCGCAACGGAGGGCAAGGACGCCCTCGCCAGGGGGATGCACCTGGTCATCAGCGAGCACTACTCCCGTGTGCTGGCCGAACGAACACGGGACGCGCTGGTCAAGCGGTTCGAGCAAGGGGCATGGCCGGGCGGCCCGCCGCCGTATGGGTACGGCATCGAGCAGACGGAGAATGGGCTGCACCGCCTGATGATCAACGCGGAGGAGGCCGCCGTCGTCAAATGGGTGTTCGAGACGTACACGACGGAGTCCGTCGGCTGCAAGGAGATTGCCCGCCGGCTTCAAGGCCGTGGCATCTCGCCGCGAAGGGCCTCCAGGTGGGCCCATACGGGCGTCAGGAGTATGCTGATCAACAGCATCTGCACCGGCCGGATGGCGTACAACCGGCGGCGGTTCAAGGTCCACAAGCAGACAGGACGGCGCGTGGCGGTCCGAAACGAAGAGGCCGACCACCTCGTGCAGCAGGACGAGAGGCTCCGGATCATTGACGACGAGCAGTTCCAGGAGGCCCAGCAGCGGCTTGCGGGTCGCCGCCGGGGGCGGCGCGGGCCATACCTGAGGTCCGAGGCCCGGCCCTTCACGGGCCTGATCTTCTGCGAGAAGTGCGGCAGCATCTGCTACCGACGGAAGAGCAAGAACGCCAAGGGGGAGTACCACTACTATGGTTGCGGTTGCCGCCAGCGCCACGGGCCTGACGCGTGCGAGAACGCGGCCAGCATCCGCGAGGACCTGCTTCTTCAGGAGGTGGCCAGGACGTTCAAGGATCTCTTCGAGGACGCCGACTCCATCATTGAAGAGGCCACCGCGGAAGCACGACGGTTGATGCGGAAGAACAGGGGCGCGGTACGACGCATCGGCGGGCAACTGGCTGAAATCGAGAAGAAGGTTGCCTCACTGACGAGGCTGCTGTGCGACCCGGATATCGACGTGGCCGCCAAGAAGGCCCTCTCGCGCCAACTTGGCGAACAGGAGGCCGAACGAGAACGGCTCCAGAAGGCCACGTCAGGACTGGCGGAAGAGGCGAACGACGGCACGGAACGCCTCGCCGACGCCGTCAGGCAGGCCCTGGACGAGGCCCGGGCGTCCTTGGCCTCCGCCGCGACGACCGCCGAACTCCGCGAGTTCGTGGACCGGTGGGTAGGTCCAATGGTTCTCAGGCCGGACGGGACCGTTGTAGAAAGAACACTGGCCGCCGGGGATACACCCGAGGCCAGTGTGAAGGGGTTGGTAGCGGGGGCAGGATTTGAACCTGCGACCTTCGGGTTATGAGCACGCGCGGTTCGTCGGTTAGGAACGCTCTATCTCGAACATGGCCTGACCGGCGGCTCATCCGTAACCCGTTGTCGGACAAGGGGCAACGTTTCTGAGGCAAAGGCAAGGGGAATCCGCCGGTTCATTGCATTCATTGCACGCCATTGCATTCAAAGCGCGTAGTCTACGCGCGCCGGACATGCGGGAAACGGTCGTTCGGGTGGGACTGCTCTCGACGAAAGAGTAGTTACTCTCGGCACTCCGGCCGGCAGCGCACCAACCGTGTCTCTTGAGCAAATCAGCCTCCGAAAAAAGTTGTGATCAGACGCCTCGGAGGCTACCATAAGCGATGACAATGAAACAGGTTACGCCGCCAGACGAAGGGCACGAAAAACGGTGGACCAGTACACCCCCGGTTGGTTAACGCGGCGGGTGCCGTTGGGGTGCGAGACCCACTGGGTTCGGTCGGCCGGGTTTCTGTACGGCGTGGGTTGCGGCCTTGCCTCCCCAGCGATTCGGTTGTGGCATGAGGGCGTTCCACTCGTTCTGACGCAGGCGAGGTGCAGGGGGGCGGCCCGGCCGGCCAACTGGCCGTAGAGGCCGATGCGTGTTCCTCATTCGGCCCGAAGTGCTTCAATGGGTTCCAGTTTCGCGGCCTGAGCGGCGGGGTAGAGGCCGAAGAAGACGCCTACCAGAACCGAGAAGGTGAATGCGACGGATGCTGCGGGCCAGGAGATCATCGCGGGCCAGTAGCCGAGCGAGGAAACGGCCAAGGACAGGCCCACGCCACCGACCACGCCAGCTACACCGCCCGCACCGGCCAGCACGGCCGATTCCAAGAGGAACTGGTTGCGGATGTCGCGGCGAAGGGCTCCCAAAGCGCGACGGAGGCCGATTTCCCGCGTGCGTTCACGGACGGACATCAGCATGACGGCTAGGATGCCCACGCCGCCGACCAGCAGGGAAATCCCGGCGACGCTGCCGATCAGCAGGGTCATCGAACCCGTCGTCTCGCGCTCCGTTGCCAGGAGCGTCGCCTGATTCTGGATAGTGAAATCGTCAGGTTTGCTGCCCAGCCGGTGCCGCTGCCGAAGAAGCCCCGCGATCTCCTGTTCGGCTGGACCTATCGCGGCGGAAGAGCGGGCCTGCGCGTACACGACGTGAACATAGTCCAGGTTCAGCAGTCGTCTCATGGCCGTCTCCAGCGGCACGATAATGAGGTCGTCCTGGTCAAGGCCGTTGATGTCCATGCCCTTGGGCGTGGTAACGCCGATCACCTCGAAGGGCACCTTGTTGACGCGAATCTGCTGGCCCAGCGGGTCGGCGCTGCCGAACAGGTTGGCCGAAGCGGTCGGCCCGAGGATGGCAACGCGCTTGGCCGCCCGGCTCTCGTCCGCATCAAACGGCCTCCCAGAGGCCACCGTGATGTTGCGGACCACGAAGCCTTCGGCGGTCATGCCCACGACGTTGGTCAGCGCGTCCTGGTCTTCCCATCGAACAGCAAGCTTCTTGCCGACACCCGGAGCCGCCAGAGCCACCGAGGGACACTCCTTGGCGATGGCCAGGGCGTCGCTGACCAAGAGCGTCCGTACTGTGTCCATCTGCCGTTGACGACCAGCGATGATCATCGTGCGCCCCGCGTTGACGATCAGCAGGTTCGTGCCCATGCCCTGGATGCGGTCCACGATCTGCTTTTCCGCTCCGCGTCCGGCGGAGACCATCAGAACGACCGCTCCGACTCCCACAACAATGCCAATCACGCTCAGCAGCGTTCGCAGTTTATGGGCGACCAGTATCTCCAGGGAGAGCACGATGTTCCGAGAGAGCTTCACCGCAAAGCTTCCACCGGCTTGAGGCGCGCGGCCCGTCGTGCGGGCTGAACTCCGAAGAACACACCCACGATCATGGCAAAGCCCAGCGCCAGCGCGAACGGCTCCCAGGAAATGACCACGGGGAACTGGGTGACGCGGGCCAGGATGATGCTGACCGCCCAGCCCAGGACGCTGCCCAGCACCATCCCTGAGATCGTCACGGCGAGCGATTCGGTCAGGAACTGGCTGAAGACGTCCCGGCGTGTCGCGCCCACCGCTCGCCGCAGGCCGATCTCCTTGATCCGCTCGCCCACGGAGATCAGCAGGATATTCATCAGGACGATGCCGCCGACCAACAGGCTCAACCCGGCCAACGCGCCCAGCAGATACGTCAGCGTGCCCGAGATGCCCCTGGCCATCTTGGCGATGTCAGCGGCGCTGAAAATGGCAAAGTCGTCCTCTCTTGGGGGCGTGATGTGATGGCGCTCATGGAGCAGTTGGCGGACTTCCGTGGCGATGGACTCGATCCCGCCGGAGTCCTTCACCTTCACGCGGATGTTGGTGATGTGGTCCTGGTTGAACAGCCGCCGCAGACCGGTCGTGAGCGGGATGACCAGCCGCCTGTCGAACTCGTCGCCCATCGGGCTGACACCACGCTCCTGAAGAATCCCCTTCACCTTGAAGCGGACATCCCCGATCTGGATGTACTCGCCGATGGGGTTCTGGTCCCCGAAGAGATCCTTGGCGGTGAGTGTTCCCAACAGGCACACGCGGGACATGGCAGCCGTGTCCTCGGCGGTGATCGGCTCCCCGTCAGCGGCGTACCACTCCCAGGCGTCATGCCACTCCGGCGCGACCGCCATGACGGTGGTTTGAACCTGATTGACCCCTGCCTTGATGGACATGCCGCGTTTGACCGCAAAGGGGGCAACTACATCGACGCCGCCGATCTGGGTCCCGATGGCTTCCGCATCCTCCAGCCGCAGCGTGGTAATGCCTTCCTGCGGAGGGGAGAAGCCCTTCCCGCCGCCGGCCGTAATCATGATGGCGTGCGTGCCAAAGGCATTGACCCGTTTCATGACCTTCTTCTCGGTGCCCTTCCCGACGGCCATGATGACCGTCAGCGCGGCGATGCCGATGATCGTCCCGGCCATCATGAAGAAGGTGCGGAGTTTGTGGGCCGACAAGGCGCGGGCGCCCTCCTGTGCGATCCGCAGGATTCTCATTGGCCTGCCTCCTTCTCGGCCAGGGCCCGTGCCTCGGCATCGGCGTCCCGCGGCTGGGCAACCGGCTGGTCTTCCGCGACCATGCCGTCCTTCAGGACGATGACGCGGTTGGCGTGTTCGGCGACGGCCCGGTCGTGGGTGACAAGGATGATCGTGCGTCCATCCCGGTGGAGGCGTTGGAAGATGGCCATGACCTCGGCCCCGCTGGTGCTGTCAAGGTTGCCGGTGGGCTCGTCGGCCAGAAGGATGGCGGGGTTGGTGATTAGCGCCCTGGCGATGGCCACGCGCTGCTGCTGGCCGCCGGAGAGTTGGTTGGGCCTGTACGTCATGCGGTCGGACAAGCCCACGGTAGCCAACGCCTTTTCGCCCCGTTCCTTGGCGTCTTCGGGGTACTGGTCGGCATAGATCAGGGGCAGCATCACGTTTCGCAAGGCGGTCGCCCGGTCCAGCAGGTGGAACAGCTGGAACACGAAGCCGATCTTGTGGTTCCGCAGGTGGGAGAGGGCGTCATCGTCAAGGTTCACCATGTCCGTGCCCTCCAGCCGGTAGTGCCCAGCCGTAGGCTTGTCCAGGCAGCCCAGGACGTTCATCAGCGTGCTCTTGCCGGTGCCTGACGCGCCCATGATGGCGACGAACTCGCCCGTCTCGATGCGGACGGAGACGTCCTTGAGCACGCGCGTTTCCACCGAACCGGCTACGTAGGTTTTCTCTATGCCTTCCAGTTCAATCATGCGTTTGCCTCCTTATGACTTCGGCGATTCAGCCGGCGGTGACTCCAGCAGGACCGTCTGGCCCTCGTCTAGGCCGGAGAGGATTTCGACCCACTGAGAGTCCTTCCAGCCGATCTTGATTTCCCGGGCCCGCGCTCGGCCCTCCGCCGGCACGTACACGACACTCTTGCCGCGCTCGCGTTTGACCGCCTTGACCGGAATGGTCAGAACGTTCTTACGGGCCTCCAGGGAGATGGTGACGCTGGCGGTCATCTCCGGCCGCAGCAGTCCGTCATAGGGATCGGTGATCTCGACCACCACGTCGTAGTTGACGACGTTCTCCTGGATGACGGCCTTGGGGTAGATGGCCACCACCTTGCCGGCGAACTCGCGCGACGGGAAGGAATCGACGGTGAAGGTTGCCGTCTGGCCGGGCCTGACCTTGCCGATGTCCACCTCGTCCACGAAGGTGTCCACCTGGAGACGATTCAGATCGATGATGGTGACGAAGGTGGGCGAATTCAGCCCGGCCGCCACCGTCTCGCCTTCCTGCGTGGAGACCGACCCGATCACGCCATCGATGGGCGCGGTGATGGTCGCGTAGGAGAGTTGCACCTTGTCGTTGGCCAGCACTGCCTTGGCTCGGTCCACGTCGGCGAGAGCCTGCTTGAGATCCTCCTCATAGCCTGTCTTGGCGAGTTCCAGAGCCTTGCGGACCGATGCGAGGCGGGCTTCGCTAACGGCAAGCTGCTCCTTCGCCCGGTCGCGGGCCTGCTGGGAGGTGAAGTCCTGCTTGAGCAGCTCTTCCTGTCTCCCAAGTTCCCTGTGATTCAGTTCGACCGTCGCTAGCCACTGGTCCACGTCCGCCTGTGCCTTTTCGATCTCCCTTGGACGAAGGGACTTGACGGCCGCGAGCTTGGCCTCGGCCATCTGGAGTTCCGCGCTGCGTTGGTTGACCTTGGCCTCCAGATCGGCCTTCTCCAGTTCCGCCAGCACCTGTTCTCTCTTCACCTGATCGCCGATGTTCGCGTGCAGTCGCTCGACCTTCCCGGAGATGCGAGCACCCACGCGGACCTCCGCGCCCACCTGCGGCTTGACCGCCCCGGTAGCCAGCACAGTGGACGCCAAGTCGCGCCGCACGACCTTGGCGGTAGCCGGGTCGTTGTTGCCGGCGTTGCCGCGCGGCCAGTACCACCAGGAAGCCGCGCCGGCGACCGCAAGGAGAAAAACAACAACGAGGATTGTTCTGCTCTTTCGCTTCAAGGCTTCACCTTCTCCTTGGCAATGACTTCCGAGGCCGCGATGGTTCGTCCCACGGCCCGCTCGAACCGCGCCATCGCGGTGTGCCAGTCGAGCCGGGCCCGGATCAACCGCGTCCGGGCAGCCGTCCGGGCCGTCTGGGCGTCAATGAGGCCGAGGATCGAACCCGTGCCGTTCTTGTACTCACCCTCAGCCACGCGAGCGCTCTCCTCGGCGCTGGCGACGAACCGGGACGCCGCCTCGATGGCCTGGCTGGACTCGATGGTTTGCCAGTAGGCCGTCCAGACCTCCAGTTCGACTCCGCCAAGGACGTTCCGCCGGTCGGCGACGGCACGGGCGAGGTCGGCCTTGGCCCGGTGCGACTGGTAAGTGCGGTCGAAACCGGTGAATAGCGCTGCGTCCAGGTCCAGGCCGAGGCCCCACTGGCCTTGGCCCGGGAAGAAGGTCCGTCCCGCCCAGCTCGCGTCCGCTCCGAGAGAGACCGCCGGCCAGAACCGGGCCTCGGCCTCCTTGACGCCGGCCCGCTGCGCCTCGACCTGCGCAAGGGCCGCCTGGAGTTCCGGCCGGCTGCGGGCCGCCTCATCCAGGAGCGCCTCGACGTCCTCCAGTTCCTGCCGATGGGCGTCTTCCGGGATGTCCGCGACCTCCAGCGGCTCGGAGACCCGAAGGCCTATCGCGCTCGCGAGCCGGCCCCTGGCGAGCCGCACGGCATTCTCGGCCTGCACCAGAGCCAGGTCGGCGTCGGCCTTCTCGGTCTCGGCCCTCAGGACGTCGGACCGGGCCACCAGGCCGGCCTTGTGGCGGGCGTCGGCGATGCGGACGTGATACTCGCGCTGGCGGACCGTCTCGACCGCCAGGTCGCGGAACCTCTGGGCCGCCAGGAGGTCGTAGTAGCCCTCCGCCACCGCCAAGGCAACATCCTGAAGAACCGTGTTGTGCCGGAAGTTGGCGGCCAGGAGGTCCGCGTCGGCCCCTCGGGCGCGGGCGTCGCGCCCGCCGCCGTCAAACAGGAGCCATCGCACGCCGAAGAGGGCATCGAAGGTGTTCTGCGGGCCCGTGTCGGCCTTGCCGTCGAGTTCCGCCTGGTCGCCGCGCGACGCGCCGGAGACGAACCCCACGGCCGGAAAGTATGCCGACCGGGTCTGGCCTGCCCGCGCGGCCGCCGCCCGGGCCGTCTGCCAGGAACCGGCCGTCCGCGGGTTCCGCTTCAGGGCGAGCCAGATGCACTGGGCCAGCGTCAGACTGTCGTGCTTCAGTTCATCGAGGAGCGACGAGGCCGTCTCGGCCTCATCGGCGGGGGCGCCCGGCCCGACATAGGCGGAGGACGGCGACGCCGGCGCCCGGGACATCTGCCGCCACGGGTCAAGAGTTGCACATCCGGAGAGCGCGATAGCGCCCAGTCCTAGCAGGATGACGTCGAGATGCCTCAAGTGTCGCTCTGAGCGTCTCATCGCGCCAAAGGCTCAGCGGTCGTTATCGGCGCGATGGCCGCAGCCCATCTTTCCTGCGCTTCGCTGGCAGCCGCGTCCCCGCTGGGGGCTGTCACCGTGCCTGCCACACGTGCCGGCCCGGTCGCAGATGCCGTCGCCGTCCCGGTCCTCGAAGCGCGGGCAGTCGGCGGCGCCCTTGCGGCATTGGCCCTCAGGGCCGCGCGGACAGCCGTCGCGGCACTCCGGGCGGCATCCGCCCTGGCCGTCGCAGCAGGAACACCCTTGCGGGCACGACGCGGCGCTCGCGTCGCCCGCCTCCGGTACGCCAGCGGCGGGCACCAAATCCACCGTGCGGGCCGCACGCGGACCGTAGGCATACGCCGCCCAGGCGGCTATCCCAAGGACAGCCATCACGGCCAGTACGAGCGCGAACTTCTTCATGGACTTCCTCCTTTGTGTTCAGCGACCGGAGCGGTCGCTTGTTTCGCGGGGCAAGTGAGGGGGGCGGTTCCCTCGACGCAGGCGCCGCCCTGGAGGCTCATCATCGGGCCGTGGCCGGCGCAGCCGCTGCGCCCGCGCAGCAGGTCAAAGAGGTCCTTCTGCTGCCCGGGCGTGAGGACTTCCTTCTCGGCCAGGAGGTGGTTGATGACCAGTTCCTGCATCCGCCGCTGGCCCGCCAGGATCTCGTCCTGCTTGGCCGCGATGGCTTGGCGGTCCGGCTGTGGCGCGGCGATCAGGTCGATCATCTCCTTTCGCTTCTGATTGACTTCCGCACAGACGGCCTGCGAGGAATCGCGGAACTCGGCCAGAGTCGGCTCAAGCTGCTGCCACTGCTGCTGGTCAGTTCCCAGCTTGCGGTGCAACGGACACCAGATGATCTCATTGTGTTTGTCAACGAACCATGCACCGTGGTGGGCGTGCTCGCGGATGACATGCGCGACCCATGTGCCCACGAAGGCCAGGTTCAGGGCCACCGACAGGACGATCAGCAACGGTGCGATTCTTTTCCACATGGTCATTTGCCCTCCTGTGCGGATGAGACAAGGGCCAGATAGCTCTGGGCCAGCGAGCCGTCCGGTGCATCCGTTAGATAGTCCAGGCTGTACGAGGCCAGCGGATCAACCTGCGAGACGGCTTGCGTCGGCGGTGCGGCCGGGGCCTGCCAAGTGTTCCAGCCAATCAGAGCGCCCGTCCCCAGGCCGATGACCAGCACGGCCGCCGCTGCCGCACGCATGGGCATGGAAACCATCCGCCACCAGGCCACGATGCTCCAACTCGCAGCCGCGGGCACATGACGAGCCGTTCTCTGCCGCGCCAAAGTCTGGACACGTTGGGCGAAACCCTCTGGCACCGGAGGGGTTGGTGCGGTTTGTCCTAGCACGATCAGTCGCCGTGCAATCGTCGCCGCACGCCGGCAGCCATCGCAGGCTCTCAAGTGCTCCTCAAGAACGGAGCAGTCCTGCGGCGAAAGCTCGCCGGAAAGATAAGCGTCAATCTTCAATCGGACCTTTTCGCAACGCATGGTGCGCCTCTCTCCCATAACAAACGGGCAAGTCGATGAAATCCCCCTCGGGCTTTTGGATTATTCCTCAGACAGTTTGGCCAGCAGCGGCTGGAGCGTCTCCCTAGCACGCGCCAGCAGCCGTTCGACCGCCTTGACGGTTGTCTCCATCGCCGAGGCGACGGATCGGCAATCGAATCCCTCAAAGTAGCGCAGCACGACCGCCATTCGCTGAGCGGGCGGCAGGCTGTCCAGGGCCGCGCGGATTGACTGATCTCGGTCCTGCATGGCCACCTGGTCCGCGGCGGATGGATCGCCCTCCTGGACCTTCGGCAGGTTGTCGGTAGGCACGGGGCGTTTCTTGCAGGCGTGGTCGAGGCAAAGCCGGATGACGATGCGGCTCAGATAGGTCGGGAACGCGGCGGTGGGCTTGTAGCGACCGGCGGCATCCAGGATACGCAGGAACGCCTCCTGGGCCACATCCTCCGCTTCGTGCCGGTCGCCGAGGAATCGGTACGCAATGCCCCAGGCCAGCTTCTGGTGGCGCAGGACGATCTGGTCGTAGGCGTCCAGGTCGCCTTTGGCAACAGCCAGCATCAGTTGTTCGCTACTTGTGTCGATGACGGACTCCGATTCACAGTACGAATGTCGCCACGGCAGCCCCGGCCAGGACGACCCACAGGATGTCGATCTTGAACCGCAAAGCCGCGAATGCCGCCGCCGCGATTAGCCCGGCCGGGATTGACCAGGCGACAGCCAGCCCGAAGTTGATCGCCATGGCCACAAGAAGCCCGACGAAGGAAGCCAAGACACCCCGCAAGGCCCGGCGAAAGCACAGCGAATGCTGAAGGCGGTCGAAGTACGGAACCGTCGCCAGGACCATCAAGAACGAGGGCGTAAAGATACTGAGCGTGCCCACCACGGCCCCCGCCAGCCCGGCGACCTGGTAGCCTACGAACGTGGCCGTAATCACGATGGGGCCTGGCGTCACCTGCCCCAGGGCGATGCCATCCATGAACGTCTGGTCGTCGAGCCATGCGCGGGCGGCCACCACTTCGTGCAGCATCAGCGGCACCGACGCAAAGCCGCCGCCGAAAGCAAAGAGGTCGATCTTCAGCATCAGGAGCGCCAGCGCAAACAGCATCCGATCCAGGAAGAACAGCGTCGCCACGCCCGCCGCCACACACGCTACCAGTCCGGCCGCAAACAGCAGCGGCCGGCGCGGGCTGTCAGCGGCCTCGGCGCGCCACTCGGCCTCAGGACTCGCGACGCCGCGGTACAGGAGCAGCCCCAGCGCCGCCGCCCCGACGATGGCGATGATCGGGTTACCGTGCATGACCAGAAACGCCGCCGCGCCCGTCGCCAAGAGCGCATCGCGCCAGTTTCGCAAGGAACTGAGGCCGAAGTTGAAGGCGGCGTTGGCGATCAAGGCGACCACCACCACGCGAAGCCCGTGGAACGCCGCCAGGACCGGGGCAAGATCGCGGGTCTGGTGATAGACCGCCGCCAGGACCACCATGAGGACGAACGCGGGCAGGCCAAAGCCCACGAAGGCCGCGAGCGCCCCCAGCGGACCGCGCGCCCGAAGCCCCACGTAGGCGGCCGTCTGCATCGCCGTCGCGCCAGGGATCGACTGGCACAGGGCCACGCCCGCCTCAAACGATTCCTTCGTGAGCCACTGCTTCTTCTCGACGGCCATGCGGCCGATGTAGGCCACCATCGCGGGCCCGCCGAAGGCGGTCAGCCCGAGCCGCAGGAAGGCCAGAAACAGCCGTACGGGAGACGGCCGCGTCTTGTCCGCGGCGGGGGGCACGGCCTCTTGAGTTTGGGGCAACTGGTCCACGCGGCCTCTGTTATTCGTGGCAGCGGCAGAACGCGCCGCCGGGCTTGACCTTCCCGGCGAGGAACGCCTGCACCGCCTCCTCGGGTGAAGCCTCGGCGTCCAACACGAACGGCTGGATGCCGGCGCGCTTCAGGTCTTCGGCCGCGCGCCAGCCCATGCCGTAGCACAGGACGACCTGGCAGTCGCTGAGGGCGTTGACTATTTCGGCATGGCTGTGCGGCTGGGCATGGTCATGCCCTTCGTG
>Ga0315289_10009914_pt1 | contig 13678 bp, 10 predicted proteins | sample YL17G11_40_MG_FD_203452 | JGI IMG/M metagenome (GOLD analysis project Ga0315289, IMG submission 203452) | Sediment microbial communities from Yellowstone Lake, YNP, Wyoming, USA - YL17G11_40 | ecosystem: Environmental > Aquatic > Freshwater > Lake > Sediment | place: USA: Wyoming | collected...
TCCCCGAGGGTCAGCATGTACTCAGCGTAGATAAGGTCATGCTCCGCTTTCTCGACCCACTGCCGCACAAGATCCAACAGGTCAGACGGTTCGCTCATACAGCACTCTGCCGTCCCGCAGAGCCGGCCAGATGACGGTGCCGGGGAGATCCCGGTATCTCTCGATCTCTTCCGGCGTCACCACGATGACGTCCTTGCACAATCCGATCCCTGCCAGGGAGCGGTAAATCTGCACGGCCAATTTTCGCTTGCCGCCCTGGACCGCGGCAACCACCAGCAGATCCACGTCGCTGTCGGGGCCTGCCGTGCCACGAGCATACGACCCAAACAGAATGATCTTCTCGGGATTGAAGCCCTCAACGATTCGGCGCACCATCTCGGCAATCATCTGCTCTGGCGGTGGCCGCCTCACCTGGTCTGCTTCAACTGCCGGCAAAGGGCGTCTCCGCTACTCCGCCTCGAAGGAATTCAGCGCCTTCAGCCCCGGCTCTTCCGGCAGCCCGCCGGAGTAGTGCAGGCGGGTCTCCTCGGCGTAGCCTTCGATGCCTTCGCCCAGCGGGCCTTCGGGTTCCGCCATGAGCTCCTCTTCGATCCCCTCGCCCGCGATCTTCACCCGCCGGTAATACTCCATGCCGGTGCCGGCCGGAATCAGCCGGCCCATGATCACGTTCTCCTTCAGGCCCCGCAGGTAGTCCACCTTGCCGTTGATGGCGGCTTCGGTGAGCACCCGGGTGGTCTCCTGGAAGGAGGCCGCCGAGATGAACGAGTCGGTCGAGAGCGACGCCTTGGTGATGCCCAGCAGCACCGCCTTGCCTTGCGCCGCCCGCCCGCCCGAGGCCACCACCCGGTCGTTCTCTTCGCGGAACTTGAACTTGTCCACCACTTCTTCGGGGAGAAACTCGCTGTCCCCGATGTTCTCGACCCGCACCCAGCGCATCATCTGCCGCACGATGGTCTCCAGGTGCTTGTCGTTGATGTTGACGCCTTGCAGCCGGTACACCTCCTGGACCTCGTTGACCAGGTACTTCTGAAGCTCGGTCTCCCCCAGCACGTCCAGGATGTCGTGCGGGTTGCGCGGCCCGTCCATGAGCGGATCGCCGGCCTTGACGCGCTCGCTCTCCTGCACGTTGATGTGGACCCCGCGCGGAACGGCGTATTCGCGCTCCTGGCCGTCGTCGCCCTTGATGAAGACCTTGCGCATGCCCTTGCTGACGTCGCCGTATTTCACGGTGCCGTTGATCTCGGCGATCACGGCGGTCTCGCGGGGCTTGCGGGCTTCGAACAGCTCGACCACCCGCGGCAGACCGCCGGTGATGTCCTTGGTCTTGGTGGTGGCGCGGGGGATCTTGGCCAGCACGTCGCCAGCGTGCACTTCCTCGCCGTCCTTCACGGTGAGGTGGGCGTGCGTGGGCATGAGGTATTTTTTCTCCTCCGCCCGGCTGCCGCTGGTAGGACGCACGATCAGGGTCGGCAGACGCTTCTCATCCGGGGATTCGGTCACCACCCAGTGAGACATGCCCGTGATTTCGTCCATCTGCTCCTGGAGCGTCAGGCCCTCGTGCAGGTCCTTGAAGTGAACCACCCCGCTGACCTCGGTGAGGATCGAGAAGGTGTAGGGGTCCCACTCCAGCAAAATGTCGTTGGCCTTGACCCGCTGCCCATTCTCAAACCGCAGCTTGGCGCCATAGACCACCTGGTAGCGCTCTTTCTCGCGCCCCTTCTCGTCCACCACCGCCAGGATGCCGTTGCGGTTCATGGCCACCAGGTCGCCAGCCTTGTTGCGAACCGTAACCACGTTGAGGTACTTGACGAATCCGTTGGACTTGGTGTCCTGAGTGGACTGCTCGCTGATCCGCGTGGCCGTTCCCCCGATGTGGAAGGTCCGCATGGTGAGCTGCGTGCCCGGTTCGCCGATGGACTGGGCCGCGATCACCCCCACGGCTTCGCCCCGCTCCACCAGCCGCCCGGTGGCCAGGTTCCTTCCGTAACAGAGCTGGCAAACGCCCCGCTTGGATTCGCAGGTCAGCACCGAACGGATCTTGACCCGTTCGATGCCGGCATCCTGAATGGCGGCCGCCAGCTCCTCGGTGATTTCCTGGTTGACGCCCACGATCAGGTTGCCCTCGTAGTCGATTTGATCTTCCAGGGCCACCCGGCCCACGATGCGGTCGCGCAAGGGCTCGATGATCTCGCCCGACTCGACGATGGGCTCGACATAAATGCCGTCCGTGGTGCCACAGTCGTTCTGGGTCACGATCACGTCCTGGGCCACGTCCACTAGCCGCCGCGTGAGGTATCCGGAATCGGCGGTCTTCAGCGCGGTGTCCGCCAGGCCCTTGCGCGCGCCGTGCGTCGAGATGAAGTATTGCAGCACGTTCAGGCCTTCGCGGAAATTGGCGGTGATGGGGGTCTCGATGATGTCGCCGGAGGGCTTGGCCATCAGGCCGCGCATGCCGGAAAGCTGGCGGATCTGCTGCTTGGAGCCGCGCGCCCCGGAGTCGGCCATGATGTAAATGGGGTTGAGGTAGCGCCCCGTCCGGTCGTCCTCCTCCATCACCTTGAACATCTCTTCGGAGACCCGCTCGGTGACCCGCGACCAGATCTCGATGATCTTGTTGAGGCGCTCCCCGTTGGTGATGGCGCCTTCCTGGTACTGTGCCTGCACGGCGACGACTTCACGCTCGGCTTCCTTTACCAGCGTGGCCTTCTGCTGCGGCACCACCATGTCGTCGATGCCGATCGAGATGCCCGCGCGGGTGGCGTAGTGGAAGCCCAGGTCCTTGACCTTGTCGAGCATGTGCACGGTGGTGGCCAGGCCGAACCGGAGATAGCAGTACTGCACCAGTTGGGCGAGGCCCTTCTTCTTGAGCAGGCCGTTGATGAAGGGCATGTCCTCGGGCAGCACGTCGTTCAGGATCACGCGGCCCACGGTGGTTTCCATGTACTGTTTGTTGAACTCGATGGGCTCGCTGTGCAGGACGTTCTGGTTGTCGAAGGCATGCATCAGCTCAATGACCTTGCCGGTGTAGCGCAGCTTGATGGGGCTCAGCGTCTCGACCTCGCCCATCTCCAGCGCGATCAACACGTCTTCCGGCGAGGCGAAGGTGCGCCCCTCCCCCTTGGTGCCCGGCCGGGCCTTGGTGAGGTAGTACAGGCCCAGCACCATGTCCTGTGTGGGAACGGCGATGGGCGCGCCGTGGGCTGGCGACAGGATGTTGTTGGCCGAGAGCATCAAGGTGGCCGCCTCCACCTGGGCTTCCGGGGATAGTGGAATGTGCACCGCCATCTGGTCCCCGTCGAAATCGGCGTTGAAGGCCGTGCAGACCAGCGGATGGATGCGGATGGCCTTGCCTTCCACCAGCACCGGCTCGAAGGCCTGGATGCCCAGACGGTGCAGGGTGGGCGCCCGGTTCAGCAGGATGGGATGGTCCTTGATGACCTCTTCCAGGATGTCCCACACCACCGGGTCCTGCTGCTCGACCAGTTCCTTGGCCTGCTTGATGGTGGTGCAGTGGCCGCGCTGCTCCAGCCGGTGATAGATGAAGGGCTTGAACAGCTCCAGCGCCATTTTCTTGGGCAGGCCGCACTGGTGCAGCTTCAGCTCCGGACCCACCACAATCACCGAGCGGCCGGAGTAATCCACACGCTTGCCCAGCAAGTTCTGGCGGAAACGGCCCTGCTTGCCCTTGAGGTTGTCGGACAGCGATTTGAGCGGGCGGTTGTTGGCGCCGCGCAAAACGCGTCCGCGCCGCCCGTTGTCGAACAGCGCATCCACGGCTTCCTGGAGCATGCGCTTCTCGTTGCGCACAATCACGTCGGGCGCGTGCAGCTCGATCAGTTTCTTCAGCCGGTTATTGCGATTGATGACTCGCCGGTACAGATCGTTCAAGTCCGAGGTGGCGAAGCGCCCTCCGTCCAGCGGCACCAGCGGGCGCAGCTCCGGAGGAATCACCGGGATCACGTCCAGAATCATCCACTCGGGTTTGTTCCCCGACCTGCGGAAGGACTCCACCACCCGCAGCCGCTTGGCAAACTTCAGCTTCTTCTGCTGGGAGACCTCGGTCTTCATTTTCTCCCGGATCTCCAGGCTGAGCCCGTCCACGTCCACTTTCTTGAGCAGCTCTTTGATGCCCTCGGCGCCCATCATGGCCACGAACTTGCCGGGATGCTCGCTGTCCAGTTGGCGCTTGCGCTCATCGCTGATCACTTCGGCCTTTTTCAGGTCGGGGACTTCACCGGGGTCCACCACCACGTAGGCCTCGAAATACAGAACCCGCTCCAGTTCCCGCAGGGTGATGTCCAGCAGGTAGCCGATACGGCTGGGCAGGCCCTTGAAGAACCAGACGTGGGAGCAGGGGCTGGCCAGCTCGACATGGCCCAGCCGCTCGCGGCGCACCCGCGACAGAGTCACTTCCACCCCGCACTTGTCGCAGATCACCCCGCGGTGCTTCATCCGCTTGTACTTGCCGCACAGACACTCCCAGTCCGCCGTCGGGCCGAAGATCCGGGCGCAGAACAACCCATCCCGCTCGGGCTTAAAAGTCCGGTAATTGATGGTCTCCGGCTTGGTCACTTCCCCGTGCGACCAGCTACGGATCTTTTCCGGAGACGCCAGACTGATGCGAATCGAATCGAAGTCCGCGATCAGGTTGGCTCTGTCATACGGAGAGGATCGGTACAAGGCTTGCCTCCTTCAGAAAGGTTCTAGGTGCTAGGTTCTAGGTGCTAGGTCCCGGTGGCGCTGCGGTTGCTCGCAACCCTAACACCTAACACCTAGCACCTAACACCTGTCTCTTAGTCTGCCGCCAGCGCGGTATCCAGAATCTCGCGCGGCTTCTTCATCAACTCGACATCCAGGCACAGGGACTGGAGTTCGCGAATTAGGACGTTGAAAGATTCCGGCACGCCGGGCTCGGCGGCCGCTTCCCCTTTTACGATGGCCTCGTAGATCTTGGCGCGGCCATAGACGTCATCGGACTTGGCGGTGAGCAACTCCTGGAGGATGTAGGCGGCGCCGTAGGCCTCCAGCGCCCAGACCTCCATTTCTCCGAACCGCTGGCCGCCGAACTGCGCTTTGCCGCCCAGCGGCTGCTGGGTAATCAGCGAGTACGGCCCGATCGAGCGGGCATGGATCTTGTCGTCCACCAGGTGCGAGAGCTTCAGCATGTAGATGTAGCCCACCGTCACCGGCTGCTCGAAGGGCTGGCCGGTCAGCCCGTCGCAGAGCAGGGCTTTTCCGGAAGTCGGCAGGCCCGCCTCGGTCAGTTGCTTCTTGATGTCGCGCTCGGTGGCGCCGTCGAAAACCGGCGTGGCGAAGTAGCGCCTGAGATTATGGGCCGCCCAGCCCAGGTGGGTCTCCAAGATCTGCCCGACGTTCATGCGGGAAGGAACGCCCAGGGGGTTCAACACGATTTCCACCGGCGTCCCGTCGGGAAGGTACGGCATATCCTCATCCGGCACGATCTTGGCGATCACGCCCTTGTTCCCGTGACGCCCGGCCATCTTGTCGCCCACCGAGAGCTTGCGCTTCATGGCGATGTAGGTCTTCACCAGCTTGATGACCCCGGGCGGAAGCTCGTCGCCCTTCTTCAGCTTGGCCATCTTTTCCTCGGTGATCTTCTCCAGCACCGCGATCTGGCGCGAAGTCATCTCCTCGATCTCGTCGATCTGCTCATTGAGCCGCGGGTCCCTCTCCTTGAACTTCATGCGCTTCAAGTCCCGCGCCCGCGTCTTCTCGATGACCTCGCGGGTCAGTTCGGTGCCCTTGCTGAGCAAGCGCTTGTTGGTCTTCTCGTCGTGCAGATCGGCCACCAGTTGCCGGCCTTCCAGCAGGGAGGCCAGGCGCTTGGCGCGTTCGTCGTTGAGAATGCGCTTCTCGTCGTCCAGGTTGCGGTGCAAAGCTTCGATCTCTTCAGTCTGGATGGTTTTGGAGCGCTCATCCAATTCCGCTCCTTTGCGCGAGAAAACCTTGCAATCCACCACCGTGCCTTCGATTCCGGGCGGGCAGTACAGCGAGGCGTCCTTGACGTCGCCGGCCTTCTCGCCGAAGATGGCGCGCAGCAGCTTCTCTTCCGGCGTCAGTTGGGTCTCGCCCTTGGGAGTGACCTTGCCGACCAGGATGTCGCCGGGCTTGACGGTGGCCCCGATGCGAATGATGCCGCTCTCATCCAGATTTCGGAGGAAGGCCTCCGCGATGTTGGGAATGTCCCGGGTGATCTCTTCCGGTCCCAGCTTGGTGTCACGGGCCTCGATCTCGAACTCCTCGATGTGGATCGACGTGTAGTAGTCTTCCTTGACCAGCTTCTCGCTGACCACCACGGCGTCCTCAAAGTTGTAGCCGCGCCAGGGCATGAAAGCCACCAGCACGTTGCGTCCCAGGGCCAGCTCGCCGTTGTCCGTGCAGGGTCCGTCGGCCAGCACATCGCCCTTGCGCACCCGCTGGCCCTTGTGCACGATGGGCTTCTGGCTGATGCAGGTGTTCTGGTTGGAGCGCTTGAACTTGGTCAGGGTGTAGATGTCGGCGCCCACCTCCCGCGACAGTTGTCCCTCGTGGACGTTGCCCTCCACCCGCACGATGATGCGTTCCGAGTCCACCGAGTCCACGATGCCCGCGCGCTTGCAGAGCACCACGGCCCCGGAGTCGCGGGCCGTGACCCGCTCCATGCCGGTGCCAACAAAAGGCGCTTCCGCGCGCAGCAGCGGAACCGCCTGGCGCTGCATGTTGGATCCCATCAGCGCGCGGTTGGCGTCGTCGTTCTCCAGGAACGGGATCAGGCTGGCCGCCACCGAGACCAACTGTTTGGGGCTGACGTCCATGTACTCGATCTCGTCGCGGTGCTTCAGGAAGGTGTTGCCGGCCTGCCGGGCGTTGACCAGGTCCGGGACGATGCGTCCCTTCTCGTCCAGTTCGACGTTGGCCTGCGCGACCACGTACTTGTCTTCTTCCCAGGCCGACAGGTATTCCGAATGGGCTTCGAACTCGGCCGGCTGCTTCTTGGGGCCCAGACCGCCGTTGACTTTCTCAACCTCGTGCCGCTGCACGATCTCGCCCACCTTCAAGTTCGTGTCACCGGGATTGAGGATCTTGACTTCATCCACCACCTGCCCCTTGATCACTCTCCGATAGGGGCTTTCAATGAACCCGTATTCGTTGATGCGGGCGAAGCAGGACAGCGAAGAGATCAGCCCGATGTTGGGACCTTCCGGGGTCTCGATCGGGCAGATGCGCCCGTAGTGGGTGGCGTGCACGTCGCGCACCTCGAACCCGGCACGCTCCCGCGACAGGCCCCCCGGACCCAGCGCCGACAGCCGCCGCTTGTGGGTGATCTCCGAGAGCGGGTTGGTCTGGTCCATGAACTGCGACAACTGGCTGGAGCCGAAGAACTCGCGGATGGCCGCCATGACCGGCTTGGCGTTCACCAGGTCATGCGGCATGGCAGTGGACATTTCCTGGTAAACCGACATCTTTTCCTTGATGGCGCGCTCCATCCTGACCAGGCCGATGCGGAACTGGTTCTCGAGCAGCTCGCCCACCGCGCGCACCCGCCGGTTGCCCAGGTGATCGATGTCGTCCACCGACCCCACCGCCCTGCGCAGCTTGAGCAGGTACCCGATCACGGCATAGAAGTCCTCCGGGTCCAGGGTGCGCTTGTCCAGGGAGGTGGCGTCCGCCTTGTCGAACAGCTTGATGTTGAACTTCATCCGGCCCACCCGCGAGAAATCGTATTTGCGCGGGTCGAAGAACATGCCCTGGAACAACTGCGTGGCCGTGTCCAGGGTGGGCGGGTCGCCAGGGCGCAGCTTGCGGTAGATCTCCAGCAGGGCGTCGCTCTGGTTCTTGACCGGGTCCTTCCTCAGCGTGGCCGAGACCACGATGCCGGCGTCGTCCCGTTCGGGGAAGAAGATCTCGAAGCTCTGGAGGTCGGCTTCGAGCAGATCCGCCACCCGGCCAATGTTGAGTTCGTGATTGGCTTCGATCAGCACTTCCCCGGTGGTCATGTCGACCACGTCGGCGGCTATGAACGCTCCCTCCAGGTCGTTGGCCGCTACTTCGACCTGCTCGATCTTGGCCCGCTGAATCTCCTTGAGCAGCGCGGAGGTGACCTTCTTGCCAGCAGCCACCACAGTTTCCCCGGTCCGGGTGCTGACGGCGTGGGAGAGCTTCATCGTCACCAGGCCGTTGTCTTTCCCCGGATCCTTGGAGACGTTCCAATACAGTCTCTTGTTCTTGATCGAGATCTGGTCCACGCGGTAGAAGGTGCGCAGGATCTTCTCGTCGCTCTTCAGCCCCAGGGCCCGCAGGAAGACCGTCCCGTAAAACTTGCGCTTGCGGTCGATGCGCACGTGCAGCAGGTTCTTGAGGTCGTACTCGAACTCCACCCAGCTTCCCCGGTAGGGGATGATCTTGCCCAGGTAGTAGCCCTGGACCGCGATCTTCTCGAAAAACACCCCGGGCGAGCGGTGCAACTGGGAAACGATCACCCGCTCCGTGCCGTTGATGATGAAGGTGCCGTTGTCGGTCATCAGCGGGACTTCCCCGAAGAAGACTTCCTGCTCCTTGATGTCCCGGACCGTGCGGGCCCCGCTCTCGGCGTCCTTGTCGTAAACCGTCAGCCGGATGGTGACCTTGAGCGGGGCGGCGTAGGTCATGCTGCGCTCTTCGCATTCCGCCACGTCGTACTTCAACTGCAAACCCACCGGGTCGCCGCAGCGGTTGCAGAAGGTCACGATGTTCTTGTTGAAGGTGCCGCAGCGGGAGCACAGCACGTCGCCGGCGTGAAAGGGATCGGTGCGGATGGCGGCCCCGCAACTGGGGTTGCGGCAGGTCGAGCGCAGGTGGTGCAGCCCCTTGAGGTTCCCGCACTTGCACTCCCAGTTGCCGATCGAGTAGTCCACGAACTCCAACTGGCTCAGGCCCCGGAAATCCGAGATCGGGAAGACGGAATTGAAGACGCTCTGCAGGCCCACATCGTCCCGCTCACGAGGCAGAAGGTCCATCTGGAGAAAGCGCTCGTAGGACTTCTTTTGCACCTCGATCAGGTTGGGGATGGGGATGGAGGTCTTGATGCGCGAAAAGTCAATCCGCTCCCGGTGGGAGCCGTTTCCCGAAGTCTGCATCTGCTAACTCCTGAGAGCCAATAGGCTGAACAAGCACCACGTTATGAAACAGTCAAACACCGGACCCGCAACGAACCTGGGCAAGCAGCGGAGTCGTTCGGGAAATGGAGGAGCACCGATGTGACGCAACCACGGAAGCACGCACGCAGTAAGGATGGCCATGGGAATCCGGGCAAACGCGCGCGCAGACACCTCCTCCCGCGCTCCAAGCAAACTGAAGGCACAATCGCAGAGTGCGAGTTTCACGAGCACTCGTAGTGGAAAGATAGCCCGGTTGTGAGTTTAACACACTTTAGCCACGGAGGTCAAATGGCCCTGGCGCATCCGGAACCAACGGCAGCCCGTGGGTATAAACCCTTATTTTACTTCAACTGTGGCCCCTACGTCCACGAATTTCTTGCGGACGGCTTCGGCCTCGTCCTTGTTGACGCCCTCCTTGATGGGCTTGGGCGCCCCGTCGACCAGATCCTTGGCCTCCTTCAAGCCCAGGCTGGTGACCTCGCGAACAGCTTTGATCACGTTGATCTTGTTCGGCCCGGTCGCCACCAGCATCACCGAGAACTCGGTCTGCTCTTCCGCTGCCGCCGCGGGGGCCGCCGCTCCGGCCACCGGCACAGCCGCCACCGTGGCCGCCGCCGATACCCCGAGCCTCTCTTCGAGCATTTTGACGAGCTGTGCCGCTTCTAGCAGCGTCAGCCCCTGAATCTGGTCCGCAATTGCGTTGATGTCCGCCATCTCTGTTCAACTCCTTAGCTTGTAGTTTGTAGCTTGTAGTTCCGTGACAGCCCGGATTCCGATCCACAGGCTACAGGCTACAAGCTACAGGCTCTTATGCTGAAAACTTGTTCTCTTTGACCCCCTGGTCAATCGCCGCTGCCAGGTTGCGCGCCACGGCATTCAGCGCGGCCGCCAGCCGCTGCGCGGGCGCTTGGATCAGGAACAGCAACTTGCCCAGCATCCCCTCGCGCGAAGGCAGATTGGCCAGTTCCTGAATGGACTTCACCTCGATGGCCCGGCCCTCCACCATCCCGGCTTTGAACGTGAAGCTGGGGTTGCTCTTGGCGTAGGTGGTCAGAGCCTTGGCCAGCGCCACCGGGTCGGAGGCCGTGTAGACCAGCGAGGTCATCCCCTCCAACCCCCTCAGCAGGCTCTCGGCACGCGTCCCTTCAGCCGCCTTCTGGGCCAGGTTGTTCTTGATGACCCGGTACCTTCCACCCGCGCTCCGAACGCTCTTTCGCAGTTCGAAATCCTGGGCCACGGTCAGCTTCTCAAACCCCGTCACAAACAGGTGCTGGACCTGCTCCAGTTCCCGGTGCAGGGACTGCACATCCCTGTGCTTGTCAATTTTCCTCTTCATCGGTTTCTCTCCGCGCGCTGTGAGCTATAGAATCCTGGTGTTGTAGGGAGTCACATCCAGGGAGACCCCCGGACCCATGGTCGAGCAGATGGTGACGCTCTTGACGTACTTCCCTTTGGCGGCCGCAGGCTTGGCTTTGACCACCGCCTGGATCAGGCTCTGGGCGTTCTCGACCAGCTTGGGAGCCGAAAAGCTCACCTTGCCGACCGGAGCGTGGATAATGCCCGTCTTGTCGACGCGAAACTCCACCTTGCCGGCTTTGATCTCCTTGACGGCCCGGCCCACCTCCATGGTGACGGTGCCGGTCTTGGGGTTGGGCATCAGGCCTCTGGGACCCAGCACCTTGCCCAGCCGGCCGACCGAGCGCATCATATCGGGGGTGGCGATAACGGCGTCGAAGTCCATCCAGCCCCCCTGGATCTTCTGCACCATGTCTTCGCCGCCCAGGTAGTCCGCCCCGGCCTCTTGGGCTTCCCTCTGCCGCTCGCCGGAGGCGATCACCAGCACCCGCTTGGACTTACCCAGCCCGTTGGGCAGAATCACCGTCCCACGGACCATCTGGTCGGCGTGCTTGGGATCCACGCCCAGGCGCAGGTGCAGCTCAACGGTCTCGTCGAATTTGGCGAACTTGACTTTCTGGACCAGCGGGACGGCCTCTTCCAGAGAATAGGAGCGCGCCTTCACCTCCGCGGCCGCAGATTGATATTGCTTACCTTTTTTGTGTGCCATGGTTCCTCATTGGTGCAGACGGCTTCAGCCGTTGAGGCCTCCACCTCCCACTGAGAACGGAAATGTGTCAGGGTGTCTCGGCGAAAACAACAGTATACCAGACGCCCTGGCCTATTGCCACTGGCTGGCGGCTAGCGGCTAACCGCTGCCGGCTTCCTGCACCACATCCACCCCCATGCTGCGGGCGGTGCCTTCCACGCAGTGGATGGCCGCCTCCAGCGTGAAACAGTTCAAATCGGGCATCTTGATTTTGGCGATTTCCTCGATCTGCTTGGCGGTGATCTTCCCCACCTTGTTCTTGTTGGGCTCGGCGGATCCCTTGGCCAGGCTCACCGCCCGCTTGATCAGCACCGGGACCGGCGGGGTCTTCGTGATAAAGGTGAAGGAGCGGTCCGAATAAACCGTGATCACCACCGGAATGACCAATCCCTCCTGCTCCTTGCTGGAGGTTTTGGCGTTGAACACCTTGCAGAACTCCATGATGTTGACGCCCTGCGGGCCCAGCGCCGTCCCGACCGGCGGAGCGGGCGTGGCCTTTCCAGCAGGAATCTGTAGTTTTACCTGTGCAACCAGTTTCTTTGCCATCCAAAAACCTCAAAAGGAGGATTGTGGGAAGTGGATTGTGGATCGTGGAAAAAGCTGTCCACATTCCACAATCTACAATCCACGTTCCTCCTAGATCTTTTCCACCTGTCCGAACTCCAGTTCGACCGGAGTGGCCCGCCCGAAAATGGTCACCAGCACGCGCAAGGTGTTACGCTCGGCGTTGACTTCGTCCACTTTCCCGGAGAAGTTGGTGAAGGGCCCTTCGGTGATGCGGACGGTATCGCTCTTCTCGAAGGTCTGCTTGGGACGCGGCCGCTCGGCCGAAGTGGCCTGGCGGTACAGAATCTCGTTGACCTCGCTGGCGCTGAGCGGTACCGGAGTGTTCCCTCCGCCCACGAATCCGGTGACCCGGGGCGTGGACTTGACGGCGTGCCAGAGGTCGTCGTTCATCTCCATCTCGACCAGCACGTAGCCCGGATACATCAGGCGCTTACTGGTGACTCTCTTGCCGCTGCGAACTTCCACGACCTCCTCGGTGGGGATCAGAATCTGCCCGATCTTGTCGTCGAACCCGAAGGCCTGGGCGCGGCCGCGCAGCGAGTCCGCCACCTTCTGTTCGAAGCCCGAGTAGGTGTGGATGATGTACCAGCGCTTGGAGGAAGTCTCGTCCGCCATGGGCCTGGGCTCGAGCTCTGGAACCGATTCGGTCCCGGGCGCCGGTTCAGTTTCTTCGCCGGCCGGGCCGGCCCCGGGCTCCTGAAGCTCCTGCTCTTGGGAGGTCTCTTCCGGCTGGGCTTCCTGCTGTGTGAGTTCGGGCTGATCTTCCTCTGCCATCTCGGTACCGCCTATATCCTGCTGAACATGTCAAGAACCTTGCCGATGGTGCGAGCGAGCGCCATATCCACCACCGCGAAATACGCGGCGAATGCAAAGACAGTGAAGATCACCACTACGGTCGTGGCCCGGACCTGTTTGCGGCTGGGCCAGGTCACGCGGCGCATCTCCATGTGCAGTTCCTGTACATAGCTCTTCAAGCCAGCCGGCCAGCCTTTGACTTTCTCAAGAACCGATTTGTTTTCCATCTTTGCTGTTCCTCCACCTGGAGCGGCGGGGCCGAAGTTGCTTGGCTGGCAGGGGCGGAGGGATTCGAACCCCCACTCGCGGTTTTGGAGACCGCTGGTCTGCCGTTGAACCTACGCCCCTGCGTCCTCTATCTAGTTTACTTGATCTCCTTGTGCACCTGGTGCTTCCGGCAGAAGGGGCAGAACTTTTTCAGTTCCAGCCGGTCGCTGGAGGCCTTCTTGTTTTTCGTGCTGGTGTAGTTGCGCCGCTTGCACTCGGTGCACTGCAAGGTGATGATCTCGCGTGGCATCTTTTTTGCTCGTAGCCTGTAGCCTGTAGCTGGTAGCTCGTAGCCTGTAGCTCGTAGCTTGTAGTCCGTGCCGCCTGCCACAACCGCTCCGGTTCTACAAGCTACAGGCTACAAGCTACAAGCTGTTTTTACTCCATGATCTCCGTGACCGTGCCGGCGCCCACCGTGCGGCCCCCTTCGCGGATGGCAAACCGCAGGCCCTTGTCCATGGCCACCGGCGTGATCAACTCCACTTCCAGGTTCACGTTGTCGCCCGGCATCACCATCTCGACGCCCTCCGGCAGGTTCGCCACCCCGGTCACGTCCGTGGTCCGGAAGTAAAACTGCGGCCGGTAGCCCTTGAAGAACGGCGTGTGCCGCCCCCCCTCTTCCTTGCTCAATACGTACACCTCGCCCCGAAACCGGTGGTGCGGCGTGATCGAGCCCGGCTTGGACACCACCTGCCCGCGCTCCACTTCGTCCTTGTCGATCCCCCGCAGCAGCAGGCCCACGTTGTCCCCGGCCTGCCCTTCGTCCAGGATCTTCTTGAACATCTCCACCCCGGTGATCACCGTCTTC
>Ga0315289_10009915_pt1 | contig 13678 bp, 7 predicted proteins | sample YL17G11_40_MG_FD_203452 | JGI IMG/M metagenome (GOLD analysis project Ga0315289, IMG submission 203452) | Sediment microbial communities from Yellowstone Lake, YNP, Wyoming, USA - YL17G11_40 | ecosystem: Environmental > Aquatic > Freshwater > Lake > Sediment | place: USA: Wyoming | collected...
TCTTTGTCTAAAACCATTTGTAGGTTTTTCAATCTCAGCATTAGCCTTGTTAATAGCCGCCACTACTGTTGGATCATCTGTAAACTTTGCAGGATCTGCTATGATTGTTTCGAATAAATTTTTGTATTCTTTTCTATTTAGCTTTGGAGTTTGTTGTACAGTCCTGCCCATGTACTCATCAAAGTCAACAGCTGGATAATTATCTTTAAGATACTTCTGTATTGCTGGAACTTTGTCATCAAATTTAAATGTTTCATTAAAATATTTTGTTAAGAGTTCTTCAATCTCTGCTGGATTAGCAAGACCTTTTGATATTATAGTATTTGTAACTTTAAAGTAAGCCTCTTCAGCTATTTTATCCCAAGCCTTAGCATCAAACATTGTTTTAATTACTTCAGATACAGCTTGATTTATTAGCGGCTGAACAAGAATATCATAACTTGTGGCTACTCCTCGTTCTGTTATTAGTCCTTTTGTATCTCTAGTTACAATCTCAAGAGTTTCAGAAACACCATCTTCATCTATAACAGTTCTAGTCCCTACACCAACAGGCTTGCCCCATTTTTCTCCTGCAGGTACTGTACCAAGAATTTCACCATATCTAGTGGCAGCAGTTTCTGCTACGTCACCAGTTATTCCCGCTGCTTCTCTAGCTATAGCAATTGCGTTTGCCCTATCATATGTGTAGATTAGCTCAGGATTTTTTCCTAACATTTCAGCAGCAAAGTTTTCAATAAGAATATCTTTTTTTGCATCAAGGATTTTGCCAATAAATATATCAGCTATTGCGTCAGCAGTAACTAGCTTTGCTCCCTTTGTTTCTAGATATGGGTTTGTAGCCCTTACTTCATTTATTATTTCTTCAAAAATATCAACGGTCAGAGATCTTCTTCCCTTAACCATTTCAGCAACTCTAGTTCCAAGTATGCCTGATCCTGCAGCAGTACCACCAATAGAATTAGTTAAAAAGCCCTGCTCGTCAATACCAAGTCTTCTTTCTAATATGGAATAGATTGGTCCATTTTTTGCTAAGAATGTTTCGTTCAGTTTAAATTGAGATAATTCTGGAAGAGAGAAAAATCTTCTTGTCATATCCCAATATAGATTAGCTACATCATCAGCCCTCATAAGCCCCTGCTCTGTAACATTAATTTTAGATGTAACATACTTATCAACAATCTCAGCAAATACTTCTGCTGGATCTACAGCCTTTCCAGCCAACGCCACACGGAATTCTTGTATTAGTTCTGCTGGAAGATTGTTGACTTGTGCTCCTACTTTCTGTAGGGCATTAAATAATGGTAGAGATATACCTTCGGTTGTAATAGCTTTTGATGGAATTAACCCAACTATTTTTCCAGTATATTTATAAATAGCTTTACCAATTTTAGTTGAGGATATTTTACTTATTGTACTTTCAAAGCCTGGAATTTGGTATATAGTTTTTCCAGTTGCTCTTACTGTGTCTCCAATTGCTCTGCCTAATTCAGATCTTCTAACAATGGGCACTGCTGCTTTTTCTGTTAGCTTAGAGGTAGCTCTTGGGTTTAATACCTCAGATCCCTTCATAAGCTCTCTTGCTGAGGAAGCACGCATAATATCATTGACGGCATTAAACTCTTCTATGGTTAATGCTTCTTCATTATAAATCTTTGCAACAATATCTTGCCAATATTTTAAGTCAGATACTTTTGGTCCAAGCTCTCCTGAAAGTCTTTTTATAACTGCTTCAGTTTGTGCCCCATCAATAGTAACTCCTTCTCCAGCAACCATCTCTTTAACAATCTTAGCAACATCTTTTTCATTAGATGTTCCAAAGATTGTTTCCTTCACAAGATTATCAACCTCTTTGCCAGATTTTTCCCAAGCAGAGTTCTTTACAATCATGGTTGGAGTTATGAACAACCAATCATTATAGTTTGATTTTGCTAATATATCAGCTACCCTGTCGGCAACCACCATATCACCAACTTTAATCTTGATCTGTCCCATAATAGTGTCTTCAAGATCAACGGTCCATTCGCTTAAACCACGCATATCTTGTAAAAATCTAACCAGTTGTTCTGAGCTAACAACACCTGATGTTGATGTTCTTGATATTATTTTTGCATATCTTAGTGCATCATAATATGGTTCAAGTTGTATTGCACTATCTCCAGCTACTTTTGCTGTTTTAATTGCTTCATTTATAATTGTAACTGATGAGTTTGCTATAGCTCTTGCAATATAGTTTCCATAAGGAGAAGCTACTAAGCTTGTAACTTCTCTAAGAATGCTATCAAAATCGGTAGCAGTGTCTTCAATAAGTTTGTTAGCCAGCTCTACTTCTTTTACTATAGATCCAAAGTCAGATGGTAACTTACCACCATTCTTTATGATGTCAGCTACTTTTGGTGCAATAGTTTGTGTGAGTACTTCTGCGACTGGTTTTGTTGAAAATAGTTTTAAATAAGAAGGAGGTTTTACTTCAAAAGCCTTAGCAATATCTCTTGCTTTTCCAATCTCAATAGTTCTTCTTGCTAGAGGTCCAGCAGTTTTAGTAAATGGACTTTCAATTATATCGCCAGCCAAAGCTACATATGTTGCTATTTCTGTACCACCTACTGCATTGATTAAAGGAGCAAGACCAAATGTTTTTCCAAATGCAGGAACTCCTTTTACTGCTGCACCAACAGCAGTTGTTGGAAGAATAGGCAGTGCAATTTCAACACCAAGTCCAAACATAAATGGCCACAGAGATCCTTTTCCACCACCAAGAGCTTCGGGAACACTGTTCTCATAAAAATATTGTGTGGCTGGAAGATCTGAAAAGTCATCTCCCATGCTTCTTCCGATGGCTATTGCATAAGCAACATCGGATAGATAATTGCCAGAAGATAATTCATCTCTCCCAGTTATGCCAGAGCCAACTTCTCTACCAGCACCAAGAAGATAAGCAAGAGGATTATATTTCTGTGCGTAATCTGCAACAGAACCTTCTCCCTTATTAATTGCTATATAAGCTTCTTTCATTCCTTTATCAATAAGATAATTTGTATCGTTAGTATCTACTGGAGTTCCATCACCCTTAACATCGTAAGTTAATCCTGCTATTATTGGATCTGTAACAAATCTAATAAGACCAGAAATATCTCTTAGTCCTGCTCCAGCTTTAGTTTCAAATAGCTGTCCTTCTTCTGGGGCTGTAGTTGTAACTTCTCGAAGGAGATCTTGAGCACCAGAGGTTAAGAAGACTGGAACATTTCTAGCCTTGAAAAGATCTGGAGCAGTTTCTTCAAGCCACATATTTCCAATTTCATAAGCATACTGTTTTAGCTTATTATATTCTTCACTTCCTTCAGCTACTTCAGCTCCTTTTGCTTTCTCACCATTGAGTAGAAGTGAAAGTGTCTTTACTCTAATTTGACTTTCCTGATCAAATACTCTTCTATTAAATCGATCCTTCTTCCATTTATCAACCTTCTGCTGATCAATACCACCAGCAGATGTATCTTTCATATCTGACCAGTAATTACCAGTAGCATTAGGAAGTTTGTTATCTTGCCATTTTATTAAATCACTTACTACTTGATCTTCTATAATCTTTCTTGTCGCAGAGCCTCTTCCTTCTCTGCTTTCGCGGAACTTAAAAGCAGATGTACTTTCAAGAGGCTGTCTTTTAAATGCTTCCGCAAATCCACTTTCACCAGTGGTAAACTTTTCTTTGTCTATAGGTTTTCCATCAGGAACTTTTTCTGAATAGTTCCCAATTTCTCTTGGTGAGAGTACGATGGCTGCTACTAATTGAGAAGCTTGTGCCTCTGCTTCTTCAAGACTTGAGCCTTTAGATAGCAGCTCATCCTTAAAAGAGTTCCAAGCAGAAACTTCGTCATCTTTTAGCTTTGCTCTAAACTCTTGAACTGGAGTGGCTGGGGCTAATCCATCAGGAGAAGGTGCTAGTATTTTCTCTCCAGCCTTTGCTCTCTCTGAAGTTATAGGAGTAAATCTTTTCTGATCTTCTAGAGGACCAAACATTCCAGGAGCGGCGGCTTCAACTGGAGGAAGACCAGCATCTTCAGGTGGAAGATTTGGTTCTATAATTTCGTCTTCAGTTATACTCTTGCGTATAGCTTCGGCTTCACGCTTCAGTCTTTCAGGTTCGCTTTCAAAAGATCCTTCACCAAAAGCAAAATCAGAAGGTGCAGCTCCAGCTTCTGCTTCAGTTAAAGAAGAAGGAGGAGGAGGTAGTTGTTTGGTGGCTGGCTGAAATATAATGCTGCCAACATTAGGAATTTCTTCTCCTAATGCTTGAGCAGTTTTTATTGTTGATATACCTTCTCTAACCCTTTGGCCTAAAAATCCTTCTTTTGCTTTTGAAGACTTTAGAGAGTTGTAAAACTTTCTATCGTCTTCTGAAAGTAAATCTATAGGGTTGATCTCTTGTGGAGCAGCCATTCTTTATTCCTCTATATATAGAGTTTTATTTTAGGCTTTATTTCCTGCGGTAATAGCATAGTCCCCATAAGTATCAGATTTTTTAGGATATTTATCTTTTCGAGGATCTTCATTTGCATAATCACCATAATCACCAGGTACTTTGGGCTCTGCTGGTGGTGGTGCAGGTTCATTAGTTAAAAACTTCTCATATGCTGAACCAAGAACATTATAAAGAACTTTTCTTTTTGCTTCTTTAGCAGCTTCTGCTCCACCAAGAGTTGCAGTCATATCAGCAGAATTAGTTGTAGATCCAGATACTTCATTATAAAGATCGTCAAACTTTAATTCGCCTTTCTCATATCTTGATCTGATATCGTTATAGATTTCTCCAGCTGCGCCATCTATTGTTTCTGGTACAAACTTTCCACCGTTAGCCGCAATTGCTTCACGGGCACTTGCTGTATACCCCATGATTTCATCAGCTGCAGCACCATTAAAGCTCGTTGCGGGTGCTCTCCTACCCTCAGCCCCTTTCTTTGGCCCAAAGCGGCTGTTGGGGCCTGGAGGCGTACTATATTGCATTGATGTTCCAAGGGCTGGATTATTCATATCTTCGCCCTGCTCAAATGCTCTGCGTGCTCTTGCAGTTTCTGGAGCATAGAATGGAGCGGCCTTTCCAAACCCTCTTTGAGTTCTTTCAGGATAATAAAGTTCTGCACCTCTACGCTGAATATCATTTGCTGTAGGAGCATTAATTTGTCTAGGCAGAGCATAATTAGCACCTATCACACCCTTCTGTTCGTCAAAGCCAGGATCTCCAGGTCTTAATCCAGTTAGGTCTGTTATTCTTTGATCTATTAATCCTTCTTTGCGTTGTGTTAGCTCACCTTCTCTGATGTAAGTTTGAAGAGTTGGATCATCAATATTTGTAAGAGCATAGTTTTCAAGATCAAAACTACCTTCAGGGTTCATGAAATTAAGTTTTCTACCCAATAATTTCTTTGCAGTATTAAATTCAGTAGTTCCTTCTGCAAATCCAGAGATTTCAGTTATCTTTGCATTTACTAGCTGTTCAGCTTTAAAAGCTTCTGAACCATCAATCTTTCCATCATTTTTATAAGCCTGTATTGCTAGTGCTCTAAGGCCAATTTCAGTTTCTGATAAAATTTGACTATCTTTAGTTGGTCCAGTCTCTGCTAACGCCAGCTGTTCATCAATATATTTTAATGCCTTCTCCATATCTTTTTTTGTAGTTCCAGCAACATCAAGATATTCTTGTGTCTTATCTGCTTTGCGAGCATCTAATCTAGCCTGATCAATATCTGCTGCATCAACAGCAAAGCGTGTTTCAATGTCACCTTTTATTTTTGCTTCTTCTACAGAGGTTAGTGGTTGTCCACCTTTTCCAGAACGTACTTGTGCTGAAGTTTCATTAAAGAGATGAATTGCTAATGCTTGCTTTTGTCCTTCAGAAAGTCCATTAAATGCAACTTCAAGAGAAGGATCTCTTAAAAGAAAGTCGTCAATTGCTGCTTCTGTAGTCCTTCCTGCCTGAACATTAAACTTTCCAACTTGTCCACCAATAGCTCTAGATACCTGATCTGTAGCTGCAACGGGGGCTATGAACTGTCCTTCTGCTTTAGTTACAAGATCAACTCTTTGTGCAGAAACTTTGGTGCTTTCTTCAGCAATAGTTTGTGCCAACTTTGTACGTTCTTGAAGAAGAGTTGTTCTCCAATCACTGCCACCTTTTCCACCTTTTGCAGCAGCAGCCGCTAAAGAAGCAGAAAACTCTTCACGTTCTTTACGAAGAGCAGTTAATTCATCTTCAACAGCTTTAAATGCAGCTTCCTTATCTTTTTCATAGGCAACTTCTGAAGCATATTTCTGCTTCAATTCAGTCTCTGCCCACTGAAGTCTTTGCTTAAGTATCTCTTGTTTACTTTTTAAATATGTTGCTGCATAACCAGTACCAACATTAACTGCCGTTGGTAATGGTGCAGGTAAAGGTCTAATGGCCATTAGTATATTCCTTTTCTTTGCATACTGATAAAATTATAATCTTGTTGAGCTTTTGCTTGTTCTTCTGCTGATAATGTTCCAGACTGCATTTGTTGAAGAAGTGCATTTTCTTGTTCTGCATAAACATCGTTCATAGCCTGTTGTCCATAACCTTCTGAGACTTGTCCAGCAACCTGTCCCATAGCTTGAACAGATTGAAAATTTGCTTCTCTCATAGCATCTGCTCTCTTCTGCTCTTCTCCAAGAAGCTCATAGATACGAGCTTCATCTTTTGCTTTCTCAGCTAAGTTTGTAGCTTCAATCTTTGCTCTTGCTTCTTGTTCTTGTGAGGCAACTCTTTGTTCTTGTCCAATTCCCATTTTGTAAAAAGATCCTGCACTAGCATCAACACCTTGAAGTGATTGCTGGAATTGTAGTTGTTGTTCTCTACGAGAAGCTCTCATTGGATCAATAAGTTCAGCTTCTAACTGTGCTCTTTCTTCTTCGGTTAATCCAAGAGTACCAAGTTCCTGTCTACGTTGTAGAGCAGCAAGTTCTTCCATCTGGGCTCTAGCTAAATCATCTTGTTTATATCCGACAGATCCTGCTATGCCACCACCAATTGCGCCAACACCAGCACCGATAAGAGTACCAATCCCAGGATATATAGCAGAGCCAACGCTGGCACCAACACCAGCACCTGTGGCTGCGCCTTGCAAACCAGCAGCAGTTCTTTGCTTCTTCATCTCTTGTTCGTATGGATTACTACTTGCCATTTTTGATCCTCATATTAAGTGTTATTTTTTTATAGACCATTTGGAGAAAGAATATTGTCATCATGCCAACACTCTAATGTGAAGCCCCAATTTATTAGAAATATATTGTTTGCTCTAGTGTCTCCCTGAAGTCCAATATGATGCCATCCAACTCCAAGCTTTAACATCTGAAATCCTGTGAAGAATTCTCTTTGTCTCATAGCTGTTGGAAATGCATACCATTCTTCATGTGTCCAACTTTTTGTATCAACATAAGTACCACCATCAACAACTATATTTATAGTACCTTCATTCTCATTTGCTACAGTCATTATATTAAGTACATCGTAATTCTGCATGATTGGACATGCAAAGAATTGAAATAGAACTAAGCTTTCACGCTCTACATAAAATGATATAGAAGTATTTGGATAATATTTTTTTGTAGAATTCCCGCCAACAGGTTGTGTTGTAGAACCAGCTAGCCAAGATAACTTTTCCTCTACAGTTGTAAATACTTGAGAACCACAAACTCCAGATACAAAGTTAAATGTATTTGGCAGTGGTTCATAGGATCCTTTAATTATGTGGTGCTTTTGAAAGGGTCCAGTTATATCTGCCTGAACAACTCCACCATTTATATATCCTTGCAGTTTATCAAATGCATCTCTAAAGTCTGTAGCTAAAACTGGATTACCAGCAACAACGGGAGTAAAGGTATATGACATTATCTAGATCCTTTTCTTAGAACCATTGCACCAAGGTTCATTCTTTCCATCTTTAGTTGCAATGGATAGGTTGGAGTTAGATCTACAGAGCTTTCTACAAATGCTCTTGTATCATAACCTGGAGCAAGAAAGTGTACCATTCTCATGATACCAGTTGTTGCTATCCCTATTTCTCTTATTACTAATGGTGTAGCATCTTGATGTACATAATTTAGACAACCATGTAATCTTCTAATTGCTTTTGTTTCTCTATTGACAACAAGTTCTTCTGCAGCTAAATCATAAACACAGATACCATCGTCAAGTAATTTTTCTGGAGCACTTATTGATATTGATGGAGGATCTGTTTGTGGTATTGGCATTGGATCTACAATTCCATAGTTGTACCAAACACATCTTCCAGGAAATACCTTCATATTGTCTGAATTTCTTGGAGCAGCTACATCCCAGAAGACTGGAAAGAATATTATACAGTTACCATTATCATATCCTGGTGCTGGAGCTATTGGAAATGCTGCATTAATAGCGTTAAGTCTAACTCCATACATATTGGCTGAGTAATGTATGCGAAGTAAATCACCTTTATTTAAAACTAAATAAGGTGCTACATCATAAATTACTTTTGAAGATGAACCAATACCCCAGTTTAATGCGTAACCAGCTCTACCATTTAGTGTATTATCTTTTAAAGATCCACCAAGACCAGTTCCTATGGTAAATGTATTTGTTGTTCCATTATCCCACTTGTTATAAGTATAGCGTGCATCACGCATGATTGGAGATGTAACTGGTATTTGACGAATATCAATACCTTCAGAACGAACATTCTCTTTATTAATCGCTCCCGTTGCAGTTGCAATAGCAGTAAACTTTGCGTTAACATCTGTTGCTACAACGTTAGTTGGAGCAGCAGGAGGAATTGGTGCGACGTTTGTAGTTAATACTGTTGACATTAGATAAGTCCTTGATGTTTTAGCATTCTTATAAGATGCTGATTTGTTTCTTCTTTTGTTTGCATCATCTATACCTGTTTATCGCAAGTAAATTTCCACCAGAATAATAGAACATCTGGGTATTGAGAGTTGATGTAGAATTTCTTGATGGTAGTTTGAAACCTATTTTTATTTCAGCATTACCTGTTGCAACTGGAACTGCTCCTACCAAATGGATTGTTCCCCATCTCTGATATAAGAAGTGTGTCTCTGCTACAACATTATTATTTAGAATAATTTGGCACTGAACCCAGTCACCAGATACATTACCTGTAATTGCGTTTGGATCAAACCAATACCAGCAGTTAAACTCTATATGAAGTATTCCTTCTACAAGTTCTACAGCCTTACCATAATATTCATTATATTCATATCCACCAACATAGTTATTATAGATTAGACCATCAATAGTTGTATTTGGAATTACTCCATTATAAAGAGTAATCCTACTTTCAGGCATCTTAACATAAGACTGCCAATACTGATGGAATGCATAGTCTTCGAATTTATCATAGGCTATTGATTTATCTGGAAGATTTTCTCTATCCATACCGTTATTTAAAATTGAAGTAGAGTTGTTATAGATTGTATCAAACTCTTGTCCATCTATAATATTTAATGGTCTTACTTCTCCTTGTTTAGATAATATAGGCATTGTTCTCCTTAGTATGCAGATTTAGGTCTTGCTGCTTTTGTTTCTGTTCCACTTGCATTAAACTCTAGAGAATAATCAATTAGAATAAAGTCATTGCTTGTCTGTATTCCAACTGAAAATGTTGATGCCGCCATATTTGCTATTGGAAATTTAAGCTGAGTATAGAAAGGTATTTCCCATTTGGCAGCAATCTGATTTACACTTGATGGTGGATAATAAACAAACTTTCCAGTTGATGCATCATAGAAGTTTTGTTCTACATATTCTGGACGCTGTGCTAAACCAAAGTTTGATTGTGTATAGTTGTAGTCCCAATCTTTATTGTAGAATACATTGTAGTTGTTAGAGCCTTCGGTAAAGCAGTTTAGATAAACTTGTTTGACATGCTTCTTTAGTTGACCAATTCCAAAGTTTTGATTAGCACCAATCCAAGTAGAAACTGGTGGTCCCTTTTCTTCTATTGTATAATATGCTGGATTTTGTAAAACTGGTGGATGATATGTAAAGGTATGACCAGCGTTTCTACAACGAGAGATAAAGAATAATCCAGTTTCTGCTGGAACCATTCCAGTAATTGTAATTGGTGCAGGTACAGTTTGTCCTACATTATGTCCAAAAATAAGTTCTCCTCTTGCATCTACAGTTATACATCCTACAGGAAATCCTTCTCTTATTGACCAGGATTTCTTTTCCATATGAAATACTAGACCAAGATTATTTACAGGAGATCCATCAGCAGAAAAATAAATATGGTATTCTCTCCACTTTTCTGAGTATACACCACATGCTCTACCAATCATTGACTTTGAAACTCTTCCAATTGTATTTACAATTGGTCCAGAGATCTTTGTGCAAGACATTTCAGATCCACCATCAAGTCCGCCAGATAGTAGAAATACTCCATCAGGAGATAAAAACATAACACCAGCTTCTGGTATTAAAGCAATAGTATGAACTGCTCTAGTTCCTATTCCTTGTACAAATGGAGATATTGTAAAGCCAGTAGTAACATCTCCTCTAATTAGATCAATTGAGTTCTCTCTAAATACAAGCAAGTTATTGTAGTATGTAAATAATCCAGTTACATCGCCACCAGTTCTAGAACCTACGTCGAAGAAGTCAAGTGCTCTGAACTGATCTGGTTTGAGTGGCTGGCTGTAGTAGATCCTTGTAGGGTCTGTCTGACCACCATCAAGAAATAAACAGTTCTTAAAAGTGGCAGAGAAACGTGTGGAAGGAGCAGGAAAAAGAATAGAGGCATCATCATCTGGTGCTAGAGATCCAAGTCTTGTATCTTTTGTATAGTCAACATAATTAGTCTCATGATTATTTGTTATTGTATCTACATAATAATAAATCTCTTCAATGGTATTTCCATCGGTTAGATTTTTAGTTCTGTAAATTTTTCTTGCAATACATCCGTCTGGACCAAGTGGAACATTATCTAAATATATAGCAACTCTACGATCATTAAAGTCTGCATAAGCAGGAGCAGCATTGCTAAATGTTTCCCAATAGGTATGTATTGATGGAGAAGAAAGAGGACTTTCAGATCCATTCTCCATTATAAAAGATACCTTATAGCGATAACGATTTTCTGCATAAGCCGTTGGATCACCTACGCCATAACTTTTATCCATGTTAAATGAATGTGGATTAATTGGCATAATAGTTTGATCTGCTACAGCTGCATTTAAAATATCACCATTTACAGACCAAGGTAGTGGTGGATTTGGTGCCTCAAGAAATCCTAATGTTACAGCTTTAACGCCATCAAATTTTATTGGTCTTCCATTACCTGATAAGATAACTAGATTTTTTCCAATAGGATTATAGTGAGTGTAGATTTCATCGTTAGCTGGAACAGAACGTTGTTTATCTATGAGAGCATTATTAAGAGTATTTCCCTTCCAATAATGTAATGACATATTTGCATTAGCATCTGTAGGAAATATTTTACTTGCTGTACCAGCAAATGCTTGTTCATATAGTAACCAAGACTTAGCTCCCTGATGTGTATTCCAAAAATAAACAGAGTTTACTGGACCACCATTTTGAAATCCAGCCCAGTTAGATCTATCTTCTACATTTGGAACAAGGCTTTCATAACCAATACGATTATCCCAACCTCTTGATTTTACATCTACGGTCCAGTTGATAAGTTTATAACTAGAGTTTTCAATTGGTTGGATACCCTCATCAATACCAAGTATCTCTTTATATAGTGGCTTGTTTTGTGTATCCATTAATATCCTCCTTGCTTATGACAAGTAATATGACAATCTTTACACATAGTTCTTCCGTTATTTATATCTAAAGCATATTGTTTAAATTTAATTTTTGGCATAATGTGATGAGCTTCTAGACTATCTTCTGAATAACACCATTCACAGAAAGGAGTTTTATCTTTTACTTGTTCTGCCCAAGCATTTAAACTTCTTCCGTTAACACGTTTACCATCAAGTTTTAATTTCAATAAATACTTATATTGACTTTTATTAATTTTATCTTTGTTATTTATTTTCCATTCTTTGTAATAAACCTGTAACTTTTCTTTATTAAGTTTACGCCATTCTTTATAGTAAGCAGATTGCTCTTCTTTGGTTTTAAATGGCATTTATCCTACCTTTGTAAGCTTGGATGCGTAGCGATAATCAAATAAGGCTTTTCCAGGAGCAAATCCACTTTTTACATGAACTGAGTTTGCTTCTGTGAGCCAACGATTTTCTAGATTAAGTAATTCTTTGTCAGCTTTTTCTTTGTACATTTTTGCTTGATTTAGATTGTTATGTTTTATAAATGTTTCTTCGCAAGTTCTATAGACAAGATACTTATGACCAGAAGCAGGTACGTCAGGACAATCTTGATCATCTACCATTCTTTGTGGACGATAAAGATAACGAAGAGTGACTACATAATCTGCATCTTGTCTTGGATAAAGACGAATGCGCTGATAAACACCACCATTTTCTGGAAGTGGTTTGGCATTAGTAAGCATTTCTTTATAAAGAAACATTGATCTTGAGGTTACGGTATGTCCAAATGGTTCATCTTCCGTAGAATAAAAACGATCAGAGTTTGGAACACGTACATAATAACGTTTATATAATCCATCATATACGTCTGACGTTTGCATACCAGTAATGTTAACACCATCTTGTGCTACAATATTTGGAATTACTTCATCTGAAATTGGTGATGGTGAACTTTCCCAAGGAATAAGTGATTGACGATCTCCAGGTCCAACATTTTGAATAACGTTCTGTGCTTGAACGAATGTATAGCAGACCTGATACTTACCAGAAAATGGTGCTCTTAAACCATCAAAGACAGGACCAGCAGTAATTGTTGCAATTGGTTCAAGCATTGGAGGTTTAACATAATAATCCGCTTCAGGAATATAATCTGTAGGTCTTCCTATCTCGTCCATATTCACAGCCCATTGTTCTTCGATATACTTAGACATGGGGTCAAATGGCCTTAGATCCGCTTGAGCATTTGTACCTACAGTCTCCCTAAGGCCAATGCCTAGAATGGCTACACAGTCTTGTGGAAGCGTAATGTAGCGGTGTTTGAATGTGCATACGATATCAGCGTTGGAGTTTCCAATGCGAGGAGTACGTTCGTAGATCGAATTTAATCTTTGCTGATCTTTATCCATACGCTGGAAGTAGACACGGCACTTTGTAATATTCTCACCATCAAGAGTTATATTAGTAACCCAATAATCTGCAGGAACATTTGGTAGAGGATTAGATCCAACAAGAGTAGTGCCAGATGTAATTGAGATTATATTTCCAGCAGATAACCAGTAAGGAACATCGGCTTGAGGACAAACTACATAAGCATAATATCCACCAGTACCTGAGCCTATAGGACCGTTGAAATCATTATATAGGGTAATTTGAGATCCAACAAGACCATTTATAGGAAGATTAACGTCATTAAAAGCATGAAGTTTAATTTCTTTCTGAGCCCACTTCCACTTGCGATCTTCAAATAAAGAAAGATATATGTCGTTTAGAATAGAGCGTATCTGCTCTCTATATTCTGGAACATCAGGATTGTAATCGAGGATATTGCCCACCTCGTCTATGAGTTTACCAAGGGTCATATTACTTTTCTCCCAAA
>Ga0315289_10009916_pt1 | contig 13677 bp, 11 predicted proteins | sample YL17G11_40_MG_FD_203452 | JGI IMG/M metagenome (GOLD analysis project Ga0315289, IMG submission 203452) | Sediment microbial communities from Yellowstone Lake, YNP, Wyoming, USA - YL17G11_40 | ecosystem: Environmental > Aquatic > Freshwater > Lake > Sediment | place: USA: Wyoming | collected...
GTCCGCGCCTCATTTGGGCGCTCCTGAAGCATCACATACTCAGCCAGTGCTTCCACGCCATCGAACTTCTCCATTAGTAGGAAGGGAGCGAGCTCGCTCCATATAACAGCCTCGTCAATGGGTGTACCCCGGGCGCGGTATCTGCTGGCGAGTGCTCCAAATAACCCAACGTTGTGAGGTGGGTCAGTTGTCGGATTCCGACCATCGCGCACAAGTTGGAAGTGCCTCTCATAAGACTCGCGCATTGCCTAACGACAGCCTTCGGCGCCGCCAAATAGCTTTGTCCACATTCCCATCGTGTTTTATTCCTCCATGCCTAACTCTAAGGCTCACCGGGAGCCGGCTTTATCGGCGATCCGGTGGAGCCGTTTGTTAGACCGGTCGGCCTGGTCTCTCTGTTGGCTCAATCGAGATCATCCATGTATTAATATTAATTAAAAGTTGAACGTTAAGAACCAAAATACCATGTTTAAGTCCATCATAATTTCTGTTAGGATCAGATGTATAATTATGAATGTGATCAAAGCCGAGAGTAAAACTGTAACCCCTTTGGGCATTATTAATGACCACGCCCTCGTCAGGTACCTTTTCAATAATCCAATTATCGTCAAATTGCTCGAGTTCGACATCATTTAAGAAGCGCTTGGCGATTGGTCGAAGTTTTACACGGGAAAAGAGATTTTTTTTAATTTGGTCTTTATTCATTGTTATTGGTCTAACGACTCGACGTTTAAGGTCAGCGGGGGCTGTAAGTCATCCGCTGATTTGTTAGACCTCCTTCACACGTCTTGGATCATCCGTACATCTGGAACGGGTCCCGCCAGAACGAGCCCGCGGAGTGATCGCGCGACCACCCGCCGCTAGGCCAGTTGTAGTCACACGCCTTCGAGATGAGCGCGAATTGCCCGGCAAGAGCTTCGACCACGACAGCGAGGTTGGCGCGCGGAAACTCGGCTTGGCGGTTGTGCTTGACGGCGTTGTAGTCGTTGTACCATGAAAGTGGCGGCGAAGCCTTGCTCCAGTCTTTGAATGGCAACACTCGTAGCGGCATCGGGCGCCAAAGGAGAAAGTCTATCTTGACGCTTTCAAGCCGGAGAAGCAGCTCCAGCGTTCGATAGTCGTTCACATTCATTTTGCCAACAGACTTCTTACAGCCCTGCCTGACAAGCAGATCGCGTGCGAGGCTCTCGAAGTCAGTGCAGACTCGCAGAAGGATTGCGTACAAGCGATGGGAGTACGTGGCAGCGTTCGCGTCGGTTGGCTCGACGAACTCAAGGACTTGCTTGATGTCCCTGACGAGCAGGTCGAACGATCCCACGTAATCCACAATCTGCATCGCACTCCTTGAGTTCTTCTGGGAGGTCTAACATTTATTTTTAAGCTAACTACACACTTGGTGCCATCATATATAGAATATGAGGGAGTGTCAATGACTTTTCACCGATAAGCTATTGAAAATAAGGTTAGATATTCAGTATAATAAGGCCGCTTTTATTATTTAAGAAGGGCCGAAATTTAATTGGAGGGAGTGAGCATGGCAAAAGAGATCAAACTTCCAAAGCCAAAAGAAAAAGGGTTAACTTCAATGGAAGAAACCCTTAATCAAAGGAGATCGGTGAGAGATTATAAGAAGGGACCATTGAGTTTAGAGGAAATCTCTCAGATCCTTTGGGCGGCTTCAGGTAAAAATCTCTATCGGAGAACATCCCCTTCAGCCGGAGCCACCTATCCTTTAGAAATTTATTTGGCTGCGGGTGAAGTAGAAGGATTGGAACCAGGTCTATACCAGTACTCTTATTCAAGGCATAGTTTGGAAGGGATAAAAGAACAAGATATACGAGAAAGATTAGCTCGGGCTACCCTGGGCCAGGGTATGATTGAAGAAGCACCTATCGATATCATTGTTGCCGCAGATTATGGTCGAACCACTGGCCATTACGGTCAAAGGGGTATCCGTTATGTTCACATGGAGGTGGGCCATGTGGGGCAAAATATATCCCTCCAGGCGAATGCCTTAAGCCTGGGGACAGTCATGATCGGAGCTTTTGAGGACAAGCAAGTCAAAGAAATTTTGGGAATAAAAGAAGAGCCCCTTTATATCATTCCAGTGGGTAAAATTTGAACAGGCTGCTGAAAACCCCCCATCATTTTATCAACAGACAAACCTGATTAAAGTACGTCTTTATTGATTTCGATTTTGGCTTTGGCACGGAGTTGCTGGAGCCAATTTTGAAAAGATTCCTCTTGCTTCTGGTAAAGGAGCCGTTTTTGCAGATCATTCTTCACGGATAAGAATTTACTTTGATCAGCAGCCTCCACGGCTGATAGTCTGACTACAAAATATCCGTCTTTTGTCCGAAGGACATCTTTAGGAGAAGGACTTTTTTCTGTCAGTGAAGAGAGTGTCAACACGAACTCTCCAACAGGCCCAATTTTGGGAACCATTCCTCCCGCACGAGTGAAAAAGCCTGTTTCTTCCATCTGAATTCCTCGATCCTTTGCTAACTCCTTCATACTCTTGCCCGCTTGAATCTGGCTGAGAAGATCCTCAGCCACTTGACGGGCCTTCTCCTCACATTTCATTCCGATGACTTTTCTTCTCACCTCCTCTTTTACCTCCTCCAGAGAAGGGATTCGGGACTCTTTCTTATCCAATAACTTCAAGATATAGAAATTGGGTGGGAGGGTCACCACAGGCGAGATCTCTCCAACTTTCAGCGAGAAGGCGCTGGAGTAGAAAGATGGATTTTTGCCTATCTCTGGGATCTCATCGCCTTCCTTAAAAAAACCCGTGGTTTTGACTGAAAGACCCTTCTCCCTCGCAAACCCTTCTAAATCACGGCTCCGGAAAAGTGAGTAGAAGGCATCCTCCGCTCTGCGAGAGGCTTCTCGTCCCGCTTTCTCTTGCTTTAATCTCTGAAGGATCTGATCTTTTACCTCCTCAAGAAACTTCAATTTCTCCTCGACTGTATCCTCTATTTTAAAGATATAGAACCCGTCTCTCCCACTTGCGACACCAATTAACTCCCCCGCCTTTTTCGAGAAGAGAATTTTTTCAAGTGACTCATCAACCGTTCCTCCCTGGATCCATCCCATATCGCCCCCCTTGGGAGCGGTATTCGACTCAGAATACTGCTTTGCCAAGGAACCAAAATCCTTCGTCTTCTTTGCCTTCTCCAAAATCTCTTCTGCCTTCTTCTTCTTCTCCTCAATTTTATCAGCTAGGTCTTCTTTGCTGACTTTGATCAGGATTTCCCTTGCTCTGACCTTTTTGGGTGTCTTAAACCGGTTCTGCTGAAGGTCATAATATCGTTTGATTTCATCGGATGAAACCTGAACTTTTCCTTCAAATTCGGAAGGTCGAAAAATGAGATATTGGATCTGAAGAAAAGTTGGAACCCTAAACTCCTCTTGATGTTTCTGAAAATAGTCTTTTATCTCTACCTCATTCACAGGGGTCTGTCCTTTAAAGGTCTCAGGAATAACTTTTAGGAAGGTGAGGTTGATTCGTTCATTGTCGAAGAGATAGGTTTCCAGTACCTCCTCGTCAGAAACCTTCCCCCCATTCAGTTTAATCAGATTCGTCAACTTCAAGAGCATGAGACTCTCCCGCTGCATCCGTTCGAAGTCCTCTGCACTCATCCGGTTCAAACGAAGAAATCTTTCATAGATGCGCGAGTCGAATTGACCATTGACCTGAAAAGAAGGCATGGATTCGATAGTCCCTCTCAATTCTTCATTATGGATGTCGAGTCCCAAACGGACTGCCTCTTGAAGGATGAGCACTCGAGAAACGAGGTCGTTTAAGACCCTCTCTCTTAGGTGGAGTTCTTCTATGGTCTTGTCAGAAAATGATGGACCCAAGGCATCTCGATATTGTTTGATCACATTCTGATAGGCATCACTAAAATCTTTTATTTCAATAGAAACTCCGTTCACCTTGGCGGCATAAGTCTGTCTTCTCTCCCGAATCAGGGAATACCCTCCCCAGGAGATGAAAGTCACAGCGACCAATATCAGAATGCCTCGGAGCATCCATGATGTTGCATGTTCCCTTAAGATCCTCAACATAAAGACTCTCCTTTCAATGACCCCTGTCTGTCTACAGTCAGGTGTGCTGAGAATGGAAGATTTACCCCGTTAGAAAACTCCGCCATTTATGGCGGGGATAATATAAATAAAGCTTCATTTTCTTGCAGAAAGGGCGGGGTTAAAGCCCCGACCCGTTAGAAATTTGAGTAAACCTCAATTAGAACTCCACTTCCCCGAGGGGTTTAGAGGTATCCGCTCAGGGAGACTTTTTTCTAACGGGTCCCGTTCTTTCTAACGGGGTTAACCTATTATTAAACAATCCAATTTAAAAAGACAAGGGGGCCTTCATCTCCTCCGTTCGACTGAGCCTTCGACTGAGCTCACGCCGAAGTCTCCCTTGTAAAGGGCGACTAAAGTCCCTCCTATCCCGTTTAAGCGAGAGCTTACAAGAGGTGAATCCCAAATCCGATTTAGAGAATGAAACCTTTTTCCCATTCTGTCATTGCGAGGTCGTATCGACCGTGGCAATCCGACGAAGTCGTTGCGAGGGCATAGCCTGTGGCAATCTCAAGGGTTCCCTCGTTTTACTCGGGACAAGGCTTCGTTTCACTCACAATGACAATTTCCTAAATCGAGATTTGGGGGAATGTTTTTTCTTGAATCAAATTTAGGTATTTGTTAATATAAAACAGTTTAATTAAACGGAGGGAGAAAAAGGATGGTATTTAACTCATTTTGGGGTCTATTTTCAAATGATTTGGCCATCGATCTGGGAACTGCCAATACTGTTGTCTATGTCAAAGGAAAAGGTATCGTCTCTTCTGAACCCTCTGTGGTTGCCGTTCAAAGAGATTCGAGAGGAGAGAAGCGCATCTTAGCTGTAGGCCGTGAGGCCAAAGAGATGCTGGGACGAACCCCTGGAAACATTTTTGCCATCCGGCCGATGAAGGATGGGGTGATCGCCGATTTTGAAATCACGGGTGAGATGCTTCGTTATTTCATTGCTAAAGTCCATAACCGCAAAGCCTTGATTCGACCCCGGGTCGTCATCTCCGTTCCCTCTGGCATTACGCCTGTTGAAAAAAGGGCGGTTCGGGAATCGGCCCAGTCTGCTGGCGCAAGAGAGATCTACCTCATTGAAGAGCCGATGGCTGGAGCCATTGGCGCTGGCCTCCCTATTACCGAGGCCTCTGGGAATATGATTGTCGATATTGGAGGAGGGACAACAGAGGTGGCTGTCATCGCCCTATCTGGGATCGTGACCAGTCAATCCATCCGGGTGGCTGGGGATAAGATGGATGAGGCCATCGTCCAATATGTTAAGAGAAAATATAACCTTCTCATCGGTGAACGGACGGCGGAATTGGTCAAGATCAGTATTGGGACCGCCTATCCTGAAGAAAATCCCCAGAGCATAGAGGTCAAGGGAAGGGACTTGGTGACGGGGATTCCAAAAACCCTTGAAATCAATAGTGAAGAAATTCGGGAAGCTTTGGCCGAATCGATCAATATGATCATTGATACTGTCCGGATCACTCTCGAAGGGACACCGCCGGAATTGTCTGCAGATATTGCAGATAAAGGGATCGTTCTGGTGGGGGGTGGAGCCCTCCTCAAGAACCTGGATGTTCTCCTCCGGGAAGTGACCGGCCTCCCCATTACTATTGTGGACGATCCCCTTTCGGCGATTGTCCTGGGTGCAGGGATGGTTCTGGACAACGAGACACTACTCCATAGCGTGACATTCCAATATTGAAGATTGATGAGGATACGTGACCTTTTCCTATTTCGAAGATATACCCTCCCTGCTTTCATCATCATTCTTCTGTTATCTACCCTGATCGTGATGTCATTGAGGGTAAAACAAAGAAAAGGAGTCGACTTTTTCGATGCTCTTTTGATAGAGTTCTGCGCCCCTTTTCAGAAAGCCTCCACGTTCGTCATCAAGACCGCCCATGGTGTCTTTCAAGAGTATCTTTTCTTGGTCCATCTTCAGAAAGAGAATATGATGCTCAAACAGAGGATCGCGGAGCTTCAAAAAGAGAACCATCAGATGAAGGAAATGGCATTGGCGGATGAGCGCCTTCAGAAGCTCCTTCAGTTTCGAGAGAAAATTTCCGTTTCCGTGATTGCGGCCGAGGTGATCGGTCAAGACCCATCCTCCTGGTTCAAGAGTGTAACCCTTAACAAAGGGGAAAAGGATGGAGTGAAAAAGGGGATGGCTGCGATCTCTCCAGAAGGAGTGATTGGCCAAATCCTCAAAACGGCTCCCCATTATTCAACCGTTCTTCTTATCACGGATTACAACAGTGCCATCGATTCAATTATCCAGAGAACCCGGGCTAAGGCGATCGTGGAGGGAAAAGGAGAGAACCGATGCCAACTGAAATACCTTCTCCGAACGGAAGAGGTGATGGTCGGGGATATCGTTGTCACCTCAGGCTTAAGTGGGAATTTTCCAAAGGGGTTAATGGTGGGTGAGGTACGAAAGGTGGATAAGAAGGGCCACGGCGTTTTTCAATATGCAGAGTTGGTCCCCAGCGTGGATCTGACAAAGTTGGAGGAGGTTCTTGTGATCACGGGATCTTCTCTTCCGCTCCCAGAAGAGAAAGAAAAGAAGGGGAAGAAGACCCCGGTTTACCCCGTTAGAAGAAAAGGTGGAACGTCATAAACTCCGTAGGACGTTTACCCCGTTAGAAAGCCCCGCTGCTCGCAGCGGGGATGATGGCTGTTCCTTTTTAAGCGAACGCGAGGTTTAATGCCCCGTGTGAGCCTTCCCGGTGGAAAGTAGAAGACTTTCTAACGGGGTTAACTATCCAACGGGGTAAATGACAGGGCTTTCTAACGGGGTAAAGGCTGAAAAGAAAAGATGAGACGGATTGTCTTTCCTCTTTTTTTAGGAGTCACTTTTCTAACTCTCCAGACGACACTCTTGACATCACTTCCCATTCAGAGGATCAGGCCAGACCTCGTCTTAATCCTCACCCTCTATTTAAGCCTTTTTTACCCACCGATCTCTGGCGGAATCTTAGCCGTCTTCATGGGGTTTCTCATGGACCTCTTTTCTGGAAATTCCTTCGGCCTCTACACTCTCTCTCGACCCCTCATCTTCTATGTCGCGCAGTTTTTCAAGGGGCGGTTCTATTTGGAAAGTTTCACATCCCAATTCCTTTTCGTCTTCATCTTTGGCCTGGTCGAAGGTCTCTTTGTCCTCATGCTGATAAAGATCCTCAATCCCGGCCCAATGGGTCACCTCTATCCCTTGTTATTCACCTTCCTTCTTCCTCAGTCGTTTTTCGCTGGTCTCATTACCCCCATTCTCTTTTTTCTAATCCGTAAGAAATTTTTTTCATTATCCGGTCATCACGAAGTGGGAGTGATGGAAAGAGGGGATAGATCATGATGGAATTAAATACCCAGAGGATGGAAGATTTCCAAGGAAGGTATAAATATTTTATAGCCTTTGTAGGAGTGGCATTCTTTCTGATCTTCATCTCTCTGTGGTACCTTCAGGTGATTAGGGGAAGTGAATTCAAGCGACTCTCTGAGAATAATCGTATTCGAATTCTTGAAAATCCTGCTGATCGAGGGATGCTCTTGGATCGAAAGGGGCGTGTTTTAGCCCATAACCGGCCATCCTTTGAAGTCTCTCTCATCCCGGAAGACCTGAAAGTCAATCCAGAAGTTCTGACTAAAGTGGGGGAGATGCTGGACATGGCCCAGGATGAAATTGAAAATAAGCTACAAAGCCTGAAACGGCGTCCTCCTTTCAAACCAGTAAAGATTAAATCCGATATCGATTGGAATGGACTTGCCCTCCTTGAATTCAACCGGGTCCATCTCCCTGGCCTTGTGGTGGATGTCATGCCAAGGAGAACCTATAATTATGGCAATCTGGCCTCTCATCTCATCGGTTACCTTGGCGAGATTGATGAAAATGAATTGAAGCAGCCGAAGGATGCCCCTTATCGAATGGGGGATTTGATTGGGAAATACGGGGTGGAGTATCGATGGGAGACTGATCTCAAAGGGATGGATGGAGGTCGTCAGATCGAAGTCGATGCACTGGGAAGGGAGATCAAACCTCTCCGGAGTGTTGAACCGTTTCCAGGAAACAACCTCATCCTTACCATTGATCTTGACCTACAGAAGGTTGCTGAGGAAGCCTATCAAGACAAGAGTGGAGCCCTCATCGCTATGGATCCACAAAATGGTCGCATCCTGGCGATGGTGAGTAAACCTTCTTTTGACCCCAACCTCTTTGCGAGAAATATTTTACTGGAAGAATGGAAATCTCTCATGGAAGATCCTCGTCATCCTCTCCAAAACAAAGGGATTCAGGGTCAATACCCTCCTGGTTCGGTATTCAAAATCGTTACTGCCATTGCGGGTCTGGAATCGGGGATCATCACCCCCAATACACAGATGACCTGTACGGGTATTTACCCTTATGGGAATCGCAATTTCCGATGTTGGAAAGAAGGAGGACATGGGACAATAAGCCTTCATCGGGCCATTGTGGAATCCTGTGATATCTATTTTTATCAGGCTGGGCTTAAAATAGGGGTTGATCTGATTGCTCAATATGCCAACGAGTTTGGTCTGGGAAGGACGACAGGAATCTTCCTGCCCCATGAAAAACCGGGAATCGTTCCCTCCACCTCATGGAAAAAGAAGCGTTCCGGGGTTCCTTGGTATAGTGGGGAAACCCTTTCTCTTGCTGTAGGGCAGGGATATATCAACGCGACACCCCTTCAACTTCTTACAATGGTTTCAGCCGTTGCCAATGGAGGTAAACTTTACCTCCCTCAAGTGGTGGAAAAGGTGGAAAATATCTATGGGAACTCTTTAAAAGAGTATCCACCGGTTGAAAGAGGAAGAGTCAATGTCTCTGAAAACACTCTCCATATCGTCCAAGAAGCCCTCATGGGAGTCGTCAATGAGCCCCATGGGACGGGATGGGTTTGTGCTCTTAAAGAGTTCAAGGTGGCTGGGAAGACAGGGACGGCCCAAGTCATCACCATGCCACAGAATTTTAAAAAAGGAGATATGGATCGGATGCCCCTGAAGTTTCGGGATCATGCATGGTTCGTTGCCTATGCTCCTGTTGAAAACCCCCGGATTTCAATGGTCGTCCTCGTTGAACATGGAGGTTTCGGAGCGGCTGCAGCAGCTCCAATTGCCAAGAAGGTGATTGAAAAATTTCTCAGCCTTGAATCTGCGTCCCTTCCCAAGGTGGCAGGGAGATAAATGAAATGATTGACCGGCGCCTCTTCACACACTTCGATTGGACTTTGGTAGGGATTGTGCTCCTCATTGCCTCTGCAGGCATCCTCAACCTTTATAGTACGACTTTAGGAGGAGAGAGTGCGGGTACCCCGCTCTATCTTAAACAGATCTTCTGGTTGCTGATCGGATTGTCGGTGATGGTGGTCATCGCCTTCATCGAATACCGCTTTTATTCGGACTTTGCTTATATTGTTTATACGGTTGCCTTCTTCCTTCTGTTGGTCGTCATGGGGTACGGTATCATCACCTCAGGCGCGCAGAGATGGATTAAGATTGGATCCATCTCGTTTCAACCTTCCGAATTTGTCAAGATTTCTCTGATTTTGGCCCTGGCAAAGTTTTTCCAACGACCTCCGAGTCGAGAGGGTTATTCATTAAAGGATCTCACCTTACCGTTCCTGTTCCTTCTTTTACCGATGGGTTTGATCCTTAAACAACCCGATCTGGGAACAGCCATCATCCTTCTCTTGATCTTCTTTTCCATTTTGATCTTTGTAAAGATTCGATGGTCAACCCTCCTCACCATTGGATTGGGTGGAGCAGCCATCCTTCCCATCTCCTGGAGTTTTCTTAAAGAATACCAGAAGAGGCGAATCATCACCTTCTTTAATCCAGAATTGGATCCATTAGGCGCTGGCTATCACATCATTCAATCGAAGATTGCTGTGGGGTCAGGTGGCATCATTGGAAAAGGCTTTATGAAGGGGACCCAGTGCAGGCTGGGCTTTCTTCCGGAGCAGCAGACCGATTTCATCTTTTCAGCCCTGGGAGAGGAATGGGGTCTGATCGGTTCTCTCATGATCGTGGGACTCTATTTTATACTGATTCTGTGGGGGCTTCGCATCGCCGTCCAATCCAAGGACCGGTTTGGAGCTATCCTCTCCTTCGGCGTAGTGGCCATGTTCTTCTGGCATATTTTCATCAACATCGGAATGGTTTTGGGCATGATGCCGGTCGTGGGAATTCCTCTTCCCTTGCTCAGTTACGGGGGATCCTTTCTCCTCTCCACCATGATCGGAATGGGTCTCCTCCTCAACGTCAGCATGAGAAGGTATCTCTTTTAATAAGGATTCAAGGGGTCTAGGGGGCAAGGGTTCAAGTGAAATTCCACTTGAATCCTTTGAACCCTTGAATCCTCGAACCCTTTTCTAGAAGGGTACATCATCACTGGAGCCGGGAGGGACTCCTTGGTCAATATCAAAGTCTTTCCCCGTATCCGGAACCTCAGCAGGTGCTCCTGGCGCTCCCAACATCTGCATTTGGGTTGTCACAATCTCAGTCGTCGACCTTTTGTTTCCATCCTTGTCTTCCCATGAGCGGGTGCGGAGACGACCTTCAATATAGACTTGTTTCCCCTTGTTCAGATATTCGCCGCATATCTCAGCTAATCGGCCAAAGGCGACGATTCGATGCCATTCTGTCGTCGTGGTCTTCTCGCCAGATCGGTTTACCCTATTCTCGGTCGTGGCCATACGAAAATTAGCTACCGTGGTGCCACTGCTTAAATATTTCACCTCTGGATCTGCGCCCAAATTACCGATGAGAATTACTTTGTTGACTCCAGCCATAAAGTCCTCCTCTTCCTGGTATGAACGGAGTATGGTTTACCCCGTTAGAAAGCCCCAGCATTTATGCTGGGGATGGTATAAATAGAAAGCATTAGCTCTTTATTGAGGGCGAGGTCAAAGCCCCGTCCTTTCTAACGGGGTTAACCATCTGCCTACGGACAGTCGCTATGCCACCTTACCATTTCTAATGCCTCTTTTCAATAGAGTATTGATCTTGTGTCTTTTTACTTGACAAAGACGCTTACCTTTTTTAAATTAGTTATCTATAAAAAATATCCTCCGATTTTTCCTCTGGATATTTTCATGAAAGAAATTGAAAAAGAGAGAGAAATGATTAGGGCAGCTGCCGCAAAAACTGCCCAAAAAATGATTCAGCCCAGGGCAACGGAGATTGACGCCACTGGAGAATTCCCATTGGATTTGTTGGATGCCTTAGGGAAACAAGGATTTCTCTCCCTTATTCTTCCCGAAGAATATGGCGGAAGTGATGGGGACATTACCTCTTTCTGTTTCGCCATAGAAGAGTTTGCAAAAGTTTGCGGCTCTTCCTCACTGTTGATTCTCGCTCAAGGGATGGGTACGCTGCCTATCTGGCTGGGGGGGAATTCCTCCCAAAAGGAGCTTTACTTCACACAGATTTTTGAGAAAAACCGTCTCACCGCCTTTGCCCTGACTGAAATGGGAGGAGGATCAGATATTGTCTCCATCAAGACCACGGCTAAAAAGCAGGGGAGGGATTATCTGCTCAATGGCCGCAAATGTTTCATTACCCATGGGAGCATTGCCCAATTTTATTCTGTCTTTGCTGTTACTGATCCTAAACGGGAGAGGGAAGCAATCTCTGCTTTCGTAGTAGAAGATGGAACTTCAGGTCTCGGTTTCGGCAAGAGAGAAAAAATGATCGGGATGAGAGGTTCAGTGACAACAGACGTCATCTTTGAAAACTGCCGGATCCCCCAAGAAAATCGTCTGGGCGAGGAGGACGAAGGGTATCAGATTGCAATGCGTACGCTCAACATGTCGAGACCAGCAGTCGGGGCACAGGCTGTGGGCATTGCTCAAGGAGCTCTCGACTATGCCATTCACTATGCCAACGAAAGAATCCAGTTTAAAAAAACCATCTCTTCCTTTCAGGCAATTCAATTCATGATTGCCGATATGGCCACACAAGTAGAAACAGCTCGGTCGCTGGTTTACCAGACAGCTGCTCAAATGGATGCACGTATTGGAGATACAGAAAAACTCTCTGCGATTGCAAAATGTTACGCCTCTAATGCTGCTATGAAGGTGACCACCGATGCCGTCCAGATCCTCGGAGGTTATGGATATATGAAGGATTATCCTGTGGAACGGATGATGCGAGATGCCAAAGTCACACAGATATATGAAGAAGCCAATCAGGTTCTAAGGCTTCTGGTCGCCCACCAATTGTTAAAAGGTTGATATCAATGGGGCGAAGATGAAACAAACCCTTCGCCTGCCCCTCATTCCTACCCTCATCGCTTATACCCTTGGGCTTTCTTTAGGCTATTTTAACCTCCCATTCCCTCATCAAGGATTCCTCTTCATTTTCCTCATTCTCTTTGCCTTTTGGGCTCTCTTTATGTTCAAAAAAAAGACTTCATTGGGTTCTTGGATGGCCTTCGCCCTCTTCTTCCTTCTCGGGATCTTCTCTATCCATAATTATCTCCATCCCCAACATTCTTCTTCCCATATCTCTCAGTACGTAGGCTTCGATCGAATCTCATTGGAGGGAATCATTGACCGTGCTCCTGAGCGCACTCAAGGACGAGTCCAGTTATTGATCCGATCTGAGAAAGTCATTTTATCGAACCGTCACATCCCTGTCGACGGTCACCTCCTCCTCATTCTTAAAAAAGAGAGCGGCCCATTCCGTTTGGGGGATCGCCTTCGATTTTTATGTAAACTCTATTCCCCCCATGGATTTCATAATCCAGGGGGATTCTCCTACGAGCGCCATCTCGCCTTTGACCGCATTCTTACCATTGGATTCTTATCCGATGAGAACAGTTGGGTCAAAATAGGTGAAGGATTTAAAAATCCAGTTTTGCTACAAATAGAGGTCTGGAGAGATCATATTCGAAATTTTCTAGAGAAAGAATCGCCTCCCTATTCTTCAAGCATTTTCAAGGCGCTCGTTTTAGGTGAACAGGGAGATATTTCAGAGGAGGTGAAGGAACATTTCATTGTTACAGGAATCGCTCATCTCTTAGCCATTTCTGGCGACCATCTCGGGATTGTGGCTCTCCTCTCCTTCTCTTTATTCATTTGGGTCCTCAAGCGATCCGAATTTCTTCTCCTCTCCATTTCTGTCAAGAAATTAGCGGCTGGCCTAACCATTCCTTGTATCCTGCTTTATACGTTCATTGCGGGTGGAGGGATCTCAGTCGTCCGGGCCACAATCATGGTGATCACTTTCTTCCTCTCCATTCTTTTCAATCGTGAAAGAAACCTTCTCCATACACTCGCTTTAGCTGCCTTTCTCATCCTCATCGTCTCACCCCCTTCCCTTTTCGATGTCTCCTTCCAACTCTCTTTCCTCGCAGTCCTCTCGATTCTCTATCTTGTGCCACGCCTCCTTCAAAGGCTAAAAAAAGAAGAGATTTCTCTTCCCTTAAAAACCTCGTGGAAGCAGACCATTTTGAAATATACGAAGCTCTCTCTTCTCGTCACTGCTGTAGCCATTTTTGGAACGGCGCCCTTTGTCGCCTTCCATTTCAACCGGATCTCCCCCATTGGATTTGTCACCAATCTTTTCGTCATCCCA
>Ga0315289_10009917_pt1 | contig 13677 bp, 9 predicted proteins | sample YL17G11_40_MG_FD_203452 | JGI IMG/M metagenome (GOLD analysis project Ga0315289, IMG submission 203452) | Sediment microbial communities from Yellowstone Lake, YNP, Wyoming, USA - YL17G11_40 | ecosystem: Environmental > Aquatic > Freshwater > Lake > Sediment | place: USA: Wyoming | collected...
ACCTCCAGAATCATCGGGTTATCGCCAGACAAGGTTATCACCGGAACAGTCGTGTCCACTACATTCACCGTCCTTGTCTTTTCCTCAGCAGGATTGCCACTGGAATCCAGCACACTGTAGCGAAGCATGTAGCTCCCCAAAACTGCATGATTGACAGACCCGCTAACGACGACTCTCGCCGTGATGTCCCCATCATAGTTATCGCTGGCCTCGTAGCCAGGTTCAGTATATGCAGTCCCGACCTCGAAAGTCAGCAGATTGGCCCCGGATAGGATGATCATTGGAACGGTTGCGTCAACCACGTTCACTGTCCTTGTTTTCTCTTCGGCCGGATTGCCAGAAGAATCGGTTACATTGTAGCGCAAGATATAGGTCCCCAGCATGGAGTAATTGACCGAGCCGGTAACCACTACTCTCGCCGTGATGTCTCCATCATAGTTGTCGGTGGCCGCGTAGCCGGGCTCAATATACGGAGTGCCCACCTGTAAACCTACAGGATTGGCGCCTAATAACCCGAGCAATGGTGCTGTAACATCCTTGAAAAAGGCGGTAAGGGCCTTGTCGGCATCCATTGTGACCGTGTTCTGCCTCAGCGTCGCTGGGCCGTCAACGGGGCCTCCCCAGTGATCGAAGACCCACCCCGCAACAGCCAGGGCGTCAACGTTCACCACAGCCCCATGATCGTAGACGTGATTACCGATCGGCGGCGTCGTTTCGCCAACGCCGCCCGGGCTTACGGCCATGGTAAGCGTCTTCTGGGGAAGAGGCTCGGTCCGAAGGTTGTCAAAATAGAATGTCAGAGGAACATCGGTCCTGACTAATGTGTAGCTGACCACGGCACCGTCGGCGTTCCTGATGCCGATCTCTCGCTCCTGTAGCGGAGTAGCAGCCCAACTCGGCTTCGGTACGTTATACGCCCGGACATAAATGGTATCGCCCTGCGAGGCTGCCACGCTCGACGTCTGCGACCACGCGCCCTCCGGGCTCCCAAAAGTGCCGTACCCGCAATGGGTCTCGTCCAGAAGCACGTCGTCAACTTTCCAGTATATTCCGTCGTCTCCATAAGCGGCCGCTTGGTTCGCAGCGAGCAGGGAGTCATCAATGTCTGCAACTCCCCCCGGTGATGTCCCTTTCATCGCCTTCCAAAGTTGCACCAGAGCTCCGTTCAACCACACCGGATCCCCGAAAGTCGTCGCCCCGGGCACAGCCGACCCCCGGGAGTCCCTAATTGGCGCTGTTCCTTCCGGACTGACGTTTGACCACGTCACAAACGCGCAGTCGCACGGACTAACAACTATCATTGTCGCCGCAAATGCGCTGACGACCAGACAAGCTTGCACTTTCATCGTTCCTCCTTCCTGCCCTGAGCAACAGGCAAACCCTGTTTCTTGTTTTGCCGCGCACGCGCGAAAAAACGTCTAACCTCTAAACAGACCAACTGTGTTGGTTCAGCGTGAATTGGGCACCTTCCCTTTACAGTTAAGCTACCCCTGCAGGTGCGGGAGCGTTGAACTTTCTGAGGCATGGGGGAGGCTCTGGATATCCGGTGAAAGAGGGGTGGGGGAGTTGAGGGACTCCCCCCGGACGGATCTCCGTCGCCACCCAGCCGGCTATCCCCGGCGGGGTGCTCTCCAGCAGAGCCCGCTTCCATTTCACCGGGTGAACGGTACGCGGAACGCTCCATTTCCCGCTCAATGGCCAAAGGCTGGGGCTCGTAGGGACTTGTGACGGAAAGGGCATACGTCGCGTCGTCCGCCAAGAGAAAGTGCCCCGCGGCCACGCTCCGCGCGCCGCACACTTCCCCTACAATTGGCGACGACCATCCCCGGACAAGCATGTTGGGGGACCCTGGATGAGCGCTCCACAGCATCCGGTTGGCTTGCGCTGAGGTTTCACTGAGGAAGTGGAACAACTGTAAGGGGCGAGGAAGGCACGAACGGGGGGAAATTGGGCGTTTTATTCGCACGGCAAGGTCCCCGGTCTGTATGAGACGGCACGCTTCATCCCGTGACGAGCCCCAATCTCGAGCCCGTCTGAACCTCAAACGGAGAGCTATCTCCCGCATGGCTCCCTCCTTCTTATTAACCATGCAAATTTCCCGGAGCCCAAAAGACCCGAAAGTTAGTGGCATTCTCGCTCAGGTAGGGGGGGGTGTCAAGCACTTTTTCCGGATTACGAATCTATGGTCTCTTTGCCATAGGTTCCGCCACTGTACTCGACGAAGGTGGTGTTTCCTCAGCCGAACGGCGATGCCCTTCTGCTCGTGCGACCAAGACCGTTAACCGCTATGGCAAGAGTGGCGGAGGTGTCTGGAGTAAATGCCTTGGATTGGTTTACATAGTCGGTGACATCGGCGTCGCTTGCGAACCCAGCGGGACGCCCGTAGCAAGCAGGAATATGTATAGAAGGAAAACCGATGAGAGCTCGCGTCTGCGGTCTCGCCTGAGATCCATGGCATCACACCCAAATCCGCTCAACTGCCAGCCACTTCCTCCTATGCTTGTCTCCATCTTTCTCTCTTTCGTCGGACACTCGATGACGTGCAAACATGCGTCCAGTTATCCTCAGACCGGCCTACCAGCGGAAGAACCTGTAAGGGTCGTCCCACCCTTCCGGCACATCCATGTATAGGCCGTCGAGCCAGCGCTTCTCGGCCTTGGACGCGTCCACGGGGCTGTGGAAGCGCTCCAGAAGAGGCGTTGACCCGGCTACTCCCATGTTGGCCAGCAAGCGAGAAACGAGGAAGGACACTCGCCGGTGGGTCCGCTTGACGTTGTACTGTTCGCTGTACATGAACCACCATGGCTCCGACCCTGTCTCGAAGCTCGCGTTTGTGATGAGGTTCTGAAGTCCCCCGGCCTCCTGAGCCGCCGCTGGAACAGCCTGCGGCCCGCCGACCGGAGCGGGTGTGGCGGCCGGCGCTGCTTGGGCGGGAGTTCTCCACGGGACATAATCCCCTTCGTAGAGCCGGAACATGTCGGCCCTGAACCGGCCGCCCTCCTGCGCGCAGCCGACGTACGCCTGCCAACCCTCCGGAAAAGGTTTCTCGACCTTGAAGGTGACATGCAGCTCCGTCCACTCATCCTCGTTGACCAGGACGTTTTCGCCCTTCACGGCCCGGTCCCAGGGCCTGCCCGCCCGCTCCACCTCCAGATGCGCACGGACCGGCCCGCCCACGCCCTTGACGAAAACAGCAAACGTGTACGTCTTGCCAACCTGTCCTCCTCCCTTCACTTGCTGCCCAAACTGCCCGCCCGTTTCCGTCGTCGAGCCCATTGTCACCAGTGCGCTCTGCCTACCATCCACGGCGTCTTCGTCGTTCACCACGAAGGAAGGTACGGCCCCCTGCGCGCTGGTGACGCTGTAAGGCGGGAGTTGGCAAAAGACGACGTTCGCGTTCTGCGCCCTGGCCAGCACGCCATCGCCGATGACCGTGGCGCCTCCGGACACGAGGGGCAGTTCCCGCGGGTCCCGGTTGTGGACATCCGCCGGCCCCACTCCCGCCAGCAGAGAGTTCGCGCCAGAAAGCCCGAAAAAGGAGGCGATGTGTTCCTGTTTCTTCATGCGGACCTCGAAAGGCAAGAACCCGTTCGCATCCTGCTCGTCGAGCCCGAGGGCCAGCAGGTTACCGCCCCCTTTCAGGAAGTCGGCGATGGCGGCCTTATTTATAGCAAGCGTCTTCCCACCGCCGGATCCCACCACGAGGACCTCGTCGGCGGACAGCTTCCCGCCCTCGTAAGAACCCAGGGAGACGCCCGCGAGTTCCAGATGATTCTTTCCGACAGCATCGCCGACATAGACGCCATTCCGGCTCGGAGCCGGCTTCCAGACCGACACGTACTGGAGCATGTTTCGCGCGAGCGTCTCCGCCGCCGGGTCGGTCTCGGTCCGCCCAGTCACGTCCATCTGGCAGAACAGCACCATTCCTTTGCCTTCACGGTACTCCATGAGCGGGCTGTACTGAAGACTGTACCCGCCGTCGAGGATCGGCAGGAAATCGCCCCGCGCGGGCTTCTCGATGAGAACGGAGGCGATGTTGCCGCGGTTGCCGCAGCGCCACAACCGCGTGACCGGTATGTCGCACCACTGGACGGTCGTACCATAACGGGGCCGCATTTCGTACTTTAGTCGTGACGCAAGGATCGTCGCCTCCCCACGCCAGTCGTGCAGATGCTCGGCAGTGATTTCGGTTAGAAGGGGATGATCGGGCACCCGCACGAAGACTTGCCTCAACCCGTACTCCTCTACGCGGAACCCAAATCGCTTCTCCAAGACGTCTGCGGTCTGCTCAAACATAAGCACCTTCAGACCGTCCCGTACGCGGTTGATGTCGGGTGCCGGACCGTCAACCGACAGGGCGGCCTTACCCACAATGAGGGTGTCGTATGCCGACAAATCGGCGTTCGCATCAACAGGCTGACATTTGACCCCCATCCCGTTCAATAGCTTCCCAGTCTCACCTTTGGGGTCGAACAGCGCGACCTTCGCGACCACCTGGGGAGCCTGTGGGCGTGCCACGACGTTGATCGAGAACGAGTCCGTCTGAGGCTCGCCATTGCTGAACGTGACTGTCGCGCTGAGTTCGTACCTGCCGGGGGCCAGCGCGGCTCGCAGTTCGAAGTGCAGTGGGATGCGTTCCTGTTCGCCCGTCGCCACGGTGACTTTCTTGCTGCCAGCCAGGGCTTGCGGCAGCCCGAACGACCACTCGCATTCGCACTTCACGGTTTCGCGGGAGTTGTTGATGACGATGAGCTGTTTCTCGACCGCCTGGCCCGGATAAAAGTTATGGTCCTTGCTCGTGAAGGCTGCGAGCTTGCCGCCGATGTAAGCCAGCAGCGGTTGGTTGTTGCGGATCAAGGCCTGGGCGGCAGCCGTAGCGGTCCAGTCGGAGCGCTCGAAGGCCAGGTCCATCCGCTCGTACCGCTGCTCCGCATAGTCCGGACTAAACCCCGGCCGCTGCAGGTTCTCCCAGTCCACCTGGAATTGCTTGCGGTTCCTGTCCACACCCTCGCGTAACTTCCAGAAATGCTCGTGCTCCCACGGGGAGATGGCGGACACTCCCCAGGTGCGAAAGGCCCGCCAGTTGTCCGTCAGGTACATCGCAAAGACGGGATACCGTTCGTCGAAGCGGGTCGAATCCACCGCGAAGGGATAATCCCAACGGTGCCACAGATTGCCCGCTCGGAACTGCCTGGCCTCCCAGCGCAGATTTGCCTTCTCCGGCTCGCTGATCTGAAACGCCTGGTCTCCGAAGAACTGCGCATTCCACTCAGCCAGACAGAATTCCCACGGCACCATGGCGCTGCCGAATTCACGCTGCCCTTTGTACCACCCGCGGTACATCGTCCAGTCCCACGTAAACGGCGCGCCGTATTCACAGGTGAACACCGGCTTGACGCCCTGCGCAGCCCAGTGCTCGAACCAGTCGGACATCTCCTGAATCGGGACGAAGTTCGGGTAGAAATTTATCGCGTGCATCGAGCCCAGGTTGCCCGAAGCGTGATGATAAACGATGCGGCTTGGGTCCAGGTGTTTCACGATTGCCTCGGCCCGCAACGCCAGCTTCGCGTTCCTCAAGGCCCATGTGTCGCGAGCATCCTGGATACCGTCTATCATGTCCGGGTTCATGTCCTCGTTGTAGCCCGTGGCGTTGTGGCTCATGGAATACATCACGACTGAAGGGTGGTTCTGCGCGGCGCGCACGTAGAACTCCGCGTGGCGGGCATAGCCGTTGTTCCCATCGGCGTCGGGGGCCTGCCAATCGTAGTGGCTAAAATGCGGCTGGGAAAACGATACGAGCATCCCCACGTCATCCGCTGCCCTCAGGACCTCCTCAAAACCCAGATGCGAGCCGGGCTCGCAGCCGTAGTTGTGAGTATAGACGAAGTTGATACCGAAACTCACGAGGCGCTCTAGTGCTCCATCACGATTGACGTTGACGGTCGGATGTTCTTGCTGGTATGATGGCGGCAGTGGACCAACGCAGGGGGCGCGCTTGCGCAGTGATGGGTTGAGATGAGCCTCCCACGCTCCAGGCCAAATGATCAGATTGCTCGTCGGCGGGGTTATGTTGACTGAGAATCGTTGCTGATGCGGCTCGTGCGAGAAAGAGCGTTTGCGATCCGAGGTATGGCGCCACCGGATAGCGCTGTCATGACGCTTCGACATATCGGCTTCGCTGTTGGGGCCAAGGTCAGAGCTTCCCAGGTTTCGCGGTCGGCATCTGGATCGCCGGAGGGCGGAAAAGTGGTCCCCTTTCAGGCAAAGCTTGTATATTATTTGCCTAACCAAAACCAACGGACATGGTGCCAGCACGAAACTAAACACCAGACAAGGAGAGAAAAAACATGCGAAAGACAATTGCGCTGACCATTTGCATCCTCGTTACGTGCCTTCTTTGCGGATGTTTTCTCATACCCCTCGCGCTCGTTGGAGGAGGAGTGGTGGGCGGGATGGCAATCGGCGAGGATACGGTGCAGAACGAGTTCGACGTCCCTTACGACAAGGTCTGGGATGCTTCCGTGACTGCTCTTGACAAATTGGGAGGCATCGAAAGCAAAGATAAGGACGCCGGAACAATCGTGGGGTACGTGAAGAAATCCAAAGCCACCATAAGCGTGGAACAGTTGACGCCGGCCACGGTGCGGATTCAGGTTAAGGTGCGCAAATCGGCTGGTATCCGGCCGGACATAAACACTGCCCACGCCATCGCCCATCGGATCGCCCTCGAACTCAAAGAGGCTCCCGGGGCTGCCAAGTAGAAGACGAGGAATCTTCGCACATCCGTCAGGCAAGGTAAGTCTGCCTCAGAGAAGTCGCCGGGGGACACCCAGCCGAAGAGGTAACCAGCAAGGGAAGCCAGCGGAAGCGTAGGCGAATCGCTGGCCCCTCAGGCAGCGCAGACTTTCGTAGCGCGAGTGTCCCTGAGCAGTGCTTGCGACCGGACCCGCTATCGCCCCGCGGGCTGAACATGGCAGACCGCGTGACGTTGCCAGGAGGCGGGGACCGGGACGCCAGCGAGCCACGGCAAACTCGTGCCGTGACTGGCCCGTCAGGGCGGGAAACGATAGATGAGGAGAACCAGTATGGTCAAAAATCCGTGTTATGTGTCGTGCCTGATCCTGTTTTTGAGCGCAGTGAGCGTCCCCTCAGAGCTGGCGGTGGTGAATGCCGTGCCGTCGGAGAGCGACGCCGTGAGGAAGCTCGACTTGGACCCCCATCTCGTGGGATGGTGGAGATTTGACGAGACTTCCGGTCGGACCGCCGCCGATTCGTCCGGGCACGGCCGCAGCGGTACCCTGAAGGGCAACCTATCGTTTGACAAGTGCTCCGTCAGGGGCCAGGCGGGCAGTGCCCTGAAGTTCGCTTCCGGGCAAGATTGCGTGGAGATAACGGGATACAGAGGCGTCACCGGTACGTGGCCTCGCACGCTCACTGCCTGGATCAAGACGACCGCCCCGGAAGGGGAGATCGTCTCCTGGGGTTCGGACGAATACGGCAAGTTGTGGACATTTGGCTTTATCCGGGGCCGGGTCGGTGTGACGCCGAAGGGCGGGTATCTCTACATGAATGCTGAGACTCACGACGACACATGGCATCACCTCGCCGTCGTGGTGGAGGAGACGGAGCTTCCAAACCTCCACGATCATGTCAGGCTGTACAAGGATGGCGCCCCTGCGGAAATCCATGACATAGGCCTTCTGGACCTCTGGCCGATTGAGACCGGCAGCGATTTCGACGTGAGAATTGGAAGAGGGTTCCGGAGGGGGCATTGATGATGTTCGGATTTATGATCGCGCCCTCTCGGAGGAAGAAATACAAGGCCTGTTCGCCCTGGAAAATGGTCGTTCGTCTCGTAGGCCTCGATAGTGGATCACTAACCGGCGCACCGGTCGCAGGAAACACGAAACATTTCTTCGATATAAGCCCTTACAAAAGGAGATTGAACATGGAAAGCAGAAAAGTGACCCGGCGTCAGTTCATTCGGGATAGCACGGTGGTAGCCACGGGTGTGGCTGTGGGCTTTGGCTTGGTGCGCGGCACGACTGGCGAGGCGTCGGCCGCTGAGCTGACAGAAACTTCTAAGATTCTCAACTACAACCCGAACATGGAGTACCGCCGGCTGGGTAAGACTAACGTTATCGTCTCGGCGGTGGGGCTGGGGGGACACTCGCGGGCAGACGACAAGGAGCGCTGCGAAATCATCAGCCGCTGCCTCGACATTGGCATCAACTACATAGACAGTACAGGGAGCGGGGAGCTGCTGCGAGACCTGAAAGCCCTCGGCGGACGTCGTGAGAAAGTGTATCTGGGAATCTCGGAGACGGGGCGCGAGCCGCGTAACCCCGATTTCCGCACGGCGAATAAACTGGTGCAAGTCCTCGACGAAATGCTCAGGGGGGCCAGACTGGATTACACCGACCTGTGGAGAATCACCATGTACGAGCCGGGCGGGAGACACTCGTTTGACACGTCGTGCGAGGTTCTGGAGGCTCTCGAGAGAGCCAGGAAGCAGGGCAAGACCCGGTTCATAGGCCTGTCGTCGCACGACCGGCGGTGGTTTAAGTTCATGGTTGAGTACTTCCCGCAGATTGAGGCTATCCTATTCCCATTCACTACGATGAGCAAGGCGGCCCCGAAGGATAGTCTGTTCGACGCCTTGAAGAAGTGCGACGTGGGGGCCTTCGGCATTAAGCCATTCGCGGCAGCCTCCTTGTTCACGGGTAAGCAGGAGGAGGACGACCGCCGTGCGCGTCTTGCCATCCGACACATTCTGTATGGCAACACGGTGATACCGATCCCGGGCATTGACAGCGTAGCTGAAGTGGATAACCTGGCGAAGGCTGTGATGGAGCGCCGCGAGCTCGACGCGAGGGAAAAAGCAGAGTTGGAGACCGCCGCCGGGGAAATGTGGGCGAAGCTGCCGCCCCAGTATCATTGGCTGAAAGACTGGGAGTACGTATGAGCGCCGCTCCTGGACATCTGACTTGTTCCGTCGGCGAGGAGGAATCGTGCGCAGGATGGAGCTCGGACGAGCTCTAAGGCTGACCGGATGAGATACTGTCGTTTGGCGTTCGCTCTGACGTGCACCGTGCTTTTTGGAACGGGTTGTGAACAAAGCAGTGTCAGCCCGAGGCCGGCGACGGCTACTGGGCAGCAGACCAGGCAGAAGTCCGCAGCAGTACGCAACCCCGCCCTAAACTACAGTGCCGCCGCGAAGGAAGCGCGCTCAGCACTACTCGATGACCAGCCTCTGCTTCTGTCAGAAAGCGACTCAGGGGGTGAGGGGCTGACCGGGCCCTTCGCCGACAACAGCCGGTGTTACGTCTGCCACATGAATTATGTCCAGGAGGAGCTTGCCCTCACTCATTCACGAGCAAATATCGGCTGCGCCGACTGTCATGGTAGCTCCGACGCCCACATTGCCGACGAATCCTGGTCATGGGGCGAGAACGGCACTCCGCCTGATACCATGTATCCCCTGGCGAAACTCAATCCCTTCTGCATGGGCTGCCATCCTAAAGACAAGATAAAGCCCGAGCAGCACAAAGGTGTCTTCGAGCAGGCGGCGCTGGAAAGATATTGCACGGACTGTCACGGGCAACACCGCCTCGCCCGTCGCAGGTGCCGATGGAAGTAGTGGCGCCTCGTTCCGCTCCATCTTTGGGACGGGACCATCATCCCCTGGCGAGTTTATTGGTTCCTTGACTTCCTGTCAGACCAGGGGTTTTGAGGCAGGGGACGACACGGAGTCAATCCACCGCCGCCGTTTTGGAGAAGGCCTTGCGAAGAGCATCGGGGGCAGGGGCCTCCCGGCCTGTCCAGTCGTTAACTCATGTACAGGAAGCGGCATTAACGGGCTCTGCGGAGGCGCAGGCCGCATTGGTGAGAGACCAGCGAAATTGACAGGTCACAGGTTGGATGCCCACGCTGAGTCGTTGGACCTCGTCAAGACGGGGCCGTCAGACCTCTAACTGAAGCGCGACCACGGGGCATGGCAGCACCCGTTGTTAGTCACCATTGACAGAAGATTGCTGACCGCCTTCGCACCCGGACAGCCTGCCTGCTTCCCCAGGAACAAGCCTTTGCAGGGGTATTGGCGATCAGGCATACATGCGGGAGAGTCGAGGTCAGGTTCCGAGGAACGCCTCGATTGCTTCATACATTGCTACGATGTTTTCCGGAGGTACCTCGGGAAGGATGTTGTGAACGGTGTTGAATACGAAGCCGCCCCCGGGAGCAAAAACCTCCAGGCGCTCCAGTACGTGCCGTCGGACCTGTTGTGGCGTTCCACGGTTCAGAACGCTTCGGGTGTCACATGCGCCGCCCCAGAAGCAGATGTCCCTCCCGAATTCCCGTTTGAGTTTCTCCGGTTCCATGTCACGGCAGTTCGTCTGAACGGGGTTAATGATGTCATAGCCAGCTTCGATTAGGTCTGGCAGGAGCTTGTAAATCGAACCGCAGGAATGAAGAAAGGTCTTCATGGGGCTGGTCTTGTGGACATATTCGCATAGCTGGGCATGACGCGGCTTGAAGAGGCGGCGGTATAGGTCTGGGGACATAAAGGGGCCATCGTTTGTGCCCAAGTCGTCCCCAAAGCGCAGGATGTCGCAAACGTCGCCAACTGTTAAGCAGACCTTCGCAAGAGTATTCAGATGCATCTCGGTCAGCGCGTCAAGCAGTCGCTCGACGTTTTTCTGCTCCGCGTGCAGGTCCATGAGGAAGTTATCCATCCGGCGAAGGAAGGTTCCCCATTCGAATAGATTGCACCCGACCACGATCACAAGCGCCCGGTCCGTGGATGCCCTTAATGCAAGCGCACGTCTTCGCAATTCCTCCCAGAAGTCGGGCTCCGCGGCATGGTCCCATGGGCTGTGAACCAGAGCTGCCCATAGGACTTTCCCCATCGCCTCGGGAAGGCTGTCGAAGCTGTCCGGATAGCCGTCAAGCCATGGAAAGCACGTCTGGTCGAAAAATGTACCGTCTTTCGGCATGCGCGCGATGACGGCGCCATCTGTCGTGCGGACAACCCGGGAACCGTCCGATAAAGGCTCCGGGTGGAACCATGCGGGGTACTGAGCAGTCTGACCGTCAGCCAGCGTAATGTCGTACCAGTCCGAATCATCGGCGTTGAACGTCCGTCCCACGTCCACCACGTCAACATGAAAACGGTCGAGGAGCGAGGCTTCGGGCTGTGCGAGCTGCTGAACGACATCGTAAACGCATGTGTGCCCGCCGGTCATACCAAGATGCCTTTTGAGGTTTCCGTAGGCGATGGCGGAGATTCCCGAGCTCGGCGTCGCCCCGAGGTCCACAGGCACGCGGTCCGGCTCACGGTGCTCGATAGCGGCGATCACACGCTCTCGGGCGTTCATCTTCATTTCCTCGTGACGCAGTTGCTTATGCTGAACAGAAGACCTGCTCCATGTCAGCCCAGATTTTCCCCTGCGCGGCTGCCTCGGGCAAGGGAATCTGGCAGGGGTCGGTTTCTTTCCACCAGCGCTGTGTCTCCGGGTCGTCAGCCATCCTGGCCATATCGGCCTGAAAGTCGTCCCCCGTGTATTCGAGGTACGCGAAGAGATAATGCTTCCCCTCTATTTCTTTCAGGAAGATGGAAAAATTCTGGATGTTGCATTCCCTAATCATGGCGAGCACCCCCGGCCAGGGGTTGGCGTGCAGTTTCTTGTAGTAGTCAATTCTCTCCGGCTTTATCCCGGTGACCCATCCGTAGCGTCTGACAGCCATGATTAAAACCCTCCTTGCCCTGCGCTATTTCCTTAGCCAACCCTCCCGCGCCCGGCTCAGGATCACTGCCCCGAGAACAATCGCTCCCAAAAAGCTCTGCTCGAAGTAAACATTCGCCTTTACCATCACCAGGCCGTTCTTGATGAGGACGATAATGATTGCTCCCATGAGAACGCCAACTGAAGAAATGCTGCCGCCGGATAGCCCGGTCCCGCCGACGATAGCGATGGCGAACGAGTTGAGCAACCAGTCTCTCCCGGTCGCAGGCTGGGCGGAACCCATTCGGGATACCCACAGGACTGCCGCCAGAGCCGCGTAGAGTCCCGAAAGGATGTTAGCGGCCACAATCATGTTGCGAGCATTGATGCCGGAAAGCCGAGCCGCCTCCAGGTTGCTCCCCGTGGCCAGCAAATGGCGTCCGAAAACCGTGTGCTGGAACATGTAATGCGTCGCAGCCACAACAACCAGAGCAACCCAGAACAGATTCGACAGGAACAGAAGCTCTCCCCGGCCGAGAAGAGTGAAGCGTTTGGGGATGCGTGTGAATGCATATCCTTCGGAAAAGCCGAAGACCAACCCTGTGAAAATGAACAGCGTCGCAAGGGTCGTGATAAACGAATTGATCCTCAGCCTGGTGATCACAAGCCCGTTGCCGGCGCCGGCAGCCAAACCTACGAGAATCGCCACAACCGCGGCCGCCGTCCCAGGGAGGCTAACCTCACTAATCAAATATCCCACCGTGATCGTGGCCAGGCCGCCTATGGCGCCAACCGAGAGGTTCATGCCCCCGACAACCAGCGCCACAGCCTGAGAGAGAGCAACCAGTGCGAAGAATCCCACCATGCGTGAGATATTGAACAGGTTGTACCGGGTTAGGAAGTTCTCCGACGTCAGCGAGAAATAGACAAAAAGCGCAAAAGCGGACAGAGCAATCCCAGCATCCTTGCTCCGCACCAGGCTTTTTGCATCAAAGCCAGCCATACGTTTGTACCCCACCTGATTCAGCAGAGTTGCCTGGCATAAGCCGCACGCCATCCGTTATTCCCCGTTGTTCCGCGCGGCTGCCCAAGACTCCAGCAGGCGACAAGCCCGCCAGCCACAATACAGGGGCGCCGCCCTCCCGGATTTTCCTCGGAGTTCCTTCGAGGCTCAGTAGAACACTGCCTTCTCTCATTTGGGCGGGTCGAGATACCTTGTCTCCAGCTCCGCCAGGATACGCTCTGTTGCCGTCATGACTTCGTCACGGTAGGCATTCAAATTGTCCCGGGTTACCAGGATGGCGCCTGTGTCAATGAAATAAGCACCCTTTTTCCGCGTCCAACCATCCAACAGGTAAGATAGCAGCTTGCAACTGATGTAGCCATGTCCGTATGGGTTCTGCGCGATTGTTCCGTCAATGTGGCCGGCCTTGATCGCCTTCAATACGACGTCATCCGTGTCAATGCCGATGAAGTGTATGCGCCTATTTCCCGGTTTCTGGTGCCATTCAGAGAGAATCGTGGCCGCAGCGACGGTCGGTGTGTAGCCCGTGCAAATGATGCCATCTATTTCGTGGATCCGTGCGGAAAGTGCATCCTGAACTTTCGCCATGCTTTCCTCGAAGGATGTCATTCCCGCAATCGTCTGCACAATCTTCACGCCTTCATGCCGGGCTACGACCTGCTCAATCCCCTTGCGGCGCAGCATGGTGTTCGGGTCCTCCACCAACTCAAGCACGTTGAGGATGTCACCTCGCCCACCCATGAACCGGATCAGTGCTTCCGTGGCTTTTCCAGCGGCCTTTTTCACATCCGTTGCTACGCAGAACGAGGCCGGCGTAGGGGTAGCAGTCGGGGCACCGAAGTTGACGACCAAGGCGCCGTTGGCGACAAGTTCCTCGTAGAGCCCGTTGGCGGCACTGGCATCCGCGGGATAAATCGAAAAGCCTCGATA
>Ga0315289_10009919_pt1 | contig 13676 bp, 14 predicted proteins | sample YL17G11_40_MG_FD_203452 | JGI IMG/M metagenome (GOLD analysis project Ga0315289, IMG submission 203452) | Sediment microbial communities from Yellowstone Lake, YNP, Wyoming, USA - YL17G11_40 | ecosystem: Environmental > Aquatic > Freshwater > Lake > Sediment | place: USA: Wyoming | collected...
ACATCTTACCAGAGGGGCGAAATGCCCAGGAGACGCCCACAGACGCCAGGAGAAGCGCAGAAGCGCCCTCGGTTGAGAGCGTCTCAAAACGGAGAGAGACGGTTCCACCTGGTGAAGATGGTGGAGGAAAACATCCTGGCATCGAAACAACGGGGCTTCGGACGAGGTCGGAGTTCGATTCCCACCGCCTAGAGGACTCAGCGGTCGCGAAACGTCTCTCCGTCCGGGCAGCAGCCACTGAGCCGGTAGAGTCGTGATCACACTCCGGATGGCCCGGCGCCGGCCGTCCTCTGCGCCGCGGCCGGCGATGGGGGCGGCTAGCGGGCTCAGACAGTAAGCTTCCAGCCGCCATTGTGTGTGCGTCGGTCCCCCCGAAACCCCCGTCACCGCGTACCGGCTCGCCGCATGACTGCCCAGCCTGTCGCGACGCAAGTCAGTGCAAGCTCGACGTGGTCGCCCGCGCTCTAGGCTCCCACGAGCTACCCCTCTGCGCCGTGTTGCTGAAGCAGGTCGGCAAGCATCATTAACCTCTCCCCGTTAGCGGCAAGGAAAGGCACCCCGTGCACTTCCCGCAGCCGAGACCGGACCTGCGACAGAGCTGAGCGCCCGGCATTGTCTCTAGCGTTTGCATCAGCCCCCCTGTCAAGCAGGAACTCCACCACTCCGAGGTCATCTCGCCATTCTGCGCCGGCAACGGCCGCTGTCAGCGGCGTGGCGCCATCGTTATCCGCTGCGTTGACCCGCGCATCGTGAGCAATGAGGAGTGCCACAGTGTCGCGGCTGGCGAGCACGGCTGCGTCGAGAAGAGGCATACTGCCGTGGCGATCCCTGGCGTTTGCGTCAGCACCGTTGGCCAGCAACACCTCTACCACTTGCGTATGCCCGCCGAGCACCGCCAGGTGCAGTGCACTCAGTCTGTTCTTCTTGAACCGTGCCTCGACCAGCGTGGGGTCCAGCTGTAGCAGGCGCGTCACGCGCGCTGCATCCCCTTGGCTAACCGCCCCAACGAGGTTTCGTGATCGCATCCACGTCTTGATCGCTCTCAGCATTCTTTTCCGCCCTCCATCCCGCATTACGAGGTGGTCCGCTGCTCACTGGTGGCGGTTGCGGATCTGCGTATGGTGCGCAGGTCTCTAGCCCGGTGTGACCTGCCCTTATCACTGGTACCGGCGCCTGTGTCACGCCCACCGCCCGAGCCAGCAACTACCTGGCAACACCTCACGACACCATGCGCAGACAGTCCAGGAAAAAGGCGTCGCCAGGCATGAGCTTAAGCGCTTGCTCCCAGCAGTACCTCGCTTCAGGACAACGTGAGCTGATCACGCCCTTCCCCGGATTGAGCAAGTAGTAGATGATCACGGCAAGACCAGACCAGGCGCGTGACTTGGCGTCCTCCGGGCTGTAGTCGTAACCGGGAACCACGACGGTCATGTCTGGCATGGCGGTTGTGAACTCTCGCCACCAGTCGATAGCCTGTTGCCGTCTGGTCTCATCGCGCAGCAGTTCCGGGAGTTGCTGCTGGACCATGCTGATCTGCTGCCAAGGCCGCTGTCTATCAACCTCCGACCACTTCCCGCCTGCTCGTAGCTTCTCCAGCTGCGTCAGCGCGCGGTTGAGCGCGTAGTGCACTTCAGCGATCTGGGTGTCATATCTCGACCCGCGAGCGGCCTCAAGGATCGGGATGGCCTTTGGGTTTCTGGAGGATCCGAGCCCCGTCGCGGCAGCTTCGACCCTTCTCCAGTCCTCCGCGCAGAGCTCCTTACCTAGTGCCTCGAGTGCGGTGTCGCGACCGATTCTCCCCAGGGCCAAGGCGATGAGTTCACTCTCTCCCAGATGCTCCAGCAGTGCCGGAACAGCTTCCTCACCGAGCTCTACGACCCGATCCAGTGCCTCCCGATAGGGCTCCTCCTCAGACGCCACGACGAACTCAGGGTGAAACCCGTACTCACACAGCTCTGACACGAGCTCATCGACGTGCCGCATGGTGATCTCCGTCTCCGGTAGACCTCCCGGCGAGCGATCAGCGTCCTGATCTGGAGTCCTTTTCGCCGGGCGAGGATGGCTTCCTTGCGGCCTGAGCAGGCATCGTCCGGGCGAGGCCCTTCGGGGCCGCACTCGTCCACAGCCGCCCTCAGACGCGAATGCCCCGAGAAGCAGCCGAACCGCGGCTCTCGGCGGAATGTGCGATGGCGAGGGCGCGGCAGAAGCGCCGTAGAGACGAGTTCGATGAGTACGAGTGGTGGAGGAAACTACACTCAGGATCGAACACTCTCCAGATGTGGACGAGGTCCGGAGGTTCGATCCCGGGTAACGTTTCCTCAACCGAATGGGAATCGAACCTGCGCTCCGACCGTATCTTGGCACACCTTGCTTGTCCCCTGACCGCTGCTCCGTCTTCCTGCCTATGTCGCTCTCACGACCGCGCATCTCACGTCAGCAGGGCATACGTCCGCGCGCAGACCGGGCCCCAAGCCGACTCAGTACGCACCAAGAGAGGTCAGAACGGCGCCAGGAACGCTCTTGCGTCCCTAGGAGGGTTGCCTGACACAGGAAGAATACCCAGCCGCGTAGAGCCAGGCGGTGGCAACAAGGATGAAACGAGGGGCTGCCGAATCCCCCAAATGTCTCGACTTCCTCTATCCTGTAGGGGTTTCTGCCAGGGTGGAGGCTTGAGCGACGGGGGCGCCACATAGGCCGTTGCAGGGGGCTGCTAGATTGGCTGGGATCGCCGGTACGACGGGCCATGCGGCGACGGAGAGATCTGAGGACCAGGCCGTAAGGGCTGACATGCCAGCGGGTGTCCCGCCCGATTCCTCTACCTACTGCCGGCGATTGCGCCTGGCCTGCCGTCGAGCGCCAAGGGTGCCGCTGACGTGTATCGCAGGGCCGCAGGGCGCGCGCCGGCCGCCGTACCCCGGCCGGTCACGAGCCAGCATGTGCAAGTGCAGACGCATCTCACCGTGGTCAACCGATCACCAGTGCATTACGAGCAGATCGCTCGCGCACATACATCACCATAGGAGGTCGGGATATGCAGTTGGTACTGGTCAGGGATCAAAGTAAAGGGCTTCTGGGGGGCGTCAAGTTCGAAGTGCGAGCCCAAGTGCGCCTTTCCGAAGAAGAGCGGAAGCTCATCCAGCACTACAAGCTGGAGAACGAGGTCGTACTTCAGAAGCCGATGCTGAGCATCTGGGGGGCACCCACAGATGTGAAGCTTGACATCCGTGTGCGGCAACTCATCGACGGTGACACGTTCAAGTGCAAAGACCTCGGTGAGGTACTGGCATACGCGGATAACCTGAAGTCCGCCTGTGAGACGTTAAAGGGATACCTAGAGGCGGCGCGCCATTTCGGGGGACAGGAGGTTGTGGAGATCTAGTCGACACCCAAGTTCCCTGCCTGGTAATCTGCTGAGTGCCGCGGCGCGGCGTGAGCATAAGTCCACTGAAGAAAGGAGATCATGATGGGCGGCGAGGAGAAGAAGTGCTACAACTGCACCTTCTACAACAACTCGAGCGGCTACTGCAACCTGCACAAGCGCAAGATGAACCAGCACAGCACCTGCAAAGACCATAAGAAGAAGGGATCGTAGCTTCGTTGGCGATTACTGTGGCTGCGGTGCGAGCGACTGAAGCCGATGCCCAGGAGATCGCTCAGATGCTCGTCAGTGGCCTGCGACCGATCGAGACGTCGGTAGAACAGGTGCGAGGGACGCTCCAAGCAGATGCCTGTTGCTTCCTGCTGAAGCGGGATGGGGAAACCCTAGGCTTCGTGGAACTGCGTGCGATTCGTTCAGTGCCTGGCCGTGAGGATGCTGCAGCCGTCGTCTGGATGGCGTCGAAAAGGCCGATAGTTTTGGGCGCGGCCGCGCTTGGGTTCATCTTGCGATACGCCTTCTCCGAGTTGGGCTTGCGGGAAGTCTGGGGATGGGTGCGGGAGGACAACGCTCCAATGCTCAATCTGTGCCAGCGGCTCGGTATCACCAACCACGGTCAGTGGACCGGTGATCCGGACTTCCGGCTGATGACATGTTCAGCATGTGAATTGCCGCAGATCGACGCTGTGCTGCACGACTTGGGGAAACGCGTATGTGTAACGGCACGGTGATCTACGTCAGGGGGCAATAGGATTGAGAAAGGGATAGCGGATGCCAGAAGCGGAGACGCTTGAGAGAGGGAAACGGTTTGCCCTGGAACTGGCGCCTTGGGATCGTCCGCTGCAACTGGGCGATCCGGCCCTGCAGAAGCAACTGGACGAGCTGGACCAGACGGCACGCCTCGCTGCCGCCACGGGATCCCTATCTGTCTTGGCGGGAGGAGCTCCTCGCTACGGTGCTCTGGCGAGGCTTTGCCCCACCGGTCCCGAGTTGCTGCTTCGCCTAGCCGTGGTTGCCTACCTTGGGGCATACGGCTGGCTGCATCAGTCGGCGGCCAAGAAGCGAGCCGAGGGATGGGAACCAGGTCCGGCCCTCGGCTGGGGCGTTAGCATGACGACGGACGAGATGAACCTATGCATGGACGCGATCGAGCAGTACCGAAAGGTCGCGTCTGACGGCGTGGATCTTGCACTGCTCGAAGAGGAACTGCGGTCTCTGTACAACTGGGAGAGCTGCAGGAAGTCCGCTCTCTTCGTCGCCAAGGAGACACCGCAGAAGTCCGGCGGCTGCTTCGTCGCCACCGCGGTCTACGGCACACCGACGGCCAGAGAGGTCCAGGTCCTTCGTGAGTACCGAGACACCATACTGCTGCACACCTGCGCGGGGAGAGCGTTCGTGCGCGTCTACCAGCGGTTAGGGCCGAATCTTGCTGAGGCGATATCAGGACGGCCAATCGCCGTAAGGTTGGTGCGAGTTCTTCTCCTCAGACCCGTGCTCTGGTTTGTGCGCCCTGCGGGGCTGAGAAAGGGTGGGGCGCGCAGGTCATGGTGCCCATGTCAGTCTACGCCAGTTCAAGGGAAATCGTGACGAAGAACGTGGCAAGGGGACGTTAGGATGGCCGAGCTCAAGCGGGAGTTGATTACTCTGACCCTGTACGCGTTCCTCATCCTGCTGGGCATAAGCTTCATCGTTGGTGGCCGCAAAGGGGCCGCCAACTTAGTTGGGCGGATAGTGCCGTGGGCCGCGCGAACGATTCGAGCGGCCGTGTGCCTGCTGATACTGACCTTCGTCAACACTGCTGGACTCATCCTTAGACTCGCGACGGACCCGGTACACGCCGGAGACCACTTCGCGCGTTACGTAGAACGCATGACGGATTCTTTGCTTGGTGCTTATCGTGGGGTTTTCGGATGAGATCACGGGGTGGGAGTCAGGTGTCAGAGCTAACTCAACCGTCTCGGTGGGAAGGCCCTCTGCGGAGGCTTGGGCAGGGAGCAATCGTGCCTGACTAGGTCGCGCTGATAAAAGGAGGCGAACCGGATGTCCGGGAGACGATTGGACTCGTTGGAGTTCAACCCTGGCGCGGTACGGTGGGACGAGCCGACTGACCCTGCCGCGTTGTGCCAGAAGCTGCTCGTTCTGTCTGCTCTTGATCAGTCCGAGCCCACGCTTGGACTTTCGCTTTTCATCCGCGCTCATCTTCCCAACGAAGAGGCACGGCCTAGCGAAGCAGGTCACGAACTCTTGGATCTCACCCGTTGCAGCGAGAATCATACATGGTTCGCCCCGACCATTAGCATGTCTGGGCGAGATCAAAGGGCTAGCGTCGGAAGCTCAGGATGCTTGTAACGTCATAAGGAGGGTTGAATGTCACGACGTCACTTGGCGATGTTGCTCGGTCTTCTGTGCTTGCTAGTGTTGGTCGTCTCGGCCGTGGCGGGCCTAGGCCCTACCAGGGGAGAGTGGGAATACGTGCTTGGCCCACCTAGCCGCGTCGCCATGGGCAAGGGGGGAGGGACGGTCACCGCAGCCACCGACCTGGAAGCCAAGAGGGGCCCCATTGTCACTCAACACGTCGCCCAGGTTAATGAGGGCATGCGGGCGCAGCGCAGGGATGTAGTGCAGAACCTGGTGCTGAAGATCGTCAACGGGAAACGTGCGCCGCTTCCTCGTATGCGAGTCCAGGCGACCATTGCCACGAGGAGCGGATCAACGACCAGCCAGAGCGTTACCACTGACAGCAACGGAGTGGCTCGGGTCAAGGGAATCAAGCCGTTGCCTGCAAAGGTGGAACTGGTATTCGCGCCAGACCGTCGTGGGTCCGATGGTGGCCCCGAATGGTCCGCTGCAGACCCTCGTCAGAACGTCCTGTTGCTGAAGCAGCCGGAGGGGAGGCGCGTCGCAGAGGCACCTGGCGATCTGCGGCCGGACTGGTTATCAGGCAACGATGATAGGGGCGGACGCGTGATCTTTGCAGCTTTCGCGCCTGTCGCCGCCCGCTCGTCATCTCGCCCCGCGTCTCCGATGGTCTACGAGAGCACGAAGCCGATCCCTATCGTCCTGCGACGCAATGTCATCGACTTTGAGCTGACTGCACCCGCAGACACGCGAGTCTACCGGCCTTCAGCTGGACAGGGAGAGCCGGAATACCCCGTTGGGACTGTCGGCCAGGATGGCACCTTGCGGTTCCAACTGAACACTTATCTCTTCGGAGCCGGCCCAGTCCCGCTGCGGCTGGCGAAGTCGGTCCCCGGTGGGGAACGGGAAGCTGTCGTACAGGGCTACTCGCACGATCCGTATGTTGCCACGAACCACATCACCGAGATGCCGGCGCTGAGACTGACCCGCGTCAGCAATGTCAAGATAGCAGGAAACATGGACGTCCTGGCGGTCGCCTCGGGTGTTAGGGATGCGTTCGGCCGGAGACCCAAGACGCTGAAGAACGCAGACTATAGCGAGTGGTGGCAGAGTGACACCCTTGGCCTATGGGTGAAGGTGCGACCCGGGGGCAAGGCCTTCGGCGACAGGTTTGCGGGCGGGATCGTCGAGAGAATCAGGCTGGCAGACCGGAAAGGCGGTAGCGTCGGCGGGATCAGCGTTGGCGACGAATGGGGTAGGGTGGCCACCAACCTAGGCGACCCAGAACGACAGGCTGGAAGCGAAGCATATTACCTCAACGGCGGGCTGGTGTTCACCTCTGCCGCGGGCAAGGTGGCATCCATCGACATTGCGCGCCCCACCGAGTTGCTGACCGAAGGCACTACTGCCTTCGTGCGTCGGCCTCCGATCAAGCTGTTCGTCTCGTCATTCACCGGCGATGCCCGCTGCCAGGTGAGGTCGCCCTCCGACTTCAGGCGGTACCTGAGCCAGATGGGGGCTGTGCAGGTCGTGAACTCGAAAGAAGATGCTGACTATATCATCTCGGCTAGTTCTACCTTCGAGGATGGGAAGGACGAGTTCCTAGACACCATCTCGTTCAAGTACGAAGCTCGAACCCGGCTCACCTACAACCTGAGGCCAAACTCGGGCCCTGGTGAAGATGAAGACCGAACCATCGAGGGCGTGTCGAAGGCGGACTACAGTCGAGAGGTGCTCGGCATCGCGGGCGTCATCGTTCTAATAGACCGCTACATCAAGGGTCGTGACCTTCCTGATTGGCAGCGGCTTGTCGTAGCGGCTCTCCTCGGCAAGATCAGCATGGACCATCTGAAGGCATCGATGACCCGGGCTATCCAGAGGTGCCCGCGGATTGCCGAGCAGTCAGCGTTCAACCAGTTGAGCGACCGGCTGTATGCTCTGGCTGACTTCCGAGCTGCAGTTACTGCGATTGACTACGAGCAAGGACGCCTCAGGTTCAACGTCGGCAGTGCTGAGGGCGTGATGAAGCCGAGTTCGGGGCACCAGCCGACGATCTTCGAGCTCTATCTGGGGAAGCCTGAGCCGAACCGCCCTTTGAACGAGGGTGCTCTCAAGGCTAACTACTATGCAGCTGAAGTCGTTGCTGTCTCGGAACACGAATGCACCGCGAAGCTCACACACATCGACCGGTCAGTGACCAAGTCACGGGAGAACCTATCCGTAACGGACGCGACGGACGTCGTTCGGCAGATACCGGACCCGGCGAGCGGGATCGTATCTGGGCGAATGCGGGTCAGGTTCCTGCCGCTCACCGGGGATGCGAGCAGCTGAGCTAGGATCGGGTTGAGCATGGCGGGCTGGAATGTCAAACCACATCCGAGGACGGGGGCCCCCTGCGTGCTGATCCGGGCAGGTAGCTATCCGTATGGCGTTCTGCGCGAGGGTCATATCGGGAGGTACGACCTAGATCGCGATCTGTGGGTAGACGTGTTTCCGGTTCGTCTGCGGGACTTCGGGTGCTTTGTTGCTGCGGGTGGCTACTTCAGCAACGACTATTGGATGAACACGCCGGGCGAGCCCCCAAGCGGTCGTCTGGTGAGCGAGGGATGCGCCGACTCGTTGCTGGATGCCATCGGCTACAAAGAGGAGATCATCCTCTCGCCGGTGGTCGGCATCAACTGGCATGAGGCGATGGCATATGCGCGTTGGGCTGGCGGCATCCTTCCGAGCGAATTGGAGTGGGCGGTGGCGGCTTGGGGAACCAGGGCGGTGGACGTTGGAGACACGGTGGCCACATTTGGCGTCCCACTTGACGCTATCCGCTCGATCCCCGGGCGCGGCCGTGCCAGCCGGTCGCATTTCATCTCCGAACGTGGCTGCTACGGCATGGGCGTGCTTGTGAGTGAGTGGTGTCGCGACGCGCTGAGTCTAAGCCGGTATCCTGCACCGGCTCATGAGGTCGATGGAACGAGAATAATGAAGACGGTTCGCGGCAACCCGAATCTGCTGGCCGCATTCCCCGCCTCCGCCATCTGGGATCGCGCTCATCATCCTTGCAGCGACGCTACGCGGGAAGATCCGCGCGACAAGCGGAAAGAGCTTCGCGACAAGCTGATTGGATTCCGGTGCGTCTATGAAGTATCGGCCTGGGGAGACAGCCATGAGTGAGACCGCGTGGGAATCCCGTTGGGGAACTGTGCTATGTCTGGTGTGCTTTCGCCGAACATATCCGGAACACGTAATCTTGCGTTGTCCGAAGAGCGAAAGCCATCCCGGCAGCACAATCAGTTCTGAACTCCTTCGGCAACACCAGCCTGTGTTCATTTCGCCGCATGAGGCGTTCGATCTAGGCGCAAACCTACGGCGTAGATACGACTGTCCCGAGGGCTTGCCCCACAGTTACGAGCTGGCTTGCCCGCGCTGCGAGGCTCCCCTGAGGCTATCGCTCGATGCTCGTGGCCGCCGGCTAGTGTTCTTCGTTGGGCCGCCTGGTTCTGGCAAGACTATGCTCTTCTACGCTATCAAGCGCACGCTAGGGTACGGCCCGACAGCGGCGACAATCTTCCCAGCTCAGGCCGCAGATGATTTCGAAAGACTAGTAGAAAACCCGCTGAATAAGGGCGAACTTCCTGCAGGCACAGTTGACGCACTAGCAAGGGACGGCCGAGCCGGAAGCGCCGCGTCAGTCCCCGAGGGACGCAGCGTGCGAACGCTCGCTCTGGATATCCGTGCGTGGGAGGTTCTCCTGCCTGTCATCGACCCCCAAGGCGAGGATTTCAGATCGACGACGGCCTTTGGGATGAGCGTGGAGGCCCGTCTTCGCCATGCCAGTGGCCTGTTCATAGTTGTCGATCCCACCAGAGTGCCCGAACTGAGGCCTGACAGAGGGCAAGGGGCGATGCAGGCAACGGGGGACTCGTACAATTACCAGACCCTCGTGCAAAGCCTACACGAGAGCAGCGGAGTGCGGTATGGTAGCCAAGCTCGCCTTAGCGCGTGCGTTCTCGTGACGAAGGCCGATTCCCTGAGAAACTGCCGTCAGTACCAAGACATCGAGAATGCCATGGCTCGAAGCGACGAGATGGCCATGCCGACCGACTCGACCGACCAATCAGGCTGGGAAAGCGCGGCAGTGGAAGCGCGCGAGATCAGTCGGGCCTTTGCAGAAACGCTGAAGGAACTGAACCTTGGAAACTTAGTGAGAACACTTCAGCAGAGCTTCGACCACACGGCCTTCTTCCCTGTGTCATGTATAGACGAAGAGCGCATAGATCGCGACGCACAGGGCAGAGCCCTCAGTCTGAGGAGTGAGCCGAAGCCCCATGGGGTGGCCGCGCCTCTGCTGTGGATGGCATCGGAAGTGCGGGGATGACAGGTAACTCACCCACTAGCAGTGCGGAGCAGCTGATCTACACCTCCGCGGGCGGTTACCGAGTGGTTGCTGCGTCGGCCGGCCTCCGCGATCGCGGGGAGCCTGTTTGGTTGCGATGGCTGGCCTACGACAACGACGCGGCACGAGGCGAGGCTATCTACCGCGTGTTTCCGGCGCAAGCGGACGGAACCGAATGGGTCTTTGCACGCACTTGTGAGGCCGGCACCGACCGATGGGGCCGGCCGGGCAACTACCTTGTGCATGCGTACCTCATCGACGCCGCGGCATTAGCCGTTGCGCATTGGCGCCTCGTGCCGATTCTACGCTCGTTGCCATTCCAGAGCGTGTGGGAGGACAACCCCGACGCCAATTCCATGCTGCCCCTTGATCTGCTCACGGTACCGCTAATCGCGGAGGATTTCGGTCGCCTTCACCGCTTGCTCCGCGTCCCTACGCGCGCTTCATCGCTGCTGGGGATCGCCGAGATTGTTGCCGAGCGGCTGCTTGCGGGAACTCACACCCAGAGCGTGCCGCCGGCAGCTCTGGTCGGGGCGCGTGCCGCTGAGGACAGACTGGATGTGGTCGAGTGCTTGTGCTTGCTCCTTCCCTATACTGCAAGGTCGCGGTTCTCGTTCTCCTCGCTGGAGCGCGGCACGCGCGATCGTCCCATGATGCTGGTCTGCTTGCCCTCAACGGAGGGAACATCCGGCGAAGAGACCATCCGTCTTCAATCTTCGGAGGCCGGCGAAGCCGCAGGGAGATCTGCCTACTTTGCTGCGCTCGGCCGGGCGCTTGGCCTGGGGGGAGACCGCGCCGGACGAGAAGCGGCGGCGACCTGCGTAGCGTCTGTGGAGGCGTGGCTGGCAGCCAACCCCGGGCCGGTGACTCTGGCGGATATCGACCTGCTTACGGAGTTCTGCTCCGAGACAAGCAAGGAGTGGGAGCTTACCCGATGGCAGCGGCTGACGGAGTTGGTGCGTGGTCTCGCCTGGACTAGCACGGTGCCACCAACCTGGTCGGATGTGATTGCGCGAGCCGGAACGGCGTCTTCGACCTGGGATCTGCGCCAGTTCGCTGAAGCCTTCCGCACCATTCTCGCGTTGCCGATCGACGCGCCCGCGCTAGACCACGAGCAGGTCCAACGGCTGGCAGCTTGGTGGACAGAGGCGTTCTCCGTGCGTGGACTACGGAGCGAAATCGCCGGTGCGGTTAGGGATAGCTTGTCACAACTTGCATCGCATGCGTCTGAAGCCTTGGAGCAACTGGTGGCCGTTATGCGCTTGCAGCGTGGAGGCCCGTGGTCGCTGGCGGTCGGCGAGGGGAACCTGTCCGCGTGTCAGGATGTCGGGCTGCTGGCGCTGGAGCTGATCGGCACGCAGGCCAGCGACGAGAAAGGCCAATAGTGAGCATCAGCAAGCGAGTGATCATCCCTGCCCATTACACCGAGATTCAGCGGCGCGCTGCACGCTGGCAAGCGCTATGGGATCTAGCCGTCGAGTGTTTGGCCCACACGCCTCCGCAGGAGTACAACGTGCCAGCGATTGCTGCACATGTCGCGCCGCTGATCGACAGGGACAAGCGTGGTGGACAGATCGCTCCGCTCATTCTTACCATCTGCAAGAGAGCGGCGCGATGGGACCTGCTGCTTGAAGTCCTCACTCGCGTAGGCGACGCGTCGGGCGCGGTTCTCGTTGCCACCGCAGTCCGCGAAGTGGAGGGAATCGAGACGTTGCTCGGCGACCTCATGCAGCGGGCAGAATCATCACCGTTGTTCGTGCCACTCCTAGCCTGCGCACACGAGGCCGCTAGCGAGCCACCCTCTAGCCGCGCGGTCAAGTTCACGCCGCAATTGCTTGGGACCGCTAGCGACGGCTTAGTGCTGCGTTTGGCCGAATGGCCGGGTGATCCCAAGGACCTGCGAGCGCCAGCCGCTACGCCCTGTGCAGGCGCGGCTCTGCGGTTCCTTGCCCGTATGGAGAGCCTCCGGCGGGAGTGGAGCGCGCAGATGCAAAGAACGGCGCTTCGCCCCATCTCTGACGCGCAGTTGCGGGAATTCAGACAGACGCCACCGGAATGGATTCTGGCATTCTTGGCTTACTGGGATGCAAAACAGGCAGATGCTATGCTGTCCGCGCGGGATGTCGGGTTCCTCTTGCAGCTTGTGAGAGCTGGCATGATCGGACATGGCCGAGGTGAGCGCTTAGTCGAGGATCTTCAGCGCGCGCTGACACGCGCTCAGTCCGAGGCGAACCAAGAGGCCGGTGTTCTGGGGTTGCGCAACGGGGATGGATTGCGGGTGCGTCTGGCCGCCAACCTGGCGCTGACGTATCGGGCGCTGCAGTCGGTGCTGCAAGACGAGGTTTCATTACGAGCTGCCCTCAATGCCGTTCCGGGCGATGACTGGCCTCGCGCCCGTGCGTGGCTCAACGACGAGGCGCGTCACATCTGGGGTGATCGAATGCCGGAATTGTTGCGCACCGCACTGGACCAGTTGTGTCAGCGCGCCAGGCCCAGAGGGCTCAAGCGAATGGCGAGGTGGGGCATAAGAGGGAAACAGGAGAAAGGGCAACCATGAGCGGCAGAAAATCGGTAACCATCGATTACACCGCGCTTCGCCGACGCGATGAGGAGGCCCGGCGTCGGCAAGAGGAACAGCGCCGGCAGGGGGTGGCCAGCGAGCTGCGCAAAGTGTTGCAGGCAGCCCGCCAGGAATGTGTGCAGGCCTCCGGGCTGTGGCAGGCGACGGCCGAGGTGGCGGCGGAAGCCCAGGGATACCTGGCCGATGTTGAGCGGCGTCTCGGTAATCTGGCGGCGGTCGACGCGATCGACGCGGAAGCGCGACCCGAGCTCGCGCGGCGATTGGCCCAAGTGCGAAAGGTGGTAGAGGCCGAGCGGCAGGCGCTGGCAAGCGAATGCGGGGAAGCGCTAGCGGCAGTGGAGGGCATTGAAACGGTGACCAACGAAGCCCGTCGGCGGGCGGACCGGGTCGCGGAACAAGCGTCGGGCCTGATTGCTGCCGCCAAAGACCCAGCGCGCAGTCGCGAGCTGAACGACGGGGCACGACAAGAATTGCGCCAACGCTGGGAGGTGTTTGCCAAGCAGAAGACGGCGGAGGATCGTGTGCGCGCGGCGGAAGAGCAGGCGCGAAAGCGGCGAGCAGAGCAGGAGGCAGCGCGGCAGGCCCAGGCATCAGCTAGACTGCGCGAGGATGTGCAGGCGCTCCAACAGCGCATCGACGCGGCAGGCGAGTTGTTGGCGCGATGGAGTCCCGAGGGTCTGTTAGAGATCCGGCAAGCAGCACAAGCGCTGGCGACAGGCACCCGGGGAGAACCGGACTCGGCCGAGCAGTCCCGGCTGCAAGAACAGTTGCAGGCATACGAGAAGCGGCTGGTAACGTTGCTAGCTGAGGCAGAGGGGAAGAATGCCCGGACGGTTGAGCGTGAGGCGCTGATGCGCGAAGTGTCTCAGGCACTGGGCGAACTGGGGTTGGTGACCACCGGCATGTCGCTGATCGAAGAAGGCGAGGATGCGACCTTGGTATTAGATGTCGCCGAGCCGGACACCGGGTTG
>Ga0315289_10009920_pt1 | contig 13675 bp, 5 predicted proteins | sample YL17G11_40_MG_FD_203452 | JGI IMG/M metagenome (GOLD analysis project Ga0315289, IMG submission 203452) | Sediment microbial communities from Yellowstone Lake, YNP, Wyoming, USA - YL17G11_40 | ecosystem: Environmental > Aquatic > Freshwater > Lake > Sediment | place: USA: Wyoming | collected...
GATCTCCCATTTCCCCCCCCCCCCCTCCCCCAGGCCGCCACCCTCGCGTCGGCCGGCGCCGACCACGCGCGCGCCCTCAACCGCCGCACACTGGACGTCCTGGCCGCCCGCCTGGTCTCGTACTGGACCCTGGCCGCGGAACGGGCGGGCGCCGGGCCCGCGGGCGGCGCCCTCCTCCGCCCGGCCCTGCTGGGCGCGCACCGGGCGGCGTGCCTGCGCCATGACGAGGCGGGCCAGGAAGCCCTTCTGAACTGCCTGCTGCGCTCCTACCTGGGCGCCGGCCTGGTGGGCGCGGCGGACGCCCTGCGCGCCAAGGCCCAGCGCCCGGACCCGCCCCGGTCGACCGCGCAGGCCGCCCGGACCGCCTTCTACACCGGCCGCCTGGCCGCGGCCCGGCTGGAGTACTCTGACGCGCGCGACGCGCTCCTGGCCGCGTCGCGCAAGGCCCCCACCGCCGCGGTCGGCTTCCGGGCGGCCGTCGCGCAGTGGCTGACGGTGGTGCGCCTCCTCCTGGGCGAGGTCCCGCCCCTGCGCGAGCTGGCGGCGGACGCCCGGGCGGGCCCGGGCGCGGACGCGGCCCTGGCGCCCTACCTGGCCCTCGCCCGGGCCGTCCGCTCGGGCGACCTGGCCGCCTTTGGCGCCGTCACGGCCGCCCACGCGGCCGCCTTCACCGCCCACGGCACCGCGCCCCTCATCTCCCGCCTCCGCCACGCCGTCATCCGGGCGGGCCTGTCCCGCCTGGCCGCCGCGTACGCGCGCATCCCGCTGGCGGACGTGGCCGCCCGCCTGGGCCTCGCCTCGGCCGACGACGCGGCCGCCGTCGCGGCCAAAGCCATCGCCGACGGCGCCCTGGACGCCACCCTGGACCGGGACGGCGGCTGGATGGCCTGCTCTGCGGGCGCGAGCGGGCTGGGCGACGAGGCTGGCGGCGGCGGCGCAGGCGACGCGGGCCCGCGCTCCGCCTTCCACGCCCGCACCGCCTTCTGCCTGGACATCCACAATGAGGCCGTCCGCGCCCTGCGCTTCGAGCCCAACGCCCACAAACCCCGCCAGCGGGAGACGGACGAGCAGGCCCGGGAGCGGGCCCGGGCGGAGGAGGAGATGGCGCGGGCGATCGCCGAGGGTGGTGGAGAGGAGGGCGAGGAGGGCGAGGAGGACGATTTCATGTGAGAAAAAGGGAGGGAATGGAAGGTTGGGTTGTGTGGAGACAGGGTTGGCTGGGGAGCCGACCGAGGGAGTGTGTGCGTGCGTGTGCGTGTGTGCGTGCGCGCGCTGTGTCTGGGGTGCCTGGCGAGGTCAGTGTGGAAACAATGGGGGTTGGGGGTGGAGTTACACACAAATGCAAAGCAACGCAAGAGAAAGAAAACAAAAAATGAATGGGGGGGGGTGAGAAAAATCTCTACCCAAGAATGGGGAAGGAAATCACGGTGGGGTGGGTGGGTGGGGGGCTGTTGTCACGCTGTCGCCACTTCCTTGTCGTCGCCGGCATCTACCACCTCCAGCCGCACGCGCACGGCGGCCTCGCCATCAGCCCCGCCCTGCCGCGCCGCCGCCGCCGCCGCCTCCGGCCCGGCAGGTCCTCCGGCCACGCGGCCTGCCACCAGGGCGGCCTGCTGCTGCAACTCGACGATGAGGTCGTCCCGGGCCGCCAGCGCGGCCGTGAAGGCGGCCGCCGCGGCGGCGAGGGTGGTGGTGGCGGTGCCCGCATCGCCACCCCCGCTGCTACTGCCCGGGCTGCCCCGGGAGGGCGAGGGCGGGGGTTTGGGCGAGGCCGGCGGCGTGGGGCGGCGGGCCGGGGTGGGAGGGGCGGCGGCCACCACTGCTGCCGCCGCCGCGACGGCCGCCGCGTCCGCCGCGCGCAGAGCCGCTACCTCTGCTCGCAGGCGTGCATTTTCTAGGGCCAACGGGTTGACGGACGGGGCAGGGGCGGGTGGAGGCGGTGGCGGCGCCGCCGCCCGTGCGACCCAGACCTCCGGGAAGAGGGCGGCGGGCGCGTCCTCGCCGGCCTCGCAGTCCGCCTCGCCCGCCCCCCCGCCCATGCCGGGCGGCGGGACGGCCGCCCGCACGTCCTCCAGCGTCACGCGCGGCGCGGGCGGGGCGCCCGGGCCGGCGGGGTCCGGCTCGGCCGGCACAACCAGGCGGGCGGCCGGCGGCGGCAGCGGGGTGAGGCCCAGCGAGGCGAGGACGTGCGGCGGTATGAGCGCGCCCGCCCGCCCGGCAAAGCCGGCCCGGCGCCCGCCCTCCCTGGCCGCCGACGCGGCGAGCGCCTCGCACGCGGCGGCCGCCCGCCCCGCCGTCGCTTCCGCCCAGGCATCCCGCCGCACGCGCTCCGCCAAGCAGGCCCGGTAGGCGGCGGGCAGGCGGCGGACGCGGGCGAGCGCGGCGCCCGCGGCCGCCTGCTTCTCGGCTGCCCGGGCCAGCACGCCCAAGTCCGCCCGCAGCGCGTGCAGCGCGCTCTGGTGGGCGGCGACCCGGCGCAGCTGGCCGGCGGCATCCGTGGCGAGGGCGTGCTGGGTGGCGGCCGCGCGCACGGCCGACCCGGCCAGGGCCAGGCCCGCCCGGTGGGCGGCGGGCAGGAGGGCACCCGCCTGGCGTTCGACAGCCACTGCCAGCCTGCCCGCCGCCGCTTCCGTGGACGCGTACAGCGCCGCCCGGCCGCCGGCCGCGTCGGCCGCGAGCGCCGCGTCGATGGCCCGCCTGGCGGCGGCCAGGTCGGACGACAGGGCGGCCACCGCCCGGCCCTGCTCCTCCGACCAGGCGGCCGCCGAGGCGGCGGCGGGTGCCAGGGAGGCCACGTCCACCGGCGGCCCGCACATCAACAGCGCCTCCACGTCCGCCGCCAAGGCAGCCAGGTTGGCCTGGATGCCGGCCGTGCGGGCGTCCAGGGCGGCCCGGGCGGCGGCCAGGCGGGATGCCCAGGCCTGGAGGGCGGGCGTCGGGAGCAGGTCGGCGAGCGTGGATGGAAAGGGGCCGCCCCCACCGCCGCCGCCGCCGCCGCCGCCGCCCTCCTCCCTCGCCGCCGCCACGCGCGTCGCGGCCGGGTGCAGGCGAACGCTGGCCAGGGCGTCCACATCCGCGCGCAGGGCCTCCACGGGGTCGGCCAGCAGCCCAGGGGACGGCAAGGGGGAGGAGGGGGAGGGGGAGGCAGGCCCGGTGGTGCCCACCAGGCTGGAGGCAAAGGCCCGGAACCCCGCCGCGGTCGAGGCATAGTGCCGCTCCACGGTGGCCCGCGCCGCGTCGGCCGCGGCGGCTTGCACGGCCGCGGTTCGCGCGAGGCGGTCAATGTCGGCCCGGGCGGCCGCGCCGGCGTCCCACAGGGCGGCCGCCACACCCAGGTGAGCCGCGCAGGCGCGCTCCAGGGCGGGCAGGGCGCGGGCGGCGGGGGAGGGCGAGGCATCGAGGGCGTGCGGTTGGGCGGCCGCCGCCGCCGCCGCCACCTCCTCCAGCCCGGGCACTGCCTGGCCCGCCGGGGTGAGGGCGGGCGCCTCCGGCGGCGGCGCGCCCGGGCGGAGCAGGGGCCGGGCGTACAAAAAGACCGCGTCCTCCAGGCGGGCGCCCGCCTCCCCAGGCGGGGGCGGGAGGCCGTGCGCGCCGAGGGCGCCGCCGCCCCGCCCGTCCTCCAGCGCCACGCCCCGGGCCATGAGGATTTGGTCGGCGGGGGGGATGGCGGTGGTGGCTGCCAGGGCGGTGCGGAGGTCGGCGATGCTGTTTGTGTGTGTTGGATTGTGTGACGGGCGAGACGTGACGCGAGTCGGGGTTAAAAATCGAGGCATTGGGTCCCCTCGCTCGCTGTTTTTTTTTTCGCGCTCTTCCTCACCTCGTGCCCGCGCTCGCCGCCACCTCCACCTCCTCGCCCGTGTGGGCCAGCATGACCTTCATGGTGGAAAGTCGGTGAGTCGAGCGCCCCTTTGAAAGGCCGCGGCGCGCCCGGGGCGGCGGCCGTGGTTTTGCAGACGCGACGGGGCGCGGGCTAAGCGAAGCGTCGAGTGACCGAGTGACACAACGCCGTTTCCACATTTTGCGTGCCCCCGCCCCCCTCTGGCTCTCTCTCGCATCGGGCCCGCATCCACGCCCCCCACCCTTCAGGAGATAAAGCACAACAAATGTGGGACCCACAAACCATTGGCTGGGTGATTTCGGCCGCCCTTTCGGTCTCCTGGCTCTGCCTGGTGCTGGCCCCCTGCCGCCCCGCCTCCTCCTCGCCTTCCCTCCCCCGCCCCCCGACCGCGGGGGGCTGGCCCCTCCTCGGCGACACGCTGGCCTCTTTGGATGACGCGGTCGCGATGCGCAACGCCCGCCATGACCAGTTTGGCCCCGTCTTTGCCTCCCGCTTCATGGGTCGCCGCTACACGTCCGTGCGCGGCGTGGGCCTCGTGAAAAAGCTGTTGCAGGCCGAGCATGTGACCGTGGAGACGGCCTGGCCGCCGAGGATCGCGGAACTGCTGGGCCCGCGCTCCATTTCCACCACCCACTTCGCCGAACACACCGCGCTGCGCAAGGCCTTGGCCCCCGCATTCGGCCCGGCGGCTGTCGCGGGCTACATCCCGCTCATGCAGAGCGTGTGCGAGGAGCACGCGGCCGCCTGGGCGGCCGCGGGGCCCGGGCTGGCCGGGTCAGCCGCCAACAAGTCTTTCACGTTCCACGTCATCTGCCACGTGCTGGGCTTCCAGGACGGGGTGGAGTGGGCCGGCCCGGGCGCGCGGGCCCGGGCCAACGCGCTGTTCGCGGCCTGGCTGGGCGGGTTCTCGCCGACCGGGTCGGGCCTGCCGGGCGGGGCGATGTGGCACGCCCGCCGCGCCCGGGCGGAGTTGCTGCGCCTCATCCGGGCGACGCTGGGGCCGATGATCCGGGGGCGGGCGGCCGTGCTTGCCGCCCGGGCGGGGTCGGCCGGCGGCGGTGGCGGGGAGGAGGAGGAACGGCGGGCGGTGATGGTGCGGGTCATTGACGCCCTGCTGGCAGATCACCACGCGCAGGCGGCGGTGCCCCAAAAGGCGGGCGCGATGGCGACCACCGCCACCGCCGCCCACGCGGGCGGAAAGGCCACCGCGGCCGCTTCCCCCGACCCAATGGCCATCATGCCCGCCGCCGCGGACATCGCGCTCAACCTGCTCTTTGCGGGGACGGACACGTCCAGCACCGTCCTGACGCTGTTGTTGCGCTCCCTGGCGGCCGACCCGGCCCTCCTCGCCCGCGTGCGGTCCGAGCAAGCGTCCGTCTCGGCCGCCCATGGCCCGGCCCTCACCGCGGCCGCGCTCGATGCCATGCCCCTGCTCCACGCCTGCCTCAAGGAACAGTTGCGGTGCGTGCCCATCGTCGGCCAGCTCTTCCGCAAGGTCGCCGTCGACGCGCTGGAGGTCGGCGGCTTCCGGGTGGAGAAGGGCGAGACGCTCGTCCTCGACGTCGCCCACACCCTGGCCGCCGACGCGCGATGGGCCGACGCCCCGCCGGCCTCCCCGGCCCATCTCTCCAAATTCTACCCCGACCGGTGGATCGCGGGCGGCGGCAGCAGCGAGGAGGCGCGGGAAGGCCTCAGGCGGGAGGGCGCCTGGGTGCCCTTTGGTGGCGGGCCCCGCCTGTGCGTGGGCTACCGCCTGGCCGAGGCGGAGGTCAAGTCGATGCTGGCGGTCCTGCTGCGCGGGTACGCCTGGGCTGTGGCTAACCCTGACGCGCCCCTGGCAAGGCCGCCGAAAGGCCTGCCCCTGCCGACGGACGGGTTTGTGGTCGAGTTCAAGGAGGCGGGTGAGGGCGCCTGCGGCGGCCGGGTGGGTCCGCGGGCCAAGGACGAATGAATGTGCAAGGGGGAGAGCGGAGAGAGAGAGCGGGAGAGAGAGGTGACAGGGGTGAAAAAAAGCGCAAAGCAGACACCGTTCAGACAAAAGGAGAGACCTTCAACCTGTCCCTTCACCCCCACCGCCCCTGCGGGGATGAGGGCGCCAGGCGTCGTAGCCGCCGTGGTGGCGGTAGCCGCCGCCGCGCGGCGGCGGGCGGGATGGCGGCCCGCCATCCCGCCCGCCACCACCGCCCTCCGTCCCCTCCTCGGTCACCACCCGCTCCAGGACCCGGTGCCCGTCCGACCGGTGCACGAAGAAGCCGACGCCCCGGTGCACAAAGCCGCAGGCCTCGCCCCGCTCGCAACCCTTGTGCGCGTCCCCGTAAAACTTGCATACCCCCCGGAACAGGGGCCGGTCCCGGGTGCCGCCGAGGCCGGCAGCCGCAGCGGTCGGGACCTTGGAGATCGCGCCCGGGGGTGGGAGTGGGGGCAGAGACTGGACGATGCGGCGGGTGGGGCGGCCGCCGTGATCATCGCCGCCTTGTTGGCGGCGATGGTCAACGGGCGCCGGTGCCCAGGGGGCTAATGGGGGCACCGGCCCCTGGTGGCGACCCCATGTTCCCAGCATGCCTCCACTATTGCCAGGCAGCGGGCGTGGTAGGGGTGGTGGGCCCGCGGGATCGGGTGGGGCCGGGGCTGCCATAACAGTTGACCGGGGCTGGATGCCGTGGAACGGGGCGGGGTGGTGGTGGTGGTGGTCGTGCGGCGGTGGGTAGTGCTGCGCGCTCGCTGGCGCGGCCGCGCACGGCGGCGGCGGCCGCCCCACCAACGGGGGCTTGTCACCCCACACGCACCGTGCGGGCGCGGCGGCAGCACCGCCTCCACCCTGGTCCCCCACCTTCTCCGGCTCCATCGGCGTGGGCGGCGGCGGGCGGGAACCGGGCAGCAGGCTGTTGTCCGCCCCGTCGGGCCCGCCGACCACCCGGCCAAACCAGGGGGCGCCGCAGCGGGCCACGGCCTCTATGCGCGCGCCCTGGATCTCCGCGGCCAGGGACTCCGACCCGGGCACGGCCGCGTGGTTGCCCCGCTCCGCGATGGGTGCCAGCGCCCACCGGGGTGGGCCGCCCGGGCTGGGCCACCGCGCGGCGGCCTGGGCGGCGGACGCCAGGATGGCCGCCAGGTCGGCGCTTGCCTCGCCTCGGACCTCGGCCGCACGGTAGCTGGCCCCGCGCGTGCCGCCCCTGCCCTCCACCACCCGCTCATGCCAGGCCCGCGCCCGCTTGCAGTACGGGTCCGGCACCTCACCCGCGGCCAGGCGGGCCAGGTTGTCGGCCCGGTTGGCAGTGTCCGTGCGCGCCCAGGCGCCAGCCTTGCCCTTCAGGTCCCTGACCTCGTCGCCCTCGTAAAAGCACAGCGTGGTCACCTGTTCCACGGGCGGGGCGGCAGCGGCCGCGTCGGCCCGCGCGGGGAGGGCAGGCGGTGGGGCCGCGCAGAACCGGACGCGGGCGGCGGCGGGGAGGTCACGGCGGGGCTTCTTGCCGGCTTTTTTGTCGGCTTCCGCCCTGGCCGCTGCGGCCGCGGCCTCTGCCTCGCCCCGCAGTGCCGCCTCCTCCGCGGCCGCCGCCGCCTGGGCCCGGCTCATCTTCTCGCCGGTCACCGGGTACGCCCCGTACCTGCCCGTCCCGCCCCGGGTGGGGTGGGCTTTGAGGTAGCCAGTCGTGTCGTCGCCGTCGCTGTCGCCGTCCTCCTCGCTGCCACCACCCGGCAGCAGGGCGCCGCCCTCCTCCGCCGCGGCCAGCTCGAACGCGTCCAGGGGGACGGCGGGGCCGGCCGGCGGCGCGGGCGGGCGCCGGGTGTTGGTCGAAACGGACCCTATGGCGGTGGTGACCCCACCCGTGGCGGCCCGGCCGGGCGGGCCGGGTGCGCCGCCAGTGCTGGCGGCTTTTTTGGCCGCCGCCGCCGCAGCCTCGCCCGCTCTCTCCTTTGCGATCGCGGCCTGCATGTCGACCGACGGCGTGTAAGCAGCCCTGGTCGGGAATTCGATGCGGGTGACGGGCGGCCCAGGAGGTGCGGCCGGGCGGCCGGGCGGGGCGGAGGCCGGGCCCGCTGGAGGCCTGGCAAACGAGGCGGGCGGGCGTGGGATCGCTGCCGGTGGGAGCGGCCGCGGCGGGGCCGGCGGGTCCGGCTTGGGAGGCGCTGGGGCCGGCTTGGGGCGGGGCGCGGGTCCCATGATGGGTGGCGACGGCGACCGCGACCGCGGCCGCGGCGGCGGGGGTGCGGCCGCGGCCGCGGCCGCCGCGGCCACGGCCTTGGTCGCTGCCGCGGCCGCCGCCTTGGTCGCTGCCTTGCCCGCCGCCTGGGCGGCCCGGGCCGAGGGCTTGGGAAGTTCCGGGACGAGGGGCTGCTTCCGGGCCGGGGGTGCCGAGACCGGCGGCGACAGGTCCCCAACCTCCGACTTGTCATCGGAGGAGGGGGAGGAGGAGGGGCTCGGCCGGGCGGAGGGTTTGTCGGCCTCGCCCACCCGGCACAGTTTTGGTTTCTTGCGTGTTTCTTTCGGGGGCGGCGGCGCCTTGCGCTTGGCGGCCGCCGCCGCCTCCCTCGCCCGGGCCGCAGCCTGGGCGACCGCCGCAACCCTCTCAGATGCGGACGAGCTGACGGTCTTGGGCGGGGTGCGGGAGGCAGAGGCGGCGGCGGCGGCGCCGTGGCCGCCTTTTTTGGCGGCGGCGGCGGCCTTGACAGACGCGGCCGCGGCCGCGCGCTCATCCATCCGGGACTGCGCCTCCCGCGCCCGTGCTGCACGCTCCATCGCCACCCGCTCCGCCGGGCTCGCCCGGACCCACTCCGCCTGGTACGCCTCGAACGGGACCGTCTGGCAGAGGCCCCCGGCCCCGCGCACGCCCTCCGGCTCCCACGTGTTGTCGAGGTGGGGGTACCCCTCCCACTTGACCCTGAACTGGACCTGGGGCACGGCGACCTCCACCCTTTTGCGCGTCTTGGGGTCGGCCCGCTCCACCACCTTGCTGCGGACCTCCTGGTACAGGACCGCCTCCACCGTGTACTCGGGCGAAGACGGCATTGGAGAGGCGCCGCCGTCGGCGCCGCTGCCGCCGTCTGCGCTGCCGCTGTCCTCGTCCTCACTCTCACAGTCCTCTGTGTCTTCGCTCGGGGTGGCCGCATGACGCGCCGCGGCCGCTTTCCCCTTGGACCGGCCAGCCGCCGGCAAGGCGACCGTCTTGCGGGACGCCGGCGCCGCGGATCCTGCCTTGGCTGGCGGACTGGCGTCTGGCGGCGGCGGCGGGGGGGGCGGGGGCGGGGGCGGGGGGGAAGCTGGCTCCCCTGACCCTGGTACGGCGGTGGCGGCGGCGGCGCCCTTCCACGCCTCCAGCACCGCCGCCGCGGACTCCTGCAGGAGGCCACACCCGGGGGGTAGGCCGTCCAGGAAGTGGGCGAGGCCCTCCACGGCCCCGGCGGCGGCCAGCGTGGGCGCCCGCGGGCGCCCCAACGCCCCCAGCGCGGCCAGTGTCCGCCCGGCGAGGCCGAGCATCGCCGCCCCCGCGCCCGGGTCGCCCGGCGTCATCGCCGCCGCCGCGGTCGCACCCTCCAGCGCGGCCGTCAGCCAAGCGAGCAGGGCCCGCAGCCCGCCCGCCTCCGCGATGGCGGCCCGGGTGGGCGGCGGGGAGAGGGCCAGCGCGCTCAGCAGCACGTCGCGCGCCCTTGCCCCAGCCGCCCCCTCCATCAGCGCCACAAATGCGGGCGGGGTGGCCGGGGCCGGGTTGAGGCTGCCGGACGCCAGGAGCAGGGGGGCCAGGTCGGTGGCCAGGCTGGCGGCGAGCGGCGGGGTGGCGGACTGGGCGGCCGGGTGCCGCTTGAGCGGGCGGGCCGGGCGCCGCTTGAGCGGGCGTGCCTGGAGGTGTAGGGGAGAGAGACGGGTGAGGGGTCAGGGGGTCTCTCTTGCGTGCCGTGAGATGTCAGGGGGAAGGACAGCGGGGCAGGGGCAGCAGCAGAGACGACGGCAGGAGGCCAGAGGCACACACACAGGAGGGTCAGGGCGGGCACGGCGCGCGCCCGCGAAAGTAAAAGGGGGGCCATGTATGGCTTCTCTTTTTTTTTTTGGTGGGGCGGGGTCGCCTGGAGGCTTTTTGTGTTTCTCCTCCTTTTTCTTTGCCGCGCACGGCGTGTTTTCTATTTTTATTTATTTGGCCTGTATGCCCTGACACGCACGCGCACACACACAGCGCGGCCTGCGGGGGAGGTGACGGGGCGAGGAGGCGAGATGGCACACACACACGGGACGCGTGCGTGCACCCTCTTGTCTCTCTCTCTCTCGGGTCGAGAGGTCGAGAGGTCCAGGGGCGAGGCATCGCCTTCTGGTTGGTTCTTTTGCTCTCGCACGCCTTCTTCTTACGGGCGTCGGCCTTTCCTGACACCGCCCCACCCGCGCACCCACACCCACGCTCACGTTGAGAAGGGACTCCTCCTGTCGGTGGCTTGCGTGCGTGCGTGTGGGCGGGCGGTGTGAGGGGTGGTGTTGCAGGGGCCGCAATCCTGGTTTCGGCTGCGGGGAGACGGGCACCGCCTCCACCGCAGCCCCTCCCACGACACACACTCATCCATAGTCCGTGCGTGTGCATGTCGCGTGTGCGCGCATGGGCGCGAACGAGGCGGCCTCCTGTTGTCGTCAGCCTCTGCCTTGTCGCCCGCCGTCCCTGTTCTCTTCCGTAAACAAAACCTGCTCCTCCTACTCTCACCACTCACCTCGCCACCCTCATCCCCACTCGCCCCGCGCTTGGCACCAACGCCGGCCGGGCCAGCCATAATGTGTGCCGTGTGCGCGTGCGTGTGTTGTCGGAGGGCGTGAGCGAGGGCCGCCAAAAAAAAAAATGAGCGTGGTGTCACCAGCTCGTTCTCTTCTCTCTCTCTCTCTCACTCGCTCTCGCGCCCAAACCCCAGAGAGGGGGGGTGGGGGGGTGAAGGAGGTGGAGGAAGTGTGTACGTGTGTGTGGCGCGAGCCTGGGCACCCGCGCCGCGCGGTCAAAAGAGATGGCCCGACTCTCTTGCCTCCCCTCCGACTCTGAAGAATGAAAAGCTGTTCCTCAATCGTCCTTTCTTCCCTCTCTTCCCACGCCCCCTGCTACGCCGCGTGGAGAGGAACCTCCGCCGGACCCACTCCACCCCGCACACCACCCATGGGCTCTCTCCCCGCCTCCCTCGCCCGCACCCCGCCGGGCGGCGGCAGGAAAGCGCAGGCGCGCTCGCAAGGAGGCGCTGATGAACCTCCCTGCTCACCCCCCCCCCCGCCCTCCCCACTCCTTGCCGCCGCTGCCGCCAACGCCGCCTGCGCCGCCCTGTGGATCGCCCTCTCCGCGGCCGTCATCCTGTACAACAAATGGATCCTGGCCGTCCACGGCTTCGCCTTCCCCATCTCTCTGACGGCGGGCCACATGGCCGCCTCCACACTCGTCGCGGCCGCCCTCGTGAAGAGCGGGGCTGTGGCCTCGCCGACCATCCCGCGGGCGACCTACTGGCGGGCGGTCGCGCCCATCGGCGCCCTGTTCGCGGGGACGCTGTGGCTGGGCAACGCGGCCTACCTGCACCTGAGCGTGTCCTTCATCCAAATGCTCAAGGCGCTGATGCCTGTCGCCGTGTATGGGGTCGGCTGCGCCGCCGGCCTGCAGGCCCCCAGCCGGGGCGTCGCCGCCAACATGGGCGCCATCACGGCGGGCGTGGCCCTAGCGTCCGCGGGCGAGCTGGCCTTTTCCTCCACGGGCGTCGCCCTGCAGCTGGCGTCCGTGTGCACGGAGGCCTGCCGGCTGACCCTGGTCCAGCTCCTCCTCCAGCGACGTGGCCTGCACCTGAACCCCGTCACCACGCTCTACCACGTTGCGCCGGCGTCCCTGGCGGCGCTGGCCGGGCCCTGGGCGGCCCTGGAGGCGGGGCCGCTCATGGCCGGCATCAAGGCCGGCACCGTGCCGCTCAACCCCGCCATCCTGCTCTCCAACGCGGCCGCGGCCGTCGCCCTCAACCTGGCCGTCTTCCTGCTGATCGGCCGGACGTCTGCGCTCACCATGAATGTGGCGGGCGTGCTCAAGGACTGGCTCCTCATCGGCTTGTCGGCGACCTTGTTCGGGGCCCCGGTCTCCGCCCTTAACCTGGGCGGCTACAGCGTTGCGTTTTTCGGCGTCCTCTGGTACAACGCCTCCAAGCTGCGGGCCATGGCGGCGACGGCGGCGGCGGCGGCATCCGCGGAGAAAGGGGCTGTGACGTCTGCTGCCGCTCCAGGCGGGAAAGGCGTGGTCAGCCTGGCCAGCCTGGCGTCGTCGCCGGGCGAGGGCGGCGGGGAGGCAGCGCGCTTGCTGTTGCCGGGCGAGGACGGCGGCGGCGGCGGCGGCGGCAGCGCCCGCGCCGGGTCGGCCGGCAGCGAGGGCGGCGGTGGCGGTGCCCTCATCGCCGCCGTCTTTGGCCGCGCGGGTGGTGGGGCGGGCGTGCGACGGGCAGTGGCCGCGTGAACAGAACAACAGGGCGTTGTTTTTTTTGTTGTTTTTTTTTGTAGAAAGGTTGAGAGTTATAAAGATCACACGGACGCGCACGCACGCACGCGCGCACTTCTCTCCCTACCTCTCACTCACCCTCACAGTCCTGCCTGCAACATGGCCGCCCGCAGGCGGGCGGCGGGGTCCGGGCCGGCAGCGCCCGCGTCACCGCCGCCCTCTTCCTCTTCTTCCTCGACCTCACTGCCGCCAGCACCCCAAACACCCCCGGCCGTCGCGGCCGCCGCGGCCGCCGCGGCCGCCACCTTCCGCCCCAGCGCCTCCTCGGGCCCGGGCGTGGGGATGAGCAAGGGCAACACCCACCGCCACCCCGTGCGCCCCGGGCCGCCACCGCCCGTCCCCGCGCCGTGCACCCAAGGGCACCACCGGCGGTGGGACAAGAGCGGGTCGACAGGCGTGGGCTCGGAGGGGGCGCCCCCTGCTCCCGGGGGCGGCCAGGGTGCCGCGCCTGCTGAGGCGGCCAGGGCGCCCGCCGTGACGGCCAGGAGGGCAGGCGACGGGGCGGGCGGGGCGGGCGGCGGTGGGGGGGGGGGAGAAAGGTGGCCCTGGCTCCTCAGGCCTGCCCGCGTCCGCTTGGCTGGCGGCGGGCCGGGCTGGGCGGCCGGCGGTGTGGCCGCGTCCGCGCCCGCCGTAGAGGGGCGGGAGGGTGGGCGGCCACCGCCAGGCACGGGCGTAGACCGCTGCAGGGCGGCCAGGCCAAACACCGGGATGGCGGGCGGGGTGGGCGCTGGGGAGGCCTCGCCGCCCTCCCCAGCGGCTGATGATGGGGAGGGGGTGGGCAGGAAGGAGCCGCCCGCAATCGTCCGCCCGCCGCCGCCCAGGTGGTCCAGCGAGGACGACCGGGGGCGGGTCAGGGACGCGTCTCCGCCACCATAGGAGGACCCCCGGCGGCCGAGCGTGGCCAGGGCCAGGGAGGGCTGGGCAGGGGAGGCGCCGCCACCCCCACCCAAAGCCGGGCAGGCGGCCGGCGGCACGTGCGCCCACAGGCCCACGGTCGCCCCGCAGGTCGTGCACTCCAGCGCCGCATCACAGGCCCGGACGGAGCCTGGGGGCAGGACGGGCGCGCGCGGGTCGGGCGGGCGGGCCAGCTTGAGCGGCGGGAGGGGCGCGCCCGGCCCGGCCGCCAGGATCGCGCGAGCGGCGGCCGCGCCCGCCGCGTCCCTCGCCGCCGCGGCCGCGCCCGCCCGCAGTTTGACGGTGGCCGGGTTCACAGCGCGCACCTCCCAGCCCAGCAGGGCCAGCAGGCGGCGGCGGGCGTCGAAGGCGGGCGTGCCGGCCCGGGCGAGCAGGGGCGGGGCCGGGGTGAGGCGGTGAGGGGGCGGCGGCGGCAGGACGGAGGAGGTGGTGGCCGGCTCCT
>Ga0315289_10009921_pt1 | contig 13675 bp, 11 predicted proteins | sample YL17G11_40_MG_FD_203452 | JGI IMG/M metagenome (GOLD analysis project Ga0315289, IMG submission 203452) | Sediment microbial communities from Yellowstone Lake, YNP, Wyoming, USA - YL17G11_40 | ecosystem: Environmental > Aquatic > Freshwater > Lake > Sediment | place: USA: Wyoming | collected...
TCTATCTGCTCAACGGCCTGAAGCATTTCATCACTAACGGGGACCTTGCGAACGTGGTTACGGTAATGGCCGTGACTGACAAAGAGAAGGGAGCCCGTGGAGTCACGGCCTTCATCGTAGAGAAGACCTTCCCGGGGTTTTCTGTGGGCAAGATCGACCGCAAAATGGGTATCCATGGAAACAATACGTCGGAACTAGTCTTCGAGGATTGCCAGGTGCCTGCCGTGAACATTATCGGGGGTGTGGAAGGGAAGGGCTTCGTCACCGCCATGAAGGTCCTGGAAAAAGGACGGATCACCATTTCCGCAGTCTGCGTGGGGACGGCCCAGTTCTGTCTGGAACAGAGTGTGGCGCACGCCAAACAGCGGGTGCAATTCGGCAAGCCGATCTCCGCCAATCAGGCCATTCAGTGGATGCTCGCTGACATGGCGATCGGGATCTACACCGCGAGGCAGATGATTTACCATACGGCCTGGTGTCGCGACCAAAAACAACGGGTCACCCAGCAGGCAGCCATGTGTAAAGTGTACTGCACGGAGATGGTCAACCGGGTAGCGGACTCGGCCCTGCAAATCCATGGCGGGATGGGGTACATGAAAGAGTCTTCCATCGAACGGGTGTATCGAGATATGAGATTGTACCGAATTTTCGAGGGAACCTCCGAGGTGCAGCGGATGGTCATTGCCCGGGAGCTGCTGAAAGATTAAAATTCTAATCATTGGGACGCAGATGAACGCAGAAAAAACGGATAAAAGGAATTGAGGAATTGCGAATTGAGGAATTTGAAATTGATTAATTCCTGAATCCCTCAATCCCTAAATTCTTAATCTTTTGACTTTTGTCTTTATTTTATCTGCGTTTATCTGCGTTAATCTGCGTCCAATTAATTTCGTCGAAGGAGGAATTCATTTGGCCGCTACAAAGAAAAGCAAGAAAGATTCTTCAACAACCATTACCATCGACATTGATAACGTGGCCCAGGCTTATCTGGAGTTGCTCAGAGACCGGGGGATCAAGTATTTCTTCGGGAACGCGGGTACGGACTTCGCCCCTCTGGTGGATGGTTTTGCCCGTTTCGCCGCCGAAGGAAAAGATTTTCCCAAGCCGGTCCTGGTGCCTCATGAATTCGCCGCGGTCAGCATGGCCCACGGCTTCGCCATGGTTACCGGAGAACCTCAGGTCGTGATGGTGCACGTAAACGTAGGGACTTCGAACGGGCTGACCGGCGTAATGAACGCTTCCAGGGCCAACATTCCTTTGATCTTTACGGCCGGGAGAACCCCGATCACTGAGGGGGAAATCCGGGGGGGCCGTAACCTGCACATTCACTGGGCGCAGGAATCTTTCGATCAGGCATCCATGCTGCGGGAATACGTGAAGTGGGATTACGAGCTCCGGAACTTTGCCCAGGTTGAAAAGGTGGTAGATCGGGCCCTGAACATTGCCATGTCCGAGCCCAAAGGGCCGGTCTATCTCAGCCTGCCGCGAGAGGTCCTGGCCGAGGAACATCGGGAGTTCACTTATACACCCTCCCGGTCGAAAATCTATGCCAAACCGGGCCCGGACCCCGCGGCCATTCGCCAGGCCGCCGATTTGTTGAAAGACGCGGTAAACCCCCTGATCATCACTTCCATGGTCGGGAAGAATCCGGCTGCGGTCGGGGAGTTGGTAAAGCTCTGCGAGTCTTTTGCCATCCCGGTAACGATTGCCATGAGCAACCTTTACTTGAATTTTCCGACCGACCACCCGATGCACCTGGGGTTCGACCCCATGAGATACCTGGAAGAAGCGGATGTCGTTTTGGTTATTGAATCCGACGTTCCCTGGTTCCCGATCAAGGCCCAACCCGGCCCCGGTGCGAAAATCATCCAGATGGGTATCGATCCCTTTTTCTCCCGCTATCCCATCCGCACTTTTCCCGTGGATGTTCCTATTTCCACCGATCCGGAAACCGGGATCAGGTCTTTGAGGGAGGTCCTTGCAACCCACCGGGCGGAAAAGAGAAAGACCCTCCAGGAACGATTTGACCGGTTGGCCAAAGAACACGAGGCACAAAGAGCCACCTGGAAAGCCACGGCCGAAAAATATAAAAAAGATCGTCCGATCGATATGGGGTGGCTATCGAATTGCGTCGGCCAGGTCCGGGATGCAGATACGGTGATCATCAACGAATACGACTTGCACACACAGCAGGTTCCGATGAATGAGCCGGGTACTTTCTTTGGCTCTCCCATGTCCAGCGGGCTGGGGTGGTGTTTCGGAGCCGCCCTGGGCGTCAAACTCGCCCGGCCGGAGTGCGTGCCGATCGTCTGCATGGGAGACGGGGCCTATCATTTCACTGCCCCAACGGCGTGCCATTTTGTTGCCCAGAATCTCCCGGTAGTGGTAGTGGTCTTTAACAACCAGTGCTGGAACGCCGTGAAGGGATCGGTCATCGACCTTTACCCGCAGGGCTGGGCGGTGAAAAAGGATCATTTCGTTCTCTGCGATCTCGAACCCTCGCCCGCCTATGAAAAAATTGCGGAATCCTTCGGGGGCTATGGAGAGAGAGTGGAAGATCCGGGCCAGATCATCCCGGCGCTACGGCGGGCAGTGCAGGCCGTCAGGAAAGAAAAGCGCCAGGCTCTCCTCAACGTGATCTGCAAGCACCCGTGATCGGAAGTTTTTTTGGGACGCAGATGAACGCGGAAACTACGGATTTTGAATCAATAGAGTATTGCCGGGAAAAGAGGTACTGGAAAAAGAGGTACCCTCCTCCTCGTGAGGCTTATATCTGCGTTTATCCGCGAAAATCTGCGTCCCAAGGATTTTTAACAGGAATTTAGCATGCGCAATCGGGTTTTCTTTGTTATGATGATCTCGATATTGCTGCTGCCCCGGGGAGTTATGGGCGGGGAGAAGGAAAACATGAAACAGGAGATCTCTCTTCCTTTAGAAGCCGCAGGCTGGAAGTGGGACGGGAAGGATTTGAATTATAATCGCCGGACCATCTTCGATTATATCGATGGGGCAGGGGAACTATACCTGGCCTACAACTTCCAGGCCGTGAGGGTCCGCCGGTTCGTAAAGCCAGACCAGCCGTCCATCATTGCCGAACTTTTTGATATGGGGTCCTCTGAAGATGCCTCCGGGGTTTTCTCCTTCGAGCGCCAGGATGAAGATGCCGGAATCGGCCAGGGGTCGGAGTTCGGGGGAGGGCTGCTGAGATTCTGGAAAGGAAAATTTTTCGTCAGCGTATATGCGGAAGGCGAAAGCCCGGAAGTGCCATCGGCCATCCTCAACGTGGGCCGGGAAGTGGCCAACTCCATCAAAACGACGGGCCCGGCGCCGCAATTGATCAACGCCCTGCCGGTTGGGAAGGCCGGGCTTGTGGAGAAGGCGGTCCGCTACCTTCACAGCCATGTCCTCCTGAATCAGCGCTTTTTCGTGGCCAACCAGAACATCCTCCGCCTGAATGCCAAAACCGACGCGGTTCTGGCGCCATACTTGCGCGACGGGAAAAAGATCCATCTGCTTCTGGTACGATATTCCACCGCCCAGGAAGCCGAAGAGGCTTTACAGAGTTTCAAGAAAGCCTACATGCCCGAGGCCGGAGAAAAAGAGAGTTTGCAGACCGAGGACAAGAAATGGACGGGGGTGAGAAGGCAGCGGGAATTTGTCCTGATTGTTTTTGGCGCTCCCCGCGAAGCCGATGCCCGGGAATTGTTACAGGCTGCGGAAAATAATCTTGGACGCTGATTCACCCTGTTATACATGACGACATAAGTCTTATGGACTTTGTCATTCCGGGCTTGACCCGGAATCCAGTGCTTTTCTGGATTCCCGCTTTCGCGGGAATGACGCGCTCTGCTGGGATTAATGACGCTGTGTATAGATGTTTACTATCTAACAGGGTAAACGGAGATTGACGAGCCAGAAGTCAGAATCCAAAATCCAAAATAACTTTTCCTTTAAGCGACTTTTTTTCTTAAATTCTGAATTCCGTATTCTGTTTTTTGCTGCTCTTATCCGCGAAAATCAGCGTCCAAAAAATTGGAAAGAGAAGAATGTGAGAGAAGCGAGGATCATCACCCGCAGGGACTTTCTTCGGGGAGCGGCCGGGGCAGCGTTGGCCGCTGCGCTGAGTTCACCAATTCCCGGGGAAGCTCAGGGGCAGCAAAAGGCTAAGGTTGTTCTCATTCGGAGTAATGAAGTTTTGGGGCGGCAGGAAAAGGTGCGGGGGGATATCCTGCAATCCATGCTGGATGAAGCGGTGAAAACTCTCCTCTCGGAGAAGGAGCCTCTTGCCGCCTGGCGGAAGCTTTTCCGAACCCCGGACGTGGTAGGAATCAAAAGCAATGAATGGTATAGAATGCCGACCCCCAAAGAGCTAGAAGACGCCATCAAGCGCCGGCTGCTGGATGTGGGGGTAGCGGGGAAAAATATCGACATCGATGACCGTGGAGTTTTGCAGAACCCGATATTCCGCAAGGCGACGGCCCTGATCAATGTGAGGCCGCTCCGGACTCATCATTGGTCGGGTGTCGGGACCTGCCTGAAAAATTACGTCATGTTCGTCCCCGACCCCTCGGCGTATCATGGGGAGGGCTGTTCGGATCTGGGCAAGATCTGGACTTATCCCATCGTGAAAGGCAAGACCCGCCTGAACATCCTCAGCGCTCTCCAGCCGCAATTCTACGGGCGGGGCGCCCATTTCTTCGATAAACGGTACGTCTGGCCCTATAAGGGGCTGATCGTGGGAACCGATCCCGTGGCCGTCGATGCAGTCGGCGCCCATCTTTTGCGGGTAAAGCGGACCGCCTATTTCGGGGAAGACCGGGCCCTAGACGTCCCCCCCATCCATATCACCGCCGCCGAAAAAAAATACCACCTCGGCGTCAGCGACCTAAGCCGCATCCAACTGATCAAGCTCGGCTGGATGGAAGATATACTGATCTGAACCCCTTGTTCGTTTTCCCCTCTATTTTTCTCCAGGCATGAAAAGACTCGAAAATTTCTAGCCCAACTTCCGCAGTTTCAATAGGTTAAAAAATTTTTTGTAGACCGAGGAGCACGTAAGTACCTGATAAAAGCAGGGCCATTTCTGGTAGGAGTCAAAAAGTGGTGTAGTGACGACCAACTTTATTGACTTGCTGGCCAAACGCGCGATAATCGGTGTGTGCACATCAGGAAAACAACGCGTCACAAAGATGGAAAGTCCCATCACGACTGGGCGTTGGTAGAGTCCTATCGCACCGAGCGTGGCCCCCGGCAACGAGTCGTTGCTTGGCTGGGGGAGATGGACGAGGCAGGCAGACTGGGAGTAGGAAGTGTTGCCGAAGGGGTTCATGGTTTCCAGCAGAATCTGTTTGAGAAGACGGAGCCGGAGTGGGTAGAGATTGATGTGAAAAGGGTGCGGGTTGAAAATGTTGTAGACTTTGGAGGGCCATGGCTAGGTTTAGAGTTGATGCGTTGTTTAGGCTTAGATGAGTTTTTGTTAGAGCATGTTCCCCAGGAGCGGGAAGCGATTCCCTGGGCCATCATGGCAGAGATTTTAGTGCTCTGTCGGATGTGTCACCCGTCGAGCGAACTCCATATCGCTGAGCACTTTTTTGAACAGATGGCATTAGCTGATCTGTTGGGGATCCCTCGTGACAAGATCAATGAGGATCGTTTGTACTGAGCTCTTGATCAAGTATTACTCTACAAAGAAGCCTTCGAGCAACATCTGAAAGAGATGGCTGGTTCTCTCTTCAAGCTGGATTATGATTTATTTCTCTACGATGTAACGAGTACCTACGTGGAAGGGGAACCCCGAATCAACCCGCTGGCCCAACGGGGTTACTCGCGAGACCATCGAGGGGATTGCAAGGAAATTTGTATTGGATTGGTGGTAAGTCGGGAAGGCTTTCCTCTGGGATATGAACTTTTTTCCGGGAGCCGTACGGACGTGACCACGGTGGAAGAAATCATTGAGATCATGGAAGGTCGTTATGGGAAGGCGAACCGGATCTGGGTGATGGATCGGGGGATGGTCAGCGAAGAGAATATGGGATTACTGACGAAAGAGGGGCGGCGCTATATTTTGGGCACTCAACGTGGGCAATTGAAAAAATATGAAGGGGAGTTATGAAAGACCGACTGGCAGGAGGTTCAGTCCGGATTGGAGGTCAAGCGGGTGGATAGTCCTGACGGTAAAGAAGTCTTCATTCTGTACCGGAGTCGATATCGGACGGAAAAAGAAAAAGCGATCCATGATCGTTTTGAGCAACGGATCGAAGAGGCTCTGATCCAGATGGCGAAGAGTTGTGAAAAACGTCGATATCAGGTCACGGTTATAGAGCGCCCTGTCGGCAGATTGCTGGAGAGAAACAGTCGTGCAGCGGGGCGATTTGAGATTCGGGGGGAGAAAGGCTCGACGGGTGGAGCGAAAGTAATTTGGAGGAAGAAGGAAGATTGGCGGGAGTGGTCTCGGTTGAGTGAAGGGTGCTACCTGTTGCGCAGTAATATTCGCGATTGGTCTCCGGAGGAGTTATGGAGAGCCTACATTCAGTTAACAGAGGCAGAAGAGGCCTTTCGAATTCATAAAAGTGACCTGGGGATTCGCCCCCTATGGCATCAAAAAGAGGAGCGGGTCCGGGCTCATATTTTGGTTTGTTTTTTAGCTTACGTGCTCTGGAAGACATTGGGGGGATTATGTCGCCGGGCAGGGCTTGGAGATGAGCCAAGGAAAATCTTTCAGGAACTTTCTCAAATAAAACTTACGGACGTGATCCTGCCCACTCGAAATGGCAAAGAGATTAAGCTCCGGTGCGTAGAAACCCCGTCACCTCCTATGGGGTTCGGGGTAAGGATCTCGAAGGGAACGGTGGGAGAGTAAGAAAAGGCTTAAAAACGCCCCATCTTCAAGACCTTGATCATTGCTCGGTGAATCTTTCCATTGCTGGCCACGACGTGTTTTCCGTTGAGACCAAGGGGCTTACCCAAAAAATCGGTTATTTTTCCCCCAGCTTCCCTGATCATCAAGCTCCCGGCAGCGAAATTCTAGGGACCGAGCTTCATCTCCCAATATCCATCGAGACGTCCCGCAGCTACGTAGCATAAGACTAAGGCTGCAGAACCAGCCCTTCTTACGTCGTGGACGCGGCGGGCGAAATTTCGAAAGTAATCGAAGTTGTCAGCCGGACTCTCTCGGAGGTCATAGGGAAACCCAGTTGCCAACAAGCTTTTGGGCAGTGTTGGGGTTGAGGAAACGTGGATTTTCCGCCCATTAAGACGTGCCCCTTTTCTTTTTTTGCCCACGAAGAGTTCGTCGCAGGTGGGGTCGTAGACGACACCAAGGATTACCTCTCCCTGCTTTTCCAGAGCGATGGATACGGAGAAAATTGGAACCCCATGGGCGTAGTTTGTGGTCCCGTCCAAAGGGTCGATAATCCAACGGTAGGGAGAATTTTCCAGCACCGAGGTTTTTTCCTCGGCAAGGAAACTAGTGTTCGGGTAGCGCTTGCGGATTTCGTAGACAATGATCCTCTCAGAAAGGAGGTCCATTTCCGTGACTAAATCCACGGGACCTTTATAGCTCACTTGTCTCTTCTGACCGAGTCGGCGTTTTAAAAGAAGCCCGGCCTTTTTCGCAGCTAGGATAGCTACCTGTTCAACGCATTCCATGTTTTCCTATTATTCCTTTAGAGGGCGTTAGAGTTTGGGCAGACTTCTTAGATTTTCTTTTCATTGGGATATTCATGATCGTGTCCCTAACGGGGAAGGCACGAATAAAAGTATAACTCCTGTGGGGTCTTTTATCAATAAGAACAATTGAAAAAAAATAATCCTATTTCTTGTCTTGACAACGAGGAAAGGCTCAAACCACCTAAAACCTATTTGGGCTTCTGCAAATCGAGTGGGTAAAAATTAGCCCAAAAATATCAAATCACCCTTTATTTTAGCGATTTTTCTGGGTTGTCAGGGATCATAAAGTAATTCTATGAATTTTTCATGCGAAAACATAAACGACTCTGGGACCTTTATCACTTTCCCGGCTTCTCTCCGGAGCACACTTTGTCGGGCATCTTCGGGGATCCCCGATCTGGGGTCATTTGTCTCATCCGTAGAAAAAAACTGTTTGTGGCGCCTGTGGGCGCACCCATCACACCTATTACGACCGGAAAACCCGCAGGGTTCGCGACCTGCCCTGCGGAGATATGCGGATTTATTTGGAAGTAGAGATCCGCCGAGTAGCTTGTGGAAAGTGCCGGAAAGTGAAGCTGGAGAAGCTAGATTGTTTGGCCGATTCTCTTTTTTGCACCAAACGGGTGGCTTATTACGTAGGCCGCCGTTGCCGGGATTCGAGTATTCGGGATATAGCCGAAGATCTTCGCCTGGACTGGAGGACCGTCAAGGCCTTGGAGATGCAGTACATGCGAGAGCAGTTGCGCCGCGTGGGAGCGCCTAGGCCGAAGGTTGTGGGAATCGACGAGGTGTCCGTGCGCAAGCGGCATACCTACCGGATCGTGGTCAGCGACCTGGAGAGGAAGCGGCCCATCTGGCTTGGAGGGCAGGACCGATCGGAAGCTAGCCTGGATCTTTTCTTCGAGCAGTTGGGCCTAAAGAAGAGCAGGGGAATTCGATTGGCGGTGATGGATATGGGGAAGCCCTTTCATAACTCGACTCAAAAGTATGCATCCCAAGCGGCGATTCTGTTTGATAAGTTTCATGTGATACGTCATCTGAATGAAGCCTTAGATAAAGTTCGTAAGAGCGAATATGCTCGGCTTTCCGTTAAGGATCGGCGATTTATTAAGGGGCAGAAATATACCTTGCTTTCCCGGAGAGAGAACCTGAGCACCGAAGGACGAAAGGCTTTAAAGATCTTGTTGAAAGCGAACAAGCGATTAAACACGGCCTATGTCCTGAAGGAATCCTTTAGCCAGCTTTGCGAGTATAAGCAAGAGGGCTGGGCGCGGAACTTTTTTGAACACTGGCAGGCGTCCCTGAAGTGGCAGCGGCTTAGGGCATATGAAGAGTCTGCCGAGAGGATCGAGAGCCATTGGGACGGCATTGCCGCTTTTATCCAGTTGGAAGACAAAGTCTCCCTGGCTTTTGTAGAGGGTTTGAATAACAAGATCCGGGTCATCCAGCGCCGGGCGTATGGGTTACCGGATGATGAATATCTTCGTCTGAAGGTTCTAACCTGCATTTTACCACCGATCTAAAGATGGGTTCATCGCCCATTTGCTCTGTAGGGAGTTATCCACAGGGAGCTGCGATGGTTGCGAGATTTTGCCCCGCGAAGGCGGGGCCGCCGACATCTTTGGGGTGTCCGCTAAAACCTCTCCGCTCTCTACCTTCCTATGGATAACTCCCATCATTCATCCCCCTACTTTCCCTACACTGTTTATTGTGGAAAATCACCCACTCGATTTGCAGGGGATCCTATAAAAAAGGACTATACGTCTGTTGTCATGGCCCGGCGAATTTTTTATGGCGAAGCAGGGTTTGGCACAGCATACCGCCGATAGTACTGTACCGATCGTGTATGCTGCACTGAAAGCTTAGCTGATAACTGCCACGAGAGAATGCCTTAAACCCATTTTTACCTCTCTTCGTATCGCACATTCTTTAGGTAATATTTCATCGGTCCACACATACCCGATTTGCATAAGGCATGAATGTCTTCTCCCATGAGGGCTGTAAAAATGGGGGTAATTGCACGCTCAAGCCAGCACTCCTTTAATGCTTGGATGTGAGGTAGATGTGTAAATCCATTATAGTAAGTGGTCCCCTTTTATTCGAGCCGAAGCCTCACATCAGTTAGATCCTCCATCATCTTAAAAAGTATAGTGAAATCCTTTTTTCCCAACCCCTTAGCATTTGCAAGGGAGAATGTCTGATGAGCAAGTGCACCCATGACCATTGGTATTCTTTCTTCCCTCGCAAGGTTCATTGCAAGCCCGAGGTCTTTATACATCAGGTCAGCCATAAAGCCAGGCTCGAAATCCCCTTTGAAGGCTTTAACTGCAGCATAAAACTGCATAGCAAAATTCTGGCCTGAACTAGCATTAATGGCATCAAATAAAACCTTTAAATCCACACCGGCTTTCACACCCATTGCGAGGGCTTCAGCGCTTGCTACCACATTAATTCCAGCTAACAAATTATTGGCTATTTTCACCACTTCCCCATTTCCGTTTCCACCGCAATAGTATATTTTCTTTCCCATAGCATTAAAGATGTCTATGCATCTGTTGTAATTTCCCTTATCACCACCGACCATTATAGCGAGTGTACCCGCCTTTGCTCCCATCTGCCCTCCACTGACAGGGGCATCTAACATTTTGATTGCCTTTTTAGATAACTCCCTTGCAATCTTCCTGGAGATGCTGGGATCAATGGTACTCATATCGATAACTATCGACTCAGGTTTGACTCCTTCAATAACACCTGCCTCTCCCAAAATTGCACGTTCAACATCTTCAGAGTTTGGTAACATTGTTATGATGATATCTGATTCTGCGGCCACTTCCTTACAAGATGTTGCAATGATAGCTTGTTTTTCTCGCAATTCTTGTAAAGTTTTAGGGTTGATGTCATACGCAATTATGCGATAACCCGCTTTTAAGAGATTTAGACTCATAGGCTTGCCCATGAACCCCACCCCAATAAACCCGATCTTCTCTTTCATAGCATTGTCCCTCCCTAGGAGATTTTTAAAAGGTATATGCTACTTCTAGTCTAAAATGAAGAAAGCTAATAAAAGCGGTCCAGTACACCGTATCCCTTAGCTTTATTTGACCACACGTTGAGCCCACTCTTGCGCTCCCGAAAGGCCTCCAAGGAACTTTGCTCGATCGTCTTTTTAATACGGACCAAATCGCTTGAATGAATGCCCCAACGCCGTAGAACCTCGGCCACCGAGCCATTTCCCTTGGCTTGGCCATGGTGGCCTCCAAAAAGATCTGAAACTTTTCCTCCGGGATAGATCCCGACGTTTCCGAACAACCGGGGTCTGGTCTTTCATCTTTGGTTCCTCCTTGCATGGAAAGCTAGACCATCTGTCTCCCCCGGTCAAGCGGCAACCGGCAGGGGGTAACACCAGTCGCCCTACGGGCTCCTTCCGTTACCCCCTCCCTAAAGTACTTCGACCCCACTCCTAATAACACATACAAACTCAAAAACATCGTAGTTACTGCCAGGGAACTTCCATTGCTGCGTTCCTACCAGCGATCCGCCCAAAGGCCAGGGCCTCTGGGAAATTGCTACCTCCTTGATAAAGGTGCCCGAAAAATGACCCAAGTTCTCCAGCCGCATATAATTTTGGGATGGGTTCGTTGTTCACTCCTATCACCTGACTTCTTGCATTGTGGACGGGGCCTCCCTGTGTGTTTATAATGTTCAGGCATAATTCAACCCCATAAAAAGGTGGCGATTCGATACGCGACAGACTATCCGGCAGCCGGTTGAACTCAGGATCGAAGCCTTTTTGACAATTGGTGTTAAATATTTCGACAGTTTCAACCAATCTTTTAGCATCGATTCTCAGATTCTCTGCTACCTCTCTGATCGTGTCACCCCTTATTATCCATCCCTTCTCGATCTCCCTACTGTTGTCCTCGCTCCATTTATAAAGCTTATGAACGATCATCCAAGTGAGGGTTTGCGGACCAAGGCTTTGCTCAGGTACAAGGGGACCTTGCTTTCTAAAAGTCTCATCAAAAATCATGTAGGGCGGCATATTGGGATATTCGGCATGGTCGTGGTCGAAGGTACTTGCTTCGATATCCCCTTTGTAGTGACCCATTCTTCTTGATTCCGGCATAAACCGTTTCCCATATTTATTGACAAAAATATAACTGCCACTCATGGGGTGATACTGAAGTGAAGCTGAGCAGTTAAATAATTCACTTGGTGCTTTTATCGCATAATTCATCAACTCGAAGCTCGCCATATGCCACAACTTAGCTCCTGCTGCCGCGGCCATCATTATGCCGTCACCTGTGTTGTAAGGGGTCCCAGAATGAAAGAAGCGCAATCCAGGGTAATTGAAATTTCCCAGCATTTCTGGATTATTTTGGTAACCTCCACAAGCCAAAACGACACCCCTCCTAGCCTTAACACGTATGTTTGCATTTTTTTTCTACTCAAAACGCCAAGGATTTCCATCGTTGAGGGGTCCTGAATCAATCGCTCGGCCGGGGTTTCATACATTACCTTGATGCCTCGCGTTCTCACATTCTCTTCTAATATTTTAAATGCCACGTGCCCTCCTCCCTTCACTAAAATTTGATCAACGCGAGAGCCTGGAAGTGTAGGAAACGTTCCGAGCATTTGGCGACCCTCAACAAAAAGAGCGGCACCCAAACTTCTGAGCCAATCGGGAATTTCAACGATTTCTTTTGCCATTTTAAGGATCAACTCTTCGTCCGTAACCGTGCCAAACGATAATGCTCTATAGTAATCTACGCCTCCTGAAACGGTCGATGGCACAAGCATATAGCCCGCACAACAGCCTGTATTCCCTCCGGGGAGGTTACTCGGTGCCTTTTCGAGAACCATGACCTCTGCACCGGCATCATGTGCCTCGATGGAGGCGGCACCTCCAGCCCCTCCAAATCCTACCACTACCACATCTGCTTCCGCATCCCATTTCTGACCAGTAGGCTCGCCTTCTGCTCTTCTTAATGGCTTTTTAAGATCCTCCTCAGCCATTTTCAACTCCTTCCCCCCCACCATTGCGCAGGGCCTTTAGCCTCATTCTGAGTCCTCGCAGAACTCATTCATCATGCTTTTCAATACTATGAAAGCGCGATTCAAGAGTACCCGGTGTACCCAATGTAGAGCTTCTGATATTCTCGATTAGCACATCAAATATCCTGATTAAACTCTCAAGGATATGCTTACCGTTTTTCCTCTTCAATTTCTGTGTCAACGACTCTTCCCCACAGCTGAGATTTAAAAAATACTTTGTTCCTTCTTCTCTCCGCCTAAATAGGGTCCAAGTTGCCTTGCACCACCCTCTATTATGAAAGCTACAGCTTTAAACTTCTCCCCCACCTTGATCATTTCCCGTAACACGGTTTGTCGTACCGCTAAGATTGACGATTTCCCCATCTATGGTCGCCTATTCGCACAGCTAAATTTGAGTATCTAAAGATAATCCTTTAACACGGCGGAATAATACTCTCCAGCTGAGATCCCCCGTAAGGGATCAATATTTTCAACACCATGCTTCTCCGCAATAGCCTCGCATGGTTCAATTTCGCCAAATTGCTGGAACTGCATCTAAAGACATAGGATTCATGGGAACCATTCTAAGGACCCCATTTTTCGATTCTTCTTCGCTGTATAAAAAGACCGCTTTCATTCTTGTGGTTTCTCATTTAAGATATGTCCTGATCTTTTTCATTTTAATAATTCTTGGCCATATTTCAGTACTGTCCAAATGTTGTAAAAATTCGGTGGTTGAAGTGCTATAAGTCTTTGATTTCAAAGAAAGTCATTTTTGCCAGATTTTTGAAATCGATAAAAGCGTAATTGGCAATAAAACCCAGGCCCAATGCATCTTTCGTCAGTTGACATCAGAATACAGTTGGACAGTAGTGGCCATATTTATAGTTTAATTCCTATACGTTCCTGCATCTTCTTATTGCATCAGGCCATACCCTTATTTTAAGCAATCACCTCTTCACTTGTGCCAAAA
>Ga0315289_10009923_pt1 | contig 13673 bp, 16 predicted proteins | sample YL17G11_40_MG_FD_203452 | JGI IMG/M metagenome (GOLD analysis project Ga0315289, IMG submission 203452) | Sediment microbial communities from Yellowstone Lake, YNP, Wyoming, USA - YL17G11_40 | ecosystem: Environmental > Aquatic > Freshwater > Lake > Sediment | place: USA: Wyoming | collected...
GACACATACGGAGAGGAGGGCTAGGCATTGGGGAGACACTGAATACGGTCCTATAGTCTATGAGGTTGAATTAGATGAAAAGGAAGTGGTTCCTGATACATTCGATCCTATCATGTATCCAGATAGTTTCAAGTATAAGGGTATTATTCCGAGAGAGAGGGTCAAGAAGTCTAAGTTCAGCAAGGATCCAAAGAAGTTTTTAATGCCAGATTATATAGAAAATCCTAAGGATTATGCTCCAGTTAAAGTTAGTGTGGGGAAGTTTAAAGAATATTGGGAGAGAAATCCAGATAATTATTTTGAAAAAGAGTCGGTGGCTTTAGCTGATAGATATGAGGGTGTTGCTAAAGAAGTTGAGAAGAGTGATAAGATTTATATGCCAGAGGTGTATGCTAAACCTGGTCCAGATCCTAGTTTGGATGCAGTAGATGTTGCTGACGGTAGGCATAGATCGGCGGCATTTATTGAATATGGTATCAAAGAGATGAAGATAGTGGTTCCTGCATTCCAGAAAAAGTGGTTTGAGGAGAGGATGGGAGTATGAGAGGGATATTTAAGTCTGATTCTCAAAGAAGAGCGTGTTTTGCTAATTTATTCAGTAGAGGCAGTATTAAATCTAATATGACATGTTTTTCTTCCAAAAAATCAGAGGGTGATCAAGTTACCGTTGATGGCTATGGACTTGGTCGTATTGTTGATTATAATGGTGATGATATTCGTATTCAATGGCAGAATGGGAAAAGAACTACTCATAATAAAGATTCGGTTAAAAAAGTAGTAGAATCATCTAGAAGTGATAAAAATCAAGGTTATCATCTTGTTATAGATGAAGCGGATGGTGGTGGGTCAAAGCGTCTTTATTCTCCTCATGAAAGGCGTATGCAGAAATATCGTAAAAATATTGAACCTACAGATTTTGTGACTGATGAACAGCTTGAGGCTTTAAAACAAGATGGGTCAGTCGATGATGAAGATATAAAAGAGTATAAGAACATAAGAGATAATAGATTTGCTCATGATATTGATGATTATCGTAATGAAATGAAGTGTCCTATTCCAGAAACGATAACTCTGTATAGGGGGACTACCGACAGGGCATTGGAGCGGGATATTAAATCTGGGGTAATGCGGACTGATGAGGGTGCATTCTCTTTTGCATTATCTCCTGGGTATGCCGGGGGCTATGCTAACAAGGCGGGTATATATGGTGCTGGGGAGATAGAAGTATTAGGGCATGATACTCTGTTTGATAAATCGATAAAGCCCCGCAAAGGTGCTGGAGGGGTACCTGTTATATTAGAGATAGAAGTGCCTATTACTGCATTATCTAAGCATCAGCAGAATATTGCTTTATACAATCTAGATACAAGAAAAGAATATGTTGATAGTGGTGGCGGTCCGATATATGCGGGGGCAGACTATAGTGATGAGTTCCATCTTAACAATATACCCATAACTTACATCAAAGCTGTTCATGAAATTGGCAAGGAGAGATTATTCTCACATAAGGAGGATTAATTGTGAGATTTAAATCAGATTCTCAAAGAATGGCAGTAATGGCTAAGTTTTCCGCTAGTAATAGATTTGCAGAGACTATTTATCATGTCGGTAAGAAAGGGATTCCTCCAAACGTTGAAGATCTGAGTAGGAGAGATTTTGGGAGAGATACGGGTTATCTCGGAACTGGAGTTTATGGGTATAAGACTAAAGATCCTATAAATTACCGTGATGATATAGAGGTAGAGGAATTGACTTTAGAAAAACCACTGAATGTTGGTATGTGGTTTCATGATTATGTGAGAGATGTTTCTAGGGGCGCCTTTTATCCTGAAAAGAAGTATGATGGTTATGGATTTGAGGATAGGGTTAGATTGCTATCTTCTGTTTTGCATGAAAGTGGGGTTGATGTTCCTGTAGATGAGATTAAAGAGGAATTTTTAAAGGATGCTAATGATATAGATAGCAGGAAAAACATCAGAGGCAAAGAGCAGGCTATAACGAGGATTTTGAAGAAGAGAGGATATGATGGAATAATTCCTGATTCAGAAACTGGAAATTATTGCGGGGTTGGTTGTATAAAGTATTTATCTGATGAAGAACTGCAGAATGTGATAAAAAGAAAAAAGGATCCAAATGCTGAAGAGGATAGTTTGGTATTCACACCGGTAGAGGTTAAGTTTTCATTTAAGGGGCGTAAGCTAGGGGGATATTATCCTGTAACTTCTAATATACCAGATGAATTTCCGACTATTGTTCGTAATGTGGCTTTTGGTATTTTAGTCAAGGATCATAAATATATTACTCCAACAGATGATGTTCAGTTGAACAGATTGACTGGTGATGTATGTGCTGAGTTGGATAAGATCTGGAAGCCGGAATGGGGTACCAGACCAAGCGGTGAATATCTTAAGGCAGATGTTAAAGATGCCTGGGAGGATCTAGATTGAAATTCATATCCGATGCCCAGAGAAGGGCTGTGATGAGTAAATTTTCCAAGAATAATAGTTTTGCTTTGTATTATGCTCCTGGTTATAGAGACGACAAGAATTATAAGAGGATTTTATCAGATGAATATCCGGGGGTGGATTTTACTATGCACAATTTATCAGATCGTGTTAGTAATAAAAATTTGTTAGATTCTTTATCTATTGTTGATGAAAGACATCTTGCTGATTTGAGTGGTTTAATGGTAGTTCCAAGAGAATCTGAATGGCTTGGTAAACAGATGCATCCATTTGGTTTTTATAATTTTGGATCTAAAAATATAGTTATGCCTGATAGAGGAATTTATGATAAAGATTTTCCAGTAGATACATTAGTTCATGAGGTTGGTCATCATGTATCTCATATAGTTCCAAAGAGGGAAATATCAAAGGGTTTACAGGAGCCTTTTGCTGAAGTATATAAATACAATACTGGTGGGGAAGCACAAGATGAAGATTGGTTTGTAAAATACAGAGCAACTCCAAAGATGTTGGATAAGGTTGCTTATGTTGAATCTATAAAAGAGGCTACCAATCCTTCTATAAAGCAACAGATGAAATATGCGAGAATTGAAAATGAAGTTTAGTTCCGATTCACAGAGGAAGGCAATGTTTGCTAATATGAGCAAGATGTCCTATAAGTCTTTAATCTCGAAGGAAACCAATCCTATCGTGTATGCGCCTTTACATCCTCATTCAAGTGTGGATATAGGTCCTACAGAGTCTAGATTCAGCGAAGACGATGTGGCTCTTAAGAAGTATAAGAAAATTATGGAGACTGTTCCTATCAAAAGAGGCGGACGGGACAGGGATGTCTATCTGATGGATGAGGAAAAGGTGCTAAAAGTGGCAAAGAGTCCTGAGGGGCTTGTGCAGAACATATATGAGGGGGATGCTTATCTTGAGATCGTTCCGGGGGTTTTTGAGAAGGGGGCGGATTATGCTATCGTGGAGCGTGCTAATAGGAATGATGCTAGGTCGCGCAAGTTCTTACAACCGATGAGGGAATATGGTTATCTGGTTACCGATCCCAGAAATCTTGAGGATTCGAATAGGCTTCATAAGTTTCAGGATACGTTGCGTGATATAGACGGGGAATATGGTACCGATACCGAGAATGTAGTTGCTAATTATACTTTTGCTTATGGGGATTTTACAGCTCCTAGGAATTGGGGTTGGAAGGAGGATATGCCTAAATTGATTGATCCTGCATCGTTGTCTGTTGAGGCTACAAGGAAGCTTACGAGGAATGATCCGACTGTTTCTGAGTGGCGTAAGATATTATGGGATAGGAGAAGGGCTAGGCGGGAGGCGGGGCTTGATGATACGTTTTCCATTCCTCCAGAGCTTGAGGGTACGTTTGATAATCCTTGGGGCGAGGATATAGCTATGTTGGAAGAAAGACCATTAAAAGAGCTTAAGTATATGCGTGGGATATACGGGGTCAAGCGGGGTCATAAGTACATAGATTCTGACAGCAGGGAGTTTAGAGATTTCAAAGCTCATAAGAGGGCTGAAGTTGGTGATGATGTATTTTTTATGTTACCAGATGAAGATATTTTCGATGAGTTTGTTAAATGGAAATCAAAAGAGATGGAGTTTGATGATTTGACTGTGTTGCCTCCTAAGGTAAGATATAATGCTGAGAAGGGGTATGGATATTATGCAGAAATTCCATTCAGACACAAACCAAAGCATTTAAAAGAGGAGATAGAGGGTATAATGCAGCCTTTTAATGTTGGAAGCATGTCTGGGGAGCATAGGGTTAAGCCTAAAGGAGATACCCGCGAGGCGTGGGATGAAGCTGCAAACAAGTACGTAGACACTATGGCGCATGCTATAAGGCAAAAGAAGGGAACTGTACCAGTGGTTGGTATAACACAAAGAGATCTAGAAAGAGGCAATATAGGAGAGGGTAGACATCGTATTTTGGCTGCAGAAAGGGCTGGTTTTGAGACTATACCTGTGGCTATAGAGCTTCCAGAAGTTTAGGTTTATAAACAAATAATACCTATATATAAGTGGATAAAAATGTTGTTCAGGTCGGATAAGCAAAGGAAGGCAGTGTTTGCTAATTTGTCATCTTCGATGGCGGGTTTGCATAGTGGGGCTGTGTCGAATTTAAATAGATTTTCGAATGATTCTCTATTTGCTATGGGGGCGTCTGTAACATCGGGCGAAGATTACGATGACAAGAGCTATGGCAAAGAGAAATATAAGGTTTGTGATAGATGTGAAGGCAAAGGAAGACATGATCCAAAGTGGCTGTCTGGTGGTATAACACGTTCTGATAGGGACGAAGATCCAGAATTTTTTGAAGAGTATATGGATGGTAAATATGATGTGCCATGCGAGACATGTAAAGGGCAGAGAGTTGTTTCTGATATAGTTTCGCCAAAAGGATATGAGATTGTAACTCATAAGTATCCAATTCACGAAGATCCTTCGGGAGAGGTTTATTTCTATGATGAGGATTATTCGGTTTTAAAAGATGGTGAATTTGTTAAGGAGTTTGATGATCGTGTTAAGGCAATCAGATTTATTAAAAAAGAGGAGGGGCTAATTCCAAAAACGACTGGTATTGGTAAAAAGTTGAAGTCGTCGCCTGGGGTTTATTCTTCTGATCCTAAAAAAGTTATGACTGTTAATACAAATCTAGGTCCGATGCTTGCTAAGGAGGAGTTTTTAGAGGCTGTTCAAAAGCCAGTTGTTGTTGAGAAGAAGACTTATGATATAGGGACTTATGGTAGGAGCATGCCAGAGCAGATGCAAGAATACACAGAAAAGAATAAAAGGGGTGTTTCTCTGGGGCAATATGCAATTGATGGACAATGAGATTTAGATCTGATTCACAACGTAGGGCGGTATTTGCTAATATGAATAGGTTTAGTAATGGGCAGATAAATCCTTATGCGGCTGCTGCAGCCACTGCTACTACTCTTGATTATCCAGCAGCATTCACTAGGTTTGCTATGGATCCGGTTTCATCTTATGATGTCGGAAGAACATCTGCTGGAGTTCCATTTAAGTTTCCTGTAAATACAAAAAAATATTATGATGGGAGAATATATGTATATCCGGGCGAGGCCTACACTCTTAAAGAGGCGTTGTCAGAACAGTCTCGTGTAATGAATATCGAAGATGGGGCCAAAGCTAAGCTTATTGCTGAGGATCTTGGGGCTGAAATATCAAAACATCAGCTTGAGGGTAAGGAAAGCGAGGGTATGATATTTCTCAATGATGACAAACTTAATTTTCTAGAGAAAGTATTTGGTGTAGAGAAGGAGTTCTCAATGGATCCAATTGAGGCTGAAGCTATAGTAAAAGATGTGAAATACTGGGCTGATATGGATAAGGATTCTAGTCCAGGCAAACCTAAACCAGATAAGAAGCATATCAATGCATTGAAGTTCGATACTAGGATGAAAAGAGTTCTTGAAAAGCAGGCTGCTGTTCCTGTTCAGGAGGCTGTTCAGGAGGATGAGATAAGTTATGAGATTTAGTTCTAATTCTCAGAGGAAGGCGGTATTCGCTAACATTAATAAATTTGCTGCTGCACCTATTGATATAGAAGGTTATACGGGGTCGTCAGTCATAGCTTATCCAGGTGATAATGTTGATTGGAGAGGGAATCCTGTAGAACTTAGACCAACCGTTCATGTTTCTGGTGAGCCATCATATTCTCCTGTGATAAAGGGTGATACTGTTATATTGGCTGGCGAGGATTATAAACGTGGCATTCTAGAGAAGTTGGCAAAAGAAAAGGCTGGTATTGATTATCAACATATACAGTTGGCTGAGCCTGAAAACAGAGAACTTGTTTCTACTATTGCTGGAGCTGAGAGATTTGTTGGTATGCCAGTTTATTCTATTCCAGCTAAGAAGGAACTTATTCCTGGGGGGCTTTCATCAGGAAGACCAGATAGTGATTTTGATCCTGAGCAGATTGCTATGGGAATAGAAGTCGAGAAAGAGCATGTAATTAAATTTACAGATAAAGGTAATGTCAGGAAATTCAAAGATTCGGATCTAGAAAAAGCTAAGGAAATCACAAAGGATCATCTAGCTGAGATCCCCGATTATTATTCTAGGCTTGAGCAGCTTGAGGAAGGTGCTAAGGAAGAAGGAGTATTCATTGATGTTATAGAACAAAAGAAGGAAACTTCTGGTGAGTTTAGCAGGGCTTCAGATGAATTAAAGGTTGGTGGGAGATTTGTTGGGATAAGGAACAACATGGAAATATGGGTAAAAGATGGGAAGGAATTTGGCATAACTCCTGGGAAGAAGGTCATTGATCTGTCTTATCTGCATTAGAATCTTAGTTCTCCTCTGTGTTTGAGTTCATCTATTAGTCTGTCTATATCTTTGTCACATTCTAAAAGCTGGGCTTTGAGTTTTTGTCTTTGTCTCATTGTCATCTCTCCGATGTCGTGGGTTTTATCTAATTCATCAAGTATTATACGATAGCTTGATTTTGTCCTAAGGAGAATTTTTACATATTCCCAGAAATCTTTTTTGTACATTTTAAGGTATGTCGGTTCTAAATACGGCAGAGATCATATAATGTCCAGATTGTGAGGGGGTTACTGATTTTATTATATGGTATTCAACTAGATGATTTGCGCTTCTATTGTTGATAATAATTCTATCAAGGGGGCATCCTTTGTTATCTTTTATATCTGTAATTGTATTGTCTGAGTCTTTTACTACCCATATCCATTTGTCGAATGGGAGTTGTTGTTTGACATATACACATCCAGCATTTAGATTGCCTATTAATATAGTGTCTCTTTTGAACGATGCTCCATTAAGGATATAGTCAAGAGTTTGTAATTCTATGTCGGTCTTTGTTTGAGTGGTGTGGGCGGCAACCAAATTAAATGTCCAGTTATTATAGACAAAAGTAAGCCATAGGGGATTGTTGTCTAGGGCATTTGATGCTATGGGTTTTATATCAAGCAATATGGCTTTCTTATATATAAGTCCGTATTTTTCTTTAGTTGTGTCGCTTGCTGGATCAGATAAATAACATTTGTATTCAGGAAGCATTGCACATAAATTGTCGAACTGTCTTTCGGCGTTTGCCATATCTTCTACTACAGTTATATCATTTAGTCTTATCTTGGGAGTATAGGTGCTTAGTGTTGTATAGTCGTTGGGATTTTGATTAGATAATTTATCAAAGCTCCAAAGACCGATTGTTATTTTTGAATTGTCATTCATATATTGGTTTAGTTCTGTTGATGGAAGTGTGGAGAATGGAGGAAGTGTTGTTGATTCTACATATTCTTTATTATAGTCTGAGTTGTAAGGTTGATATTGGCGTTGTTCCATGCATCCACATATTGATAATGCGGTAAGAAGTATGATCAGGGTCCAGGTTTGTCTGGGCATTTTAGTTGGCATGGTTTATCATTTCCGATTAGTTCTATTTCCACTACTTTATGATCTTTGTTGAAATGTAGTATTAACATTTCATTTCTGCAAGTACGGTAGCTTTCTCCGTACATCTGTCTGTCTTTACCAAATTCTATGCTACATATATCTTTTGGAACTTTGAGTTTTTTGCATTTGATCATTTTCTTATTATCACGGGTGGGTCCTTTGATAATAATCTTGTAGTGCCAAGAGGCGCTAGTATCACAAACGTTATAATAACAAGAACACTAACTGCTTCTGTTGTAGTTATTTGTGTCTTGGTTGCATTCTGCATGTAATATCCGATGCCCATTGTGATTGCAAGAACGACTACATATATTATAAGACCTTTGACATAATCCTTTAATAGTAGTCTTATGTTTGGCATTATGGTTCACCTTCTTCTGTTATTACAGGCAATTCAGTTCGTACTCTTTCAAGTTCTTCGTTGAGTTTCAAGAAAGATTTTGCTGCATGTGATGATGTAAATTCATATCCATCTGAGGTCTTTTTTATTATCTTTGTTGTCTGGAGGTGTTTCATCAAATTGGCTTTCATATAAGATTGACTGAAGCCGAGATGATTTTCTATGTCATCAGATGTTACTGTTTTACCTTGGTTATGCACGAGATAATCCAGTAGAGTTATCATATCTTTATGATTAAAGAACCACGAGAATGGGGATGCATTTTTTGGTTTGCTTGGTTTTGCCATTATTTCACCTATATTTATTTGGGCGTTTTTTGAAATCTCTTATGCATAGCCAGTCAGAGTCATTTATTGCGAATAGGGTGGCTACGCTTCCGTCGCATTTTCTGCAATTGGTATTTTTCATCATTTTATTTCCTCAATCCAACAGATCAAAGTCGAAGTCGTTGTAGATGTCGTGCTGGATTCGTTTTAGTTCTTGGGGTTTTGCTGATATGGTGTTTATTCTTATATCCACATTAACATCCTCAAGGTTGTATTCATCTTTTAAAAAAGCCTTTACGGCTTTTTCGATTTGGCTCTTCCTCATATTATCACCTTTTCTTTTGATAGTATTTCAATTATTGCTGCTGCTGTTCTTTTTGGATCGTGTCTTAATAGCTTGTCGTTCATCTTTAATACTGGTCTTGTTATACATTTTATACCATGGATTTCTTTATCATCACAGATCGTTATCTGTTTATATTTATCTAGTTCGTATTTGGAGTTAATTACTTTGGTGCTGTTGAATATCATGTGGGTGGGTTCTATTCTACTCCATGAGCCTATGTTGTTGATATAATCTTCTGTATCAAAGTGTCTGTCAACGAGGTTTGCTACTATTATTTTTGTTTTTATCTTCTTGCAGGCTGTTCGTATTTCATCTATTGTGAAGTGTGGTATTATTGATGTGAATATGCTTCCGGGGGATATTATCAGAACGTCTGCTTTGTCTAGGGCGTCTAGGGCTGGTAGATCTTTTGTTTCTGGTTCAACCCACAGTTTTGTTATTCTATAGTTGGCAAGCAATCTATCTTCAATCTCCTTTTCAGATGTTACTGTGACTGCTTTGACACGGGTCATTTCAGCCATTAGATTAGTGTCGCAATTGGTTACCGGATAGACTCGTCCTTTGCATTCAAGGAGATTTTCTAGGGCGCGTATTGCTGGTACGATTCCCATATGTTTTTCAAATGCTGTAAGAATCATATTGCCTGTGTTGTGTTCGTAGAGTTTGGGGAATTTTCTATCAAAGCGGCGAAGAAGATATTCGGATATTTTTCTGTTTTCTGGGGGTGTTAATGCCATTATATTTTTTAGTATGTCTCCGGGCGGCATAACCCCATATAAGTCTCGTAATTTGCCAGAACTACCGCCATTATCCCACGTTCCAACTACGGCGTTTATTTCACAGTCAAGATCATGAAAAAGCTTTAAAAGACCGACTAAAACAGGAGGCTGACCACTACCTCCGCCGATCGTACATATCTTCAGCGACATAACGTATATATATTAGGTAATACAGGTTTAAATACCTTTCGGTTGGGGGGTTTTTAGAGAATTAGGCGTCTTGGCGGCATTTTTCGCAATACCAGACATCATATTTCATGCCTTCCCCATCAGATCTTCTCTTCAGTCTTACATATTTCCCGCTTTTGCACTTGTAGCAAATCGGTGTGTTTGGGTTCATCTTGAAGTGATACTGTGGTTATTAATTCTTTATTACATAGTTCGCAATACCATATCATATGGCTTGTTTCTGGGAAATAGATGAACATGACATTGGTGCTCATATGACAACCTTTGCATATGGGGGGGTCGATATTTATCCTTATCATGTGCTGTGTTTAAACTTTATTATTTCCGACTGGTAGATTTGAACTACCGCTCTTCGGGTTATGAGCCCGTTGTTTTTACCAAGCTAAACTAAGTCGGAGTTGCGTAAGCCCTCGGTGGGAGTTGAACCCACAATCTTTAGATTACAAGTCTAACGCCTTGCCAGATTGGGCCACGAGGGCGGGGTGAGTTAAAACTTTTTACCCGTCTTCGTGATTTGTTTTACAACTTCATCTGGTTGTAATACAGTTGGAAATCTCACAAGTTCACATTTGATTCTCTTCTTTTTTACGTCTACTTTGATTCTATGAAAACTTGGTAGTTCTCTGTTCCAAGCTCTAACTGCAAATGGTTCGTGCTTGTATTTTTTTATGAGCATTTTAGCTTCTTTTGGATAGAGTTTCTTCCATTTATTCAGGTGGTTTTGGAAATATGTTCTGGTTTTTAGATCGTATATCTTACCAACAAGCATACCATTTTTTATGGCTATCTTACCTTCAAACGATTTACCGAATCCGCTAGGGCATCCTTGGCGGATTATGTCTTCGCGGTCTGCATCAAATTGGCATTCTAGTGAATGGCATGATGCTATGACGTTGACGAATTTTAGATTGTCGCATTCTTTTGGAATGGTTGCAAAGGCTATTGCTTTTTCGTCCTGGCTTTTCCACACTTTGGCGGATTTGTCATTTGGCACAGATCTGAAGACTGGCATTTTTGATCTGTCTATAATATCTTTTCTTCCATTATATACTCTATAATGATTCAACATATTGTCTAAGTCTTTGGTTTGGGCATCAAATATGCTACTCTCTCTGCAGTAGGGGCATTCCATATAAACGTCTATTGTGTCGTACATTCCCATTTTAAATCACCTATTGTTTTGGTATGCTGTATTTGGGGAGGTAGCAGTCGTGTACTTGAAACATACCAACTTTTGCTCCACAATGCGGGCATATGTTAAATTGTTCTATAACCATAGTATGTATATATTAGGTAATACGTATATAAATACTCACTCCCTATATATAATGGTGGAAATAAGTACTGTTCTTGGTGTAGTTGGTGGGATCGCTTTTATCCTTGGTGTATTGATGCTATTGGCGGGGCTGATAACCATAATAATGGTTATAGTCGGATTGGCGGCGATAATTGTGTTTTTGAGTACTAGGAGGGTATTATTGCCTAGGATAACTCTATTTATTCTAAATCTGTTGGAGGGTCCAATAAGTTATATAGTGGGGCTGTTTGTGAATGATGATGTTGTCAGCAGGATGATAGTTGATATAAGGAATGATTTATTCATGGATAAATTTAGTGCTATTCCATATGACAAGAGGTTTTTGTTCCTTCCGCATTGTCTGAGGCATAATGATTGTCCGGCAAGATCTTCGTATGATGGTATCAAATGTGTTGAATGTGGTAGGTGTCCAATAGGCGAAATTAAGAAGGAAGCAGAAAAGTTGGGTTACAAGGTTTTCATTGTTCCTGGTGGATCATTATTGAAGGCTATTGTCAAGAAGCACAAGCCTAGGGCGGTATTTGGTGTTGGCTGTGTAATGGAAGTCAAGGAGGGTGCCGAAAAGATGGCATCATATGGACTTCCTGTTCAGGGGCTTCTTTTAGACAAGGATGGTTGTATGAATACACTTGTCAATGTCAAAGAGCTACTGAAGCGTCTTAGATAATGGACTTGTCGGGAGTTGAACCCGAAGCCACAACAATGCCAATGTTGCGTTCTACCATTGAACTACAAGCCCATTGGTGCGATCTCTAGTTCGCGTTTCTTCATTAGTTTTTGTCTTCTTATCTTCATCTTCTTTCTGAGGGCGAGTTCTATTTTTGTGAGTTTGGGTTTGTTTTGGCATCTGCATGAATCATACAGTCTTGGGTTGTCTGGGGTATAGTTTATGTTTATTATTCTATTGCGGTGTTTTTTGTCGCCATCTGTTATTGAGTGGCAACCGTTTCTCTTTAGGGGTTTCTTCAGGGGCTGTCCATAACGGTCTTTTGGGTTTGCCATTGTTATATATAGGTAAGGGGAGTTTAAATAATATGCACCCGGTGCGATTTGAACGCACGATCTTTCCCGTATCAGGAGAACGCCTTATGCCAATCTAGGCCACGGGTGCTTTAATAAGGAAGTGGGCATTCTAGCATTGCTATGCCCCTGCTTATTTTGTTGTTGAGTCTTTCTTCGTATTTCTTTCTCTGCATTGCGTATAATTCTGGATGCAATACTTCTATGGCTATCTCTCTTGAGGCGTTGAATTGACACATGAGTTCATCTTCGTCTGCATCTGGATGATTTATCAGATAGGTGTACATACGTTCTTGTTTAGATAGCATGTTGTGGATCTTGTCATGGCATGGACGGCATATATAGAAATAATTATCTATTATGCCTTTTCCACCATTTTTCTTAGGGATGATATGATGTTTTGTCAGAGAGTCTTGTATGTAGCATGTCGGGCAGAAATTGGGTTTTTTTCCTCGATATTCGCTGAAATACCAAAATACTCCTTTGAATTGCGGAAGGTTAAAGGCGTATTCTATACGTATCTCTGGGTTGTCTGCCATATATTTAAAAAATTCTAATAACTGTTCCATTTTACATTATGAGCCGACGGAGGGAATTGAACCCCCAGCCTCCAGTTTACTAGACTGGCGCTCTTCCAAGTTGAGCTACGTCGGCATTTTGGTAAATGGATTTGTCTAAATGATATGCATTTTGGCGAATATATTCTAGTATTTCCAAGTATATATTAATGAACTGCATATTCTGCGGGGATGCCAATGGTTTCCCAGCTTGCGGAAAATGCATGAACATCGAATTTGAGGGTGTTCTTCTGGCTTTTGGACTGCGTTAGGAGCCTGTTTTTAGGCTTACCAAAAGTTGCGTTTACTCTTATCATATATGTTAAACTTTTTCTCGGACGCGAGGGGAGTCGAACCCCTACTAACGCGGGTCGCTACGATTTTCCCGAGGCTTTTGCCTGAAAGGGAAAAGGCTCTTCGTAGCCCGCTGCACTATCCATTATGCTACGCGCCCTTGTTTGGAAGCGGTGGGAGTCGAACCCACTCAAGCCTTGTAATGACCCTCTAAATGTTGCTTGTTTTCCAGCCGCATGCCGTGTAGCGGTTACGCTCCCATGGGCCCGACGTGATTTGAACACGCACATCTCCAGATTATGAGTCTGGCGCTTTTTCCAGTTTAGCTACGGGCCCGTATGCCCACTGTCGGAATCGAACCGACACAGCACTAAGCAAAGGTTCTAAGCCTTTCGTGTTTTCCAATCCACCAAGCGGGCTATTCGAATTTCCAAGTGTCTGAGCATTTAGAGCGGTTTATGATTGCGACTGAGTATTTTTGTTTGCTGGCGCGTTTTCTATCTTGGGGTACTTTTAAATTCTTTTGGAATTCGAGAAAGTCATTCTCAAGTTCATCGGCAAGTTTTCTCAGATCAT